>JADHEF010000253.1_pt1:55000-63982 | contig 63982 bp, 65 predicted proteins | sample 8952391 | NCBI WGS metagenome assembly JADHEF01 (sample SAMN16124439, study PRJNA663245) | bioreactor sludge metagenome | isolation source: sludge (nitrite) | place: India:Bengaluru | collected 2019-02-28 | reverse complement strand
GTACATGTACTGCAGAATACTCAACCTTAACAGTGTAAATCAGGATTTACCTATTTTAATTAATGTGAAACCCTGGAAAACAGCAAACATACCAATAATTGACTAGTGAAATATTTTCACCCAATTCCAATAATCAGTTATCAATTTCGTAAATATCGATGGATGTATTAAAAATAACACGATCTAAAACCAAGGGCTTGGAAGAATGAAATACATGAAACTCCTCATTTCAACAGTAGTGCTAGCAGTAATGATCTCTTCATCAATAGGGGTAGTATTTGCTTCTTCATTTAGTGGATACCTATCAGTAGAGTTCGATAAAACCACAGCAAATGTAGGGGACACAGTCACTATGACTGTGACAGCCAGTAATGAGGGTTTAGATAGCTGGTATCCTGTAAAAATATATGCTCCCATACCCTCCGGAATGCAATATGTCTCCCATGTTGTCCCGGATAAAACCCTGCAAAACTACAATCCTGGTAGTGGGATATGGGACGTAAATAGAATGCGACATGATGAAAGGGGTCACTTGAAAACGTTGATCATAACCCTCAAAGTACTCCCTGAAGCAGCAGGGGAGACTATAAGGGGTTATACGAGTTTTCAGACACTGATGATTGAAGGAACTGGCAAAGATTTATTGGCCTCAGGGGAGGTTCCTAATTCTCGAACTGCTACCATAAACATTGAAGCTGAATCAGAACCTGAAGATCTTCCTGAAGATCCACCAGTACCGGCAGGTGGCCCTGGAAATGGTCCTGGTGATGGAATTGGCAATGGTAGTGGTAGTGGTGTAGGTAGTGGTAGTGGTGTTGGTCTTGACCTGTTAACTCGTACTGGTGGGGGTGGGGGGAATAATGGACAGGCTTATGAAGTATTCAACAGTACTGATCCAACTGAAGATCCACAGAACACACTATATGGTTTGGCAGCACTCTTGCTCATGGCCCTAATCTTCCTGGGATACTTATATGGTGCCCAAAAGAAAACCATAAAATACTAACCAGATACTAGTTTCTACACACATTACTTTTTATATAATCAGAGTAAACTAACAGTAAATAATTCACAATATGTACAATAATGCACAACAGGTGATCCAGTGTGACTTCCTTTTACGATATGTTCAACAGTTCAATGCACGCCATCTCCCAGAGTCTCTTAACACCAGTTATGGTGGTTCTGGCAATATTCTTCATCTACGCTCTTATAAATCTTGGAATACTTTTATCTGAGTATTACAGACGGAGAAAACTTAATTATGATGTTAAAAAGATAATCCCTCAGTTATTGGACGCGAAAAATCGTAAGAACTCTGATGAGATCAGTCGAATAATTAATGAAGGACAATTGCCCCTCAGCCATAAAGAAGTTCTAAAAACCCTAGCAGAAAGCTCTAACCAGAGCCCGGAATTTAGAGAATCACTGGCCCTTAAGATGGTCGAAGACGAGGGAATATATGCTGCTAAAAGACTGGAAAGAACCGATATAATCGCCAAAATTTCTCCGGCAGTGGGTTTAATGGGGACTCTGATCCCCCTGGGCCCAGGGCTCACGGCACTGGGTGAAGGTGATATTCAAAGCCTGGCCAATCACCTTTTAACTGCATTCGATGCCGCAGTACTGGGCATGGCTGCTGCAGCAATAGCATTCACCATATCCAAAATTAGACGTCGTTGGTATGAAGAGGAAATATCCAACCTGGAAACACTGGCTGACACTATTCTGGAGATCTTAAAATGATAAAACAGAAAATGAGCAAGCGCCGGAGGGAACTGTTATCCAGTGATGAAGAGATTGACCCCATGATCTATGCGGTGAACATGGTGGATTGTATGCTGGTACTGGCAGTGGGGTTCCTCATATTCAGTATAATGTCCATTGGTCTGCAGAGTGTGGTGTTCAGTGACATGTCTGCCCAGGAAAAATCAGCACTTTCCCAGGCAATAAAAGAAAAAGTTGAACTGGAAATGGGTCAAGAACTCAATGAAACCCCAACCATTGGATCAGGTAGTGGTACTACTGGATATGAGGACTTGGGAAAGGTTTATAAGGATCCCCAAACCGGAAAGATGATATTAATCACTGGGGGTTGACCTTGAGGGCATACTATTCACGTTATATTTTTCTTAATTGGATATGGTAAATTTTTGTTTAAGGGATAAAAGTCACTAGCACCAGAGGAGGCTTTTTAAAATGGCAATTTTTGTATGTATGGATGACACAGACAATCTCCACTCGCGGGGGACGGGTAGACTGGCCCGTGCAGTTGCTGCCGAATTGTCCAAAACTTATCCGGTCCGGGGAGTTACAAGGCACCAGTTATACGTCCACCCGGATATTCCTTACACTTCTCACAACAGCTGTGGGGTTATTCATATTAATGCCGATGGTTACGAACATTTGGACGAGATATTTGAAATAGCACGGGAGGAGATGCTCAATGATTTCATTGAGGGTAGTGACCCGGGGCTATCTGTGGCCAATAATGAACAGATAAAGCCATCCCTAATTGCCTATGGAAGGGATGCACAGCGCACGGTCTTGACCCAGGAAAATGCTCGCACCCTGGCTAAAAATTTAGGTATACGTTTAGAAGGGCTGGGAGGTACTGAAGATGGTGTTATTGGTTCCATGGCAGGATTAGGGTTGGCATTAACCTCAAATGATGGTCGTTTTTTACAGATTGGATCTATAAGAGAATTAGTTGGACCACAACCTGTTCAGGCTCTGTTGAATGCGGGTATCGATGATATTTACACCATGGATGGCTGTAGGGTGACCAGTGGGATCATCTGGAACGATGAAACAAAATCAGTGAAACCATGCCCGGTCCATGATCAAGTGATCCTTTTTGTGGAAGAAGTAGATGGGGAGTTGAAGGCAGTTAAAAGAAATTGATATTTGCCCTATTAAATTAACTCTAAACTTCCTTTTTTATCTTTAATTATATGCACTTTAATTTTCATTCACTCCTCGTAATTTTTATGTTTTTTGATGAAAGTCCCTAAATCCCATTTCATCTTTTTTATATCAAAATAAAATTGAGGGGTTAAATCATTCTACAAAAAAAATTAAGTTATAAAAGTGTTTAAAATTTAAAAAAATGGAGTAAATGTTTAAACCTCAAAAACATTCACTGCCGAGGCTTTAAACTGTAACCATACTTGTGAACCAATGGTCAACCCCATATCAGCAAAGGATTTTCGAGTCATGAAAACTGAGAAAACTTCACCCACATCAATTTTAAGATCCAGAATTCCTCCTGAATCCTTAATCTCTTTAATTTCACCATTAAATTCGTTAAGGGCACTGGTTTCGACTTTTGATTGGGAAATGGTTATGTCTTCAGGTCTTATGCTTAGGTAAACTTTACCTTCCAATGCTGTTGATGAATAAACAGTTATGGTTCCAGTATCGATCAAGGCCAGACCCTCTTCTACTATATGGGATCTCCCCTTCTTCACATTCTTAACTCCCACAAATTCAGCCACAAATCTATTTTTAGGTTTCCTGAAAACATCTTCTGGTTCACCAATCTGGAATATTTTCTGGTTGAGTATGGCGATTTCATCAGACAGGTGCTGCCCCTGTATCAGGTTGTGGGTGGCGATTATCACTGTGGTTTTTCGTTCATCCCGCAGTTTTCCAATGAAATCTTCAATTTTCTCAGTGGACTGAGGATCCAGGTTGGCAGTGGGTTCATCTAAGAGTAAAAGTTCAGGATCAGTAACCAGGGCTCGGGCCAGGGCCATTCTCTGAGTTTCACCTCCAGAAAGGGTTGATGCGTTACGTTCTTCATAACCAGATAGGCCCAGTGAGTCCAACAGATACTTTATCTTATCGTGGTAAAACTCCTTATTTTTCCCCCGGATCTTCAAACCATAACCAATGTTATCGTAAACAGTTCCTTTAAAAACAATTGGTTTTTGGAAGACCATTCCCATCTTTCTCCTAATCTTTATCTGTTCCTCTTTTGTTTTAGGAATTTCCTGTCCATTAAAGATAATTCTTCCTGAAGAAGGGGTTTCAATAAGGTCAATTATACGTAAAAGGGTGGTTTTACCACACCCAGTTGGACCAATAAGTCCCAGAGTGTTACCTTTTTCCAAATGAAGATTAATATCCTTTAATACATTTTTTCCTTCGTATTGCTTTGACAGTTTTTGAATTTCCAGCAGATTCATGTTATTTCTCCTGGACATAGTTAAGTACCAGATTTATGATTAGGGCCAGGATGAGGAGAATTATGCCCAAGGCTATGGAGAGTTCTACATTCCCTTTTGATGTTTCCAGGGACATGGTGGTGGTTATAACTCTGGTGTAGCCTCTGATGTTGCCCCCGATCATCATTGCCACTCCCACTTCCGATAGGGCCCTGCCAAATCCAAGAATAAGTGCTCCCAATAGGGCGTATTTGGCTTCGTGCATAATGGTTTCAATGGCCTGAAATTCACTCGCCCCCAGAGCTAATGAAAGATCTTTGATTTCATCTTTAACCCCACTCAATGCCAGGATGGTGAAACCAGTTATAATAGGAAGTACAAGTATGGTCTGGCCCATTATCATCCCTCCGGGAGTGAAAAGAAGATGCAAATTGCCTAATGGTCCTTGATTGGATATTATCAGAAAAACCAAGAGACCTACTAGAACAGTGGGCATGCTGTAAAGGGTCTGTATAATATTAACCAGGGTTCTTTTTCCCCTAAACTTACGAAAGTGTATATATCCTCCTAGGGGGACTGCTATTAAGGCAGCTATAACTGTTGAGGTTAGGGAGATGTAGAGTGTCCTAAGGGTTATTTCCATGACTTCTGGGTCCAGAGTTATCAGTAAGTGTATTGCTTCGAAACATGCATTTATGATCTCGTTCACTTAACCACCAAAAAAAGAATCATATAGGGGAATTTGATTCCCCTTTATAAAAAATTAACTATCTAGCCTTGACCTAAATCAGTTAGTTGGTTCGGCTTTTCCACCGAGGGGTATGAATAACTGCTGGCCGTATTTTTCTTTACCATACTCCCCAACAATGGTTTGACCTTCGGAGGAAAGCACGAAGTTTACCCACTTCATTGATGCGTTGTAGTTTGCATTGGAAAATTTATCAGGATTTACTGGTATCATGGAATAGATATTCAGCAGATCTTTACCCTGAGTAACGAATGGAACCAGGGTGATGTTTCCTTTGTATGCAAGGTAAGTACCGGAATCAGATAGAGTGTAAGCTGATTTTTCATTGGCCAAGTTTAATGTGTCTCCCATTCCTTTACCTGATTCTATGTACCAATCCTGTCCCTGGATGGTGGTGTTGTAGTTGGCACCGCTTTTGTTCCAGATCTGCACTTCCCTGTTGTGGGTTCCTGAATTATCTCCCCGGGACACGAATTTAACCAAGTTAGGGTTGGCTGCACCAGCAGCACTGATCTTGGAAAATGCTTCAGTAGCATTGGTTCCGTTGATCTGGGCGGGGTCACTGGCTGGTCCTACAATGTAGAAATAGTTGTAGGCGAATACATAACGCTGGGTTCCATAACTCTCGTTAATGAACTTCTGTTCTTGAGTTTTGGAATGAACCATTACCAGATCCACATCACCCTTTTTTCCGTATTCAAGGGATTGCCCGGTTCCGGCTGCAATAAACTGCACATCAATATTTGGGTTTTGTTTTTCGAAAGCTGCTTCTAAAACCGGTAGCAGACCAGTGTCTTCTAAGCTGGTGGTTGTAGCGATCTTAAGAGTTTGCTGCTGACCATATCCGCTGAAGACAAGCCCTGCTACGGCTACAATTGCGATAATTATAACTGCTAGCAATGCTATTTTTGTATTTTTCTCCATTTCAATCTCCTCTTAGATTGTGATTTTGGGTATGTCGATCTGTATATATAATCATATCGAATTTTTAGTATCCCTATCTAATTATAAATAACATTTTGTTAATAGGGGTGGTGAAATTCGGTTTTAGGCATTTTAATAAGTTAGTAGTAACTATAAGTGGATAATAATTTCCCCTGGTTGTTCCCTAAATAAAAATCATAAATTATATTCCAAGGTTTTAATAGATATATTATTACAGGATTAAAAAACTAGAGGGGTAAACATATGAAAATAAGTGCTCGAAATGGTATCAAAGGAAAGGTAGAGAAAGTTGAGGAAGGACCTATCACTGCCAATGTGAAAATAAAAATAGAGAATCCAACTGAGATTACTGCAGTAATAACTAAAGAATCAGTGGGAGATTTGAACATTAAAGTTGGCGATGAGGTAGTAGCAATTATTAAAGCCACTGAAGTTATGGTTGGCAAAGAATAACCAGTTGATCCATAGACCTTGACTAAATAGATTTATTCCTTCTTTTTTTAATTATTTTTTTATCCGATTGAAATAAGATGTTTTTAGGTTTCTATCCCTAAACTTGCTAAATATTCTTCTTAAATTCTTTTTCTTCCATCCTGTATTCTAGAGTTCTTCCAAGATGAAAAATGGTTAATATGATACTTATTCCAGTAATCGGCATTCTTCTGTATTGGAGAAGATTTGCAAATACTCTAGGAACATTCAAACTTTAAAATCCAATTTTTTAAGTTAACAGCTTCAGTAATGATACTTCGCTAAACCACTAATCATTCACCGATGTTTAACATTGAAAACATTGGATTTGAAGCTTTTATACTTGTATTAATTCCTTTATATGTTCAATTTATTTAATAAAGATGAAACTAATGATTAAATTGGTTATAGGCTAAAAAAGAAAAAAAGAAAGGAGGAAGAAAAGTAATTTCTTGGAACACCGTGAATTATGTGTGACTAATTTTCCAGGAGATTTGCCAATCTATTGGTCCATGCTTTGGATTTCACATTTTCAAGATTCATATTTTTCCTATTAATAACTATGCCTTGCTGTGGGCAGGCTTTAGCGCAAGCTCCACATAGGGTGCAGAATTTTGGGTTGATAACTGATTGGCCTTCCACTATACTGATTGCATTACAGGGACAAACATCAACACAGGCATGACAGGAATCCCCTTTACATACGAAATCTTCCTGGAAGGTTACATTACCTTCAAATGGTTTGGTAACTTCTGCAGCATTAACCGGGCATATTTCCTGACACCATCCACAGTTTATGCAAGTGTCATTATCTAGAATTATTTCCCCTTCGATTTCAGGGGTCTCAATTTGGTCTCGTTCCATACAAGTGGTACAAACGATTTTTATAGCATCAACTGGACAGGCCCGTTTACATATACCGCAGAATATACACTTGGATTCATCAATATCAACTGAATTAGCTATGGAGGGATTACTTGAGTTGATATCATTTCGGTCCATTTTAATAGCATCTGCTGGGCATATTTCCTCACATATCCCGCAGTTTATACACTTATCCTGGTTTACATCTGTTTCGCCACGAACCAGTTGTTTAACTTCAGGTAGGGATCGGTGGAGGAATATAGCATCCTGCGGACAGGCAGTACTGCAACGTCCGCAGTAAATGCAAGTTTCAGGATCAATCAGGGCATCATGAGTCCAGTGAGGGTAATTATTCATATTTCTGATATTCTGTCCGTCAATTTCACATTCCAGGGCGTTAAATGGACATGATGATGCACATAAACCGCAAAGACAGCAATTATTTTTATCAATAGATATAAAATCACTTTTAAGCAGTCCTCTAGCTATGGGTAGTATGGGTCCCATTTTTATTGCGGCGGTAGGACATATATCAGAGCATATCCCACATCCCACGCATTTTTCGTTCTTATGGGTGAGGGAACGGTTTTCCTTTCCCTCCCTTACCACAAAGCTCATGTTATCATCCTTTGCTTATGGCCTGATTTGGGCAGTTCTGAATGCATAAATCGCAGTCGTCACAGTTTTCTGGAACTAAAACCAGTTCACCGTCAACTTCTTTAATTGCACCCTGTTCACAGAGCTTTATACATAATCCTTCACCAGGACATTCTTTAATTTGACCACATTTTTCCATATCAATGACTACAACCATAAACTTCACTTCCCTTTTAATTCTATAATCAAATTAACGATATGTATATATAAACATATCGATTTTAATCAGAAGGTCTTATGTAGTTATAAAAAATTTATCGGAGAAATTTTAAAATGAGGTTTTTCTGGTTAACTGCAAGTTTTAAGGAATTAAAAATTGAAGGGAGAGTTAATCCTTTGCTTCAAGAGTACAGCACATTCCATCCGGACATTCATGTTCCAGTTCCACCAGATGTTCTTTGAGTTTAGAAACATCGATGGTACTCAGTCCTTTAATCATTTCGCTGTCAATTTCGATCTGGATAACCCCTTCATTATTATTAACCACTTTTCCAGGTATGTAGCACCGCCCAAGGGAGAGCCTAACAGTGTCTCCTGGTTTAACTTCTTCTTCAATGTAATGACAAATCTCATCGCAAGTAGCACAGACATTTTTTTTAGTTTTTTTCATCACATCACCCTTTAACTCACTTATGGATCTTATTCCAAATCAAATTTATGTTGCAACTATGAAGTTGTTGAATATGCCTTCCATGATATAAATTAATTTGGTGATTCTTCCAATAAATGATTGATTTATATAATAAGAAATGTATTTAAAAACATTTATTTTGGTTTTATGGATTTATCCAACTGCAAAATAATCATTTAACTACAATATCCTTGGATAATCGGTTAACACTTCAGTGGTACGATCTATTTACAATAACTAAATAAACAGTTTTTATAGAATAAACAGTGTTATTTTATTAGGATTATGTTTTTGTTCCATATAAAATATTCATTTTTTTAAAATGGGAGGGGGATTTATCATTTAAAACTCTTCCATCTTGGATATATCCATAAGAGTTTCCACGGCCTTGGGGTCCACAGGAATTCCGGCTTCTTTAATGGCGGCTATTGGATTCAAACCCCCTGGTGCGACTATGCCCACATGGTAACGGTCTACCTTGGCGTTGTAAACCAGTT
>JADHEF010000253.1_pt1:7500-50000 | contig 63982 bp, 65 predicted proteins | sample 8952391 | NCBI WGS metagenome assembly JADHEF01 (sample SAMN16124439, study PRJNA663245) | bioreactor sludge metagenome | isolation source: sludge (nitrite) | place: India:Bengaluru | collected 2019-02-28 | reverse complement strand
CAGGAAAAAGTCAGAGCACTTGCTTAATACCCTATGAGCCGCGCGCTCTAACCAGCTGAGCCACCCCGGCATGGCTTATATGCTGTTCATTCTCATTTCATTTAAAGTTTTCTATACAAACCGCCCTTTATTAACCTTTTTTAGAAATCTATTAACTTATTCATCATGCCCTTGCAGTGGCCGGGCTGGATTTTATTATTGGATTCACCTATCCTATTAAACTCCAGGGGGCATTGATTATTTATTTATGTCCATCTTTTAAGACAAGAATACACTAGGAAACTGGGGTTTGGAAAAAACAAAAAAGGTGTTAAAAATGGATGAGCATGTAATGGAGGCTTTGGGAAAGGCAAAAATAATCATAAGGGATGGTAAGGTAGTGGAAGTGGAAGAACCTCAAGTTGACTACTGTCCTCTGTTCCATAAATACCGGGGAATAGAAAAAATCACCCCTCAAATAATTAAAGAAAACATGGAGTTTCGTATCAATGATTTTGGTATGTGCACCAACCAGAGAGAATTAAAAATGGCAGATTTCCTATCCTTTGGAATATCAGAGATACTGGGTACTTTACTGGATGAGGAAATCATCCAGTGTGCGATAATCGTATGTGAAGGTTGTGGTACGGTGATAGTCGAAGATCCAGAACTGGCACAGGGGATAGGGGGCAGAGTTTCTGGAATTATCAGTACCACGCCCCTAACTGAATTAATCAACAGTGTAGGTCAGGATAAAGTATTAAATCCAGAAAATGCCGAAATTGACCAGGTAAAAGGTGTTTTAAAAGCTATTGATGAGGGATACACTAAAATCGGTGTGACCATTGCTTCTGCAGATGATGCTAAAAGCATCAGGGAAATTGAAAGCAAACAGGAAGGTTTAAAGATCTATATTTTTGCAGTCCACACTACGGCCACTTCCTACGAAGATGCAGAGGTCCTGTTTGAGTATGCTGATGTGATCACGGCGTGTGCTTCACTCCAGATAAGAAATCTTGCTGCAGAGAAGAATGCATTTTCAGTGGGGGCTTCAATACCAATTTATGCAGCAAGTAATGAGGGGGAAAAATTCCTTAAACTCAGAATAGAAAAGATAGGAGGAATAAAGGAGAAAAAAGATGCTAAAATACCTGATCCTTTAATTTAAGCACAGTTTAGAATATTCTGCTTCCTGATTTATTACCCATTTTAGGGAACTAAATTTCTCCGGAATCAGCCAGTGCACGGATAAGTGAGCTCTGGGTTATCAGTCCCACTAAATTGCCATCCTCCACCACTGGAATTCTTTGAAAACCTTTATCGGCCATTATCCGGGTGATAACCATGACTGGGGTGTCCTTTTCTACAACCTGAAGGTCTTTGCTCATTAAATCACCCACCTTCAAACCCAGAGATTCACCTCCTGCAAGTAAAACGTCTCGATGGGTTATTATCCCTACCAGATGTTTTTCTTCAACTACGGGCAGGCCCCCCACATTGCAGCGCATCATCTTCAGTTTGGCAGCAGCAACCAGGTCAGTGGGGGAGGTAACATGCACCTCTTGGATCATGATATCCTTAGCATGCAGTTTTTCTATCATAATAATTAATTTAAGACCTACTTCCTAATATATGAAACGAGGGATGAAAAGTGACTCAGTTGTATCAGGCTGGCCAGGGCCAGCCCACAGATGAAATACGAAAAGTAGCAGAATACGAAGGCATAGACGTTCAAAAACTCACCAGAAGAGTTGCTAAAGGTCATGTGGTGATTCCCAGCAACAAGAACCGGAACACCAAACCCTGTGGTGTGGGTAAGGGACTACGTACCAAGATAAACGCCAACCTGGGTTCTTCCCCGGAACTGGAGAATGTGCAGTTAGAAGTTAAAAAGGCCAAAATTGCCGCTGAATACGGTGCAGATGCATTGATGGACCTTTCCACTGGACCTAAATTTCGCCAGGTTCGCCAGGCGATAATGGAATCTACGGACATTCCTTTGGGGACAGTACCCATATATCAGGCCGGGATCACAGCTTCTGATGCGAAAAAAGCAGTGGTGAACATGGATGAAGATGATATGTTCCGTGCTATAGAAGAACAGGCCCGGGAGGGTGTGGATTTTATGACGGTGCACAGTGGCATCACTCTGGACACTGTGGAAAAAGTTAAAAAGTCAGAAAGGGTTATGGGTGTGGTGAGCCGTGGGGGAGCTTTCCTGACAGCGTGGATACTCCATAATCAGGAAGAAAACCCTTTGTACCAAAATTATGATTACCTCTTAGAGATTGCCCGGGAACACGATGTCACCCTCTCCCTGGGTGATGGGCTCCGACCCGGTTGTCTGGCCGATGCCTCCGACATACCCCAGATGGGGGAACTCCTTATACTGGGAGACCTGGTTAAACGTGCCCGGGAAGCAGATGTGCAAGTTATGGTGGAAGGACCCGGACATGTACCTCTGAATCAAGTGGAAGCCAACATGCAGATACAGAAAACAGTCTGTAAAGGGGCTCCATTCTATGTTTTGGGCCCAATAGTAACTGATCTGGCTCCAGGATATGATCACATAACTTCCGCAATTGGGGGAGCACTGGCAGCTCGTTCCGGGGCGGATTTCCTGTGTTACGTTACCCCCGCAGAACACCTGTCCATACCAGGATTACAGGACGTTAAAGATGGGGTTGTGGCTTCTAAAATAGCTGCACAAGCTGCAGATGTTGCCAATGGACTTAAAAGTGCTTGGGATAAAGAAATGGAAATGGCCCATGCCCGGAAAGATTTCCAGTGGGAAAAACAGTACCAGCTTGCCTTTGACCCGGAAAAAGCAAGAAAATGTCGTGAAAGGAGGCCTACGGCTGAAAGTGATATGTGTACCATGTGTGGTGAGTTTTGCGCTTTGAGAATGGTACGGGATAATATTTAACAACGGTAACCAGTATCAACCTGTCCTTTCTTTGATTAAAGTGCCAGTTTATTAATAGAAAGTTGAACATAAAAGAGAATAATGTGGAAAGTTCCGGATTTATTTCTCTATAAATAAACTTAAGATGGGATATGGTTAAGGAGGAAACCTAATGTTAATGGAACACGTTGATGGTGAAAACAAAGGTAAAACAGTCCTTTTTGCCTTAAGTACTTGCGGTTGGTGCAAAAAGACACGAATGCTCCTGGAAGAGTTAGGGGTGGAATATGATTATATTTACGTGGACCTACTGCAGGGTGCTGAAAGAAAAGAAGCAATTGAGAACGTGGAAAAATGGAATCCCAAACTTTCATTCCCTACTCTGGTGATAAATGATGAAGAAACCATTGTGGGATTTAATGAAGATAAAGTAAGGGAGATATTGGGATGAGTCCGGCCGATATCACTGTTGAAGATGTAGATGCTTTTTATAAAAAATTAAAAGAAGAAATTGAGTCTAAGGGATATCATTTAAACCCTGATGAGGTGTTCACCAAGGAACTCCTGGAAAGTATCCTCATTAACCAGTCACGTTATGGTTATGGGGCCTGTCCCTGTCGCCTGGCGTCTGGAATCAAAGAAGAGGACCTGGACATAATTTGTCCCTGTGATTACCGTGATCCAGACCTGAACGAATTTGGAGCATGTTACTGTGGACTTTATATCTCTAAAGAAATTCTTAATGGTGAAAAAAAACTAAGTTCCATACCGGAAAGAAGACCTGGACCTCTAGAACGCCGATCCCTGGAAAAATCTACAGAAAAAGAAGATTTAAGTTCTTTGTCTTTTCCAGTGTGGAGATGTAGAGTTTGTGGATATTTATGTGCTCGTGAAGAGCCTCCGGAAACATGTCCCATATGTAATGTAGGAAAAGAGAGATTTGAAAGGTTTATTTAATCTAAATTTTTATTTATAAACCTTTAACTATTCTTTATTTTAATAAATCGGTGATTATTGGCAAATCTGGTGATATGGTTAATAATAATCAATTTTACTAATTCTAATCTATCTTTATATAACACTTACAAGGCCAATATTTATTAATCTTTACTATCCATATGATATAGCAACTAAAATTAAGTTCACCTGAATCAATAATGAAAGTCTTAACCTAAACTCATACATTATTATTAAAATCCCCTTACCAAAAAAAGGTGGAATTAAAATGGATTATATGTTTGAACTATACGAGCAAGTAAAGGATGATATGAAATTTTTCATAGCCTCGGATGTCCGGGCAAAGATATTAATCAGCTTAAGGAGCGGATCCAAGAATCTGGCAGATCTACGTAAGGAGATCCATTTAAGTTCCTCTACAATTTTGCACGGAATGAACCAGCTGGAGCAGAAAAATTTCATCTTCCGAGAATCAGGAAACTACTCCCTGTCCCAGACTGGAGAAGTGGTGGCCAACAAGTTAATTGATGTAATGCGGTCTTTCTACTCCTTGAACCTGTGTGAAGGCCTATTCCTTAACCATGACATCAGTTGCATCCCCCCAGAACTCTTCAAGGACATAGGTTGCCTGGAAAAATCATTCATTGTGAAATCGACTAGCACCAATATAATGAGGCCACAGGAAGTCTTTTCAGAGTTTTTATCCAAAAGCCGGAACTTTAAACAACTCACTTCAGTGTACAATCCCTCCAGTATCCAAACATTCCTGGAAACACTGGAGAAAAAGGGAAATGTTCAGCTTATCATGACCGAAGGAATTCTGGATAAACTGGTGGAAAATGTAGGGAAAGATAAACTGGGAAAATGGATAAAGGATGGTAATCTGCAGTTGATGAAGATTGATGAAGATGTAAAAATCTCACTAACCACCGGAGACAATTTCATTGCAATGGGATTATTTTCAACTGACGGAACCTACGATCTCAACATAGCCCTGATCAGCAAGGGAGAGGAAGCTATTTCATGGGGGAACCGATTATTTGATCATTATATGCAAAAAGCAACCCCAGTGAAGATTGGCTCCGAGGAAATACAAGACGAGATTGTGGTCATGGAGTAAATCTAACTGATCCCGATATTAAGATATAACTCCGGGAATTTATTATTCCCTTCCCCTAATTTTTTATATTCTCTTTTTAAGTGTTTAAAATAGCTTTAAATTATTTAAAACGGTTTCTAACCAATATGCCTTGTTTTAACCATGGATGATTATCTATATAATATTTTCATGTTTCCAATGCGGTAATGGGGGTCTCGTGAAAAATGAAAATAACTATAAATGGGTGGGATGCATACCAATAACATCTGAAAATCTTAATTAATTGTACTCTGTGGGATGTTATGGCGGAAGAAATAAGAGTTCTAATATTAGAGGATGTGCCACTGGACGCTGAACTAATAGAAACTCAGCTCAAACGTGAAGGACTCCAATTCACATCCAGAATCGTGGAGAAAGAAGAGGATTACCGGAGAGAATTGGCAGAATTCCAGCCGAGTATCATCCTGGCCGATCATTCACTGCCCCAATTTGATGGTATCACGGCCATGAACCTGGCCCGGGAAATCACCCCCAACACGCCTTTTATCTTTGTAAGTGGCAAGATAGGCGAGGATTTTGCAGTTGAAATGCTCAAAGAAGGAGCAACGGATTATGTCCTAAAAAATAACCTCACAAAACTTCCTCACTCCGTTAAAAGAGCTTTAAAAGAGGCTAAGGAGAAACTGGAGAAGTTTAAAGCCCAAGAGGCTATCAAGGAACGGGAAGAAAAATATAGAACTCTATTCGAATATTTCCCGAACTATGTGGTTGTTTTGGGATTAGATGGTAAAATAATTGACCTTAACCATGCTGCAGCAAAATTCAGTCCCCTTTCACGTGAAGACACCATTGGCATGTACTTCAATGATCTACAATCCATCACCGGTGAGGATTCTGTGTATTACCAGGAGTTATTTTCCAGATACCTCAACGGGGAAGAGGTAGGGCCATTCGAGTCCCGTTTAATTTCCAGAGACGGGGAGATACGTTTAATGGAAGTTTATCCTGCACCTTTACTTAAAAACGGGGAATTATTCGCGGTTCAGGTGATAGCCCAAGATATTACCGATCGTAAAAAGGCAGAAACCGAGATAAACGCGTCTTTAAAAGAAAAGGAAATGCTTTTAGGGGAGATAAATGGCCGGGTTAGAAACTATATGAACATGATATCCAGCCTCCTGGAACTCCAGTCAGTTTACATGAAGAATGAAGAGAACCGGGAAGTCCTGAAGGATAACAAAAACCGGGTCAAATCAATGTTACTGATACACGATGGATTTTCCCAGTCGGAAGATTTCGCCCTCATAGACTTCTCCCAGTACATTAAAAAACTCATAGAACTCATTGTCAGTTCCTATCACGTAGACACAGACAGAATTAAGATGAAAACCCATACTGATGGGCTGATGCTGGATATCGATGCAGCAATTCCCTGTGGACTCATCATCAATGAACTTTTAACCAATGCCGTGAAACACGCCTTCCCCGGAACCATGGAAGGAGAAATATGTGTTGAATTTGGATTGGACAACCATGATAATAATGTTCTCCTGGTTAAAGACAATGGAGTGGGGCTCGCTTCCGATATTGAATTTAAAGACAGTGGAACCATGGGCTTCCAACTGGTCAACACCCTGGTAAAACAATTAGAGGGCAGCATAATCCTTTCCAAAAATAAAGGAACCACTTTCCAGATTTTATGGTCTCGGTCCGAATATTAGGCATAAATTGGGATTTAAGGGATGTTTCTGGATAGTTAAGTAGCACTAAACATTATGAGGATATAAACAATCCCTCCCACATATTTCTGTCCCAGACAGTGATTCTTTACATCTATTTTTTTAAAGAATGAGGAAGGTTTAAATTTAAATAACAGTGTTCTTATATTTTTAACGTGAAAAAAGCTTAAGCATGTTTGAATAATTTTGAAATGGTTGTAAATCAGTTTAACGGTGATATTCTAATGTTATATGAAGATTTAGTGGAGGTCTACCAGGATCTGGACTCTACCACCAAACGTCTGGAGAAAACAGATATCTTGGCCAATTTTCTGGCTAAAGTGGGAGAAGAAGAACCGGAACTCATCCCCATGGTAACTTTACTGTCCCTGGGCAGAATTTTCCCCACCTGGAGTGAGGAAGAACTGGGGATAGGGTCGAAACTTCTGATGAAGGCCATTTCTAAGGCAGTTGGTGTTTCTCCCGGTGAGGTGGAAAATCAGATGCGTGATGCCGGGGATATTGGCCTGGCCGCTGAGGAGTTATACCAGAAGAAAAGTCAGGTGACCCTTTTCAGCCGACCACTGACCATAAAGAAGGTACACCGTAATCTGGTGAAAATGGCGGAAGTTTCTGGAAACCGGGCCCAGTTTAAGAAGATAGACCTTTTAATGGAATTATTATCATCGGCGTCACCTTCAGAGGCTAAGTACCTCACCCGCACCGTGCTGGAGGAACTACGGGTAGGTGTGGGGGAGGGAACCATCCGTGACGCCATTTCCCAAGCCTTTAACATCCCTACTGAAGTAGCCGAAAGGGCGCATATGTTAACCAACGACATGGGATTGGTGGCTTCTGTGGCCTGGAAAGAAGGGGAGGAAGGACTGAAAAAATTAACTTTAAAACCTGGAAAACCAGTTAAACCCATGCTGGCTCAGTTATCCCCTGGTATTAAGGAAAGTGTGGAGGAAATGGGGTGGGCGCTCTGTGAAACTAAATACGATGGTATAAGGGTTCAAATCCACAGGCACGGTGATAAGATTGACATATTCACCAGAAGACTGGAAAATATCAGCCTGGCCCTTCCAGAAATCACACAATACATTGAAAAATCCCTCCCCCACGAAGATTTTATTGTTGAGGGAGAAATTATTGCCAGCAGGGATGGGAAACCGATATCATTCCAGTACATGCTTCAGAGGGTACGAAGGAAATATGAAATCGATAAAATGGTCTCTAAAATCCCGTTAACCATCTATCTGTTTGATGTACTCTACTACCACCAGCCCACTCTGGATGAACCTCTTCAGGAGAGGAGAAAAATACTCGAATCACTGGTTAAAGTGGAAAATGACCGGGTAGAGCTTTCGGCCCAGGTTAAAGTCCATCCGGAAGAGATTCATCGGGCCCAGGATCTCTTTGAACTTTCCATTAAACAGGGTCACGAGGGTATCATGATCAAGGACCCCCAGGCACCCTACATGCCGGGTATAAGGGGGAAAAAGATGCTTAAATTAAAAGCCGAACCAGAAACCCTGGATCTGGTGGTGATTGGGGGCACTTACGGTAAGGGTAAACGTGCCCATTTAATTGGCTCCTACCTGATGGCGATTCGGGATGAAGATGATAAACTCAAACCTCTGGCCTATGCTGCCACGGGACTGGACGATAAAACCTTATTGGAACTTTCAGAAATGGTAGAACCACTTATCGAAAGCAAAGATGGTAGACAGGTGAAGATAGTTCCCTCTATAATCATGGAAATTGCCTTTAGTGAGATAGTGGAAAGTCCGGAATCTGAGGTTGGCTACTCTCTACGTTTCCCGGTGGTTAAAAGGATCCGCAATGATATTGGTCTGGATGAAATTGACACCCTGGAGAGAATTAAATCCATCTTCAAAAACTCAGAGAAAAGTTAATCCATTTTTTATATCCCATCAATCCCTTTTTTTTAAATTCTACTACCACAAATTTATTAATAACAATAGATAACGTAATACTATGGTGGGTATCGATGATAAGAAAATCTTTAAAGTGGCCCTGTTCACGGCGATTTGTGGATTAGTGGGTATGATAGCCTCTGCTAATTCTATAACTCCTCAAACAGTTCAAATTAAAGACATGGACCGGGGAATGCTGGATAAGGAGGTTTCAATTGAGGGGATGGTCACCGGGGTCAGCCAGTCCCAGAAGGGAGAAACTTATTTTCTGGAGGTTATGGATGGAACTGGAAGGATCAAAGTGGTGGTATTTGAAAGTGCAGCAACAGAAATCCAGAAGACCAGTGTGAACCTGGAGAGCCTCACACAGAGACGTATAAAAATTGTGGGCAAGGTCACTGAATACAAGGGTAGTCTGGAATTGGTTCTAAAGGATGCCAGTTCTCTTAAAATAGTGGCCTAATCACGTGCCAGTCTTTCTAAAGATTAAAGAGTTTTCATGGCTTAAATAGCAAACCCTGGGCAGTTAGGGTGGTTGTTTATCTTCCGACCATAAAAATTTAAATTAGAAAAATAAAATCAATGATGAGCGACGTTGGTCCAGCCTGGTTAAGACTTGGGCTTCCCAAGCCTACAACCCGGGTTCAAATCCCGGACGTCGCATTTAACCCTTTTTCTTTTTCAAACCCAGGGTGTACCCCTTGATCTCATCCAGTATATCCCGGGCGTAGTAAGCTGAAAATACAATTCCCAGGGCAGAAACCACCCAGAAAGAAGCTAAACGATCCACCATGGCTATACTTCCACCAACTGTACTGGGGACTCCAAAGAGCACGAACAATCCTGTGAGGGACAGTTCAATGGAACCAATACCTCCCGGAAGGGCAGATACTATTCCAATTATATTGGCCAGTAGGAAGATGATGATAATGGCTACAAAGTTGATTTCAACATTGAAGGCCATGAATACTACGTACAGGCGCACACATTCCAGAATCCAGGAAGCACTGGTTAACAGGAATACCACCATTAGATTTTGGAAACTGCTGAAGCTTTTGGTGTATTCGATCATGCTGCGTAAACCCTCGGTGAACTTGTGGTAGAAGGTCTCCACCACTTCCTCAGAGATGGGTAGAAAACGCATTACGGAATGAATACGGTTGTAAATCCAGATACTGGTATCTTCCCTCCAGTTGATAAGGTAAATGACTATTAAAAGTCCTAAAGAGGCTAATCCTCCCATAATGGCTAAAACCCTTATTTTGGGGAGTAAAAAAGCACAGATCAATAATAAAATTGCCCCTATGGCCCCGTCGAAGAATCTTTCAGTTAAACCAGCAGAAAGACCCTCTGAGAGTGTTATTTCGTTGATTTTTTTCCCGGCAACTGCATTTAATACTTCCCCTGCACTGCGCATGGGGCTGAAGTTACCGGCAAAAAGCCCTATGGTTTTGACAATGAAGTTTTTCTTAAATTCCCGGGGCTGGTTAATAATATAACCCCAACGTAGGGAGCGTATCCACACCACAAAGAGGTGTATAAAAATGGCCAACAGTATTAGCCATGGATTTGCAGTTTTTATAATTTCCCACATCTGCTGGGGTCCAATCCAGATTACCAGGAGGGCCAGAAGGAGAATACTTATCAGGAATACATAGTATTTTTTCAAGATCAGATCCTCCGCAGCATTTTACGCACCAGGAGTTTCAGGGTGAACATGAGGTAGTGCACCACATGCCGGGTACGCACATAGGATTTTTCCGTACCATAAACGCACTGTATGGGTTTTTCAGCCACCACCAAATCGTTTTCTGAGGCCTTACACAGGACTTCTGACTCGTAAACATAGTCATTGTAGGATATTCCAGTGAAGAGGGGGGCTGCCTTTTTGGATATCACCCTAAATCCACACTGACTATCAGTTATATGGTATCCGGTTACGAATCTTATGAGCCTAGTGGTAATGCCATTGGAAAACCGACGATGGAGGGGCATGTTTTGTGGGGCCATATCCAGGAAACGGGAGCCAATTAACAGATCCACACTCTCCATTCCATCTAAAAGGAGAGGTATGCATTGGGGGTCGTGTTGTCCGTCTCCGTCTACTAAAACCATAATATCGTAATCTTCTTTAATGGCATATTTAAGTCCAGTTTTAATAGCTGCACCTTTTCCAATATTTTTTGTATGTTTTAAAACTTCAGCACCGGCATTTTTTGCCAGGGTTGCGGTTTCATCCAGGGATCCGTCATCTACAACTAGTACATTGGTGTGTTTCTTAGCACCATCAACCACGTTGGTTATGGCTTTTTCTTCGTTGTAAGCGGGAACAATAGTTATAATCCTCATTTATATTCCTTTAATCAATTATTAGATCATCGATAACATTCTTTATTATGAATTTAAGTACTTTTATTTAATATTTAAATTAGGAGTGTGTCTATTTTTTTTGGTTATTCTTTTTCCCATTCAGTACACCCCTTATTTTCCTGTCTTTTTCCAGCTGACCGGGATTAATAGTGGATTCTAATGGTTAAAAACATTTTATTTTGGACTGTGCGATACGTATAACCGTATTAGTAAAAATTGTTTAAATTAATGAACTGGGTACCTATTTAAATCATCAAGGTAAATAATAACTATTTAATCTTAACTTCAATAGGTGTGTTTATGGAATACTCCAATTTAACCCGTAATAAATCATTTTTGCTATTGATCCCGGCAATATTAGCATTATTTCTAGCTTTTATCCCTACCTTAAATTATCAATGGCCCTTAAGCTGGGATATTTATTACCATGTCCATCTGGCCAAGCTTTACATGGCCCAGGGGTTCACCTTATGGGATCCCTTAACCTACGCCCCCTTTGGACGACCAATTTTCTATCCTCCACTTTTCCATTATCTCCTCGCTTCCCTAGCTATACTGTTTAAAGTGGATCCTTTTCAAGTATCCCGATGGATACAGCCCATTTTTGCATTTTCCCTGGTTTTATCATTCACTTACGTGGTGGAAAAATTATACAACCTGCGGGTGGCGTTAACTGCCGGGTTCTTTCTGTTTTTCACTTCAGTCTTTCACCGGGCCATGTTACCCCTACCAGAAACCATGGCCTTAATTCTATTTCCCCTGGCGATTTACCTTTACTATCGTGCACTGGAAGGTGATGGTTTAAAATTCGCGGTTTCAGGTGGTATTCTCAGCGGGTTGATGATGTTAACCCATGATCTGACTGGCCTGGTAATGCTGGGTGTGGTCCTGCTTTTCACACTGGCCCTTAAGTTAAGAAGGGATAATATGGAATACCGGTCATTATGGGTGTTTTTGGGATTCACTCTCCTGGTAGCGGCTTTGTGGTGGTTGCCCCTACTGGTGGCATATGGTTTCACTTTCCACAGCCCACAACCAAGGCTACCTGGCTTTTTAGATTATATTTTTATTCTGGTTAAGACCATGGGATTACCTGCACTGATATTTGCCATTTTGTGGATAGTTGTTGGGTTTAAAGAATTAGAAAAGGACAGTAATGGAAAATGGTATAAAAAAATATCCCCTAAGAATATTTTAATTGTGGTGTGGGTCCTTTTCCTGTTAATAGTAAGCAATGCTTATCTACTGGGATTCTCCATCCTCATTGATAGGATACTAAATTTTGCTGTCTTTCCCATGGTCATTATGGCTTCTCTGGGAATGGAGTACATCTATTCGGTCAAATCCAAAAAATCAGTTTACTATAATGTGTATAAAGTATTGATAGTTCTTTTAATTGTATCTTCAGTTTGTTCCGGATTGTTCTGTGCTTTATCGGTTAAACCTATGGTTCATGATTCTCAAAGGGATGTGGCCCAATGGTTTGCAGCCCATGGTGATGGGAAGGGAGTGGTGATGTCCCTCACTGAAGGCCTGGATCCGGTGATTGTTTCCATATCACGACAACCAGTTTCTACCGGAGGTTACCAGCCGGGTATGGTTAAGGGCCTTGATCGGAACCTTTACTACAGTGGAGCTTACTCCCCTGAAGATCTTAAGAGAGATAACATTGAATACTTTGTGGAACAGTCCCCCATACCTCATCCCAGTTATTTCACTATGGTTTACCAGAACAAAGATTATAAAGTCTGGCGGGTAGATATCTAACCTATAAATTGCCATACTCTAGATAGATTCTGATTTATGTCTGTACATTGGTACATGAGTTAATTCATGAATGAAGATTCACAGGAAGTGTTATTAAATGAAAAAGTTATTTGGAACATTTGGGGTTAGAAGAATTGCCAATCAAGTGTTAACACCAGAATTCGCATCCAAACTGGCCGCAGCATACGGTACACTGGTCAAGGGATGGGTAGCAGTAGGTGGAGACCCCCGAACATCCACTCCTCTCATAAAACATGCAGTTATTTCCGGACTCCTTTCATCAGGATGTCAGGTAGTTGATCTGGGGATACTACCCACACCAGCAGTGCAGTACGCCGTACGAAACTACTACGATGGTGGAGTGATAATCACCGCCTCCCACAACCCACCACAGTACAATGGAATCAAATTCGTGGATGAGGACGGGATAGGCATAGCTCTGGACATGGAACTTAAAATAGAGGACATGTACTTCAATGAAAACCCGGACCGGGTGGAATGGGATGAAATAGGTGAGGTAACCACCAATCCTGGCCTGGTTGATGAGTACATCGATGAAGTAATACAGAGGGTGGATTACGATGCCATTAAAAAGGCCAAGTTAAAGGTGATAGTGGACTGTGGTAGTGGAGCAGCCTGTTTCACCACGCCCTACATCCTGCGCAAACTGGGATGTGAAGTCACCACCCTCAACTGCCAGCCCGATGGTTCCTTCCCGGGTAGAAATCCAGAACCAACTGAGGACAACCTGCAGGAACTCATCAAGACGGTGAAAGCAACTGGTGCCGACCTGGGAATCGCCCATGATGGTGATGCTGACCGTACCATTTGTATCGATGAGAAGGGAAACTTTGTAATGGGGGATAAAACATTTGCCCTGGTGGAAAAACAGTTACTTCAGGAAAACCAGGGAGGACTCATAGTGACTACTGTGGCCACTTCCACTGCTATCTATGACATAGCCGAAGAATACGGGGGAACAGTAAAGGCCACCCGTGTGGGTGACCTTCTGGTAGCCCGAGAACTTAAAGAAAGCGATGGATTATTTGGTGGTGAAGAAAACGGTGGACTTATATTCCCGGACTTCGTTTTAGGAAGGGATGCTGCATTATCCACTGCTAAAATTGTGGAAATCATGGCCACCTCTCAGAAACCACTTTCTCAGTTAGTTTCAGAGTTACCTGCTTACCAATCGGTTAAAATGAAAGTAGAATGTCCTGATGACCGTAAACAGGAAATAATGGATAAAATAGCGGAAGACACTCAGGAATATAAGGTGGACACCACGGATGGGGTAAAGATATTCCGGGAAGAAGGATGGCTCATCATCCGGCCCTCGGGAACTGAACCTATCTTCCGATGCTTTGCCGAAGCTAAAAATATTGATGATGCCACTAAAATGGCAGAATGGGGCATATCCCTGGTTAATAAGCATTTAGGAAATTAATAGGAATAACCACTGGTTTTTAATATTATTCTTCCTAAATCTTTTCAAATCTTAAATCTTTTTTTAAATTCATTCCCTTCTTTTTTGTCCAGGATCATCGAAGTAAAAGCCGTAAAATTCAGCGCAATAGGCGCACAGGGGGAATTTCCCGTAACGGTAACGACTACCATCATCCTTATTCATATCAAACTTTTTACCACAGGTATAGCAGGTTTCGATCTTCTCTGTTTGTTCTTTATTTTGGGAATCAGAATTTTCAGGGGATTTTCCGGGGGTAAGAGGGTTCTCTTTGATGATTTTTTTATCAGTTATTTTAACACCACCAAAATTATTTTATCATATTAAATGGCCTTGAATCACTGATTAAAGGGGTTAATATTTATTATTATCGTTTTATCTCTCTATAATCAACTTTTTCCAGTGTTCGATGATTTTAATTTAGTTTATTCTTGATGATTTTAATATTTATGCCTTGGGGATTGTAATTGAAGGGGTTGTAATTGAATTGATTTTTACCATAGATGTTTTCCACGGGTAAACAGAAAAATAAATTATGAATTTATAACAAAAATATGTTCATGAACAAAAAAAGAAAGATTGCTTGGGGGATTACCGGGAGCGGTGAAAAACTGGTGGAAACTGTGGAGATCATGCAGCAGATGCGTGATGAATACCACCGACAATTTGACATTAGGGTCTTCATTTCCAAGGCAGGAGACCAGGTTTTAAAGTACTACAACCTTTCCAACACTCTGGAAACTAAATTCGACAAAACATGGACGGAAATTAATTCTAATGCTCCATTCCTGGCCGGACAAATTCAGCTGGGAAGATACGCCTTCCTCTTGGTGGCCCCGGCCACATCCAACACTGTAGCCAAGATTTCGCTGCGTATTGCTGACACCCTGCTCACTAACGCCGCCATAATGGGTCAGAAAACAAACACCCCCCTTTACATCATGCCCACTGACTTCCGGGAGGGTATTGTCACCACTAAACTCCCCAATGGTAAGGATCTGGAGCTAACCATAACCAAAGAAGATGCAGAACACGTGGAAAACCTGTCAAAAATGAACAGCACCAATGTATTCGAAAATCCGGAAGAAATTCCGGCCATATTCCAGAAAAATGCGGAAATGCTTAAATAAGCCTTAACGTGGATTGTTGTTCCTTAGGATTGTTCTTCCTTAATACTTTAAACTCTTGAATTCGGTTAGGGTTGGTGTTGTCGGAGAATTTGAAAAAAAGGGGATTAAATAAAAAAAGATTTGAGGAAGATGGGGTATCTAAAGTATTTCCCGGCGCAATTGCAGAGTTACATCGAAGGTTTTTATGGGAAAGCCTTCATCGGTTTCATCGCTGAGGGGTGAAATTCCCCGAAAATAATATTCTACTGGTCCGGTGCTATCAATATCCACCGGTACGGATTCGGCATCATCCAGTGCATCGAAAAAATCATGTATTTCCATTAAATCATCTTCAGGACCTCTAAACTTAACAATTAAGGCCCCTTCTCTCCGGTTCTGGAGTCCTATGTACTTATCATCCACTTCTATTAATTTATCTTTCTTTTTACTACCACTAACCCGATAAAAAGCGATTTTTGCCATGTTTTTTAAACCCCCTAACTGGTTTATGCTATATTATAGTTGTTTTTAGCAGGATATAAAATTTAAAGATTATACTGGGAATACCACTGTTACCAGAATAGGTTGTTTCTCTCATATTTATCTTGTAAAAATTAAAATCAAGCCGGGGGATGTTTATTATGGGTAGATACTCCGATGATTAACAAAAGGAGGGAGAATAGGGGGTGGTTTTTTATAATTTGTAACCAATATCCCGAAGGAATTTCCTCCTCCCGGCCACATCATCTTCAGTTTCTATACTTGTGGGCTTGAAACCATCTACCACTCCAACAATTCCCCTTCCCTGTTCAGTCTCCACCACCAGTACTTCTACGGGATTGGCAGTGGCACAAAAAAGATTAACCACTTCGGGTACGCTCTTGATTCTCTGGGTGAGATTTAGGGGGAAGGCCTTGGCCAGGAATATCAGAAAACTATGGCCGCAACCCAGTTCCAACATTTTTTCCCCTGCCAGATTTTCTAGCCCTTCATTGTTCCCAGCTGTCCTCACCAGGCAATCCCCGGATGCTTCCCCAAAGGCAAGACCAAACTCTGCCTGGGGTACGGTGTTCACCACGGCTTCGTAAAGATCATCCACAGTTTTAATGAAGTGACTCTGCCCTAAAATTAGATTACAATCTTCTGGTGCTTCCAATTTAACAATTTCCAGGTTAAGTTCCATATTCATCCCCCTTAATCCTATTTTCTCTTTGTATTATAGGTAATGTAGAGATTAATTCCCTTACCTGTTAATAATTAGGGTTCATGCCATGTTAATTTAACTGGTTCCTGTGGATCGGAAGAACCCCTGGGCACCCAGTAATTTATATATACTAGCACAATTAAAATTGTCATTAACAATCATTATAAAATGAGTGTAAATGTTTATACTGGTTAGGACAGATATATCTTTAATAGAATGAATTAGAATAAATCCCCTATTAGTTTTAATACCATTGGCAACCAGCCAAAGGCTTCATTTAAAAGCTTACCCAACCTAGTGAGGTTTTAATTATGAATGAGAAGATGAAAGAAATTGGCCTGAGAATTAAAGAACTTAGGGAGCTCTCAGACATCAGTGCTCAGGGAATGGCGGATCACCTGAAAATTCCCCTGGAAACCTACCAGGAATATGAAGATGGGAAAAAAGATATCCCGGCTAGCATTCTCTTCGAAATCTCCCAGAAAATGGAAGTAGACATGGGCCTGTTATTGACTGGTGAAGAAACCAGGATGCACATTTTCAGCGTTACCAGAAAAGGGAAAGGAGTAGAAGTAGGTCGTAGAAAACAGTACCAGTACGAAAATCTGGCAGAAAAGTTCATACACAAAAAAGCAGAACCCTTCATCGTTACTGTGGAACCTAAAGGCGAAGGATACAAACCATCAACCAACAGCCACCCTGGACAGGAATTTAACTACATGCTAGAGGGTGTCCTGAAAATTTACATACACGATAACGAGATAATTCTACACGAAGGAGATTCCATATTCTTCGATTCCTCTTATGAACACGCCATGGAAGCCCTGGAAAACAAAACAGCCAAATTCCTGGCCATTGTAATGTAATAATGTGGTATGATATAATGTATTGTAATGGGGGAACGTTTCTAAACACCATAAGTTTTTGAAAATGACCTCCTTGACTTAAAAAAAATCTAAAAATTAAAAATTAATAATAAAAGATTATAACTGGTGATAAAAATGTCATCTTTACTTGAAAAATTCGTTTCACAGGTTGATTTTGAATCTTATCCAGATTTTAAGGATAATTTCCGGATAAAGACCCCGGAAAACTTCAACTTCGCCTACGATGTGGTGGATGAATACGCCCGCCTCTACCCGGAAAAAGTGGCCCTGGTATGGTGCAACGATGATACTGAAAAGATATTCACATTTAGCGATATGAAAGAGTATTCTGACCGGGCAGCCAACTTCTTCGCCCAGCAGGGTGTGAAGAAGGGAGACCGGGTAATGCTCACTCTTAAAAGCCGTTACCATTTCTGGTTCTGTATTCTGGCATTACATAAATTAGGGGCCATAACCATCCCCGCCACCCACATGCTGAAAGCAAGGGACATTGTGTACCGTATAAAAAATGCCGGTATCAAAATGGTGGTGTGCATAGGCGAGGACGGAGTACCGGAATGCTTTGACGAAGCCCACCAGAAACTGGGAGACACTCCTCTTCTAAAGGCACTGGTAGGTGATGAAGATAGAGAAGGCTGGTTTAACTTCTCCCAAGAACTTGAAAAAGCCTCCCCTGAATTCCAGAGACCAACCAGTGATGAAGCTGCCGGTGACCAGGACATATCGTTGATCTATTTCTCATCCGGAACAACCGGTCTGCCTAAAATGGTAATGCACCACCACACTTATCCCCTGGGCCATATAATAACTGCTAAATACTGGCAGAACGTTGTGGAAGACGGACTGCACTACACTGTGGCTGATACTGGCTGGGCCAAGGCTATGTGGGGCCAGATATACGGCCAGTGGATTTCAGGCACAGCAGTATTCGTCTATGACTACGAAAGATTTAACGCGGCAAAAATGTTGGACAAGGCATCCCACCACGGGGTAACCACATTTTGCGCCCCACCAACCATCTATCGCTTCCTCATAAAGGAAGACCTTTCACAGTACAACTTCTCCACCCTAGAATATGCAGTTACTGCCGGAGAACCCTTGAATCCTGAAGTTTACAATAAATTCTACGAGTTCACCGGATTAAAACTGATGGAAGGTTTCGGCCAGACTGAACTGGTGGTTTGCATCGCCAATTTCCCCTGGATGGCACCCCGCCCCGGATCAATGGGAAAACCATCCCCGGGATACAACATCCAGATCATGAACCCCGAAGGAAAAGAGTGCGATGTAGGGGAAGAGGGAGAAATCACAGTAAAAACCGCTGATGGAAAACCACCCGGCCTCTTTGGAGGATATTTCAAGGACCCGGAAAAAACCGATGCAGCCTGGCATGACGGATACTACCATACTGGAGACACTGCCTGGAAAGACGAAGATGGCTACCTATGGTTCGTGGGGCGAAACGATGACATGATTAAAAGCTCAGGGTACCGTATAGGTCCATTTGAAGTTGAAAGTGCAGTTATATCTCACCCCTCAGTCCTGGAATGTGCTATAACTGGAGTACCTCACCCTGTCAGGGGGCAGGTGGTAAAGGCCACCATAGTGTTGACTGGTGATTATGAACCATCCCCTGAACTGGAAAAAGAAATCCAGAACCATGTTAAAAAGGTAACCGCACCCTACAAGTATCCACGGGTTATTGAATTTGTGGATGAACTACCCAAGACCATCAGTGGAAAAATCCGAAGGGTGGAAATCAGGGAAAAGGATGAAAATCAGTAATTAATAAAGTATACGGGTTACATTTAAAAATGGAGCGATAATACCATTTTTTAAAATTAACCCGATTTGTAGTTTTTTTATTCCATATAATACTTAGATTATCGTTTAAAAAGATAAAAATACTATTCAAGATTAATGGGATGATATGAATCATGAAGAGCCATAAAAAAGAACCATATCCAGTATTCAATGAACTGGAATGTAAAGCATGTGAACGTTGCATCCTCGCCTGCCGCGCCGGTGTCCTCAAGATGAGTGAAGACATTAACGAGCGTGGTTACCATTATGCCGAGTACACTGGAAAGGGATGCACTGGCTGTGGGGACTGTTATTACACCTGTCCTGAACCACTGGCCGTGGAAGTTCACATACCTCGGAGAAAGAGAATCAAAAAACAGATCAAAGGGGATGAGGAGGAATAGAAATGACCATTCAGCTAATCAAAGGCAACACAGCTGTTATTATCGGGGCCATGTACGCTGGTTGTGATGGTTTCTTTGGATACCCCATCACTCCTGCCTCGGAAATATTGCACGAAGCCTCCCTGTATTTCCCTAAAGTGGGACGGAAATTCGTCCAGGCAGAATCAGAAGAAGCTTCCATAAACATGGTTTATGGGGCAGCCGCAGCGGGCCACCGAGTTATAACTGCCTCTTCAGGGCCAGGAATCAGCCTCATGCAGGAAGGAATGTCTTTCCTGGCAGGAGCAGAACTCCCTTGTGTCATAGTGGACATCATGCGTGCCGGACCTGGCCTGGGAAACATCGGACCGGAACAGGGTGACTACAACCAGATAGTTAAGGGCGGAGGCCATGGTAACTACCATAACATTGTCCTGGCTCCCAATTCAGTTCAGGAAATGTGCGATTTCACCATCAAGGCCTTTGAACTGGCAGAAAAGTACCGAAACCCCGTGGTGGTGCTGGCCGACGGAGTACTGGGACAGATGGTGGAACGACTCCAGTTCCCGGAGGAAGCCATCGAACCAACCTACGATGAGTCCTGGGCTGTCCGTGGAAACCAGGAAACAATGGGAAACCTGGTAACCAGTATATTCCTGGATTTTAACCAGCTGGAAGACTTCAACTACCGTATACAGGAAAAGTACCAGACCATCCGTGAAAACGAGGTGGACTACGAGGAGTACCTGTTGGATGATGCTCAGATAATCCTGGTGGCCTACGGAATAAGCAGCCGTGTGGCTCGTTCAGCAGTGGACATGGTCCGGGCCGAAGGCATAAAAGCCGGATTATTCCGCCTAAAAACATTGTTCCCCTTCCCAGAAAAACCATTAAGAGAACTATCCACCAGTAAGGATTGCCAGTTCTTAGCAGTGGAGATGAGTAACGGACAGATGAAGGAAGACATCAACCTGGCCATTGGCTGCCAGCGTCCAGTGGAACTGGTCAACCGTATGGGTGGGAACATCATCGATCAAAAGAGCATAGTAGACAAGATCCATGAAATGGCAGGTGATAAACTATGAACGCTGATAAGAAACTGGTTCAAGAGGAGGTTACAGAGATGGAGGAAAAGATCCTCAAAAAACCAGAATCCATGCTGGATGAATTCCCCCGTAAAGGAGGAAGCGCACCTACCGCCACCCACTACTGTCCGGGCTGTGGTCATGGAATACTGCACAAACTCATAGGAGAAGCCCTGGATGAACTGGGTATACAGGACCGGGCAGTGATGACCAGTCCAGTGGGATGTGCAGTTTTCGCCTACTACTACTTTGACTGCGGACATGTACAGGTAGCCCACGGCCGAGCACCAGCAGTGGGAACTGGACTATCCAGGGTGGAAGAAAATGCCGTGGTAATGCTCTACCAGGGAGATGGAGACCTGGCCTCCATAGGATTAAACGAAACCATTCAGGCTGCCAATCGTGGGGAAAAAATGGCGGTTTTCTTTGTAAACAACACGGTCTACGGAATGACCGGTGGACAGATGGCCCCCACCACCCTGGTGGGAGAAGTCACCGTAACTTGCCCCACCGGACGTGACCCCCGTTACATGGGTTATCCCATGCACATGGCTGAATTACTGGACAACCTGGATGCTCCAGTGTTCATTGAACGTGTTTCAGTTTCCGACCCTCGAAACATACGCCGAGCCAAAAGAGCGGTGAAAAAAGCCCTGGAAGTCCAGAGAGATGGTAAAGGATACGCCTTTGTGGAGGTGCTCTCACCCTGCCCCACCAATCTCCGGATGGATGCTCAGGCCACTGAAAATTTCATCAATGATGAAATGGCCAAAGAATTCCCCCTTAAAAATTTCCGAGACCGAAGAAACGAAGTAGAACCATTGTGCCGGGCACAGAGTGACTTTTCACAAGGTTCACTGGAAGAAATATTCGAAGTTCAAAAGGATACTTCCTGGGAAGCTCGCAACGATCCATCTTTCCCTCGAAAGGTGGTTCGAATAGCCGGATTCGGAGGTCAGGGCGTTTTAAGCATGGGACTAACTCTGGCCCAGGCAGCCTGTAATGACCAGAGACACGTCTCCTGGTACCCTTCCTACGGACCAGAACAGAGGGGTGGAACCTCGGACTGCACGGTGATCGTATCTGGAGAACCAATTGGTTCCCCGGTGATGCAAACTTCCGATGGTCTGGTGGCCCTTAACCAGCCTTCACTGGAAAAATTTGCATCCAAAGTAAGGGAAGGTGGACTCATCATCTACGAAAGCAGTATCGGTGAATTCGAATCTCCTGAAGGACTCCGAACCCTGGCCATACCCGCCCGGAAAATAGCCAAGGACCACGGTGTTAAAAGAGCGGCTAACACTGCCATGCTGGGAGTTATAATGGAACTGGGATTAACCGGACTTCCCCCACATGTTTTCACCGAAGCAGTGGAGCACACTTTCCGCCGGAAACCCCAACTGATACCCGCCAACCTGGAAATACTGGAAGCCGGTGCCCAATGGGCACGGGATAACCTTAAAAAATAACCATAAAACTAGGGGAACAATGTCATTCCCCTTCTATCTATTTTTTCAAAGTATCTGGCTATTTTAATTTATTTTAATTCGTTTTACAGGATTTTAAGAGATTATATTTTATTAATTAATCCCTTTGACTCATTTATTTATTATTTTCCCGAACTTAAGAAATTCGTGATTACTCAAATTTTAAGTAAATTGCTGAACATAATATTAGAATAAATAAAACCAGTAGTGTAATTAAATAAATAAAACCTTAGAGTAGTGTAATTTAAGTAAATTAAATAGGAGTAATACAGGGATAATTTTCAAGGGGGTAAATAATGCCTGTTTTTTTAAAAGAAGAAGATATTTCCATTGTTCTCTGTGGTGAAGCCGGCCAGGGAATCCAGACAGTAGAGGCAGTACTGGCCCAGGCAGTTAAACAGACGGGATATCATATCTTTTCCACCAAAGAATACATGTCCCGGGTCAGGGGAGGTGAAAACTCCACCCAAATAAGAATCTCATCAGACCGGGTTGCCTCTTATGTGGACCGCATCGATATCTTACTGGCACTGAGCTACGGAGCTATAGATCATCTTAAAGACAGAATTTCTCCAAAAACGGTAATTATAGGGGACCCAGAGCATATTAAGTCTGCACGAGAATCTGAAAATAATTTACCCACTTTAAATACTAATTTTATTGAGATTCCACTTATGGAAACTGCTGAAGATATTGGCGGGCTCATATACGCTAATGTCATTGCTGCCGGAGCACTATCCTGCCTGTTAGATATTCCCAAGGAGATTTTTGATGGATTGATCAGTGATATGTTTGCCCGTAAAGGTCCGGAAATACTTCAGAACGATTTAAAAGCAGGAGAAGCAGGATACACCCTCGGTAAAGGTTTGATGGAATCTGAAGAAAACCAGGTTAAGCTCTCGTTGGAGGCTCATTCCACGGTACGTGATGAACTCCTCTTGAGTGGTACTGATGCTGCAGGAATGGGTTGTTTGGCTGGGGGATGTAAATTTATGTCATCCTATCCCATGACTCCTTCCACCCCGCTCCAGGCCTTCCTGGCCGGTAATGCACACGACTTTGAACTGGTATACGAACAGGCCGAGGATGAAATAGCCGCCATCAACATGGCACTGGGTGCATCCTATGTCGGAGCACGGAGTATGGTGGCCACCTCGGGAAGTGGATTTGCCCTGATGGAAGAGGGAGTAGGACTGGCTGGAATGACCGAAACACCGGTGGTCATCTATCTCGGTCAAAGACCCGGCCCCGCAGTGGGATTACCCACTAGGACCAGCCAGGAAGACCTAAATTTAGCCCTTTACTCCGGGACAGGTGAATTTCCCCGGATCATATTTGCCCCGGGGAAACTGGAAGATGCCTTCACTTTATCTCAGCGGGCCTTCAACCTGGCAGATAAATATCAAATACCCGTATTTATACTGTCTGATCAGTATTTTGCCGATTGTTACTATAACATACCCTCACTGCCACTGGAAGAAGTGGAAAACGAAGATTACCTCATTAAAACCACTCCTGACTATAGAAGATACCTGATCACCCAGGATGGGGTCACACCCCGGGGAATACCAGGATATGGGGATGGTCTGGTGATATTAGATTCCGATGAACATGATGAGGAGGGCCACATCACGGAAAACCTTGAAATAAGGACACAGATGGTAGATAAAAGGCTTAAAAAGATGGAACATATCAGAAAAGATGCTCTGACCCCGGAACTGGTGGGATCAGAAGACTATGAGAACCTGGTACTAGGATGGGGTTCTACCTACTGGCCTATAAGGGAGGCACTGGAAAATATCCGTAAAAAAGGTTTAAACCCTGATTCCGGGGAGACCAGTTTCCTTCATTTAAAACAGGTTTATCCTCTGCACAGTAGTGTTACAAACTATCTGGAGAAGGCAGAAGATGTGATTATCCTGGAGAACAATGCCCAGGGCCAGATGGCCAACCTCATCCAACTGGAAACTGGCTTGGAAATACAGGAAAAATACTTAAAATACAATGGAATGCCCTTCTCTGTGGAGGAAGTGGAAAAAAGACTCCTTCAGTTCATGGGAATAGAAGATAGTGGCCCGGGTGGTCATGATAGGACTTCAGGGGGGGTGTTATAGATGAAACCAAGGGATTTCGACCTGCCGGATGCGGATGTGGCCTGGTGTCCGGGTTGTGGTAATCTATCCATACTACGCAGCCTCAAAGCCACCCTGACTGAACTGGAAATACAACCAGAAAACCTGGTTTTCGTATCGGGTATTGGACAGGCGGGTAAACTTCCTCACTACATTAAAGGAAACGTATTCAATGGACTTCATGGCCGGTCACTATCTCCGGCAACCGCTATAAAGGCAGCTAATCCTGAATTAACAGTTATTGATGTCAGTGGTGATGGTTGCATGTACGGGGAGGGGGGAAACCACTTCATGCATACCATACGCCGTAATCCGGACATCACCAACCTGGTGCACAACAACATGGTCTACGGCCTCACCAAGGGACAGGCATCACCCACCAGCCAGAGGGACTTCAACACGCCATTACAGGTAGATGGGGTATTTCTGGAACCATTCAATCCCTTGGCAGTGGCCATAGCTCTTGATGCCTCCTTTGTGGCCAGAGCGTTTAGTGGGGACCGTAAACAATCCATTGAAATCTTTAAAGCCGCCATAAAACATAAAGGCTATGCCTTGGTGGACATATTCCAACCATGTGTCTCGTTTAACAAGGTTAACACCCGGGACTGGTTCCGGGAACACACCTATTACTTAGAAGATGACCATGACTCCCACGACAGAAATTTGGCCTTCCAGAGGGCCACGGAAACCGGAGAGTACCCCCTGGGAATATTCTACCAGAACTCTGATAAGAGTACCTTTGAAGAAAACCTTACGGTTTACCAGGATGAAAAAACACCCCTCTACCAGAGGAAACTGGACAAAGATAAACTACGGGCCCTGGTGGAAAGTAAAAGATGATTTAAATCATAGAATGGTAGTTTAGAATTCTAATTAGAGTGAGATATCAGAGGAAGATGGTAATCGCGGGAATATTTATAAAAAAAATAATTATAAAAATTGAACTCTAAAATTAAATTCAACTTAGTCTTAAGGTTAGAGGTGGAAATTTTGCGGAAAATCAGAATACTTTCATGGAATGTTAATGGAATCCGGGCTGTGCATCGTAAAGGATTTAAAGACTGGTTTATGGAGAGTAAACCCGATATACTGTGTATCCAGGAAACTAAAGCCACTTACAAACAGTTTCCAGCCAATATCCGGAATGTGGAAGGATATGATCTCTATACTTCAGAAGCAGAACGCAAGGGATACAGTGGTGTGGCCACTTACACCGCCCTAAAACCGGAAAAAGTACAAAAAGGCCTGGGTATCCCCAACTTCGATAATGAAGGCCGCACACTCATAACTGACTACGGGGATTTCGTTCTTTTTAACATCTACTTCCCCAACGGAAAGATGTCCCCGGAAAGGCTCCAGTATAAAATGGACTTTTACGACTCCTTCCTTGACTACGCCGATGCTCTTAAGGAAGAAGGACGTAACATCGTAGTCTGCGGGGATGTGAACACCGCCCACAAAGAAATAGATTTAGCCCGCCCTAAAGAAAACGAAAAAATATCCGGATTCCTACCCATTGAACGGGAATGGATTGACCGATTCCTCAGCCATGGTTACGTGGACACCTTCCGGGAATTCAACCAGGATGCTGATAACTACACCTGGTGGAGTTACCGAACCCGTGCCCGGGACCGAAACGTTGGATGGAGATTGGATTACTTCTTTGTAAACCAGGAATTCATGGATAACATTGAATCTTCCTTCATACTCTCCGATGTAATGGGCTCGGACCACTGCCCAGTGGGAATAGATATAAAATTGGATTGATGAGAAATTAACCAGAGTATCTCAATTAATAATATCTGGAGGATTATTAAATGGACAAATTCGAGGAAAAAATGGGAGAATTGGCTTCTGAAGGTCTGTCTGATGAGGAAATAGGGAAAAAACTTTTAGATGAAATGGGTGATCTCTGTATCTGTCCGGACTGCCCCATGTACAACCAGTGTGCCGAGAAAAATTACGAAGGACTGTACTGCATTCTGGGACTATCCAAGTGTAAACTGGAAGAAGATGATTGTATCTGCCAGGAATGTGAAGTAACCGAGGAACTGGAACTTAAAAATGATCTATTCTGTATAACTGGTCCGGAAAAGGAATTAAGAGGACTTTAATGGTCTTAAAATTTCGAGATATGTCCAATTTAAATCCAGAAACACTTTATAATTCCTTTTTTCTAGTCATGCCCTTTATATTAAATTAATTTTAAAAATAAACCTAAAATTATCCTTCAATTACCCTTTATTTTTTTTATATCATTGCATGTTACTTAGTGATTAGGCATAGATAGAGTGAATTAGTGTTAGTGGTGGATAATTTATGAAGGAAGGGAGATAGATTGAATTAACCCTAAATCATATACAAGTGTATGACTTAATTTAATTTGTCAAATTACATTTATTTGTCAAATTTTTCTAAATTTATACTGAGAATTAGATTATACTGAGATTATGAGGGATGCTATGAGCTATCGTGGAAGAGCTAAACAGTTTTTAGAGTCACAAAATATTTCCATTGGAGACATTATCTGCGTAAAAAAGGATGATGTAGAATACAGGGGTATGCTTCTGGACCGGGCTGAAGATGCTGACGAACTACATGTTGTACTTAAAATGGACAGCGGATACAATGTGGGCATTGCCATTGACCAGGCAGAAGTTGAACTCCTGGAAAGGGGAGAAAAACCGGAAATAAATTTACCTCCCCTAAAAATCGAGAAGGATCCGGAAAAATTGGATGTATCTATTATATCCACCGGGGGGACAGTGGCCTCCATCATTGACTACAAAACCGGGGCAGTGCACCCGGCATTCACCGCGGATGACCTCTTGAGGGCTACTCCGGAGCTGTTGGATGAGGCCAACATCAGTGGAAAGGCCATAATGAACATCCTCAGTGAAAACATGAAACCAGAGTTCTGGGTCCAGGCCGCACGCTCGGTGGCGGATGAAATAAACCAGGGAGCTGATGGCGTAGTGGTCGCCCATGGAACAGACACCATGCACTACACTGCTGCTGCCTTGAGTTTCATCTTGGAATCACCGGTGCCCATTGTAATCACCGGTGCCCAGAGAAGTTCGGATCGACCATCATCTGATGCATTCTTAAACTTGATGAGCTCGGTGGCTGTGGCCAAATCAGACATAGCCGAGGTCACCGTCTGCATGCACGCCACAGAGAACGATAATGAGGTCCACATTCACCGGGGAACCCGGGTGCGTAAAATGCACACCAGCCGTAGGGACACCTTCAACAGTATTAACAGCCCCCCACTGGCCAAAGTAAAGGATGGGAAGGTGAAAATCATTGATAAACAATTCTCCTACCACCAGAGAGGAGAATGCCAGCTGGAAATCAACGACACACTGGAAGAGAAGGTGGGCTTTATAAAAAGCTATCCGGGGATAGCTGCTGAACTAATGGACTACTATATCGATAAAGGCTACAAAGGTATCTTAATGGAAGGAACTGGTCTGGGGCACTGTCCAGATCACCTGATACCCTCATTACAGAGGGCCGCTGATGAAAATATTCCGGTGGTCATGACTTCCCAGTGTCTCTATGGCCGCACCAACCTTAATGTTTACAGTACCGGTCGTAAACTCCTATCTTCTGGTGTTATACCGGTGGGGGACATGCTGCCTGAAACTGCCTATGTTAAACTGGTATGGGCCTTAGGACAGACCAGCCAATACCAAGAGGTTAAACAGATCATGGAAACTAACCTGAAAGGGGAAATGGATGAAAAATCCTCCTCAAAATACTTTTTAAGGGACTATGGGGAATAGGATGGAGTCATGGTGATTTAAATGGATAAAAATATTGATTACGAAGAACTGGGCCTTATGATGGGTTTGGAAATACACCAGCAACTTAACACAGCTCAAAAACTGTTCTGCCCCTGTGAATGCGAACTTACCGATAAAAAACCAGAATACAGGGTTTTAAGATATTTAAGGCCCACTCAGAGTGAACTGGGTAAAATCGATCGGGCGGCCTTTGAAGAGTCACGCCGTGAACTCACCTTCCTCTATGATGCTTATCCTTACCATACCTGTCTGGTGGAGGCTGATGATGAACCACCGCATCCTCTGAACCAGGAAGCACTGGAGATAGGACTTATAATTGCCACCCTACTCAACATGCAGGTGGTGGATGAATTCCACACCATGCGAAAACAGGTGATTGACGGCAGTAATACAGGAGGATTTCAGAGAACAGGGTTACTGGCAATTCAGGGATATATGGATACTCCTTATGGTCGGGTGGTAATTGAAAATCTCTGTCTGGAAGAAGATGCTGCCCGGAGAATGGGACAGCGGAAGGGGAAGGTGGAATTCCGTCTGGACCGGTTGGGAATACCTCTTTTAGAGATAACCACCGATCCGTCCATGAACCATCCCCAACAGGTAAGGGAGGTGGCCTATCAGATCGGCCAGGTACTGCGCAGTACCCGGGTGAAAAGGGGTCTGGGAACCATACGCCAGGATCTCAACATATCCATCAGGGAAGGTGCCCGGGTTGAAGTGAAAGGAGTTCAGGACCTGGATTCCATGGAACAACTGGTGGAAAATGAAGTCCTAAGGCAGCTCCGCCTACTGGAAATCAGGGATGAACTGGTGAAAAGGGAAGCCACAGTTGAAGAAGAAATACATGACTTAAATGAGATATTAAAGGATACGGAATCAAAAATCATTGCCAATGCCATTAAAAATGGTGGAAAAGTTTTAGCCATTAAATTAAATGGTTATAAAGGATTGATTGGTAAAGAATTACAGCCCGGTAGAAGATTCGGAACAGAACTGGCCGGTTATGCCAAAAAAATGGGTGTGGCCGGTATATTCCACACTGATGAACTTCCGGCCTATGGAATAACCTCCCAGGAAGTGGAAAACATTAACACCTTTTTACAGATTGGTCCCGATGATGCCTTTATACTGGTGGCTGATGAAGCAGAGAAGGCTCAAAATGCCCTGGAAGAGGTTCAACGAAGGGCCAGAATGGCTGTTGATGGTGTTCCCGAGGAGACTCGGAAGGCCCTGGATGATGCCAATACCGAGTATTTAAGGCCACTGCCTACGGCCAGCCGGATGTACGTGGAAACAGATATCCCCACTCAGGTGGTAGCTTCCGAGCTCCTGGAACACGTTAAGAACAATTTACCCGAACTTCCCAAAGAAAAGGAGGCCCGTATAATAGCCGAATATAATTTGAGTGAAGATTTAGCACACCAGTTAGTGCGCCAGGATCGGGTGGAACAGTTCGAGGAAATAGTGGCTGAATGTGGGGTTGAACCCACAACTGTAGCTTCATTACTGGCTTACACTCTTAAAGAACTCAGAAGAGAAGGTTTGGATGTGGATAACCTCCCGGGCAGCCATTTGAAGGGAACATTCCAGTTATTGAAACAGGACAAAATATCCAAGGATGCGGTTTCCGATGTACTGGTTGGAGTTTTAAAGGAAGACTGGACTCCCGAAGAATCTGCCAGTAATTTAAACCTTTTGATGCTTTCTGAGGAAAATGTCAGGGACATAATCGTGGAACTGGTATCTTCCCATGAAAACCTGATTGAGGAACGGAAAATGGGTGCTATGGGCTCCTTGATGGGGATGGCCATGAAACAGCTCAAGGGAAAAGCCGATGGTAAATTAGTGAACAAATTATTGAAGGAAGAGATACAGAAATATCTGTAGAGGGTGTTTTCAAATGGAAGAATACGATCTGGTTATCATTGGTGGAGGACCGGCGGGCTTAACTGCAGGAATATATGCTGGAAGGCAGGGAATGAATGCAGTAATTCTGGAAAGAATGACTGGAGCAGGTTCCGGTTACATGGTACCCTTGATGGAGAATTATCCTGGTTTTGAGGTGACATCGGGGAAAGAACTCCTGGAGAAGATGAGAAAACAGGTGGAAAAACACATCCCCATAAGGAACATGGAAGAAGTTAAGGAAATTAGGGAAAATAGTCCTGGTGATATTTCCCTCATCACCTCTCAGGGAGAATATCGGGCCAAGTCAGTAATAATATCCACCGGAAGTCATCACAGACGGCTGAATGTGCCGGGTGAGTATGAATTCCTGGGTCGAGGAGTCTCTTATTGTGCCACCTGTGACGGACCCCTGTTCAAGGAAAAAAGTGTAGTGGTGGTGGGTGGAGGAAATGCTGCAGTTCAGGAAGCAATTTATTTAAATGACCTGGATTGCGATGTAACCATCATACACCGAAGAGACGAGCTGCGGGCTGAAAAATACCTTCAGAACAAATTAAAAGAACATGAAATCCCGGTGATATGGGATTCAGTGGTGGAAGGGATAAATGGTGAAGGGGTAGTCAACAGTGTATCCATCCTAAACCGTAAAACCCAAGAAAAGAAGGATTTACCAACTGATGGGGTATTCATTGCTGTGGGAGAAGAGCCCCTCAATAAAGTAGCCCAGAGTGCGGGTGTGGAACTTGACAAAGAAGGTTACATTGTAACTGACAAGCACCAGCGAACTAACCTTCCCGGAATATACGCTGCAGGGGATATAACCGGAGGAATCAAACAATGGGTGGTGGCCTGTTCTGAAGGAGCTGTGGCAGCATTAATTGCCTTTGTCGAGGTCATGGAAGAGTCTGAAATAAAATAAAACCCCATAATTATTTAAAAATTTAACCATTTTATTATTCTAAAGGATACCATGAAAAACAGGATACATTTCGGCCCGGCAGGCAATCCCCTGGGATTTAACGGTCAAACCGTAGATGTCTGTGATTACATCCGTGGCCTGGGTTTAAATGCCTATGAATATCAGGCCACCTACGGGGTGAAGATTCAGAAACCATCCGGTCTTAAACTGGGTGAAAATGCCCGAAATAACCGTGTGAAGATTTCCATGCACGGCCCCTATTACATCAACCTATCGGCGCAAAAGGATGATGTCTTGGAAAGATCCATTGAACGGTTGATTCAGTCAGCCCGGGCAGCAGAGTGGATGGATGCTTATCGTATTGTTTTCCATCCGGGATTTTACACAAAATACACGCCCCAGGAGGCATTGCAGCGATGCAAGGGGGCCATTAATGATCTTTTGGAGAAACTGGATTCCCTGGGAATAAAAAAATTCACCTTTGCACCGGAAACCACTGGAAAAAGGTCTCAACTGGGTAGTCTGGATGAAATCATTGAAATTTGCCGGTCCTTCCCCCACTTTGCTCCCACCATAGACTTTGCCCATGTACATGCCAGGGGAAGGGGTTGTGTGAAGGGAGCTGATGAATACCACCGGATACTGAGTAAATTAGAGGATGAACTGGGGGCAATGGTAAAAAACCCGGAAACACTCCACTGTCACTTCACCCGGATTGAATACACTGATGCTGGTGAAAGAAAACACCATGTTCTCCAGGAAATGGAATACGGCCCTCCATTAGAGCCATTACTGGAAGTACTGGTGGATGGAGGATGGAACGCCACCATCATATGTGAAACTCCCTTTTTGGAAAAAGACGCACTTTTGATGAAGGCCGTCCATGAAAAAATCCTGGAAAAGAAGGGTGTTTAAAAAACTAATGAAATTTAACTACTTATTTAATTTTTAAATTCCAATAATCTCATTAATATTCATATTTATTCCCTAAAATGGTTTGTATTTAGCTAACTTGAATAAAGTGAATTTTTAAAACGTTTTAATGTCCTTGGACAGTTTGAAAGTAAGACTAATGGAAAATTAACCTGGAACTATTTAAACTATAGTTTGGCAGTCTTGTATCTAAAATTGATAAAATATATATGGGTTAATAGATAATAGTACCAGAATTATCTCCTGGTGGTATGATGGAAGAAGAGATCCTGGTTAAAAACTTCAGTGACAGTAGTTACATCAAGGAAGAGGAGTTACTGAAGATTATCCATGATTTCATTGAAGAAAGTGTACTGCTGGGAATTATCAATGAATTTGTCAAGGAAGATGTGGGGTATTTAAGGCTTAAAAACCGTCAAATAAGATGGCTGGCGGCTAAAACAAGATTCAGGGGTTCTTTAGAATAAGTTGTTAGTTTTTTATATTGAGATCTGCCTTTTAATCAAATTATGGTTTTCACCATCATATCTTCCCCACTATAATTAATTTTTTATCCCCCTGGTTATTGGATTTCGAAACGGCAATATTTATCTCCCAGGGCGTAACATTTTGTTTCCTTAACCTTGGTTGATTCATTTTTATACAGACTGAATAATGATTCAAGAATACCACTATCAAATGCACAGGCTGGTCTACCAAGGTATGGTAGGCCACTGCATTCAAAACAATCCTGTACCTTGATGGTGAGGGGATCCAGGCCTTTAACTTCCACTGTACCCAGGCTATGGGTCTGCCAGAACCGGCCAATATTTCCCAGGAAATTATCCAGTTCTGGGTCTTTAACTTTCTCATACAAGGCAGTTCCTACCTTTAAACCGGCTTCGTGGAGTATGGGGTCTATGTCCACTCCCTGGGTGAGCATGGAAATTCGGATAGTGTGAAATATCAGTCGGAAGAACTCAAAGGGATCATTTTCACTGGAAATGTACCTCTGGATGTAGGCGGAAATATCTTCCTGGAGCTGCTGGTGTTGTATTTTGCCAATGTATTCTGATTGCAGGAAGAAAATCTTCTTTCTAGCATCGTAGGGATCTACCCGTGAGTTAATTATTCCTTCCCGGGACAGAGATTTGAGGTGGCTGGACACGGTTGATTTAGCCCGGCCAGAGAATTTAACCAGTTCATCAAAGCTGAGATCACCTTCACGTAACATGGATAGAATTTTCACCCTCACCGGGCTTTTAATGGCCTTCACCCCCTGGGTGGTGGCAAAAAGTTCGATGGATAGGTTTTCATTTTCCGGGTTAGCACGATGAGTTACATTATTTTTAACCATTGTTCATCTGAATTGTTTTATTTTACTGTCCCCTTTCACAGCGGATACACATATCAGTGTCACGGTCGGTCTTGAAGGTCCGGCCACACTTTTTACAAGTAACATCGTGTAGAGATGATTTTTTATCAACAATGTCCAGTGAACAGGAACATTTCCAGCCCATTTTACCCTTCAGTGCCTGTTCGAACGCTTTGTCTTCATCAATTTCTTTTTTAGGCATCTTGAGTCCTCCTTTAACATTTAATAAGTCTGTGTGGGGTGGTTACAGTAACTTGGTTTCTGTAGTGGGTCGGGGAACTTTTACCACCAGAAAACGCAGCACATCATCGCTCTCATTGTACCAGCAGTGGGGAATACGGGCGGGACTGTCAATTAAAGTATCCTTTCCCACTTCCTTTTTTTCATCCCCTATTTCCACTATGCCGGTACCTTCCAGAACATAGAAGAAAACATCAACGGGTGTGATGTGTTTTTTAAGTGATTCTCCAGGTTGGAGGGTTATATGCACAGTCATGGCGTTTTCTGTGTCATACAACTTGCGGACATCAACTTTATGGGGAGTGTCAGCTACCGGGGTATTTTCCATTTGAACTATATCCATTTTAAACCCTCTTAAATCTTCATTTAATCTTCAGTATTTACCATTGATTGGAATTTTATTTAACTTAAATGATTTCATTAACTTCAGATTCTACGGTTACCAATGTTGATGATTATTAAGGGTTGGTGCCTTCAAAATAGTAAAAATGGGAGGTTTTATTCTCCCATTATGGTTTTTATATCTTCTTCTGGATCTCCGATTGGTCTAAGGTCGTAATTCTCAACAAGGATGTTGATTATTTCATCGTTAGCCCATCCGGGTAATATTGGTCCTATGTACATTCCTTTCATGTTTAGGGCCAGTAGGCTCCAGAGGATAGCGGCGGCTTTTTGTTCCATCCAGCTTAACACTATGGTTAAGGGTAGTTCATTCAGTTCCACACCAAATAGTTCGGTTAAAGCCAGGGCAATGTCCACGGCAACTATGGCATCGTTACACTGTCCCAGATCTATCAGGCGAGGCACCCCTTCAATGTTTCCCAGGTCCAGATCATTGAACCGGTATTTACCACAGGCTAAGGTTAGCACCACAACATCCTGGGGGAGTTTCTCCACAAATTCGCGGTAGTATTTGGCCTGAGGTTTGGGAGAGTCACATCCGCCAACCAGGATGAATCTTTTAATTTTGCCGGCCTCTACCAGTTCTTTGATCTTTGGTGCCAGAGACAGGACGGTGGATGCTCCGAATCCAGTTGTAAATACTGTGTCTTTTGGTTCATTTTCTAATTCTGGTAGTTCCAGTGCTTTTTCAATAACCGGGGTGAAGTCGTTGTCTTCAATGTGTTTCACTCCTGGTAATTGGGCTACTCCACTGGTGAACATTCTTTCTTTGTATTCCTCTTTAGGCAGCAGCACGCAGTTTGAGGTTCCCAGGATAGCCACCGGATATTTGGAGAAGGTTGCCCTCTGGTCAAACCAGGGACCTCCCAGCTGTCCCACCAAGTGTTTGTATTTTTTAAGTCCAGGGTATCCGTGGGCTGGTAGCATTTCCGAGTGGGTGTAAATGTTTATTCCTTTTCCTTCGGTCTGTTTTAAAAGTTCTTCCAGGTTTTGGAGGCTGTGGCCGGTGACTAAGATACCAGGGCCTTTAACTGATCCCACTGGTACTTCGGTGGGTACTGGTTCGCCGTAATTATCAATGTGGGCCTTTTTAAGTAGTTGCATGGTTTTGATGTTCATCTGACCAGCTTCCAGGGCCAGTTTTACAAATTCCTGGGGGTCGAAGTTGACGTTGGTCAGGGTGGAAAAGAATCCCTTTTCTAGGAAGGCATCCACCTCGTCATCAGTGTAACCCAGTTCACGGGCATGGTACAGGTAGGCGGTTATTCCCTTTATGGCGAATAACAGGTTGTCCTGCAGACGGGCTACGGTGGGCTGTTTCCCGCATACTCCAACAACGGTACATCCAGTTTCACGGGCAGTTTGCGAACACTGGTAACAGAACATATCTAATGCTTCTCCTTTTTCCATTTTATTTTCCTCCTTATTCTACTCTTATTTTTTTAATTAACCACAGAATTTCACAAATTTTCTATTTAAAGGCCTTATTGGGTCTTTTTTTACACACTTAATTGTTCTATCCCTATCGAATGTTCTATATGTATAGAACAAAAACTATATATAATTTTTGTTTTGATTTTTTTCAGAGATGGAAACAGCTGAAAAATAATCCGGAAGTACATCCTGAAAAAAATAAATAAACTTATGTGACAAATATATAAATGACAACTGTAATCCAGCACGGTTTAAAACTGAATTTATCCGAGGGGGGGTCAAGTATTGGATGAAAACCGGTCTAAAAAGGAACTTATGGATGAATTGATTGAATTAAGAACTATTTTAGAATTAAAAGAGGAATCCCTAAAAAAAATCATCCATAACCGTGAAATTTTATCTCAAACTGCCTTACAGAGAAGAAATGGAAATTAAATGATTATCGGGGTATGGAGGTTATTTAATTGCCGGTTAATCTGGATGAATCAAGTTCTTCATTTCGGATTTTTATTATATCAGTTCTAATATTCATTTCATGTCTGTTAACCTATTATTTTCACTTTGTTCTAGGAAAAGGAATAGTATTTTCCCAGTTTTACTATATTCCCATTATACTAGCGGCGTTTTGGTGGAAAAGAAAGGGAATATTAGTGTCATTATTTTTGGCATCACTCTTACTCCTTACTGAGTTAATTACTCCTGTAGATGTGTTTGTTCAGGAAGTGTTAAGAGCCATTATCTTGGTTTCAGTCAGTGTGATAACGGTGTTCATAAGTGAAAAAATAGAGAAAACACAGATTAAACTGGCCATCAGTGAAGAAAAATACCGTAACATAGTAGAAACCACACATGAGGGCATAGTAGTTGGAGATATCCAGGGAACTATCCTTTATGTTAATCAGAGAATGTGTGAATTGTTGGGGTATGAAAGAGAGGAGGTGGAAAATCATAATATTTTTGAATTTACACCGGAAGATGAAAGAGATATTCTGGTTGAGACCAGAAAAAAAGTAGCCGAAGGCGAGAGGATTGCTTTTTACCCGGAATTCCGTAGGAAAGATGGTTCTAAACTGTGGACATTGGCCCAGGCTTCTCCCTTATATGATGATCAGGGACAGTACATGGCCAATCTTTACATGCACAGTGACATCACCGAACTTAAAAAAGCCAGAAAGGCACTGGAAGTGTCCTATGCTCAGTTGGAAAAAAAGGTGGAGGAACGTACCCGGGAATTAAATGAAAGTGAAGAGAAATACCGAAAGCTTTTTGAAAAAAACCCTGATTACAACATACTTTTTGATACGAATGGCGTAATTAGGGAAGTAAATGAGGCCACAGTTAAGATGATAGGTTTGTCCAAGGAGGAAATTGTGGGTAAAAAATTCACGGAATTGGAATCCATACCTCCCGAGAATGTGTCCTCTATTTTGGGGGAATTGTTCCGCATACTGGAAGGAAAAGAGATTAAACCATTTGAATCTAAATTTATAGACGGAAATGGTGATATACATTATATTATAATCCACGCCATACCCTTCCTGGAGAAGGGGAAGGTTGAACGTATACTGGGAATAGGTGCAGATATCACTCAACTAAAAAAAGCAGAAAACAAGATACTATCATCTTTAAGTGAAAAGGAAGCCCTGTTAAGGGAAATTCACCACCGAGTGAATAACAACATGCAGATCATCTCCAGTTTGCTCAACCTCCAGACCCTCTACGTCCATGAGGAGGAAACTAAAGAAGTTCTCCAGGACAGTCAAAGGCGAGTTAAATCCATGGCCATGGTCCACGAAAAACTGTACCGGGCTGGTGATCTTAGTCACATCAAATTTAAAGAATACACCGAGAAGCTTGTTTCGGACATTTTCAGTACGTACAACCGTAGAACTGGTGATATAAAGTTTATTTTAAACATGGATGAAATTGAATTGAATATGGAGACAGCCATACCCTTAGGTCTCATAATTAACGAACTGGTGACCAACAGCCTTAAATTCGCCTTTCCAGAGAACGAAGGTTCAATAACCATTGAGCTTGAAAACAATAATGGCCAATTCGTTTTAACTGTTGCTGATGATGGGATAGGTTTGCCCCCAGATTTTGATTTGAACAAAACACACTCTCTTGGCTTGCGATTAGTTAACAGTTTGGTAATCCAGCTGGATGGTGAAATAAGCATGGATTCCAGTCAGGGGGCAGAATATAAAATCACTTTCCGTGAATTGGATTACAGTGGAAGGTTTTAATTTGCCTTTTCAGGTTTAAGACGTAAACTGGATGAATTTTGTAAGGTACACTTGTTTGTTCCCTGACATACTTACTTATCAATTATTATGCCCTCTTACTTATCACATAGTAAGGTGAAGATTTAGAAACCGGGGGAAATGTATTTAAAAAATGTTAATTAAGTGGTAGGTACATATCATTTTACAAACTAATTTGAGGTAAACCCATATTGAAACTTAACAACATAACTCCTGATCCAATTGTATCGGAAAAAAAGACCTGCACTGGCCCAGAAGACACTGGAAAGGAAACCAAAATGGTAGTACTCCAATCCATTGGGTACCCCTTCCTGTGCAACCTGGTGGAGAACCCTAAAATTGAGATATTCGACACTGAACTTTTCGAACTCTATGCCCGGGAGCAGTGGGCAGGTTATACAGTGAAAGAAGGTTCATTCCTTTTTGACCAGAAATTACTGCCTGATTTTGCATTTAAGGTGATAAAGGCCCATCCAGATGACTCACGCATAACCCAGAACACTTCCATACTTCTCATGGAGGTGGAAGAGGTTCGTGAGGTTAAGAAGGTGGAAAGTAACTTTAAAATGAGTGATGTTATTGGTCAGGATCGGGCCAAGACCAAGTGTAAAATCATCACCAAGTACCTCCAGGAACCAGAAACATTTCAGGGATGGGCACCCCGCAACGTCCTTTTCCACGGAACTCCGGGTACGGGTAAGACCATGCTGGCCAAATCATTATCTCATGAAATGCAGGTCCCTCTCTTCTTGGTTAAGGCTACCAGTCTTATTGGGGAACATGTGGGTGATGGGGCACGTCAGATACACGATCTTTTTGAAGCAGCATCAGCCTGTGCACCGGCTGTGATTTTCATAGATGAAATAGATGCCATTGGTCTGGACCGTAAGTACCAGTCCTTACGGGGTGATGTTTCTGAAGTGGTCAATGCCCTTTTAACTGAACTGGATGGTATCAACCCCAATCTGGGGGTGGTAACCATTGGAGCTACTAACAATCCTCAATTACTTGATTACGCACTTAGAAGTCGTTTTGAAGAGGAAATTGAGTTTGTTCTTCCGGATGAAGGTGAAAGGAAAAGAATACTGGAAATGTACATTGAATCCATGCCTTTACCAGTTGATGTTAACGTGAAAAAACTGGCCAGCCTCTCCAAGGGCATGTCTGGTAGGGATATCAAGGACCGGCTGCTTAAAGTGGCGTTACACAAGGCTATATCCGAAGACCAGGAAAGTGTTACCTGGGAAAACTTCCAGTACGCATTGAAACATCATGAAAAAGAGAAAAACGAACCCAAAGGCATGTTTGCATAATTCTCTTTTTTTTAAATAAACTAAATTTTCTATATTTTTTTCATTTTTTTCTTTTATCTTTTATTTTCTACCCAGATTTATCATTAAGTGGGGAAACAGTTTTATCCTGATAACCATCATACTGTAAATTTAGTATAAGTCATTACTTCGGTTATTATGGAAATGGGTAAATTATGGGATGTTGTGGAGAATAATTTAATGGATGGGGAAAGTCTTGGTTGCCAATAGAAACTTAAAAATTATTTTAAAGGATGCTGCAAGTTATGCACTTTCGGACTGGCGCAATTTTTTGATACTGGGGTTAATACTGCTTTTAGCGGACCATGCTATGGATTTGTATTCAGCTTCCACCGGTAACAGTGTACTGGATATTTTAATACTTGCATCCATTGTGGGAGTTGTCATCTTATTGTCCTTTATTGAAATAGGATATGGTTTCCGTATAGTAGAGGAAACAGTTGAAGGATCAACCCGCCCGCCTAGTTTCCATCATCCCTTAAATCTTTTTGTCCATGGAATAAAAGAGAGTCTGATTCTCATTGTTTATTTTATGTTGCCTTTCTTATTAGTGGTTCTTGGGCTTTCTGAATTAGGAGACCTTTTAGACTTTGATTCACAGTGGGGAATGGCCCTGCTGATCCTGGGGATGCTGGTTTTCTTAGTCTGTTTCAACATCCTAATGCAGGGAGCGATTTTGACCATGGCCCATCATCGTGGAAGCCTCCGCTGGGGATTTAACATGCCCCAAGTCTTTAAAAAGATAAGAATGGTCGGTCTGAGGAACATGTTCATGGTCACGATTATTACGGGGGTAGTGCTTTACCTTATCCGCCAGATACTTTTTGATGCACTCCACGAAATACCCTACTTGGGCTCTACTGTGGGAGAGTTAATAGGCACAGTTTTAATTGCTCCCTTCCTCCTGATAGTTACCACCCGTTTACTGGGACTAATCGATGTACAGGGGTAAATAATAGTGACTCTCTTTAAAATTACGGTTAGGTGGGGTAGTGAGGAACTTGGATTTGGATTTTAAGTTCCTTAATAAAATAAATGAATTGTAAAATAAATCTATGGGGATGTATTATAAAATAAGAAGATGTATCAGTTTTTATTCTTGAAAATATACTTGGCCGTGTTTAGAACATCTTTATTATTATTTTCGGCGGCTTCTTTTAGGTTATGGATGATGTCTAAAAACACGCGGTCTACCACCACCTTGGTAAGGTCATCAACCACCTTTTCCTTACCATTCATGTCTCCCAGCTTGCGGAAGGCCTTCTGGGTTTCCCGCATTCTGATGGTCTCAGCCTGAGCCCTTATCTGAGCGATGACTGGTTCCACTTCCAGGTGTCGCAGTGATTTTTCCAGGAGTTCTAATTCATCGGCAATGATTTTTTCGGCTTCTTTTGCTTCGGTTTCCCTTATTTTTTTGTTTTTATCGGCTATGCCTCTTAAATCATCAATGTTATATAGTTTAACCCCTAGCTGGGCAACTTCCTCTTCAATATCCCGGGGATTGGCAATGTCAATCATCACCATGGTCTGGAGATGTTCTGGGGGTACCGCCTCACTCACCTTTTCCTGGGTGAGAATGTTGTGTGGTGCTCCGGTGGCACTGATAACCACATCGGCATCGGACATTGCTTGGGATAAACTGTCAAAATGGATGGCACTTCCTCCCAGCTCCTTGGCTAGGCAGACTGCCCTGTCATAGGTGCGGTTGGCCACCACAATCGCCTGGAGATGTTTCTCTACCAGTGCTTTGGCTACCAGTGTTCCCATTTTACCGGCCCCAATAACCAGCACTTTTTTACATTTAAGGTTTCCAAGGACGGATTCTGCTAAATTCACTGCAGCAGAGCCTATTGAAACTGAACCCTGATTTATCCGTGTTTTTTTACGTACAGATTGTCCTACGTGTATGGCTTTGGTAAAAACAGTACTCAGTACCTGACCACAGCAATCAGTTTTAACACTAACTTTGTAAGCATCCTTTAACTGACCTAATATTTGGTCTTCGCCAATGATCATGGATTCCAATCCGCATGAAAGTTTTAAAACATGTTCAAGGGCTTTTTCATCCTTTTCAACTACCAGGCCGTTCCAGTGATAGTCCAGGGGAGCTTCATCCATGACCAAATAGATTTCTGCACGGTTGCAGGTTTTCAACTGGATGAATTCCTGCACTTGATGTTCTTTCTGTATTTTCGCGAATATGTCCTCCATGGTAGTGGTGGACTCTTCAATTTTATTGATATCCGCGGTTTTGTGGTCAATTCGGATGTTAAGAATCACTTTAACCCTCCTGAATACTGGAAGATGTATTTGTATTACTTTTTTTCAAATTACCCTGGTGGCTTTTACTAGGTTTGGTATAAACTAATAATTAGGTAATGGATTTATGGACTATTTTTAGTTTATTTATTAATCTAGGTCACGAGGGGTCTGGATAAAATGGACAATGTAATTTTTGGCCTCTTCCAATTTTCCCCTATCTAAAAATTCATTAACCTTTTTATCATTTAAGATTTGGTATAAATAATCACGACGCTTCTTTTGATCCGGCACCTTTTCCTTCAATAACTCACGGGTGAAATGCTGTAATTCCAGTTGAAGGATATCTTCTTCACTCACCACGGCCTGGATGCGTTTTCGCAGTTCTTTGGCCATAAGTGGGCTTTTACCCTGGGTGAAAATGGAAAACTGTACATCTTTAATAAAAAATGAGGAGGGAACAATGAGGTTTCCCTCTTCCGGGCAGTCAGCACGATTTACAAGTTTATCTTCAGCTAACTGGGCCACTTTTTGGTTCAATTGGTGATCTCCACTGGCTACTACCACTAAATCTGCCCAATCTATCCACTGTGGAAGTTCAGCACGAGGTTTGTGGGTGGCTCCTAATTTTATCAGTTGGGGAGGAATTGTACCTCCACTTATCACTACATTAGCCCCGGCATCCAGAAAACGAAGCGCTCTTCGCTGGCCGACTTCCCCGGCTCCTACCACCAGGACATTTTTATCCGGCATCTTTAGGTAGAGGGGAGTCCATCCCATCTTCACACGTCCACTTAGATTTCCAGATTTTTCATCCGGAGAACCTTAATTGCAGTTTTCAAGTCGTTACCACATTCCGAGAGAACCTGTGAAGCCTCCTCTCGGGAGACATCGAATGTGTCGGCCAGTGCTTTAATGCTCTCCTCGTTGTCTGTAGGTTCATGACCCACCAGTTCCTGTGATAACTGGTGTTTTAAATCCATGTACTCTTCACTGCTCATACCAATTCTGCGCAGCACCATATCCCTCAGGGGGCATGGTTTGGATGGTTTGCAGCACCACACCAGGGATCCAAAACAGGTTCCTTCGCCCTTACCCAGGCGAGTTTTTTCTCCAAATTTCTCTTTAATCTCTACATACTCTTGAGGCGTTATTTCTGCCTCTTCAAGAGCGAATACAATAGGACAAGGTTTAACAGGTGGACAACAAAAAGTCAAAGCTCTTTTATCTCCCCCTCGGCATACATGTGATGGTGAATCTTCCCAAGCCATCTTATTCCTCCTTTAACATTTTTTTCTTCTCTGAAGGGGTTAAATCTTCCACAATATCAGCGGGTAAACCGGTTTTAAGG
>JADHEF010000253.1_pt1:0-2500 | contig 63982 bp, 65 predicted proteins | sample 8952391 | NCBI WGS metagenome assembly JADHEF01 (sample SAMN16124439, study PRJNA663245) | bioreactor sludge metagenome | isolation source: sludge (nitrite) | place: India:Bengaluru | collected 2019-02-28 | reverse complement strand
ATGGGCACTGGAATCTGGATCGGTGGGTATTGGTTTGGCCAGACCTTGATCCACATTTGATTCATCAATACCGGCATTGGCGCACACAAAACCGTGTTTGGTTTCAGTGATAATGAAGTCCGGTCCAACCTCCACCACCTCTACCGATTCCTGGAGTATGGCCTCCACCAGGTCTGCGTCTTTACCCGTAGTATTAGCCATGTCTAAGGCCTTTGGGCTGGGTTTTATATCCTTTAGGTTTATTACATTACCTTCAGATTTGGCAATGGCAGTTTCGGCAATAACTAGGATATCCCCTTCAAAGAATTGAATGCCCTGTTTTTCCATGGCCTTTAAAATGAGTTGGGAGAGATCATCTCCCTTTTTAATGAGGGGAATACCTTCGAGTCCTATAATTTTAATCTCCATGTACATGCACCGAATTGGATTTGGATAGTAGATGTGGTTGTAAAATCTAAGGATCTTACGGATTTTTCCTGGTTTACTTTGATTGATTCAGATAAGGGAGTTCAGGATGGTGTTTAATTAAATTGATTCCAGTTTCCAGTTTTCTTTACCAAAAGCAGCAGCAGACGTGACGGGATTGGTGAAATCTTTGAATTTACCCTGGTCCATTATGTATTGAGCAGCTTCCGCCACGTTACTTGCAGTAAATTCCACTTTATGGGGTTTGATGTGTTCGTAGGTGGATATGTAACTTGCTTCACCTGCAGGAACCTTTTCCACCTGTACCTTTTCGTGGGTAACAATACCGATGTATGCTTCTCCGTCCATGGTGACTGCCCCGGCAATACGGGGGGTGTTGAAGTCATCCTTCTCGTAGTCCATGGTCATAAGGGAAAGGGCCAGAGAATCCCGGATACTCATACCTGATGCGATTTTCTCGGCAATAACATCAGTGTGGGAACCATTGGAAACCACAGCCACATCATCCACCAGACGTATGCAATTGTAGGCTATGTAGGGGCTTACAAAGACATCCTTCTCATGGCCTTCCTTGGGAACCACCGCTACCCTGTCCGGAAAAGTCCGGGTGATCCGGTTGGGAAAAGAACGGCTGGACACCCTGTAGGCCACAAAGTTACCGGTTTCATTACTTCCAACTGCTAATATTCTTCCTAGATACATTTATTTCACCTTTCAAACATTCATTTTAATTCCAAGTGTGTTTATGCAATGAATAGATGGTACACATTCTATAACTGGACTAGTAATAAGTTTTCAGAAGTTGCAGTAAACCCTGTATTGATTGTACTAGGTACCGTCCAAGTCAGGGTCAAGTCTGGGGAATACTAACTGCCTTTTCTGGACTCATACCTGGTGGTGCGGTAATGACAATGGACCCATCTTTGGGTTTGATAATGATTTCCCCTTCGTCTATTACCTGAGTATGGATGGCAATGGCACTGTCACGGATGTAACTGGACATATCCACCCCATTGACAGTGACGGTTTTAAGACCAGATACTGGGAAGAGGTAGTACTCGGAATTTCCACTACTTTGACTTACTTGGGGTTTACCCGAAGAACTGGAATCAGCAGCTACGTGGAAACTGCTGGTAACCATTAAAAATATGAGAATGGTGAAAATAACATCAATGAGGGGAACCAGGTTTACCCGGGCCTGTTTGCTGCGCAATTTTCTGCGGTAACTTGTGGTATCAATGGCCATCTATAAAATCCCCTGTATTTATTTTTATATAAGTGCACTGCTTATTGTTTTAGTTTACTTTCCACAACCCGGGCTTCGGTGTTGCATTTTTCCCGGATCACATTACCAATACTTTTTTCCAGCATGTGGGGGTTCATGGAAATCCAGATGTTAGCATCCTTATCCTGATGTAACTCTTTAACTTCTATTACACCATCAGATTCCTTTAAAGCAGTAATTACGTTTTCAATATCAGAATCAACTTTTATACGCATCTCTGCGGATCGCCAGTTGGTCATCTTTTTGGCGATTTCTATTTTATCCAGTTCATCCTCTATTTTACTGTTAATATGGGTGTAGAGGGGTAGGATTATTATGGCCACTGCTAAACCCATTATGGTGGTGATGAGGGCCACGTAAATACCTTCGGCCATTCCGGTGGCACTGGCATTTACTCCCATGGCCTTGAAAGTATACCACATTCCCAGAACAGTTCCGATCAGCCCTAAAAGAGGCGCTATTTCAATTATAGTTCTGATTGTGTCCATTCCTTTGGTCATACGTCCCATTTCTACGATGAACACCCTTTCCATAGCATCTTCCACTTCTCTGTTGCTACGAAAACCTATCTTCAAAGCTTCGGCAACAATCTTAGAAATAGGGTTCTGATAACGTCCAATAGAACGTAATGCTTCTAGAGAACCGCCACGGTCCATGGCTTTGTTTACTTCGCTCATGATCTGGGGTAGTCCTACCTGTGATATTTTGCGCAGGTAGTATATTTTCTCGGCAGAATAAAATATACCATAAATTCCGATTATGGTGATGATATAAGTGATGACTCCTCCA
>JADHEF010000250.1_pt1 | contig 64410 bp, 45 predicted proteins | sample 8952391 | NCBI WGS metagenome assembly JADHEF01 (sample SAMN16124439, study PRJNA663245) | bioreactor sludge metagenome | isolation source: sludge (nitrite) | place: India:Bengaluru | collected 2019-02-28 | reverse complement strand
GCGGATGCGCACGGGGTGGAAACGGTGGACCTGTTTACGGCGTTCCAAACGGCGGATGCAGAATCCCCCTTGGTCTATAATGGCGTATTGACGCCGGCCGGCGCCGCGCTTGCAGAGTCCTTCATCGAAAAGAAGCTCCAATTGCCGTAAATTGAAAGTTGAGCGTTGAACGTTCAGCGTTGATCGTTTTGTACCCTTTACACGGCAAACGTGTCGGTCTATACTTCCGCCATCCTTAATAATACTGAAGGGGATGCGTATGGTCACAGCGCGTTGGAATCAATGGGTTTCTTTTGTCGCGTTTTTGATTGCTTCAACTGTCGGTGCTCAGGATTGGGTTGCTGGCAGTTCGCCGGTTGTCGGATCAGGTCAGAGCATTACGATCTCCACGCCACAGCCTTATATCGTGCGGTTTACCGACAACGGGACGCTCACGTTCGCGGCGGGCGGCAGCGTGACGATGACCGGCGCGGTCACTACGGCCGTGGGAAGCGGCACCGGCGCATCCGGCCTGCTCGCGATGCAAAGCGGTGGCAGTATCACCAATCAGGGAACCGGGTACTTCGTTGTCGGCTATCTCGGCGGCACGGGGAGAGTGGCCCTCGCAAACGGTTCCGTTTGGCGCTCAGACTTCGGACGTTTCCGCCTCGCCGGGAACGAAGAGGGGCAGCGCAACTTGCCTTCGTACGGAGAGGCAGAGGTGTCCGGTACGCTGCTCGCGGACGTCGTCGATTTCACAGGCTTTTTCCCCACCAATCTGACGCCGCCCTATGCCGAATACGCCAAACTCACGCTGAATCCCGGCGGTCTGGTCGAGGCTAGTCAGCTCCAGAAGAATGACTGCGCCAATTCGGTCTTCCTGTTCAACGGCGGTACGCTCCGGGCCCGGCAGAACGCTTCGGATTACATTGTCGGCAGGGGCGTGCTGGCGATGGTTATCGCCGATGACGCGAATGCGGTCTTCGACACGAACGGCAAGACTGTGATCGTTAATCCTCAGGCTGCTCCTTATGACACGGTGTTGACGCTTCGTGGCAAAGAAGGTGCCGGGGCGAGCGGCAACGGCGGCTTGGTCAAGACAGGAGCGGGTTCGCTTGTCCTGCGCCTCCCCCCCGCGTGCAACACGTTCACGGGTGCGGTCACCGTTTTGCAGGGAACACTCGATTTGGGACGTCCTCTGGCGACGAATCAGACGGTGACCGTCCATGCGGGAGCGAATTTTGTCGTGAGGTCGACGAACGATCTCGACAAGATCACTTTCCTTGATGGCGGCACGGGTGCGCGTATGCTCTATACCGTGGCGGTCGATACGGAAGCGCTCAACCTGACGGCGCTGAACAGCCAGTACTACGATGATCGCTTGGCCGGTCCGTTCGCCGGCACAGCCACGCTCAGCAATACGCTGACCCATTCGGCTGGAACCACCGGAACCCCCTTTCGTCTGCTGGGTCAGGGCGGCACGCTGAACCTCACCAATACCACGCTCGAAACGTCGGTCCTCCAGGTCGAAGGTTCCGGAACGTTCAATTTTATGGGTAGCCGAAGCTACACGGCGGGTGACGCCGGACACCTGGTCATCACCGACGGCGGTTACAGGCAGGATCAGACGTTCGCGCTGGCGGACGTCAACAGTGCGACGCCCGCGACGCTCGCGCTGTCCACGGGCCGGTTCTCGGTAGGCGGTTCGCTCGACGTTGGCGTGGGTGGCTATGGCACCTTCGCCGCAAACGGTGTTACCCTGACTGGCGGGGGAGGGCGTATCGGCGGCGGCACCGGTTATTCCGGCTCGCTCTCGCAGGCAGCCGGCACGGTGACCCTCAATTCACAAACGCATGTCGGTTTCGACGGCGGCACGGGGAGTTTGACGCTGACGGGGGGGCAGTTTATCGTCAACAACAACCTGTATGTCGCCAGCAACCCCAGCGTGAACACGTCGCTGCGGCCGCAGGGCAGCGTGACAGTCAGCAACGCGCTGCTTCGATGCAACGAATTACGGATCACCTCCTGGTGGCCGAGTGGCGGCACCGTCCCAACGCTGGAGGCGGGTCTTGTGACGCTGTTGTCCGGCGCCGTGGCTGAAGTGACGTCGATCTATAAGAATGACGATCCGATCTCAACAGTCGCTTTCAATGGCGGCCTCTTGAGGGCTCGCCAAGCCAGCACCAACTTTCTCAACGCGGAGCAGGCTTACGGCACGCTGCGGGTGCTGGCGGGGGCGGGACAGTATGTCGCCCTCGATACGCAGGGTTTCGGGGTTACTGTGGCCAAACCGGGAGGCAAGCTCACCGTCACCGGCGCAGGGGGCCTGAAGAAGTTTGGGAGCGGCACCCTGACCTTCTCCGCCAATCAGGTGGCCTATGCCGGAGATACGGTGGTCGAAGCGGGCGTCTTGCGTTTGGGAGACCACAATCAGCTTCCGCAGGGCACGGGTACGGGACATGTGCAAATCGCGGCGAGCGCGACCCTCGACTTGAATGGTAAGAACGAGACAATCAACCGTCTGACCGGGCTGGGCCTTGTTGTCAGCACGAACGCGCCGGCCACGCTCGGCGTGTTTGCGGACGGTTCCGGCGACACGTGGCAACGCACTTGGCTGCTCGGCCCCATCACGCTTGATAAACAGGGCTCGGGCACGCTGACCCTTGCCGCCGCGCAGGCCGCGCCAACCAACCTCATCGTTTCGGCGGGCACGGTCCGGCTAGCCTCCGCGAACGGATATCCCTTCTACCGGTTCAAAATCGAGGGCGTTAAGAATCCTCTGGGCGCCAACGCCATGCAACTTTCTGAAATCGCGCTTTACAACGACGGCGTCAATGTGACCACCAACCGCATCGGCATCACCTATGACTCCACGGGAGGGATCGGGACCGATGCCGCAGTCAATGCCTTCCCCGCTAACGAGATTCCAGAAAAAGCGGTGGATGGGATCGTGAACATCGGCACGACGACGGGCAACAAGTGGCTCGACTTCCGCGCCAAAGCATCTCGCTCCGACGCGGACCGCAACCGCGTCTGGCTGCGCCTCAACTTCCCTGCCGCCCAACGGATCACCCATTACAACTGGGCCACCGGTAATGACGCGGTCGATCGTGATCCTGCCGCCTGGCGCCTGCAGGGCAGCTATGACGGCGTGACATGGACCGATTTGGACGTTCAGACCAATTACGTCGCCACCTCTACCCGAAACGCTTGGGTCACCATCAGCGGGTTCCCTGTTTCATCGGCCAACACGGCGGACGTGATCAACGATACGGGGTTGGTCACGGTCCGGCCCGGTGCCGCACTGGCTGCCGACGGCGTGTCCGAAACGATCGGAGGACTGGCCGGCTACGGAAACGTGGTGCTGAACAACGCGAATCTGACCTTCGCGACGCCCACAAACACCTCGCCGTTCTTTGCAGGAGCCTTGACCGGCACCGGTGACATCATCAAGACGGGGCCCGGCACACAGGTTCTTTACGGCACCAACACCTACAGCGGTGCGACCATCGTCCGAGAGGGCAACTTGCTCATCCAAGGGCTGGTCCCATTCCGCTGGTTCCGTTACACGATCATGAAAAACAAGGACAATCTGGATGTAACCCAGCTCTCCGAACTTGCACTCTACAACTCCGATGGGCAGCGGCAGAACATCGGATTGACCCTTGGTGCCAGTGTGGCCACGCTGACACCCGGCCAGTTCGCATGCCCTGCGAGCTATTCGCTGGGCTCGCCAGTCGAGAGTCCAGACAAGCTGTTCGATAATGCCACGGGAACCAAATGGTGCCTGAACAGCAACGTGCCGTCGGTCGCCAATCCCGCCACGCACCGCGTGATCGTCATGCGGCTTTCCGACAGCACGCCTGAAATCACGTCCTACAACCTCTGCACCGCGAACGACGCGCCGGGCCGTGATCCTGTCACGTGGACGCTGGAAGGGAGCCTCGACGGCAGCACGTGGGTGATGCTCGATTCCCGGGCCGATATTGTCCCGCCCAGCACAGGCGGGACCGGGACGGGAGTTGATGTGAACACGGGCCGGTTCCTCTACTACAATGAGGGAGTGCCTTACCCGCCCGCGACCCGCGCCGTTAGCTACGGTGATTCGGAGGGCGGTTCGGATGTCATTCCTTCCGGCTCCGTGTTGGAAGTGCGCGGCGGTGCGACCTTGACAATAGGCACGGCCGAGACGATTGAGGCCTTGCGCGTCGACATGCTGAGCGCGGGCACACTCTCGCGGCTGCGCGCAGGTCCAACCGGCAATCTCTACATCGTCAACGCCAGTGGCTCACCCGCCGGGCTGGTGTTGCCGCTGACAATCGGCAGCATTCAAGGCCTCGACAATCTGAGTGCATGGAAGGTCTATGTAAACGGTGTGCTCCAGACCGGCGTGACGCTCGGTGTGACCTCGGATGGTCACCTGCAGCTTTCGGCCAAGGGTACGCTGATCATGGTGCATTAAGCGAAAAGAGAGCCGTTGAACCGCCGGTGACAGGTGAAACGCAGCAGGTGTCAGGCAGACCGCGATGACCGCGTCGCGGTCTGTCCGCTTATAAAGGGGACAACGATGAACGGCCTGAAATGGGTGTCTGTTTTAAGTATGTTCGCGTTGCCGCTGTGCGGCGCGGACTACACGCTGGAGGTGCGTAACGGTGCTGTGGAACGTGCGAATGCGGTCGTGAGCCACGCGGTGACGCGCGAATGGGCGCAGGCGGCCGCGTCGCATACGCTCGCCGAGGTTTCGGAAACGGGACGTCTCTTGCCCGTGCCGTTCGGCGTGGATGCGAGCGGAGATCGGCCGGTTCTTGTCTGGCTTCTCGACGGCATGACCGCGCCGGGTGCGGTACGCCGGTTCGCGTGGGTGCCGAAAACAACCGAACCTGGTGTAGCCAGCGATCTGAAGGTGACCGCCGACGCCTCGTCGATTGCGATTGCGAACAGCTTTTACCGCTTGAGCCAGCCTGTACGCGGCGGCGGCGGCTTTCCGCGAGACATCACCTTTGTCCATTCGGGTCATGCTGATCCTCAGCTCTTTTTCCTTGATCGTGTCGTGCGTGTGCAGGGCGAGGGCGGAAGGCTCGCGCAATTCTGCGCCAAGGACTGCGAGGATGCCGAAACGCGCGTGGTGTTTGAGAGCCCCTTGCGCGTGACAATCGAGACTCGCACGGGATTCGGCAAGCGGGCGGCGGACACGCCGGGCAATCCCCGCGTGACTTATCGTTACACCTATACGGCTTTTTCGCCGGCGGTGGAGGTGACGGCGCGCTATACGCGTGAGGACAGCGACCCATGGCGAGAGCTGCACTTTATGCACCTCTCGCGGCAGGAGCCGCGCTACACCGCTTTTGTAACGGGCGATACACTCAAGGAATATGCCCTCCAACCCAAAGGTGCCAAGAGCAAGGCCGTCTCGGGGACGCAGTGGGCCGTGATGGCGGATCGTGACGACGCCTGCGGTACGGGCTTCGACGGCGCATTCTGTTGGGACGCTTCGAACGAGTTCGTTTATTACGTGCGCAGCGCGTGTGAGTCATGGGAGGACCGAACACACCGCTTCGACGGCGGGCTCTACTTCGGCCCCGCGAGAGGCCCCGCGTGGTATGCTCAGTGGATGGGACGTGAACGGCTGCCAGAGGTCCGGTTCTTCAGGGACGGCAAACCCTGGGTCCCTGCGGAACAGGAAACATTGAACGGCACGTTTGAACTGAAGAACCAGGCGCTGCGCGTGGTGTTTGATACGGCGGAAAAAGGCTTCGGCTGCCTCGGCATCGAGAATCGGCTGGCTGAGGACACCCGCTTTGTCAAGACGCGTGAAGGAGCGGCGGGCATGTGGTCGCTGACCTTCAAGACGCCTCCGGATTCGGCAGGCAAGCAGGAGTCCGTGGAAATCAACAACCGGTCGCCAGCCGTCCGGCGCTACGCCGACGCTTCGCGGCGGCACGTGGAGTTTGTGTGGCAGGGGGTTGATCTGCCGAGCGAACCGGGTGTGGTGGACGTGCGGGCCGAGGTGCGGCTCGAAGCCGGCGAGGGGGCAAGCACGTGGCGGCTAAAGGTCGCAAACCGGAGTCGGCGCTTCGGGCTGTGGTCGAGCGACTATCCTCTGCTACTCGGCGTGTCGGAGCCGGGGGTCGCAGACGTGTTGCTTCCTCGCGGAAACTGGGGCGGCACGTTGCAGCCCCATCACAAGGGTGCCTTTGCAGGACGATATCCCTCCTTCGGGTGTCCGCTTCAGATGCTTGCATTCAATCTCGGCGAAGCGGGGCTCTATCTGGCGTCACACGATGGCTCGGCGCGAGCCAAAGAGGTTGTCGTGACGCGCGCGCAGGATGTGACTTTCCGGGTGCTGGCGGAAAACGCGGGTGTGTCTGGCGCGGCGGCAGGGCCGGATTATCCGGTCGTTATCGCGGCCTATCGCGGTGATTGGTGGCAGGCGGCGCGGCGCTACCGCGCGTGGGCGACGCAACAGACATGGACGTCCAAGGGTCCGATCCGACAGCGTGCCGACTATCCTCAGCGGCTCGAAGATTTGACCTTTTGGATGTTGATGAGCGGCAAGCCAGAGGGTGTCGAGCGGGCCATGGCCGAGGCTGCGGCTCTCTATGAAGGAATGCCGATCGGCGTCCACTGGTACTCTTGGCACCAGATCCCGTTTGATAACAGTTACCCCGAATATTTCCCGACACTCGATGGAATGGGTGCGGCTGCACGCGCGATGGCGCAGCGTGGCCAGACCGTGATGCCGTATATCAACGCGCGGCTTTGGGACCGCGACATTCCCAGTTTTGCAGGGGCCTATCCAGCCGCCTGTAAGCAGACTTCGGGCACAAACTATGTCGAAACATACGGCTCGGGCAGGAGCTTGGTTCCGATGTGCCCTTACACCCGCTTGTGGCAGGAGAAGGTGCAGAACATCTGCCACCGTCTGATGGACGAATGCGGCGCGAGCGGTATCTATCTCGACCAGATCGGCTCGGCAGCACCGGTAATCTGCCATGACACATCGCACGGGCACCCGACGGGCGGGGGGGCTCACTGGGTGGGCGGCTACCACACGATGCTGAGGCCGATCAAGGCTGAGGCGGCCGCAAAGGGTGTCCTGCTGACAACCGAGGATTCGTCCGAGCCTTACATGGATGTGATTGATGGGTGCTTGGCGTGGAACCCGCGCTATCAGGAAGACGTGCCGCTGTTGCCTGCGGTCTACTCGGGCTACACGGTGTATTTCACCAGCCCACAGGCGGAGCAGGACACGCTCGACGCCTTCTGCGCGGCACAAGCGCGCGACTTCCTGTGGGGGTGCCAGTTGGGTTGGAACGGCTCGTGGATCTTGCGCGAGCAGCACCGTGAAAAACAGCGTTTTCAACTTGCGCTTTGCCGTACCCGTTTGGCGGCGAAAGATTTTCTGGTGTATGGCCAATTGGTGGACGAAGTGCGTCCTTTGAATAACGTACCGGTGGTGACGCATCAGTGGCATCGGAACCAACCGCATAACGCGCGGCTGCCGGCCGTAATGGGCACCGTGTGGGGTGATGACCGCGGACGACTGGCGGTTTTTGTGGTCAACACCAGCGGCTTGCCGCAGCCGTTCACCTTTCAGGTGGAGCCGCAGCGCTGGCTCTCTTCAGCGCGCGGTCCGTGGCGTTTGTCGTCGCTCACGCCAGCGGGCGAAACGCCGCTCGAACTTGCGGCAGATTTGCGTGTCGTGCTCGGCGACCTTCAACCGCGCGAAATCCGTGCCTTTGTTCTCACGCGGCATTGAGCTCTACACTTACAAGTCGTAGCCACACCGTACAAACCAACACCTGCAATAAATAACACGTGGTTTTCGAGTCCGCCGTATCCGGCAGAGCCCACACGCAGCCGTGGGAGCGGAGCGTCAATTCAGAAATCAGAACGAGACGATCGACAGAACGATCGACTCTGTTTAAGCCTTCTATTCTGAATGCTGACTTCTAAATACCTGGGTTGGGGCTAGACGTTGCAGAGCGTGACGGCTTGCCGCAGGCTATTAAGCGCATCGGGCTGTTTGGGGATGAATTCCTGCCCGATATAGCCCGTGTAGCCGGTCGCGAAGATCGCCTGCATCAGTTTCGCATAGTCGAGCGTTTGCGTGTTGTCGATCTCGTTCCGGCCCGGCATGCCGCCGGTGTGGTAGTGGCCCCAGCAGTCGGAGTGCTTCTGGATGTCGGCCAGCACGTCTTCTTTCATCATGGCGGCGTGATAAATGTCATAAAGCACCTTCACGCGCGGCGATCCCACGCGGTGGACCAGCTCGACGCACCACGCTGTGGTGTCGGCCATGTAGTCTTTGTGGTTAATTGAGTTGAGAAACTCCATGCACACGGTCACCTTTTTCTCTTCCGCATAGCCCGCGATTTTCTTCAGGCCCGTTACGCAGTTCTTGAGGCCCTCTTGGTCGTCCAGACCCTCGCGGTTGCCGGAGAGTGTGATGACATTCGGAAAGCCTGCCTCAGCCGTTGCGTCGATGCTTTTGCGAATTGCGTCCAGACACGCGTCGTGGTTCTCCAGACGGTTGAGTCCCTTCGGAATGCCGTGGCTCGGCGTCATCGCGCAGATCAGGCCGTGTTTCTTCAGCGTGGGCCATGTGTCGGGCCCGACCAACTCGATTGATTTCAGTCCCATCGCCGCGCACGAGGCGGCAAACGCGTCGAGTTCCATCTTTTCTTTTTTCATGAAGCCGTTGTAACACCACAGGCAGACCGACTGCTTAAGCTTCCCTGCATGCTCGGCACCCCAAGCCGCGCGGGTAAAAGGCCCGGAAGAGCCAAAGGCAAGGGCGCTGGCCATGCCTTTGAGCAACGTCCGGCGCGAAGTGGGCGACAAAAGGTGGTCCCCGTAAGCGTTCATAGGTGCTTCCTTTCAACGAGTGTAAAATGCTTTATCCAATCAATACTAAAAACGACATTGTTGTGTAACGAAGGGCCGTTTGTCAATCGCGTATGACGCGACGCGGCATTCTCGGGCGCATGGCAGTTCCGTAGAGTCGGGAATTCTTAATCATAATCTCGAATTAGGCATGCACTCGCTATGACGCTGTCATCATGAAGACGCTGTTCGGCCATGAGAAATTGACCGTCTATCAGGGTGCGATCCGTTTTGATGTGTGGGCGGGTGAACGCTTGAAAAAAACCTCTTCATCTGTATGGCGGGCAATTTTGCTTTACCGCAATTCAAGATCCATTCCGTCCGCAACCAAGACCCAGCCGCGCTCTGCGGCGAGATTCTCCGCCTCCACGATGTTGCTCGGCCAGAGCGTGCGGGCTACATGATCCAACACACAGACGGTTTTTGAATCCACGCACCCCGTCGTTGCAAGAGACTGCATCATCATTCCGATCATCGCGAGATCGTTATGCTCGAAGATCCGGGTGTCGCCGGTTTTGGACATCGTGGCGTCCCAGATGATCATGTTCAGCCGCTTCTTACCGATCAACTGCCTCGTCTGCTTGAGCATCCATGCTCCGTCGAGCGCGTAGAGCAGGTTGCCGCAGGGCGTCTCAATCAGATAGTGCAGGGCGTGCTCGGACAAATCGGGAAGCTGATGGTTCGCTGGAAGCGCCGTCAAATGGCAGCGTCCGATATCGAACATGGTCCCGGGAGCCAATGCCTTTCCGATGAAGCGGCCTGGAATGTGTTGCTCCAACTTCGCAAGGGCTTGCGGAACTGCCCAAACGGTTAACGGGGGCTGATCCGATGTCCTGTTTTCGATCACCTTGCGGATTTCTCCCACATGGAAGTGGTCCCCATGCGAATGGGTGATGACCAGATCGGTCAACGCATTGGGAGGAATGCTGGCACGAGTGAGGTTGGCGTTTCCAGTGCTTCCACAGTCGATCAGGAGGTGCCCGTCAATCAGCGTGCTGGCGGAACCCCGCACGCCGGGCGCGCCAAGGCGGCTCCAGTCGTGATCCGACGCGCCGGTCCCCAAGGTTTTGATGTGGAACGGTCTGGGCCTGTTTGCCGTCTCCGTCGGCGCGGCAGCTTTCGTATCCTGCAGGCCCGCCGAAACCATGCCCGCTCCTGCGAGCAAAGCCCCATGGAGCAAATAGCGTCTGGAAAGTGTCGGCACCATCTCAAATCCAATAAGCTGAGGATGTCTGTTCGGCTGACTTACTGGTCTTTTTCCCACCAGGGTTGGGAAACGAAGACGGTTTTAAGATCGGCAGAAAGGTTCAGCACGGTGCGCCCGGTGGCGTTGGTGTAGGCGTCCGGGTACCGGTACCAGTAGCAGCGAACCACAGGGAAATGCTCTTTACCGTAAGGACGGTTTTTGGGTTTCTGGACTGTATCGCCATGCAGAAGTTGCCAGCTTTTTACTTCAGCCCAGGAAACGGTGCCGTCCCGATTCGTGTCCACGTCCGCCGGGCTGGGGTTGTCGCCGAGGTAGGGTTTCCAATCCCATTTACAGGGTGCAGCGCTGAACTCGTAAAGGTAGCTGGACCCGCTTTCATCGGTCTCTGTAGCCTGTCCCCATTCGGAATAGCTGTTGGGGACGCCGCCTTCCTTTCCGCCCGTGGGATCTGCGCTGGAAACAAGTCCGTTTGGGCGCAAATAAGCTTGGCTGACGAGATCCGTGAGCCTGGGCGGAAATTTTCCATCGTGAGCCAGCGCGTACGCCTGAAGGGCTGAGCCAACCGTCCTCAGTTCCCCGACGAGGTGCGTGTACTGTGCCGTCGGATCCATCGCTGAGTAAGACAACAACAGAGGCTCAGTCGTTTCAAGAGGTATTCCTGTCGACGTTGTCTGTTGAACAGAAGAGCAACCTGACAGCCCGGCGATCACAGCCATCAAAACAAGCATCCGATTCATTATCTTCCCCCTATGCTGGTGATTCCCAAGATGATTCGGAACAAAGAACATGCCGATGTGACATGAGCTTCCATCATTCCTAATCCCATGATTGGCTTTGATTATGTGGAATAGGGACGAAAAAAGTCAACAGCGATTTTTCTTGGGCGCGGTTACCGCGTTTGCTCTGGACGAAGGGGTTTGGTAAATTGACGAACGAATGAAGCAAACGGAACAGCCCGTGAACAAGCACGCGGAGCCCACTGGTGAAATCACGCCGATGGGAGAGGGGGACATAGCGGCGCTTCTCGAGCTGATGAGGATTTTCTACGCGCATGAACGCTTCGTCTTTGACGCCGAAAAGAGCGGCTGCATGCTTCACCATCTGCTGGCCAATCAGAATGTCGGCTCCGTCTTCCTTGCGCGAGAAGGAGAGCGTGGCTTGGGCTACTTGGTGCTGACGCATTGTTATAGTCTCGAGTTCGGCGGGCCCTTCGTGTTGCTAGACGAGATATTCATCCTGCCTGAAGCGCAGGGGAGGGGACTCGGCAAGCAGTTGATTGACACGGCTGTAGAGTATTGTCAGAAAAACGGTTTTGGCTACTTGCGTCTTGAAGTGCAAAAGAAAAACACCCGCGCGATCGAGGTCTATAGTACGTACGGTTTTCGCACAGAAGACCGCTTTCTGATGAGCTTTGCCGCATACCCTGACCCAAAAAACGGCTCAAGCGCGCCGAAGGGTTTCTAAAATGACCGATTTTTCGACATTTATTCAACACGGTAACGCCTGGCTTTTTATTCCCAGCGCCGTCTTGTTGGGAGCCCTCCATGGCCTCGAGCCCGGCCACTCCAAAACCATGATGGCCGCTTTCATCGTTGCGGTCCGCGGCACCGTGAAACAAGCTGTGTTGCTCGGCCTTGCCGCGACGCTTTCGCATACCGTTGTGGTGTGGCTGATCGCACTGTGCGGCTTGTACTTCGGCCAGCGGTGGGAAGCGGAAACAAGCGAACCCTATCTGCAGGTCTTATCCGCAGTGCTGATGATCGGTGTCGCGCTCTGGGTGCTGTGGCGGACATGGCGGCAACAGCGAGTGTGTTTTTGTGACCGCGGAAACGACCGCCGCCACCAATACCGCGACGCGTCTAAACACATCGATACCGGCCACGGCACGGTTCGACTCGATGTTTTTGAGAACGGTTTGTCGCCCCGTTTCAGGCTATTCATGGATAGCAAACACGGTCACGTGTGGACCGCCGACCAGGTTCGGATTGAAACAGAACGGCGCGACGGCAGCCGTCAGTCTTTCACCTTCGTGCCGCGCGACGGTTTCTTGGAGTCGGAGCAGGAGATTCCCGAGCCACACGAATTCCTCGCCCGCTTGAGTTTGGGGCACGAGCGCCACCGACACGACTATGACGTGGAGTTTGTTGAGCACGGCACTGAGCATCACATCATCAAGGACAATGAAAGTCTGGATCTGGCTGCTCCGGGCTATCAAGACCCGCACGAATTGGCTCACGCCAGCGACATCCGCAGGCGCTTTGTCAATCGGGATGTGACGACCGGCCAGATCATTCTTTTCGGGCTAACGGGTGGGCTGATCCCTTGCCCGGCCTCGATAACCGTTTTGCTCCTTTGCCTTCAATTGAAAAAAATCGCACTGGGCATGACCATCGTCATGTGCTTCAGCCTCGGCCTTGCGCTGACGATGGTTGCGTCTGGCACGTTGGCAGCTTTGAGTGTGAAACATGTTTCCAAGCGTTGGAGCGGTTTCGGCGAGTTCGCCCGAAAAGCGCCTTACTTGTCCGGAACATTGATTTTGCTGATCGGCTTGTATATCGCGTATCGAGGCTGTCACGCTTTGCTCTAAAGCCCCTTCCGCTGTCACACACTGAAGCTCTTCGGACTCACGTCAGCGGAAACAAAACTTCCAAAATGTAAGGTTCGCATTTTCGGCTGTTCACGAAGTATGGATAGAGTATAATCGAAACAATTTGTCTTTGGTTCCATCACGTTCCAGAAAGGCCTTTTCATGGCAAAGCTGACCATCAAGCCATCCGGCAGTTGCAGGTTTGACGAAATCTCGCTGGGAGAAATCATGTTGCGCCTTGACCCCGGCGATATGCGGATAAAGAATACCCGTTCGTTTACGGTATGGGAGGGGGGCGGCGAGTATAATGTCGCGCGCGGTTTGCGGAAATGCTTTGGTCTTAAAACCGCAACCGTGACAGCCTTTCCCGAGAACGATATCGCACGGCTGGTCGAGGACCTTATCCTGCAGGGTGGCGTGGACACATCGCTGATCAAATGGGTGCCTTTTGACGGCATTGGAACGGCGACGCGCGTAGGACTCAATTTCACCGAGCGAGGTTTCGGTGTGCGAGGCGCTCTGGGGGTAAGCGACCGCGGGCATTCGGCGACGTCACAGCTTAAGCCCGGCGATATCGATTGGGAAAACATATTCGGCACGTTGGGGGCTCGTTGGTTTCATACCGGCGGTATCTATGCGGCTCTCTCGCCTACGGCACCGCTCGTGCTGGAAGAAGCCATGGCTGCGGCTCGTAAGCACGGCACCATTATTTCCTACGACTTGAATTATCGGCCTTCTCTCTGGAAGGCCTTCGGTGGCCAGAAGGCATGCCGCGAGGTGAACCGACGTCTTGCAAAATATGTGGACGTGATGATCGGCAACGAAGAGGATTTCACAGCTTGTCTCGGTCTTGAAGTTGAGGGTGTGGATGAGAATCTGAGCGCATTGCCGATCGATGGTTTTAAGTGCATGATTGAGCGCGCAGTGCGGGAGTTCCCGAACTTCAAAGCCTGCGCGACGACGTTGCGTACGGTTAAGTCCGCTTCGGTCAACGATTGGAGCGCAATCTGTTGGTACGACGGCGTGTTTCACCAGGCGATGGAGATGAAGGACCTTTGGATTTACGACCGCGTAGGCGGCGGCGACAGTTTTGCCTCGGGGCTGGTCTACGGCTTCCTGACTTTCAACGACGCTAAAAAGGCGGTCGATTACGGCTGCGCCCACGGCGCTTTGGCCATGACCACGCCGGGGGACACTTCGATGGCGTCGAAAAGCGAAGTCGAAAAGCTGGCGGCTGGCGGCAGCGCCCGCGTGGTCAGGTAGCCGTGAGCCTTTCCCACAACGCGCGTTTTACGTTTCCTGAATTTGAACAATTGATGAAGGGGGATCATCATGTGTCCGAATCGGTTGGCTCGTGCGGCTTCTTTTGCGTTGGCGCTGACGTGCATGGCGGTGGCTGAGACCTTCCGGCCTCCCTCGGTGCCGCTGGTGAGCGTGGACCCGTTCTTTTCGGTCTGGTCACCGGGCGACAAACTCGCAAACGTTCCGACGGTCCACTGGTCTGAACTGGCCCAGCCTATGTCGGCGCTGCTGCGCGTGGACGGCAAGGCCTATCGTCTGTTGGGAACTGAGCCCGCCGAAGTGCCCGCACTGCAACAGACCGCCTGTACGGTGTTCCCGCTGCGTACGGTCTGCCGATTTTTTGACGGCAAGATCGAGGTGGAACTCACCTTTGCCACACCGCTGATGCCTGATAATCTGGAGGTCTTCTCGCGTCCTGTCACGTATGTCACGCTGCACGTTAAGGCGCTGGACGGCCAAGGGCACGAGGTGCAGTTCTATTACGATGTGGGTGGCGAGATCGCGGTGGGAGACGATCAACAAAGCGTGGTGTGGCAACCGGGTCAGGCCCCGGGGCTCGCGTCGGCTTGGCTCGGACGCGACACGCAGCCTATTCTTGGCCGTTCCGGGGATCGAATCCGAGTCGATTGGGGTTGGTTCTGGTTGGCTGCGCCGCAGGGAGGCCCGGCTCCGCGTGTTGCGGCTGGCCCCGAGAGCAGGAAGAACTTTGCCGCGACTGGACGACTTTCTGCGACCGAACCGCAGATGCCGGCCACTGTGAAGGAGGCCCGTCCCGCGCTGGCGCTTGCGCGTGATTTCGGTTCAGTCAAAGAGGCCGAAACACACCTGCTGTTGGCCTATGACGACGTTGATGCGGTGATGTTCTTCAACCGCCCGCTCAAGGCTTGGTGGCGGCGCAACGGGCTGTCTTTCCCCGATATGCTAGGTGCCGCGGAACGCGACTATGCGACGCTGTATGCCCGTATGCGGACGTTCGACGAAGAACTGATGATGGACTTGCGACAGGTTGGCGGAGAAAAGTACGCGGTGCTTGCAGCGTTGGCTTATCGTCAGTCCTTCGCAGCCTGCAAACTGGTGGCGGACCCGAACGGCCAGCCGCTCTATTTTTCGAAAGAGAATGCCAGCAATGGCTGTATGGGTACGGTCGACGTGCTCTATCCGCAAATGCCGCATCTGTTGCTGATGAGCCCGACGCTGACGCGCGCGACACTCGTGCCGATCCTGCTGTACGCGTCGGATCCGCGCTGGCGCTTTGACTTTGCGCCGCACGATGTCGGCCAGTATCCACTCGGCAACGGTCAGCGGTACGGCGAGGGCGAGCGCGGGGAGAAGAATCAGATGCCGGTCGAAGAGTGCGGCAACATGCTGATCAGTCTCGGCGCGCTTTCCCAACTTGAGAGCAGTGCGGCCTTTGCAGCGCAGTGGTGGCCGACCGTCACCCGCTGGGCAGAGTATCTGGCGAAAAAGGGATTTGACCCCGAGAACCAGCTTTGCACCGACGATTTCGCAGGGCACCTCGCTCACAACGCTAATCTTTCGATCAAGGCGATCATGGGCTTGGCCTGCTATGCGAAAATGGCGGCGATGAACGGCGATGCGGCAACGTCCACACGCTTCATGACACTCGCTAAAGACATGGTCCCGAAATGGATGGGTGCGGCCAAAGGGGGACGTGGCGGAGCGTACCGTTTGGCTTTTGATCAAGTTGACACGTGGTCGATGAAATACAACTTGGTCTGGGACCGCGCGCTTGGCTTCAATCTCTTTCCCTCTGAGGTGGCGTCTACTGAGATGGCCTTCTACCGCACTGCGCAGCAGCGTTACGGCCTGCCGCTCGATAGCCGCAAGCTTTGGACCAAGTCCGACTGGCTGGTCTGGACGGCCACCTTGACAGGCAAACGTGACGACTTCGATGCGCTGGTGGCTCCGCTGCTCCGTTTCCTCAGTGAAACGCCGGGACGCATCCCGTTCGGCGACTGGTACGAGACCGACTCCGCCAAGTTTCAACATTTCCGTGCGCGGTCGGTGGTGGGCGGTGTCTACATGCCATTCCTCTATGACGCGGCGCTGTGGCGCAAGTATGCGTCGCGCGACACGCTTTCGACCGGCCTTTATGCGCCTCTCAAGGGCAAGCCTGAAGCGGGGTTGCTGAACGTGCAAGAAAACCCGCCCTTCCGGATCGCCACGTTCAACATCCGCCTGCCGGCGGACAAGGCTCCCAACGCGTGGACGTGCCGCGTGGACCGCGTGCGGGCGCTGATCCGGCAGCGTGGCTTTGACCTGATGGGATTGCAGGAGGCGACTTCGAATCAGGTGGATGACCTGTTGACCGAAGGTTGGGCATACGTCGGGGCGGGTCGCGAGGACGGGAAGCGCGGCGGTGAGGCCTCGTGTATCTTTTACAAGAAGGATCGTTTTGAAATGCGCGACTCGGGCACCTTCTGGCTTTCGGAGACACCTGAAATCCCCGGATCGAAGTCGTGGGAGGCTGCCTGTCCGCGTGTCTGCACATGGGGGCGCATGAAGGATCGCAAGACGGGGCGCGAATTCGTTTATTTCAACACGCACCTCGACCACATGAGCGCGGCGGCCCGCGAAAACGGAATGGCGCTGATCCTGAAGCGTATGCCTCAGCTTGCCCAAGGGCGTCCTGTGTTTCTCTCCGGCGACATGAACGCGATACCCGGAACGCAGCCCATTCGTTTGGCCATGGCCATGTTACGTGATTCTGCCACGCTTTCCCGCACGCCGCATAAAGGCCCCGTAGAAACCTACAACGGGTTCAAGTTCGACGAGAAGCCGAAGGTGCGGATCGATTATATCTTCGTGTCCGGGGGAATTGATGTGAAAACGCACACCACCTTGGACGACTCGCAGGATAAACTCTATCCCTCCGACCACTTCCCGGTCGCGGCGGACGTTGTGATTGAATAGGACGATGCGCTAAAGGCGGAAAAGCGTTAAGGAGAAAAGATGCGATACGGATTTTATTCGATTTTGTTGCTGGCTGCCGGAGGGGTGATTGCAGGCGAGTTCCCGTCCTTCTCGAAACCGAGGGCAATCACAGCCGGGCCTAAGGATCACCTTTTCGCGAGTTACTATGCCATCAATGCGTGGAGTGCGGACGGACGGTATGCGACGGTGCTTGAGACCGACGTCAAAGGCCGGCTCGCCACAGAGAACGACCCGGCGACCCTCGGCGTGGTGGATCTCAAGGACAATAACCGCTTCATCCCTTTGACCACAACGCGTTGCTGGAATTTCCAGGAGGCGACCATGGCGCACTGGCTGGCCACGGCGCCGGACACGCACTTCATCTACAACGATCTTGTGGACGGCAAGTTCGTGTCGATCATTTTCGATATGAAGACCAAGACGAAACGGGTCGTTCCGTATCCGGTGAGTGCGGTATCTCCTAACGGCAAAGAGGCTGTGTGCATCAACTATGCGAGACTACGTCTGACGCGTCCCGACTACGGGTATGGCGGTAACGGGCAAGATGCGCGGACAGAAGTGACGTGGCCTGAAGACGACGGGCTCTTTCTAGTGAATCTAGAGACGAGCGCTGCAAAACTGATCGTTTCCATCGCGTCGGCACGCGACCGGATGACTCAGGTCAAGGACCCCAAGGCGCTGGCCTACTTCTGCCACACCGTGTTCAGTCGCGACGGCTCGAAGATCTTTTGGCTGGCGCGGACGGTGGAGAATCTGGCTGATCAGAAGACGGTTCGCAAATGGGAGACCACGTCGTTCACCTGCAACCGGGACGGCAGCGATGTGCGACGTTGTTTCCCCGACGGTTGGGGGGGCTCGCACTTCAACTGGCTTGACGGTGACAGGCTGATGGTGACTGCCAAGTACAACGATGCGGTGTTCAGTCATGTGCTCTTCACAATCGGCAAGGCGGATTATACGCGGATTGGGCGAGGGGTGTTGGATTTTGACGGGCACGGCGTATTCTCGAATGACGGTCTGTGGATGGCCACCGACACCTATCCGGACAAACTGAATGAGCGCAAGCTGATGGTTCTGCGCATGGCGGACCAGGCGGTATTGCCGCTGGGTTGCTTCTTTGTTCCGGAGATTTACCGCGAGCAGTATTCGCGCTGTGACCTGCACCCGCGCTGGCTCCCGGACGGAAAGCTGTTGGCGTTCAATTCCGTGCATGAGGGGTCACGGCAGGTGTATGTCATTGATGTGACCGCGCCGTGAACGGCGCGTGCTTTTCTGGACAGGGGAGGTGTGGGAAATGCGACTGCAGGAACTGATTGACCGCTGCGGGTTCGAACCAGTTAAGGTTCCGGATGCCCAGGTGGCGGTGACCGGCGCGTACACTTCGGATTTGCTCAGTGATGTCATGGCGCACTGTCCGGAGGGCGCTCTGCTCATCACGGTTCAGAACCACACAAATACCGTGGCGGTTTGCACGCTGGTTGGTGCTCCGGCCATTCTGGTGGCTCACCATCGCGATATTCCCGCGGACATGCTTGCTGTGGCGGAACGCGAGGGTGTGGCATTGTTGCGTGCGGATGGCAGCCAGTTTGCCGTCTCCTGCAAGGTCGGCGCGGAGCTGGCTCTGGCGGGTCATTAAGGGAGACAGGACGGTCGTCCAAAACGAAGAGAGGGGAATGAAGATGAAGAAGACCACGATGATGGGGATCATGGTGTTGCCACTAGTGGCGCTGGCGCAATCAGTGGCGATCAAAGCGGACCGCGAATCGTATGTGTATGCGTGCGGAGAGTCGGCGACCTTTTCCATCCAGGTGTTGGACAAGGATAATCAACCGGTCAAGGCGGGACAGCTACGCGTGGTGTTGACGAATTTCGGCACGCAGCAGGTCGCCAGTGCCCTGTTCGATTTGGCGAAAGCCAATCCTGTAACCTGTGCGGGGACCCTCCGGGAGCCGGGGTTCCTGAAATGTACGGCGAATGTGAAGTTGGACAAAGACTATAAGGGCCTTGCCGGTGTGGCTTACGATCCGGAAAAGATCACGGCGGGTTCTGTGCGCCCCGCAGACTTCGACGCTTTCTGGGACGCCGCCATCAAGAAACTCGAGGCCGAGGTGCCCTTCGATCCTCGTATGGAACGCATGGAGAAGTTCTGCAACGAGAAACACGAGTGCTTTAAAGTGAGTTTCGCGACCTTCGACAACCAGCGCGTGTATGGGTTCCTGAGTGTTCCTAAAGGCACGGGCCCTTTTCCTGTGGAAGTCAACGTGCCGGGTGCGGGGCCTGGTGTGGTCGGGCCCAATTTCGGAATGGCAGACCGTGGCTTCATCCACCTCGTGATGAATGTCCATCCGTTTGAGCCTGCGACGGATGCCGCGGCTCAAAAGAAGCTGTATGAGAAACAGGACAAGCGGGTGAATGCGCAATATGGCGTGCCGCGCTACTGTCACGCGGGTGTGACCAGCCGCGAAACCTATTTTTATTATCGCATCATGCTCGGGATCAATCGCGGGATTAACTGGCTGGCGGCGCGGCCGGATGTGGACAAAACGCGCTTTGGATATACCGGGTCGAGTCAGGGCGGCGGGTTCGGGTTCTATTTGTGTGGATTGAACAAGAACTTTACTAAAGGCGTGATCCATGTGCCTGCGATAACCGACTTGCTGGGGTTCCGGAACGGGCGCGATTCCGGTTGGCCTAAGTTGACCGAGAACATCAAGCCAGAGCAGAAGGAAGCGGCTCTCAGGGTCGCACCTTACTTCGATGGCGCCCACTTTGCGCCTCGCATCACCTGTCCTGTCCGGGTCTCGGTAGGGTTCATCGACGAGACGTGCCCGCCTGCCGCCGTTTATTCCGGTTACAATGCGCTGCGGGTGAAGGACAAGGCGATCGGCCATGGCATCGGCATGCCGCACAAGGTTTTCCCTCAATTCTACGACCAGTTCGACCAACAGTGGCTGCGTCAAAAATAACTGGTATTTTTTGTCATGGTTGACAGCACGGCGGTTTCAGGGTATTTTATATGATAATCATGAAATCGCATTTTGACAGGAAAGAACTCAAGAGCAGCCTTCTCGTTAGCGAGCGGGTTACGCCCGTATTTATTTTTACGGCGCGCCAGGCGGGCTCTTGATGGATGAAGTCGAGATGTGATTTCAGACGTGGAAAAGAAACCCGCCGTTGCACCAAACGGCGGGTTTTTGCGTTATTAAGGCAACAGATGAGTGAGGGAAACATGAGCGAAAAGTCAGCAGCGGACAGGGCGAAGGATACAGAGAAACCTCTCAAGACCGGCGCGCAGTGCGTCATCGATGGTCTGGTTAAAGCGGGATGCGAGGTGCTTTTCGGATATCCGGGCGGCGCGGTCCTTGACATTTTCAACTGTCTTTACGATGCGCCTTTCAATTTTGTACTCACTCGTCATGAGCAGGGAGCGGTTCATATGGCAGACGGCTATGCCCGGGCTACGGGAAAGCCCGGGTGCTGTCTGGTGACCTCCGGGCCGGGCGCGACCAACACCGTGACCGGTCTGGCCACGGCCTACATGGACGGCATTCCGTTGGTGTGCCTGACCGGACAGGTGGCGTTGAATATGATCGGCAACGACGCGTTTCAGGAGGCAGACGTGATCGGCATCACGCGTCCGGTGACCAAGCACAACTTTCTGGTGAGGGATGCCGACGAATTGCCCGGAATCATCGCCAAAGCGTTCTACATTGCGACCACGGGTAAGCCGGGTCCGGTGGTGATCGATATCCCCAAGAATATTCAAAAGCAAAAGACTGCCTCGTTGTCGCCGGACAAGGTGGAAATGCGCGCTTATCACCCGGACGTGCCGATCAACCCGGCAGAGATTGCGCAGTTCGCTGAACTCATCAACAAAGCGTCGCGGCCGTTGCTCTACGTGGGTGGCGGCGCGATCAACGGAGATGCATCGGATGTGTTGGCCTCGCTGGCGCACAAGGCCAACATTCCGGTGTGCACCACGCTGATGGGGCTGGGTGCCTTCAATGAGAACGACCCGCTTTCGTTGCGGATGCTGGGCATGCACGGCAGCGTGGCCTCCAATTACGCGGTGGATCAGTGCGACTTGCTGGTTTCAGTGGGAGCCCGCTTCGATGACCGGGTCACAGGCAAGATCGCTTCTTTCGCCACAAAGGCCACCATCGTCCATATTGATGTCGACCGTTCGTCGATTGGTAAGAGCGTGCGTGCCGATTTGGGCGTGCATGGTTATGTGAAACCGGTGCTGGAAGCCGTGTTGCCGTTTGTGAAGCCAGCCGACCATGCCGAATGGATCGAACAGGTGAACCGTTGGAAAGAGCGTTTCCCGTTTGTGTATCCCGAACAGGGCGATGTGCTCATGCCGCAGTACGTGATCGAACAGATTTACGCAGTCAGCAAAGGCCAGGCGGTGATCACGACCGATGTGGGACAGCACCAGATGTGGGCCACACAGTACTTCAGATACACCCGCCCGCGCAACTTCATCTCATCCGGCGGCCTTGGCACGATGGGGTTTGGCCTCCCGGCTTCCATCGGAGCCCAGTTCGGACGAAGGGATGAACTGGTGGTGTGCATCACCGGGGACGGCGGCGTGCAGATGAACTTCCAGGAACTGGTGGTGGCTGTGGAACATCAGGTGCCGATCGTGGTCGTGATCATCAACAACGGGTTCCTGGGCATGGTGCGCCAGTGGCAAGAGCTGTTCTACGGCAAACGTTACTCCGGTGTGATGCTGAGCCAACATGGTCGTTTGCCGAACGAGCAGATCCCCGAAGCCTCGGCCTATTTGCCGGACTTTGTGAAGATGGCCGAGGCGCATGGCGCTTGTGCGCGGCGGATTTCCAAACCCGAAGAAGTGGCTCCGGCGCTGGCAGAAGCCTTCGCTAGCCGCAAGACGTGGGTGATCGAGTGCATCGTGTCGCCTGAAGCTAACGTGTTTCCCATGATCCCCCCCGGTTCGCATGTGGCGGAGATGATCAACCGTACGGTGTAACTATCAGGAAAATGGACTTTTAGGGAGAGAACGCTATGAAACACATTATCAACTGTCTCGTGGAGAACCAGCCGGGCGTGCTCGCCCGTATCGTGGGGTTGATCTCCGGCCGTGGCTATAACATCGAAACGTTGAACGTTGGCCCCACCGCTGATCCAACGGTGTCAAAAATGACGATCGTCGTGCCCGGTGATGCCCACGTCATCACGCAGGTGACACACCAGCTTTCCAAACAGGTCGATGTGATCGATGTGGTCGACATGACCAACCGCCGGCATCTTGACCGTGAATTGATCCTCGTGCGCGTGGCGACGGTGGATCATCATGCCCGCGCTGAGATCGTTGATCTCGCCGCTCTGTTTACGGCGCGTGTGGTGGCTGTGACCGAGGGATCTGTGACGATTCAAATGGTGGGTAATCAGGACACGGTCGCCGACTTTCTGCGTCTGCTCAGGCCGTACGATATCATCGACATCTCGCGGTCCGGCGTTATCGCCGTCGGCCGCGAGGTTGTCGTGCACGAGTGCGCGAAGTGACGCGCAGATAAGGACAGGCTGTATGGAACGTACCTATCGGTTTGGATTGTTCGGTCATCCGGTGAAACATTCGCTCTCGCCGGCGATGCACGGGGCCTCGTTTCAGGCGCTGGGTCTCCGGGCGGAGTATGTCTGTTTCGACGTTCTGCCGGACGAGTTGTCTGAGCGGCTGGAGATGTGCCGCCGCGAGGGCTTCAACGGGCTCAACGTTACGATTCCTCACAAAGAAGCGGTGGTGCCGCTGATGGGGAGTCTCCATTCGTCGGCGCGGCTTTATGGCGCCGTTAACACCGTACGTTTCGACGCCGGTGGCAGCACGGGTTACAATACCGATGCCACGGGTTTTCTGACGGATCTGCAGGTGAGCAGGGGTGTGACGCCAGAAGGGCTGCGCGTGTTGATTCTCGGTTGCGGCGGCGCGGGGCGGGCGCTTGCGATCGCCTGCGCCCGTGAGGGGGCTCTCGAAATCGGGTTGGCCGATCTGATTTCGCCGAAAGCAGAAGTTGTGGCGGAGGAGATCCGGACTCGGCTGCCCGATGCGGCGGCGCAGTTGGACGTGCTTTCGTCTGAGCCGGATGTGTGGATGCGCTACAGCCGCGAGTGCGATCTGGTCGTGCATTGCACCTCGGCAGGCCTGCATGCGGACGATGCGCCGCCTCTGCCGCCGGAGGCGTTCCGGGAGGGACAATTGCTGTACGATCTGGTCTATACCGCACGCGTCACTCCCGCCATGCGATCCGCGCAGGCGGCTGGTGCCGATGCGTTGAACGGGGCTGGCATGCTGGTCTATCAGGGCGCTGCCGCGTTTAAGATTTGGACTGATCTGGAAGCCGACACCGCCGCGATGCGTGCGGCGCTTGAAGCTCGCATCTACGGCGCGTGAATACGGGTGATAAGTACGGGTTGGACATGATGATTCGATAAGGTGTCTGGAATGATGAAGCGAATGCGTTTGGCCGGTGTGTGTGCTGTGCTCGCGGTGGGCGTACGTGGGGCGCAGCCGCTGACGCGCGAGGATCTTGCAAAACGTTGTGATGCCAGGTCGGTTCGCTATGTGAGCCCGCTGGTAACGGCGAAGACGGATGGTCAGGGCGTGGACGTCGAAGCGGATGTCACGGGGACGCCATACATGACTCTGATTGTGACGGATGGGGGTGACAGCTATGCGTGTGACCATTCCGACTGGCTGGAGGCTCGGTTCGCCGGATCGTTTGGCACAACATCTTTGTCTCAAACCGAATGGGTCCACGAGCAGTGTGGCTGGAACGGGACGGTTAAGAACCGTAGTGTGTCGGGCAAAGAACTTCGAGTACTCGGAAAAATCTATCCCGATGGCATCGGCACGCACTCCCCGGGGTTGCTTGTCTATCGTGTGCCCGAGGGCGCGGAGAAGTTCCTGGCGCGTGCGGCTTTAGACGATTCAGGCGTTAAACAGGGCAATCCGGCCCCGAGTTCGGTTCAGTTTATCGTCTATGCGGGCATTCCCTCGCTGGATTTCCTCAAAGCGTTGCGGCTCACTGGGGTGCCCGATCCCACAACCCGGGAGCGCTGCGAGGCACTTGTTGCGAAATACGGCGTTGACGTGGCAAAAGAGTTCCTCATCCTGCAGCGCGAACTGACACAGACACCCAAGTCGCACGCAGGTGTCGCGGGTGTAGCCGAACGAATTGAACAGTCAGCTAACCGTAACGCGGCGATCTTGCCAGGCGACCGCGATCCGCTGGACGTGGTGATGCGCCGCACCCGCGCGTTATATGAGGACCTTAAGACGCAGGCGGATCTGGACGCGGCCGGCGAACGGCTCACGGCGCTGGAGCGGTCGGCGTCGACCGTCGCGACGGAAGACACCGCTGCACGGCTTGACCTGTTCAAAAAGACGCAGGCGTTGCGTCGGGCTATTGCCTTGTCCAATCCTCTTTTGAAACCGGTCACGAAAATTTTGTTTATCACGCGCGAGGCATTGCCGCCGGACGAGTTCAACTGGGGAAACCACATGTGCGACCAGTACTTTGGCTTCCACGCTACGTTGCACGGCACGACGCGCGGTAACGGCCTGTATGTGTTGGAAAATCCGTGGTCAGACGCGCCGACGGCGCATAGCCTTCTCGAAAACGCGGTGGTCGAGGCGGGAGCGCGTAAAGGTCAGAAGCTTGGCAATGGCGGATACCTCGCGCCGGACGTCTCGTTTGACGGTCGGCAACTGCTCTTCTCGTATACCGACGGCGAGCCACAGATCCGCGTTTGGAACGAGCGGACCACCTTCCATGTTTTTCGGTGCAACGCGGATGGTTCTGGACTGGTTCAACTCACCGACGGCTGTGTAAACGACCTCGATCCCTGCTGGTTGCCCAACGGGCGAATAGCCTTCATTTCCGAGCGTCGTGGCGGGTTCGGACGCTGCCATGGTCGTCCCGTGCCGAGCTTTACACTGCACACGATGTTTGAGGACGGCACGGATATTGTGCGCCTGAGCCCGCACGAGACCAATGAGTGGCAGCCGAGCGTGGACAATAACGGCATGATCGCCTACACGCGTTGGGATTATGTGGATCGCGGTTTTAATCAGGCGCATCACGCCTGGACCACCTTCCCGGACGGTCGAGACGCGCGGTCGATCAACGGCAATACGCACGCTTCACTGCGAACCGCGCCAATGATGCAGATGGACGTGCGTGCGGTGCCCGGTTCGCCCAAATACGTTGCGGTTGCGGCGGGACACCATACCGAAGCCCGCGGATCAGTGATCCTGATCGACCCGACTGTGGCGGACGATGACGCGATGTCGCAGATCAAGCGCGTGACGCCCGATCAACTTTTCCCGGAAGCGGAATACTATTTTGACCGTGGATCAGGCGCCTATGCCTCGCCTTGGCCGTTGAGCGAAAAATACTTTCTGTGCGTATACGACGGTAACGCCAATGCCCAATACGGCAGTATCGACACGGCGAAGCGGCGCTACGCGATCACGTTACTCGATGTGTTTGGCAACAAAATACCGCTTTATACGCATCCTGAGATTTCCTGCCTCAGTCCCATGCCGCTACATGAGCGGCTGAAGCCGCCGATGCTGACGCACGGCACGTTGGTGGGGCGCCCGCGTCTCGACTCCGGAGAGAAGCCGGCTCCACTTCCGCAGGAACAGTTGCCCAAGTTCGCCAAAGTCGGACTCATCAATGTCTACAACACGCGCCGCTCCTTGCCCGAAGGTACCCGTATAAAGTCGCTCCGTATCTGGCAGGTTCTGCCAAAGACCACGCCACAGGCTGATCACCCGCGCCTCGGCATGGGCAGCCAGAAGGGAGCGAAACTGGTGTTGGGCACGGTTCCGGTGGAAGATGACGGCAGCGCTTACTGGGAGCAGCCGGTGGATGTGCCGGTGCTCTTTCACGCGCTGGATGGGAATGGTTGCGCCGTGCAGGGCATGCGAAGTGTGGCCTATGTCGCGCCCGGTGAGACGCTGATGTGCAACGGCTGCCATGACCAGCGTGCCGGTTCGGCACGCATGCCGCCCCAAGCCTCCCCGATGGCGATGAAGCGTGCGCCGTCCAAAATCCGGCCAGAAATGGAAGGCACCCATCCTTTTCACTTCTCGCGGCTCGTTCAACCGGTGCTGGATGCAAAGTGCGTCTCCTGTCACGGCGAAAAGCGCGAGAACAAGGCTCCCGATCTGCGGCGCGGAGCGTTCGACAAGAACAAGGATTTCTGGTTTGATTCATTTCAAAACTTGCGGCCCTACGTGAAGTACTATAACGCGGCTGACTGGACCGAACCTTATACGGTTCCGGGGCAGTTCGGGGCTTTGGGATCGAAGTTGTACGCCATGCTTGCGACTGGGCACAAGGATGTCAAGTTGGGCGACGAGGAGATGCGCCGATTGGTGATCTGGATGGATTCCAACGGGCTGTTTCACGGCCACGATCAGGAACTTCTGGCGCAATCCGAGGGTAAGGTCATTGCGCCGGTTTTACAATGAGCAAGGGCCTGAAGCGGATTTTGGGGAAGAGGACCTGGCATTGGAACACGAGGTGAGCATGTGCTCTTTCTTTTTGGGCCCTCGAAGATTTGTCGTGAAACCTTAACACGGTGAAAAGCGTTCTTAAAGCCGGTGTATGTGTGTCGTGCGGACGATGGTCCTCGCGGTGCATGTGTGTTTGCCCTTATTGCGGCGAGATGGTCTGGCATCCGCTGTGGTGGCGAGCCGGACGTTGGTGCGTGCTTTTTCTTCCTCCGGTTTTGCTCGCCCGCCTCGTTTTCTTGACGCATCCCGATTGGACGGCATTTGCGCGAATGACGCGGACAATATCCCCTGTTTTCGGCTATCTTTTTGCCGTCGGGATTGGCTTGTTGTTATTGCCGGTGCCGGATGGTGATCTCGTGGTGAGTTCTCGGTCGGAACTGTGCCGCTGGCAGATCCTCTCGATCGCCGGCGGATGGCTGATGGGGGCATATGCAATCGCATGCGCGTTTTGTCTGGGATACGGGCTGAAGATGGGACTCGGTGTTTGGTTTCTGGCGGCTGGAGTAAGCCTGTGCGTCATCACAATGCCGTTGTTTTTTCGCATCCCCTGGCGCAGTCTGATCGCGGTGGCCCTCGTGGTGGCTGTGATCCTCTTGGGCGTACGGTAGTATGCAGGGCATTCCGACTTCTTTAGAGCGTCTTTTTGGTTCCCGGATCGCTTCGAACTCCTGTGATTGTTGGCGGAACACGATTTTTTAAATTATTTTATCAGACCCCATTGACAGAACAGGGGTGCTTACCGTAATATACACCCTGTTCAAACAACCTCCCCCAGGTTGCTGAACAATGTAACCTACCGCGACGCTTCCCCCGTGATCGCGAATACAGGTTCCCCCCTGTATGGTTACACAAATTATATATGTCCTCCCTGGCGGCGGGTAAAAGCGAAAGCTTTTATCCGCCGTTTTTTTTACCGCCAGCGCCGATGCGCCCAGAGATATTGTTCCGGATAGAGTCGGATGACAGCTTCGAGACGTTTATTGATTTCGGTCAGCAGGTCAGCGGTGTCCTTCTCCTTGTCGCCGGTGGGTGTGAAAACGATCGGCAGTCCTCCGACCATCCGGTACTGAAAGGCCCCATCGCGGATGAAAGAACCTGCGATAATCGGAGCGCCGGTCTTGAGGTGCAGGCGTGCCGGCGAGGTGTGTGTGGAGGCTGGACGGCCCATGAAATCGACCCGAACGCCCTGTTTGGGACTGGCGTGCTGGTCCATCACAAGCGTCATCGCAGCCCCTTTTTCTTTCCATTCGCGCAGCACACTGGGGGTGAATCCCATCTTTTTCGAGATGATGGTGATCTGGCCTCGAAAGTGGTTTTTTTTCAAAAAACGTTCGACAAAGGGGTTATTCATCTTACGGGCCACGGCGATCATGGGTCGGGTAAATGAGATGACCGTAACCGCAGCCTCCCAGACCCCGTGGTGTCCGGAAAGGATCATGATGGGGACGTCTGGGGTTTCCATGAGGAGTTTCCAGGTCTCGTTGGGCGCGTCGAAAGTTATGTGTTCACGCCAGTTGTCTGGCGTGATGATCTGTCCGACCTTGAGCGCCTCACAGATGTGTCCTCCCAGATGCCCAAAGGCCTTGCGCGCAATGCGGTCGGCCTCTTTGGGATCGTCGGTGACATGTGACTTCAGAATATTGTCGATGGCGAGCTGCCGGCGTTTGCGGAAAAACGGATAAAAGCTCGCTGTGGCGGCCGCGCCGATATCGTAGGCTTTCTGAGCGGGGATCAGCCCGTAAAGCAGACTAACCAAACGGATGAGAAGGTACTCAAGATAAGAGATGATCATTCGTAACAGGTTCATGCTGTTCGGATTATTTTGAAAGTTCCGCAGACAACTGGGCTGCAAGGGGTTTGAGTTGTACCAAAATCGGAGGCGGCAACTGATCCTCCTTTTCGATGAGGGCGGAGACGAGTATGGCGGCTTCCTCAAGTTTTTTCTGTTTCATGAGAAGTCGGATATGCGTCAGTCGGACATCTAGCGCCTCTGGCAATCCCGCGAGAACCGGGTCGAGCGTTCGGGCGGCTTCGTCCAGGCGGTCGGTCGCGATCAGAAGCCGTGCGAGCATATGCCACGTGAAGAGGCGCTTGTTGTCCATTTCGAGGGAGCGGCGTAGCGTTTTTTCGGCGGCCTTGAAGTCGCCTCGTTCAAGCAATACCGCGCCTAAACCTGCATAAGCGGGAGCGCTTTGTTCTTTCTCCAGGCTGCGCTTGAAGAGATCGTCGGCAAGATCAAGTTCGCCTTGGCGCAAACGCACGGTTCCCAGCAGAAAGTTGGCGAACGCATGCTCAGGGTCCCGCCGGAGCACTTCTTTGGCATCTTCCTCGCAAAAGGCCGGCACGTCGATGGCGTCGTCGAGCCGAAGCAGTTCTTCGCGGACGGTATCCAGATGCTTGTTCAGGGTGAGCGCCCGCAGAAACGAGGCCCGGGCGGACGGATAGTCTTTAGGCCCATTGTGCTTAAGGATGTATCCCCGCACCATGTGCATCAGGTAATGTTCGTTTTTGTTGGAGGCGCTGCGCATGGAAGGATAGACGCGGTTTTCCAGCTCGGGGTACTCTTTGGCTCTCAGCAGGATGTCCGCCAGTAGCCCCCAAAGGCGGATGTCGCCCGGGTCGGAAGGGATCGCCGTGTTGAGCATGGCACGCGCCTCGGCCAGTTTGTTGTTGAGGATCAAAATGGCGGCCTCGTGCCAGATGAGGTCGGTCGCAGGTACGCCGTTCTCTTTGGCAAGATCCATCCAAACTCCCGCTTCCGGCAGATCGTGACACTCGATGGCAATACGCGCTTTGTTGATGAGAGCGAAGCGGTCTTTATCGTCCAAATCGAGAAGCACGTCAAGTTGGCATTCGGCATCGTCGAACTCATTACGGTCGATGTGTTTCGAGATCGTTTGGTAGAGCTCTCGCTTTTTGTCACGCAGAGCAGTGAGCGGATCTGAGCGGAGGTGTGTTGTCGTGATCGCCAGATTGCGAAACGTCACAGACTTGATCCAAATGTTCTTGCGGACATACTCGAGGATGTCGCGGTTGAGAAGGGTGCCGTTTTCAGCCTGAAGGCTGGCCGCGTTTAAGACGAAGGTGTTGGACCGTTGCTGAATCAGACGCAGGCGGGCTTCGATCTCCGGGAGGCTGTCGGGTAGGATATTCCGGTTGATTGCCAGATCGTAACGGTTCAGTAGAAGGCAAAGGTTATCGGGATCAAGCTTCTCGGTCTGCTTGAACAGCTCGGCCGCTTCTGTCTCTCGGTTCTGAGCAACCAGCAGGATCCCGATTTCATTTGCCATGCGTGCGAGTTGGCGACGCAACCCTTTGCGGATGTTCGAGAACAGGCGGATATCATCTTGCTTTAAGGGGGAGATCAGGGGGCGAAGGGTTTCCGAAATAGCGTGATGGCGGGCAAGCAAGCCGGTTGTGTCCACCGGCGTGTTTTGCGGCGAACCGCTCAGGAAAAGCCCTGTCGGAACGGCGATGAATCCGTTGGCGCGCCACAGCTCCGGCTCGTCGAAAAGGACAATCCTATGATAGGCGTTGGTTTCATGGCGGAGCCATTCGCGGAGGAATGAGGCGGTCGAGAGATCTGCGGCGTTCAGCAGGCGGTGACGATAGGAGTCAAACGCGGGGTCAGTCCGGATCGTGTCCACAAGCCGGGCGTCAACGGAGGTGCCTGCTTCGGGGTCGGTCGAGATGAAGTGCAAACGGCGTCCATCCCGATGCGCACGGATTAACAGATGATGCTGCAGCAGCCGGGAGTTGACAAGCCAGTCACGAGGACCTAATTCTCGATAAAGTTCTTCAGTGACTGTGTCTGCGAAGGTGCCTTCGTTCGGGTCGATGTCCGTGTAGGTGCGGAACGGCACGCAGAGGGCGAGCAACAGCAGGGGCCAGCATAGGATGGAGCCGATTCTGCAGATGATGGGATTGTCGCGGTATTCGTAATAATCGAGGTCCTCCTCGATTTTCTCTTCGTAGATCTCGTGCATGAGATGCCAGACCGCGATCAAAAGGCCGACGAGTAACGCGATGATCACATAACTGAAGATCGGGACCTTGAAGGTGTGGCGTGCTATTCCCCAAGGGGAGATGTGCAGATTGAGCAGACTCGGAACAAGAGGCAATATCAAGGCGAGTTGAATAAGGAATAGCACGGGGGTGCGTCGGCGGAACGAGAGGGAAAAGACGAAAAAAGCGATTGCGCATGGAAAGAGGAGCTGCACAAAAATGTAGCTCCACCCGTAGCTGGGAATCCACCGGATGAGTTCGCGCAAAACCGTTTCTTGAAAGACACGCAGGATGGGCCGCAGAGCGGGAGTCGGGATGGCCGCGCAAAATTCTGCGGTGTACCACAGAAGAACAATGGCTAGGACGAACCCCGCTAACCCTACCAGAATGACGAATAAGACCTTGTAGGTTGTGGCTTGCGCATTCAGAATCATCGTGCGTAACAGGAAGATTCCCCCGGCGGGCAGAAGCAACAGAAAGAGGGGTGATTCGACACTGCCTGTCGCGAGCAGGAATACGCCAAGAAAGAGTGTGAGAAGATTGCCGCGCTGGTCATAGGAAATCAGCAGGTTGATGATGAAGAAGAAAAGCATCAGATCGAACGTGAAGGGATAAAGGCGCGTGGATGCCAGCCAGAAAGGAGAGCTGAAGGCCAAGGCGCACGCCGCACCCAGTCCGCCCAGCACGGCTGCATTTGAAACGCGCCGGTTGTGGGCTTGCACGGAAACCGGGATCGAGAGTGAGCCGTCCGCGTTCATCGCGAAAGCGGCCTCAGCTTTGGCGGTTGCCTGGTCGTCGTCGGCGTCATCGTCCGTGTCGCGTGTGCGCGGCGGCATCGCGGCCATGGAACCTCCGGGATCCTCGCAGGCGAAGATAAAGACCATCCGCGCGGTCAACAGATAGAAAAAAGACACCGCCAGCGATCCGCATGCCGCGCAAAACAAGTTCAGCCGGACAGGCAATGTGGCATACGGAAGCTCAGCCACATAGCGCGCAACCGCAGCGAACAGCGGGTAGGAGAGATCCTCTTGTGGACAGAGGCCTGCGGCGGAAGCTGTCAGCAATGCCGAAAATCCGGGATAGACATGGGTGAAGACGGTCAAGTAGTAAACGGCAAAAGGGATGACGGCCGTAAACGGAATGAAAAACCGGATCAGATGCCAGGGCGTGGAGAATAATTTGTTTCTGATGAATCTCATCGTATGCCTCATTGTTGCGCACGGCGCCGCCAAGCTCGGTCACCGTATACGCCCGCCTTAGAATAATCGAAAGGCTTGAAGCCGATCAAGTCCGCTGGGGAGCCGCGCTTCAGGCGAAAGTCCCGCTCTTCCGGATTCCTGAAAAGCGGATTCGCCACAAGGCCGTCGGTGTCGCGTCCCAAGTCCTGCCACTCCTTAAAAGTCTTGCCGTTGAAATCGACCGGCTCCTCGGTTCGCCACCAAAGGTTCCGCCGCCAATCCACGTTGGCCTTGTCAGAGCCCTTGTACCGCTTGCTGAAGGTGGGTCCCTTGTCCCAGTAGATGATGTTCTGCTCGACAAGGGCAGATCGGTGCGGCTCGATGCGGCTGAAGGCCACCTGGCACTCGCGGCTATAACTGAGGATGTTGTTGCGGACGATGTTGTCCCTCCCGTAGTGTTGATGGAAAGAGCTGTCTTTGGTGTTGTAGACGAGGTTGTTCTCGAAAGTGATCCCCTCAGAGCCCTCGTCCGGATAGAGCCCCCAGCCGCCATACGTGTATGAATCAACGTCGAAAATGACGTTGTCGCAGACGCGCGTTCCGAAGGAGGTGCCGAGCGTGTAGACGCCGCCCATGTCGCCCAGCGCCCCTTGGCCGATCTTGTGGATGCGGTTGAAGGCGATCGTGTTCCGCTGCGCCACGCTGCCCTTGTATCCCCAAATCCAACCTGCGGAGATGCCTGTGTAGAAGTGGTCGCTGATCTCGTTGTGCGTGATCAGGTTGTCGGGTGAGTGCCCGATCCAAACGGCGGTGGCGCTGGCGTGAAACCGTCCGCCCTCCTTGATGATGCAATTGTCCACCACATTAAAGGCGGTGCTGAAGGCGTTGAGCGCGCTGACCGTCGCGTTGCTGCTGATGCTCGCTCCCTTGCCGCCGGGATCGCCGATGCGGATGCCGCCGCCTCCGAGATCCGTGAGGGCGCAGCGCTCGATGCGGTTGCTGACACAGCCCGCGCGAAACCAGATGCCGTATTCGCCGGTATGCGCAATGTCGCAGTCGCGGAAAGTGATGTTGTGCGTGCCGTCGGCCATGACGGCTGCTTCGGTGCGTGCCGCCGCCTGCATGGGCTCGAACTGTGTGGGCCCGGGTTTGTCGACAGCCCCGAGCACGGCTGGGTCGATGAATGTTTTGTCCACTTGGTCCGCGCGGCGCGGCGAGTCGGTGTACAGGAATGAGAGACCCTTGAAGATGATGTGGCTCACGAAGTTGGAGATTGCGGGTTCGCCCCTGAAAGTCATCAGTGTCTGGAGCCCGGGAACCGGCGCGAAGATGGTCGACCCGAACAGGCGTCCCGGCAGGCGCTCGCCTTTACGCGGGTGGTACAGGAGTTTGCCGCCGCATCCGTCGTAGAACCATTCTCCGGGCGCGTCAAAGGCGGCGCGAGCGTTTTCAACGTAATAGAGCGAATTGGTGCGCCAGGGGTTCCACGGTTTCCAGCGCGCCCCCTGTGTGCGCAACGTTTCGGTAGCCGCGTCGAAACCGAGGATCATGCGGCGCGTAGTGTCCCAGTTGTGGTGGACCACAATCTGCGCGTAACGGAGTTCCCTTTGGGGCGTTCCTGCGAACGGTTTGAGCTCGCCCGGCCGCCCCGTGAGGTCTGCCAGAGCATATTCCGCACGCGGGTTCGCGTTCGTGAGGAGTGTTTGCTTGAGCGCTTGGGGAGAAAAGAACCCGCTGTTTGGGTGACGCGCGCGCACGGCGCGGCATCCGTTCACATAAAGCGTCTCAAAATAGACGGGCGTGCCGTCGGGTTGCTTCGGGATATCCGCGCTCCAGATGCCTTCCGGCGTCGTCGTCCAGCCGTCAATGCGCAGGCCACCGATGACGCGGGTTTCCGGACCCTCTCCGGAATATGTGACTGGCGCATCGCTGGTGCCGGAGTCGCACGGCTCGAAAAGGATCGGTTCGGTCAGGGGATAAGTCCCTTTGGCCACATATACGGTCCATGCCTTTCGGTTGCCCGCCCGCCTGGCCGCACGGATCGCGTCGCGTGCCTGAGTCAACGAGTTGAACGGGTGGATCTTCGAGCCGTCGCACGGCCCTGGCGCCGCTGCGGGAGGGGCGACATGCAGTTCGTCAGCCTTCGCAAGACATGAAAGGAGTATGAGTGCGAGCGCAAATTTCGTTTTCATGGCGGCCTTTAGCGGAATTTGGCGAGGTCGCACTTGTCCATGTCGTCGAACTCCTGGTTCTCTCCGCCCATGGCCCAGACAAAAGCATAACCGCCGGTGCCTGCGCCGCAATGCACGGACCAGGCGGGTGAGAGGACCGCGTTCTTTTCTTGAAGGGCCACATGCCGGGTCTCGTCGGGTTCGCCCAGAAAGTGCATGACTGTGCCATTGGGCGGCAGATCAAAGTAACAGTAAACCTCGGTGCGCCGGTTATGCGTGTGGGGCGGAAAAGAGTTCCATACGCTCCCCTCATGCAACTCTGTGAAGCCCATCACCAGTTGGCAGCTTTTGATGAAGCCGGGCCGGATATACTGATGAATCGTACGCCGGTTGGACTCGGCCAGCGACCCCAATTCGATGCGGTTTGCGTCCTTGAGACTGGCTTTGGAGGTCGGATAATCCGCATGTGCGGGGTAAGAGACCAGATAGAAGTGAGCGGGTTTTTCCGGATTCGCGCTGGAGAAGAGGATGCCACGGCTGCCGCGCCGGATGTAAAGGCATTCGCGGGGAGCCATCTCATAGGAGGTCCCGTCTACAACAATGGACCCCGCACCTCCGAGATTGATGATGCCTGCTTCGCGGCGCTCACAGAAGAACGTGCAGGCCATTTCGCGTCCGCCTTTTAGCTCGAGCGGTTCGGTGGTGGGCATAATCCCTCCGACCACGGCGCGGTCCACATTCGTATAGACAAGATTGATGGTTCCGGCTTGAAAGAGTTCTTCAACAACGAAATTCTTCCTCAGTTCGTCGGTTGTCATTCTGCGGTATGAGAGGCGGTCGGGTGCTTCGATCGTGCGCATTACACACTCCTTAAATACATGAGTCAGAAAAGAAACGACATAGTGTCAGTATATCAGAGGATTGGTGCGAAAACCAAGGGCCGATTTCGCGTTGGAAGAGGTTGGTTAAAGGTTGAACTGGAAAGCGGTCGCTGATTGTGCTTAAATATTTTTTCATTTTCGCGGACTCGGCAGGGTTTCCTTTGCCGGCGGAAACAAGGTTGATACATGAATTTAATCAAAACGCTTTTTGGGACGAAAAATGACCGGGATGTAAAGCGGCTTCAGCCGTTGGTGGACCGGATCAACGAATTGGAAAAGTCGTATCAGGCGCTTTCCGAAGACCAACTTAAAGCCAAGACGCAGGAATTCAAGAACAGGGTCGCTGCCGGAGAAACGCTGGATAGCATCATGTGCGAGGCCTTCGCGGCGGTGAAAAACGCCTGCCGCCGGTTGTGCGGCACGTCGCGCGAAGTGTGCGGGCACGACTTGGTTTGGGACATGGTTCCCTTCGATGTTCAGCTCGTGGGCGGCATGGTGTTGCATCAGGGCAAGATTGCCGAGATGCAGACGGGCGAAGGCAAGACGCTGGTGGCGACGCTTCCGCTCTACCTCAACGCACTCTCGGGCAAGAACGTGAGGCTTGTCACCGTCAACGACTACCTCGCTCGCCGCGACGCGCAGTGGATGGGACATGTTTACGAGTATCTCGGGTTGACGGTCGGCTGTATCCAGAACCACATGGGCCCGTCCGAGCGGCGTGAGCAGTACGGGTGCGACATTACCTATGGTACCAATAGCGAGTTCGGTTTCGATTATCTGCGCGATAACGGCATGGCGGTTGAACCCGCGCAGGTCGTCCAGAGTGGCCATTTTTTTGCGATCATCGACGAGGTGGACAGCATCCTTATCGACGAGGCGCGTACGCCGCTCATCATCTCCGGCCCGGCCGCGCACTCTTCGACGGCGCAATACAATGAACTGAAGCCTCGGATCGACCGTCTGGTGCGTGACCAGAATGAAATCTGTAATCGCTATATCGCCGAAGCCAAGAAGGCGATTGATGAGAATGACTCCGAGACCGCGATGCAAAAACTGTATCAGGTCTATCACGGCATGCCGAAACACAAGCAGTTCCTGCATCTGCTCGAAGAGCCCTCGGTGCGTAAGTTGCACGAGCAGATCGAGAGCATGATGTTGAGTGAGATGCGCAAGGAGTCGGCGCGTGATCTGCGCGAGGAACTGCTGTTTACGATCGATGAGCGTACGCGCGAAGTGTCCCTGACCGACCGGGGCTGCGAGAAGCTGTCGCCCTCCGACCCCGAGATGTTCGTGATGCCCGATCTGGTCACCGCACTTTCCGCGCTTGACGGCGACATGTCGCTGAGCACGGAAGACCGGACGAAGAAACGTCAGCAGATCCAGTCCGACTTTATGGTCCGCAGCGAGCGCGTGCACAACGTGGATCAACTGCTGCGCGCGTTCTGTCTGTATGAGCGGGATGTCGATTACGTGGTGCAGGAGAACCACGTCTACATCGTCGATGAGTTCACGGGGCGCATCCTCCCCGGTCGCCGCTGGAGCGACGGGCTCCACCAGGCCGTTGAGGCCAAGGAGGAGGTGGAGATCGAGCGCGAGACACAGACGCTGGCGACGATCACCATTCAGAACTACTTCCGTCTCTACAAAAAGCTCGCCGGAATGACCGGTACGGCTGAAACGGAAGCTTCGGAATTCCACGATATTTATAAGCTCGACGTGGTGGTGATCCCGACGAACCGTCCCGTGCGCCGCGTAGACGGCAATGACCAAATCTACAAATCGCAGCGTGAGAAGTATAAGGCGATCATTGCGGAGGTGGAGAAGCGTTACCAGCGTGGCCAGCCGGTGTTGCTCGGCACCGTCACTGTCGACACGTCGGAAGTGATCAGCCGCATGCTGCGCATGGCCAAGATTCCCCACAACGTGCTGAACGCCAAGAACCATGCGCGTGAAGCGGAGATCGTCTCGCTGGCCGGACAGCCCGGTGCGGTGACCATTGCGACGAACATGGCCGGCCGCGGCACGGATATCAAGCTCGGATCGGGTGTGGTCTGGGTGCCGGACTCGACGATTAAATCGCAGGTTAAGCTCGAAGACAAATATGACAACGGGCACAAGACGTTGCGAGAATTGCTGGTTGATAAGCCGTGTGGCCTCCATGTGATCGGTTCAGAGCGGCACGAGTCGCGCCGTATCGACCGTCAGTTGCGCGGCCGGTGCGCCCGTCAGGGCGATCCGGGCTCTTCTCAGTTCTACATCTCGCTGGAAGACAGCCTGATGCGCCTGTTCGGTTCGGACCGCATCTCCGGGATCATGACGCGTCTGGGCATGCAGGAGGGCGAGGCTCTGGAGCACAAGTGGCTCAACCGTTCGGTCGAGACCGCCCAACGCCGCGTCGAGCAGCAGAATTTCGCGATTCGCAAGCGCACGTTGGAATATGACGATGTGATGAACAAGCAGCGCACGGTGGTCTATGATCTGCGCGGCGACGTGCTGACCTCGGAGAGCGCGCACGGGCACATTCTCGATGTGTTCAACGATCTGATCCTGACCCAGTGCGAAAAGTACCTCGCCTCAGCCAAAGACGCTGAGCCTGAGGATTTGGTGACGTGGGTGAGCGACACCTTCCCTGTTGCGGTGCGGCTCGACGAGATCGCCCCCTTGAAAGGCGAGCCCGAAAAAGCTGCGGAGCTGCTGTATAATCGTGTGTCAGAGGCGTATGAGCTGAAGTGCTCCATGGAGGATCAGCAGGTTCTGCCGATCATGGAGCGGTCTGTCTTTCTGAGTTGCATCGATCAGCAGTGGCAGGACTATTTGCGGGCGATGGATGAACTGCGACACGGCGTGAACCTGCGCGCATACGGGCAGCGCGACCCGCTGGTGGAGTACAAGCGCGAGGCGTTCAGCATGTTCGAGGAGTTGATGACGAACATCAAGACGGAGGTCGCGACATCCGTCTTTCGCGCCACCACAATGCAGAATCTGCAGCGCATGATGACGGTCTCCCAATCGCGCGTGCAGACCGTCCATAACGATGTCAACATGTTGGCTGGCGGCGAGCAACCTCAGGCCCAGCCCGAGCCGCAGCATCGCCAGCTTTCGGCCGATGTGCCGCAGTCGGCGGTCGCTGGGTTCGATGCCATCATGCAGGCGATGGAAAAGGCCGAGCGCGCTCCCGCGCCGCGTCCCAACGCCCCGGTTGCGGACATGCGCGGTATCGGGCGTAATGACCCTTGCCCTTGCGGCAGCGGCAAGAAGTATAAGAAATGCTGCGGGCAGGGATTATGATGCGTGTCGGATGACGGGCGAAACGGGCGGCCTCACAGAGTGTGTGGCCGCCTTTTCCATTATGGAGCGACAGCCTTTCCGCGACGGGAATACCACAGGCTGAAGAGGCCGAGACCGAAAAGGCCGAGACTGAAGGCTTGGCTGATGGAGAAGGGGCCGAGCGCCAGGCGCGGGTCTCCGCGCAGATATTCGATGATGAAACGCAGGGCTGTGTAGCTGACGAGATAACACCCCGTGATGAACCCGCGTTGCGCATGGCGCTTGGGGTAGAGGGTGTAGAGCGCGGCAAAGAGCATGAAATTGGCCGCGGACTCGATGAGCTGTGTCGGGATGACAGGGAGGGCTTTGATCGCGGTTTGCGCGATCAGCGGCGGCGAGGCCGAAACCTGTTCCCACCAGGCAGGTGACTCTTTGGGGAACGCGACGCCGATGCAGGAGTGCGTGAGTTTGCCGTAGCAGCAGCCGTGCATGAAACAGCCGAGGCGCCCGAACGCATGGCCGAGCGGAACCACGGCCAGAACGAGATCCGTAATTGTGAAGAGGTTCTGGCGGTAGACGCGCGCGCAGGCGAGAAGCACAAGGGCCGCCGCGATGAGTCCGCCGTAGAACATCAGGCCGCCTTGGTCGACCCGGATGATATCGAGTGGTCTGTCTGCGAACTCCGCCGTCCAGTGTTCCAGCACGTAGGCGGTGCGGGCTCCGAAGACGGCCGAAAGCATCAGCCAAGTGAGCAGGGAGGTGAGCCGGTCCGCATTCTGCCCGGTGCGCTTACACAGCCAAACGGCGGCCTGCCACCCGAACAGGAATCCCAACGCCATGCAGAGCCCGAACGCGCGCAGGGTAAAAGGTCCAAGCTGAAAAAGTTCTGAATGCATGGCGGGTAATCATAAAGGGTCATCCGCTGCACCGCAACCCAAATTCGGAGGCCTTGAAGGGGTGAAATGCGACGAAGGCCGGGACATGCTGCCCGGCCTTCGTTCACGTGTTGTCGTCGCCGGTTTTATTGGCCATAAACGATGGTGGTGACCTCGTTGTAGAGGAACAGAATGTTCTTCACGTCATAGTCTACGTGGTGAATTTTGGTGATGCCGCCATCGCGCATGGCTGCGCCGACCGACGCGTCGCCGCTGTTGAACAAGATAATTGCAGTTGATTTAGCCATCCCCTTTTTGGCGGGCAGGACGTTGTTGTCGATTTCCGGTCCCGACACAACGTGGTCAATGGTGATGGGGGCCATACTGTTTCCCTTCATGGGAAAGACGCCGCAACCGGTCATGAAGACGGCACTGGCCACCAATGCGCCAAGAGCTAATACCTGTTTCATACGATGATACTCCTTGTTTGGTTTATACGCGTAGTTCATACGTTATCATTCAACTGTACGTCATAATATGACACACGCTTCGCAGGAATGCAAGTCAGTAACGATCTCCGCCAAGGCGTTCAACCGGTTTGAGAGCCCGGGCGACGTTGCTACGCGTCGATGAATAATTCCGATGAAGCGAAGAACGGGTCGCTTGTGCAGCGCAGCCCTACGCGGCGCAGCCCCGCCTCGTCTCCCGGAGTGATGATGTGCGTCATGTGCATCTCGCAGTCCCGCAAGTCAATCAGCCGCTCCATCGCGATCTGCGCCGCCGGATTCGTCGCGCAACTGATTGCGAGACCGATCAGCGCTTCATCGAGGTTAAGGCTGGTGAACTTGCCTTTGAGGATATCGTGTTTCATGTGGACAATCGACTGCACAACCTGAGGCGCGATCAAGTGGATCTGATCCGGTATGCCGGACAGCACCTTGATCGCGTTCAGCACCATGCTCGCCGCCGCATGCATCTGCTCGGAGTTCTTGCCGACCACAATGCGCCCGTCTTTGAGTTGCACCGCAGCTCCGCAAAAGATGCCGTTGCGGCCTTTGCCCTGATTCATGGCGTCTTGGCCTGCCTGTCTCGCGGGTTTGACCACGATGCGTTCCTCTGGGGACAGTTTCAGCTTGTGCATCAGCACCTCGACCCGGTCGACCATGACGTGCTCGCTCTGTCCGGAAGCGTATTCGCACAGGTGGCGGAAATACCGCCGGATCACTTCCTGTTTAGAGGCCTCGCACACGACCGCATCATCGATGATCCCGAAACCGATGCGATTGACGCCCATGTCGGTCGGCGACTTGTAGGGGCAGTTGTCGTTCGTCATCTTCTCCCAGATTGCCCGAAGCAGAGGGAAAGCGTCCACGTCGCGGTTGTAGTTGATGGCGATTTTGTTGTATGCCTGTAGGTGATACGGGTCCACCATGTTACAGTCGTTTAAATCGACGGTCGCAGCTTCGTATGCCACATTCACAGGATGTTCGAGCGGCATGTTCCACACTGGGAAGGTCTCGAACTTCGCATAGCCCGCCACTCGCCCCTTGTGCCGCTCGTGATAAAGTTGCGTCAGGCAGGTCGCAAGTTTGCCGCTGCCTGGGCCTGGGCCAGTCACCACCACGATCGGACGTTCCGTCTCGACAAACTCGTTTGCACCATAGCCATCTTCGCTGACAATGGTTTCAACGTCAGCCGGATATCCCTGAGTCACATAGTGGTAATAAACCTTAATGCCTCGGTGTTCCAGCCTTGCACGAAACTGTTTGGCCGCATGTTGCCCGCTGAAGCGGGTGATGACCACCGCTCTGACCAGTAGTCCCCAACTGCGCAAGCCGTCGATCAGTTTGAGTGCGTCGGTATCGTAGGATATGCCGAAGTCGGCTCGCATCTTTTTACGCTCGATATCGCCCGCAAAGATGCACAGGAGGATTTCGGCTTTGTCCTTGAGCTTCTGCAGCAAGCGCAGCTTCACATTTGGGTCGTATCCGGGAAGTATCCGGGAGGCATGCATGTCGTGCATCAGCTTGCCTCCGAATTCGATATAGAGTTTGTTGCCGTTCTGCTCTGCCCGGCGGAGGATCTCCTCCGTTTGCTCGGCCAGATACTTTTCATTATCGAACCCGATTTTATTCACAAGAAACCTGCTTTCGCTCAAAAGGGGAAAAATAAAAAAACCGACCAAACGATGACGCCTGACCGGAGCAATACGATACAATAAGAGGTGGGTTGCCGCAAACACCTTTTACTTTTTTGTCAGCTGACGTTTTTGTGCGCGACAGGAATGTTGTCTTTTGAAGGCCTTCCGATTGCTCGGCCCGATTTTTGCGGACTTGTTGGCGGAGGGAAGAGTCGCTAAACTGTTCGCCAATGAGTCTTAAAGAAACCAATCGTTTTGAACGCCCCCCGGCCTCCGCGCCTCAGGAGGTGGTGTTCCCGACGCACGTTCATTTCAGGATCATCACGGAAGGCGAGAGCTTCCGGGAGGAGGTCCTTACTGAAGTGCTCGCAGCCTATAAAATTATTGCGCCCTTGTTGGCCTCACGGACCTCGTCTGCGGGGCGGTACCTTGCCTATAGCGTATCGGTCGAGATTCAGAGCCGAGCTGAATTGCACGCGATTGACGCGGCATTGAAACAGGTGCCCGGCGTAAGAATGGTGCTTTAGGAGCGGTATGGCTGAAGTCGTCTTGGAAAATGTCTGTAAACGGTACGAGGGCGGGGCGCTCGCGGTCGACCGGTTCAGCCTTGTGATCCGGAACAGTGAGTTTTTGGTCCTTGTCGGGCCTTCCGGGTGCGGCAAATCCACGACGCTGCGTATGATCGCGGGGCTTGAAGAGATTTCGTCCGGGACCATCAGCATCGGCGGCCGGTGCGTCAATGCGGTTCCTCCCAAGGACCGCGACATTGCCATGGTGTTTCAGAACTATGCGCTTTATCCGCACATGACGGTTTTTGACAACATGGCATTCGGCCTGAAGCTGAGGGGCATACCCAAGCGCGAGATCGACGGGCGGGTGCGCGAGGCGGCGGAGATACTCGGGCTGGACGACTTGTTGCGGCGTCTGCCAAAGCAACTCTCGGGCGGACAGCGGCAGAGGGTTGCTGTGGGACGAGCCATCGTGCGTAAGCCCAAGGTGTTCCTGTTCGATGAGCCGTTGTCGAACCTGGACGCGAAGATGCGCGTGGAAATGCGCAGCGAATTGAACCGACTGCACCGCCGGCTTGACGCGACAATGGTGTATGTGACTCATGATCAGGTGGAGGCCATGACCATGGGAGATCGGATTGTGGTTATGGACCGCGGCGCGATCCAGCAGGCCGCTCCGCCGCTGGAGGTCTACCAACGCCCGGCCAATCTGTTTGTGGCTGGCTTTATCGGCACGCCGCCGATGAACTTCCTGAGGGGACGTGCTGAGCCGCACGGGGGCGGTTGGCGGTTTCGATGCGCGGAGGGCGAAATGCCTTTGACGAAGGTGTGGGGGCAGGCATTGGAGCCGTTCGCTGAGCGCGAGGTCTTGCTCGGCTTCAGACCAGAGGCGCTGGGTGGTGCGGTGGACGCCACTTCAACGTGGAATGCGATGGTCCGTGGCACGGTCGATGTTGTGGAACCCATGGGATCTGAGACCTATGTCCAGGTGGTGACCGGTGCTGGCACGCGGGTGGTTGCTCGGGTGGGGGCGGACCGCGTGTTCGTGCCCGGTTCGGAGGTGACTTTGCCGCTCGATTTAGATGACGTGCGCTTTTTCGATGCCGCGTCGGGGTGTGCGGTTGAGAAGGTTGAGTAGGGAGGAATAAAGATGGGACACATCGGTATACTCGGCGGTTCGTTCAATCCCATACATATCGGGCACCTGTTCGTTGGCTGCGCTGCGGCGGAGGCCTTTGGCTTGGACCGGGTATTGTTGTTGCCTTGTTCGGTCTCGCCTTTTAAGGTCGGTGCGACGGGTCTCGCCTCGGGGGAGGACCGCTTGGAAATGGTGCGGCTGAGCGTGGCTGGCGATCGACTGTTTGAGCCGTGTGCGCTCGATTTGGAGCGTGGAGGGGTCTCGTATGCGGTGGATACGGTGCGGACATTGCATGAAAAGCATCCCGGAGACCGTTTTTCATTCATTATCGGGGGCGACGCCTTATGCGAATTGAGTCATTGGCATAAGATCAGCGAAATGCTGGCGCTGTGCGATGTGATCACTGTGGAGCGTCCGGGGATTGATCCGCGTGTGGAGGCTGAGAGGCTGGCTTTTCCGGCTGAGGTGCGGGAACGTCTGTTGTCACACGTGATCCGAGGACGGTCCTGCGATGTTTCTTCAACCGAGATACGGAGAAGAATTGCAGAAGGCAGGTCGATACGGTATCTTGTATGTCCTGCGGTCGATGCGTATATCCGAGACCGCGGGCTGTACGCGGCAAGCGGTGATAAGGAGACCTGACCATTAATTCAGAACAGATTGCAATCGAGACGGCTTTGGCACTGGATGCAAAACAGGCTAAAGACATCCATATTTTTGACGTTCGCGGACTCTCATCCGTGACAGACTATACCATCGTTGCGACGGGAACTTCAGCGCCGCACCTGAAGGCTCTTATCTCAGAAACCCAGCACCGCATGAAGCAGTTGGGTGTGGCCAGTTACCGCACTTCTGGCGACCCGGATAGCGGCTGGGTGGTCGTCGACTACGTTCATGCGGTTGTGCATGTCTTTTCGGACGAGGCGCGTGTCTATTACGCGATCGAGAAACTGTGGGCTACAGCCAAAGAGGTTCCGCTTCCTCAGGCCTGAAAAAGCCATCTTCGTTGAGTCCCTGAATCTCGAGCAGCAGATTGGCGAGCCCCGGGGTGCTCTCTGTGGCAGTTGCCGACTGAGCGGCTTCGGATGCGATACGATTAGCAACCTCGTCCCGAAGGTCGGCCTGACGACTCAAGTGTAACTGGATCGATCCGCCCATTAACAGTGCAACGGCTGCGGCTGCGGAGAGCGTGCGGTAGAGGGGCCAGTGCCCCTGCTTTTTACCAGCGAGCCGTCTTGACTCTGCAAGAATCGCCTCCTCGACCCGTTGCGAGGGACCTCCGACCTGACGGAAACCCTGCCGCACGAGCGGCGCGATCTCGGCCAGTTCCTTTTCCAGCCTTTCGATCTCGGTGAAGGGTGTTTTCGTTTTCATGTCCTGGGCTCCTCAGTTAACAGTTTTTTCAATTTCGTCATGGCGTCGTGCATGCGCCCCAAAGCCGTGTTAAGAGGGATGGTCAGCGTCTGGGCAATTTCGCTGAAGGATAGATCCCCTTGAACACGCATCAGAAACACTTCTCTCTGCACCTCTGGAAGCGTGGCTACCGCTCTCAAAACGCGTTTCGTCATATCGTCAAGCTCAACAGCCTTTGCCGGTCCCGTGTCCCGAGCGGTCAACTGGTCCACCAATGGCACGTCTTCTTCGTCCGCAACCGCATCGAGACTGATATCCGGTTTCCGCTTGCGTCGGAAGTCGATAAGCAGGTTACGAGCAATCTTCCACAGCCAAGCCCGGAAGGAAACATCACTAAAACGTCCGGCATGTCTTATAACCCGGAACCAAACGTCTTGAAACAGATCTTCCGCATCCGCCCGGTTGCCTGTCATACCCAAAAGCCAAGAAAACAAAGGCGATCTGTATCTCCCAACCAACTGATCCATGGCTGCCGACTCTCCTTTTGCGAAGCGTCTCAACAGCTCTGCATCGCTGGTTTCTGTATCTGTCATCTTTGGGTTCATTGAAAGAAACGATTATCGTTGCTGTTTATTGGCTAAATTCTTATGATTTGCGGGAAAGTTACAAGCGGGAATTGATTATGGCTGAAAATTCGTTTTGGGGATACCGTTTTTTTACGCGGGCACGGCTGCCTTGGGGACGAACTGCCGCGCTTCTGTCGTGTGCGCTTGTTGGCCTGTCTGGTTGCTCATCGCTTCCCCGTGCGGAACCGAAGGCTGAGCGCTCCGTCATGATCCAGGGGTATCGGGACTGTGCTTCACGTTTGCGCGGATTGCCGGTGACACGTGAGGTGGCGGTGGAGCGGGAAACTCCGGAAGCCTTGCTCGCTTCACTTGAGCGCGAAGTGGATAAGTCAGAAAACCGTGCTTTTCTCGATGAGACGGAGCTGCTGTTACGGCAGTTCCGGATCTTGGGGAGCGAGATCTCGCTGCGATCGCTTTACCTGAAACTGATGAGTCAGCAGGTGGCCGCCTACTATGACCCGGAGAAGAAGCGGCTTGCTTACGTGGACGACAATGTGGCCGCAACCGTCAAGAAGGATGGACGAGAACTTCCGGAAATGCAGCGTTTTGTCTACGTGCATGAGTTCTGTCACGCACTTGAGGATGGCCATTTTGATCTGGACCGCCTGTCGGAGGCGTCGATGAGCGATCTGGACCGCAATTTGGCTCTAACCTCTTTTGCAGAAGGGAACGCGGTTCTGACGGGTATCGATGGGGTTTTGGACGGTTACGGCTTGCCGGCGAACACGGCAACGCCTTTCAGCGCATGGCTTGTAAGCCTTCTCGGTGACATGAGGGCGGAAGAAGCCCTGGATGAAATGAAGGGAACGCCTCCCTTTCTTGCGGGCGCTTTGCTTCGGCCCTATCTGGATGGCGCGGTTTTCAGCAACCGTATCAGGCGCGAATCGGGCTGGCAGGGCCTCGACGCAGCCTACCGGGCGCGGATACCCCAGACTACCGCCGAAATTCTCTACCCTGAACGGCGCTATTTGAAGGGTTCCCGGCCGGCTGTCTTTGAACCCGAACCCCGCTTATTCGCTGCGGCTCATCGGGGTGTCTCTGTCAACAGTATGGGTGCGCTGGGCATTGCTTTATGGCTCGGCGGGGATAAGATGTCTACTGCAGGTCAGTTCGGGTTCTTGAAGGGATGGATGGGTGACCGTGTGTACGTCCTCAAAGGAGAAAGCAATGCGGTTCAGACCGTGTGGCTGAGCGCCTGGGAACGTCCCGGCATGGCACGCGCAATGAGTCGTCAGGTCGAGGGCCGCTTGAAGAGCCGTTTCGGCGATGTGCCGTGGGCTGTGCGACGCGAGGGACGTCTTGTGGCTGCGGTTTGGACGTCTGCCGCGGATACGGGTGGCGCTGCGTGTGAGGCTCTGACGCAATGCGCATTGCGGACGCGTGTCGAGATGGAGGTCCCCTCGACGTTGGCTTCTTGGTCGCGTGATTTTCCGTTTCCCGTACGTTTCCCTTTTTACGAGGGATACTCATCCGGTTGCGAGGTGCTGGGCGGGTATGTGGCAGAAGCGGGGGGCGGACCGTCTTTCTTTAGGTTGAGTCTGGCGAGCGGACTTCTCTTGCGGGTCGAAACGAATCAAGATCGGCATTTTTACGGTACGCTGTGGGGGCTGCTCCGGCATGTTGAAGACAAGCGCTCGGATTTCACATACTGGCAGCTGCCTGTGTTGGCCTCGTGGCATCGACGCGGTAGTGGGGCTGAGGAACGCTATCGCTGGAGTCTCCTGTGGGGACTCTTGGCTGACGGCAGCGAGCGCGGCGCGCGCGTGCTTTTAGTGCCTGTTTGGCGAAAAGACTGATCCGTGTGTAGCAATGCTCGATAGCCTCAGACTCTCTCGGCTTAAAACAAATTGAAGCGCCGCCGCAAGAACCACTCGCTCAGTAGGAGCAGGACAAGTGCGATGAAAAACGCCGGTGTTTCAAAGATCAGGAATTTTTCGCGCTGGACGACATTCTTCCTGACGGCATCGATCAGCTTGTTCTCAAGGGGCTCCACTTCGTCGGGGCCGAAGATGTGTTTCTCACTGCTGATTTTTCGGAAGTTTTCTCGATCAGAGCGGATGTTCGCGCTCTCCTCCAGGACGTCTCCCACCACCAGCAGTTTGTAGCGCGTGCGCAGCACCTCTTTGCCGTCCTGCGAACTGACACGCAAAATGTAGCGACCCACTTGTAGGCCCGGCAGTTCCGTCATGAAGCAGTCGGTCTTTTTGTCGAGGGCCCGTGTGGTCACCGGCGTGTCGCTTTCCGCCGGGAACAGATCGGCTTTTACCGTTAAGGCTTGTTCCTTTCCGCCGGGGTGACGTGCGATGGCCGTGACGGTCACGGTTTCGCTGGGAGCGAGTTCGGTTTTCGACAAAGACACTCTCAGCAGGTCGGCATCATCATCGACGCTTTTGGCGAATGAGACGAGCTGGCGCCAGAAACGACCGAAATTCTCGTCCCGCTTCTCGGGTGATCCCCATTGGTGTAAAGCATTGCTCAGCAGGGCCACCACCTTGCCGCGTCCGTAGGTGTGCCACACGAGGAGGGGCTGGCGTGTCTCGCCCTCCGCCCAAAGTTCCACCTTGGCGTTCGCCTTGAGGTCTTTGATCTGGTTGATGCCGTTGAGCGTGAAATCGGCGGAGGCGCTGTTGTCTGCGATGATGGCTCGCACCTGATCTGTGAAGGCGTCGCGGACGGCGGGATCAGGTACGACCCGGAAGGTGCCTGAAAGGAAAGAACGCTCGAGGTTCACAACGGGGAGCAAACGGAACAGGGGCGAGCCGGACGGGAGCTTGCCGAAGGAATCGGCACCGGCTAGACAGATGAGCGAGCCGCCCTTGTTTACGTATTGCTCCAGCACGAGGGCTTCTGCTGGAGACAGCTGATCGCCATTGTGTGAACCGAGAATCAGGCAGGTCACGTTCTGGAGAGAGTCTGCGTTTTTAGGCAGGCCGGATTGGAAAAGGTTGTTCATCTTGCGTCCCATCATGCGGTAGGTTTCGCCAGAGACGCGGTAGACGGCGGTGAAGGAGCTCTCGTCATCCTTCGTGAATTCGCGAAGCAGGGGACGGAAACTGTTGTTGAGGATCGGGAAGTAGGCGGCGACTTCCTCTTTCGCCGACACGACTTCAACGGCGAGTTCGCGGCGGTTGTTGATCTCGGCGACCTCGTCCGGCAATACGTCAACTTCGATGCGGAGTGTATGGACTCCGGTCTTTGGTAACGTGGTCTTGACCGCTTCGGTATGGACCCGACCGCTGTTCAGGTCTGGCGTTGCGGTATGAAACGGCACGCCGTCCAAAAGCACGCGGAAGGAGACGCGCTGTTCCGAGGGGTAACCTTGCAGCAGGATGGGGATTTCCAGATTAAGTTCTTCGCCCTCGCTGATTTTATCAGGACATTTAAAGGGCTCGATGCCCAAGTCTTTAACTTTGGCGAGATCCGTTCCAACCTGCACGCTCAGGATGGGAATGGAGATTTCGTTGCCCTTGAAACCGGAATGGTCAATGCCGTCAGAGAGCAGGACAAAGGCGGCGGTGCGGTTCAAACCGATGTCCTTATCTACGCGGGAGATGACCTGTTTCAAATCCGTGCCTCCTGCAGGTTTCAGCGCGGCAAAGGTTGCCGTGTCAGGGTGCCGCTGCGACTGGCTATCAAAGCTGTAATAAGCGAACGGATAATCGGACAGGCGTTTGAAACGGCTTTCGCGCAGAAACGCGGCAGCCCGCTCCAGTCTTGACTGACCGTTGGCGATGTCGCGCGTGGCCATGGAGGAGGAGCGGTCCAAGAGGAAGACAAGGTGCGACTTATCGAGGTTGCGTTCTTCAGTCATGTGGCCGGGGCAGAGCAGCATGAGTGTCACGAGCGCAAGGCTTGCCATACGGAGTGAAAGGAGCAGAGTGTGCTGCCACGGCTCCACGGCTGGGTTGCGGCGGCGATACGAATACACCGCCACCCCAGCTGACAGCGTCAGCAAAAGCAGGATGAGCCAGAGCGGAAGTAGCGGATAGAAATTCATTCGTCTTAGCGTCAAGGTTTTCGACGGGAAAGATAAGTGTTGCCCAACAGGGTTTCAAGCAAAAGCAGAATCGAAACGAGGAGGAGAAAAAGGCCGGTCAAGTCGCTTCCCTGACGGGCCGTGCGGATTTGCGAGTCGATGGCCGCATCGGTTTTAAGCACGCTCACTTTGCCTTTCACGATGTCAGATAGTTTGCTGGTGCTAAGTTGGGTGAGAACGCTTTCTGCAGAGGCGGGGTTGACGGTCACGGAGCGGGGCGAGGCACGTTCGGCGGTGATGATGCCAGGCTGCCAGGTGTCGGCAAAAACGGCCTCGCCTTTTTCGATCGTCGCCTGAAAACTGGTACCGTCGCTGTGGCTGAGCGCAATATGATTGTCGTCTGGCGCGAGCGCCTTCAGGCGCAGGAGCCGCCCGCACGCCACGCCCGCATTCTGCTGCGGGTCATGCGCCGCGTAGGTCAGCAGATGAATCATGGCGATCGGGAAGGACTTCAGCTCAGGCCAGTTGCTTGTATCGCGTCGGATGGAATAGGCGCAGGCGATGAAACTTCCCGAACCGATTTTCTCTTCTGCCATCACGACGTGGCCGTGGCTCTCGGCAAGTACGAAGCCGGATGGAGACGGCGTGAGTTTGTTTAGGCGTTTCCACTTGACCAGATCCATTTGCAGGAGTTCGTTGAGCCCGCTCAGCGCGCCCTTAAAGGTCAGACCGTTGAACTCGGACTGCCCCCGTGCTCCGAAGAGAGCTTGCAGCTTCGCGCTCTGGAACGCCGCAAAAGTCGCAGGCCCGACGTCGCCGCCGGAAAAGGTCAGGACGGTGCCGCCGTTCTCCATATAGCGCGTGAGCATGTTGGCCGCCTGAGGTGTCAGCGGTTGTGGATTGGCAAGGACAACGATGTGGTGTTTCTCCAACTCTTTGGATGTAAGCTCTTGAATAAAGCCCTGCTCTGTCTGGATGCCATTTAGGGCCTCACCTTCGGTTGGATCGACTGCCAGTTTCAGAAAATGAAAAGGTCTGACTCGGCTCAGGACGTCGGACTCGAGCAAGAGAACGCGGATGTTCTCACAGACGTTGATGGTGAAAAAACGGCGATTGTCGAGTTCGAGTCCGCGATCGGTGATTTGTACGGAACCGCAGAGAATTCCGGCCCGTAAGGGAACGTGTTCAAAGTGTCCCTTAATCGTGCTGCCTGCTGGGACGGTGACTGTCTCGGTGCTGAGCACCTCCGTTGCTAAAGTCAGGCGCACTTCGGTTTGACAGTCGTTTTCGCCGTGGTTGCGGATTTCATAGGGAATGAGCATGCGCTTGAGGACCATTCGCGGGCGGGTCGAGAGTTGCACGCTTTCGACGGAGAGGTTCTCTGGACTGCCGCTGACGGGTAGGAAGTAAATCCGTAGGCCTTTCGCCGCGCCGAGATCGATGGGCGTGGAAGGAGACTGATTGCTCTGGAAATCCGAGATGACAAACACTTCCCGATTTAAATTGCCGTCTGCTGCCAGATCCCCGATCGCCTGTTTGAGGCTTGCGCTATAAGAGCCGGTGGCACCTGTCACGCGGGCGTTCTCCAAAATTTGCTGCAGGAGTTGACGCTTGCGCGTGAGAGCGATTCCCTGACGGCCAGACAGGAAGATCAGCGCGGCGGCGTCACCTTCGGCGAGCGTATTCAAGATCTCTTCCGCTTTTTGCAGGGCCAGTTCGAAGGCGGTTGTACCAGAGCCGAGCTTGCGATTCATTGACAGGGTGTCGTCGAGAATGATCGCGACGGTCGTGCGGGCCGACAGGGATGAGGGCATGCTTTGGATCTGCATTTTGGAAAGTGCGAGGACGAGGCAAAGCAGGGCCAGCGTGCGGATGAGAAGGAGCATAATTTCGCGCAGGCGCCGACGGTGGGCAAGATAGCGTTTTTGTTGGTGGAAGAATTGCAGAGTGGAAAAGGCGATGCTGGTTTTGCGGCGTCGGAAAAACAGGTGAAACAGGAGCGGTAGTGGAACAGCCAGTAATCCCCACAAAAAAATGGAGTTGCCGAATTCCATCAGAACAACTTCTCCCGCTTATGGAAGTAGGCAAGCAGGGCTCGGTCAAAGGGCGTGCCGGTATTCAACGTCTCGAAGCCCATGTTCATTCGTCCGCAGATCCGCTTCATGTTCTGGATGTAGCCGTCGAGGTCGGAGAGGTAGGTTTCACGGCAGTCTTCGCTTTCGATTTCCAGCGCTTCTCCTGTCTCCATGTCCCGAAAATCGATGAGGCCGCGGAACGGAAAGGTCGTCTCCAGGGGGTCTAAAACTTGAAACAGGATAACCTCGCAGCTCTTGTGTTGAAAGTGGCGTAGGCTGCTGATAAACGACGGGTTCATGTCGAAAAAGTCCGAAAAGAGCATGACGATGGAACGGCGGTGGACTTCTTCGGCAATGCGGTGAAAACAGGGCGCGGCATCGGAACGGCCGCTGGGTACAAGGCTTTCCAGATGCGAGAGTAAGCTCAACATGTGAAGACGCGAACATTTGGCCGGGAAGTAGGATTGAATGTTGTCGGTGTAGGTGAATAGTCCTACTGCGTCCTTTTGCCGCTGCAGCAGGTAGATGAACGCGGCTGCCAAATAACAGGCGTAATGAAATTTGTGGGCTTTCGTGCCTCCAAGCGCCATGGAGCCGGATTGATCCAGGATCACGTATGAGCGCGTATTGGTCTCGTCCTCGTACTGTTTTACGTAATAACGGTCGGTTTTGGCGTAGGCCACCCAATCTACGTGTTTGACCGCGTCTCCGGGGCAGTATTTTCGGTATTCCGAGAACTCAGAGGAGAATCCGTGGTAGGGCGAGCGGTGCAGGCCGGTGAGCGTACCCTCCACCATCGCACGGGCCACCAGTTCAAGGTTCTTCAGGGTGTCGAGCGTGCGTGGTGAGAGAAAGGAGGTTTGTGAAGGTGTGGGCATGGGAATAAGGGAGGAGAGGAACTCACGGGTGGCCCGGACGGTCAGATGCCGGTGCTGTCGGGCTCGGGGACTTCCTTCAACAGGCGAGCGATGATCTGCGTGGCATCGATACCCTCGCCAGTCGCATGGAAATTGCAGGCGATGCGGTGGGTGAGTACCGCGTGCGCGTTGCGACGCACGTCCGCGCAACTGACGTTGATACGGCCTTGCAGTGCGGCACTGGCTTTGGCCGCCAGAACCAGATACTGACCGGCGCGCGGGCCTGCGCCGTAGCTCAGGTTCGCCTTGACGAAGTCAGGCGCGCCTGGTTCGTTGGGCCGCGTGTTACGCACGAGGTCGATACAGTAGGAGAACACGTGCTCGCTGACAGGAATGTCACGAACGCAGCGCTGAAGTTCGAGCAGAGCCGCTCCGTTGACCATGCGGGTAAGTTTGATCTCCCGGTTGGCTGTGGTTTGGCGCAGGATCTGCACCTCCTCGCTGCGTTGCGGATAATCCATGCGCACAAGAAACATGAAGCGGTCCAGTTGCGCTTCGGGTAAGGGGTATGTCCCTTCCTGTTCAATGGGGTTCTGAGTAGCCAGTACAAAGAAAGGTTGAGGGATTGGGAAGGTCTTGCCACCGGTTGTAACGACGTTCTCCTGCATGGCCTCAAGTAGCGCAGCCTGTGTCTTGGGGGGCGTTCGGTTAATTTCATCGGCCAGCAGCAGGTTCGTGAACACCGGTCCGGGCACAAAGCGAAGAGTGCGACGGGTGCTGCCGGACTCCTCGTCTAAAATCTCTGTGCCGGTGATATCGGAAGGCATCAGGTCAGGTGTGAACTGAACGCGGTTAAATGCCAGATCCAAAACTTCGCCCAGACTTCGCACAAGGAGAGTTTTGGCAAGCCCCGGCACGCCGAGCAGCAGGCAGTGACCACGGGCGAGGATGGCGATCAACACCTGGTCGATCACCTCCTCTTGCCCAACAATGACTTTGCCGACCTCGGCTTTGATCGCCTTGTGAGCGGTTGCTATGTCTTTAAGTCTCTCTGGCAGGGGTGGGGTCATATTTGGACTCCTTATGCAGGCGTGGAGCGGTGGATCAGTGGGTGAGGCAGTAGGTGATGAGGTTTGCGCCAAGGCGCATGGCATCGCCGGGCTCATAACCGTATGCGAGAGGGTGGTCGTCGCCCTGCCAACCGGCGGCCATATCGAACGGGCTGTAAAGCACGTTGACCGGATCCGACACTTTCAGGCCTTCAAGGACAGGCGTTGTCAAAGTCGGGTACTTTGCGCGGGCAGACAGCGTGTAACGGGCCGATTCCATTTTGAACGGCCCCTGTTGGAAGACCGGGTGCTCAAGGGGTATTTTCTCAAACGCGTTATCCGGGAAGACCTTTTTCATCTCGCGGTAGACGGCTTTGCCGAACTCGTCCAGACCGAGTGAGTTGTCGATGAGCAGGAAGCCGCCGCCCGCCAGATAGCCGCGCAACGCAGTGACCTCAGATTCTGCGAATGTGAAATCGCTGATGCCAGAGAGATAGAGGAAGCTGAAGTCGGCGAGCGGGTCGGCATCCAATTTGACCGTGCGCGTCAGATAATTCGCTTTTATGCTCAAGTTCTTTTTCATGAAACGGAGCAAGTTGTTTGCACCGCCGGGTTCCGTATTCCACACCCCGCTGGTGCGGATCTGAGCGAACACGACGGGGTCGGTGTTGGCTTGCGCGTCTTCTTCGCTGTAAACCTGCGCTTTGGCATGCGCCTGGCCCACCCGGAAGTAGCCCATGGCATAGGCCACAAGGTTGAGCCCGAGCCGCACGGAAGACGGATGATCATAATAGTCCGCCATTTTGACCAGGTCGGGCGCAGCGTTGTCCCAGCCCGCTCCAAGGCCGTAAGGCGATACGACTGCGGCGACACGCGAGCCGATGTAGACTCCGTCAAGCACGGGCATCACGTCTCTCTTACTTTTGGTGTGAACCTTCACGGTGTCGTCTACCATATGGAAAATCGGATGGTCTTCCGGCAGGCGGCGGAGTTGCGCTTCCGGCAGCAGGAGCCGGAGCTCTGAGAGCGCAGACTTGTAAAAGTAGGGCGAGCCGACGACCGAGTCGAACCACGCCATGCCGCCTGCTAGCAGGTAGCGACGGAGAGCCTCACGGTCTTGCTCTGTGAAGTTGAGCGAACGTCCGCCGGAGAAGTAGAGCACGGGTATTTCGGCGGGTGTGGAACTGAAACCCTTGAGGCTGGTGGTTTCCACCTTGTAGTCCATGTTCAGGTGCTTGTAAGAGGCTCGCAAGAGCGACTGGCAGTCGGCGGGCACCATGTTCCAGTCGAAGACCCGCGTGATCTGGCCGTTTTCCCAGGTATAGTCGAGATAGGAGCCCCAGATGACCTTGCCGATCATGGTTGACGGACTTGGCGGACGTTTCTTTTCGGAACGGCGCAGGGGTGTGGCGGGCAGGGGAAGCGGCGGCAGAGCTTCGCCTCCCTGCCGCATCTGCGGCTTGGCCTTGGGAGGCAGTCCTACGGGCCGGAGGAAGTCGTCCTCACCTGCCGCTCGAGCGAATATGCCGTACAATGCGGCGGCAACAATCAAAATTCGACATTGTTTCATGGTGTCACCTCTCCGATTTTACGTTCAATCTCGTCCAAAAGCTTGCGCGCCTCGATTTCTTCGCACGTCCATGGGCTTTCCTTGCGGATCAGGGAAATCTGGTGCTTGGCTGGAATGAACTGTCTCATTCCCAGGTAGAGCTTCGCCAGTTCTAGCCTCAATTTGGGCGTGTAGGTTTCATCCACTTCCGCCAAAAGCGCACGTTGCAGACAGACAACGGCTTTACGCGGCTGATTATTGCCGACGAGCGCCTGAACTTTCATTAGGTTTATACGTGGGGAAGCCCGCTCTTCGGGGAGTTCCCATTCCAGCAAGTCGATCTCCGGCAGGCTCTCGCGGTAAAGGCCTTGGCTCAGCAGATTCTGTATTCGGAAATCTCTGCTTTTGTAATCGAACCATGCTTTTCTATCGATGCCGGTATCGGTGATGAGCGTGTTCGGCTTTGGGATGGCCGCGTAAAGCTTCTGGGCGGTTGCGACATCGTCCAGCACCATCGCTGTGTCGGCCAGATAGATATCCAGCAGTCGAGGCTCCCAGTCAGAGAGGTTCTCGCGCCGGATGGAGGCGAGGATATCGCGTGCCTCTTGCGGCCGGTTTAAGCAGAGGTTCAGCATTCCCGCGAAATGGAGCGCGGCTGAGGCTCGGGAAACGGGGTCTCTGACCTTGTCCAGAATCACGCGGAAACAGCGTTCTGCGAGTTCGTATTGTTCATTCACCTGCTGGACACCCATGGCCAGTTGGCTCATCAGAGGGCCTAGATCAGTTTCGGGAATCCGGTCAACGGCGGCGAGGACGCGTTCGCCGAAGGCTGAGGCTTCGGCTTCTTTGAGGAAGAGGAAATAACCGAAAGTGATCAGCGCGTATCCCTGCGGCTGGATGCCGCACGCACGCTCCTGTCGCACGGCGCGGTCGAGCAGGGTTAATGTGCGGGCATCGTCATTCTCGCTTTGTCCGTAACGGGGCTCCACAAGGATTCTTTGACGGCAGACCGATTGACGTCCGTCGCCGAATCTGACCGTTAGCGTGACAGCCGTCTCGCCCCGTGCGAAGTAGAGGTGATTCGTCAGCATGCCGCGGCCGCGTGTGTCGTCCCCGAAATCCCACTCGAAGGTGGCTGCGGGGTCGTCCTTCATCGGTGTCGCTTCGAAGAGAAACTCGTGTAGCCCCTGATTCCGCATGGTGACCATGTAGTGGTTGTCCCAGATGAAGTCCGCCTCGCGCTTTCCGCCTTTCGACGTGAGCGGGCCGACGAACGCATAGGCGGCGCGTGTGAAGCTCTCGGGGCCGATGACGAAATGGCGCTGCTCGCCCGGCAGGATCATGGCCGCAATCGCAAAGGAGTCGTTGCCGCTGTTTGCATGCAGGAACGTGATTCGATGCGTGCCGGGTTCCAGTTGCACACCACCGCGCTTGCTCCCGTCCAGTCCCTCCTTGATCGGATGCTTGCCGGGCCAGGCGACGATCTGACGTCCGTCTATGAAAAGGAACGATGCGTCGGTGGAGGCTACACAAAAATGGTGCAAGCCTCCTTTCGTGACGACCAGAAACCCGTCATAGCGGTGCAAGGTGTTGGTGTTGGGGCCGAAAGGATTGAAGGATGAGTATATCTGCTCCTCGAAACGGCCTCCTTGAGGCGGCGCGTTTTTCCACAGTTCGTCGAATTGGACGGCAGATGTAACTTCGCGTCCGTCATAGCTTCGGGCCAAATGACGGAGCCCTGAGCGGTGTTCGAGGCACGACTGGGGAAGCGAAGCGGTTGCGGAGGGGAAAAGGTAAAGCGTTTCGCCGGCAGCGGTGTCAAAATGGATGCTGCACAGGCTGCCCGCACGGTTGAGCAGGCTGAAGGGGCGTGTCGCACCGTGGGTGTCGGTCAGGGCGATGCCGGTGAAGCGGTCGTCGAGAAAGACCGTCGTGGTCGCAGTCGTGAGCGCGCCGCCATCGCCTTCGACCTTCAGTTCCCTGCGGTACTCAGCGCCCGCGTCGAGGATCGTGCCGTATGCAGGATGTGATGCCGTAACCGCAAGCGTTATCCATGCGGACAAGAGGAGCAAGTGACCACGAAGTTTCAAAAGAAATCTCCGTTTTCTAGCTTTGGAAAGGTGTGCGAATCAAGCTGGAGGTTGTTGTGCCAACCAATCCTTGACGGCTTTGAAGAAGGTCTTTTTTGCCTGGCTAAGCGGCTCTTTGATGGTGCACCCGGCCGCCTGTGCATGCCCGCCGCCACCGAACTGTTTGACCAGCAGGGTGGCGTCAAGCGGGGCCCGTGTTCGGATGCTGACTCGCGTCTCACCGTTGTCGTCCTCGCTGCCGTAGAAAAAAATCGCGACGCGGTTGCCGATAAGGCTGCGCGGGATCTCAATGACATCTTCGACGTCCGCTTTTGTTCCGCCGGTTTCCTCGAAGTCCCGCCCCGTGAGCGTGACGGCTGCGACCTCATTGTTCTCCCAGACCGTGAGCGTATGAAAAGCCCGCTTCTTGAGCTCAACGGAGGTGCGGCTGAATGAGCAATAGAGCTTGTCGTTGATGAAGGCGGTGCGTACGCCGTAGCGTAACAGGTCTGCCCCGCAGCGCATCGTTGCGGGAGTGGTCTGGTCGTAGGCGAAACGTCCGGTGTCGGTGATGACGGCAACCCAGAGCGCCTCGGCGGAAACCGCGTCGAGTGTCCAGCCTGCTTTTCGGGCGAGTCGCCAGATCATTTCGCCGGCGGAGGAAACATGCCCTTCGATCCAATTTAGGGTGCCGAAGAGCGTGTTTGTGCGGTGGTGGTCAATGTTGATGATCGGCACTTTTGCAGCCAGAGGTTTAATCGGCTCAGGCAGACGGTCGAATGCGCCGCAATCCACGGAGATCAGCAAGTCGAACTTCTTTTTCGCTGCCGCTTCCGGAGCGAGCAGATTCTTTACGCCAGTCAGAAAACCGGGGCCTCCCAGCCCCGAACGTTCGGCGGTGGCGACGGCGTGTATCCCGGCACGGTTGAGCAGATGCGAAAGAGCTAGCATGCTGCCGAGCGAATCGCCGTCAGGACGGACGTGTCCTGTGATCAGGACATATTTCGCTTGCGAGATGGCTGCGAGCAGTTCAGAAGGCTTTGCTTTCCGGGGTTTGGGTGCTTGCTTCATGCGTTCGAACTTAACGGATCTGTCCGTTCCCTGTGACGACGTACTTGTAGGTGGTCAACTCTTCCAATCCCATAGGTCCGCGGGCGTGAAGTTTGTCGGTGCTGATGCCCATTTCAGCGCCCATGCCGAACTCGCCGCCGTCCGTGAAGCGTGTTGAAGCGTTGACATACACCGCCGCCGAATCGACCTCTTTCAGGAATTTTTTGGCGTTGCGTGTGTCTGTGGTGACGATGGCGTCGGAATGATGTGAACTATAGGTGTTGATGTGCGCGATGGCTGCCTTAACATCTTTCACGACGCGCACGGAAAGAATCAGGTCGAGATATTCTGTTGTCCAGTCCTCGTCGGTGGCCGGCTTGCAGGTGGGTAAGAGGACGCGGGTCGCACGGCAACCGCGCAGTTCCACCTTGCGCCGGGAGGCTAACGCGCCGAGCATCGGCAGGAAGGCTGAAGCGATATCCTGATGCACAAGAAGCGTTTCCATGGCGTTGCAGACGCCCGGCCTCTGGCATTTGGCGTTTTCGACGATCGCAAGGGCTTTGTCCAAATCGGCTGTGGCGTCGATAAAGACGTGACAAACGCCCTTGTAATGCTTGAGCACAGGGACTCGTGCGTTCTCGACTACGGCGCGGATCAGCGATTCTCCGCCGCGCGGGATCACAACGTCAACGCGGTCGTCAAGTTGAACCACTTCGCGCACGGCTTCACGGTCAGTGGTCTCGATCAACTGGATGGCGTTCTTGGGTAACCCGGCTTCCGCACCACCCTCTTGCAGGGTATGGGCGATGACGAGGTTTGAGCGGATGGCTTCCTTGCCGCCGCGCAGGATCACGGCGTTGGAGGTCTTGATGCACAGTACCGCGGCATCGGCGGTGACGTTCGGCCTCGACTCGTAGATGATGGCGATGACGCCGAGCGGCACGCGTCGCTTTTCGATCACGAGGCCGTTCGGGCGCGTACGTTTCCAAATCTTTTTGCCGACCGGGTCGGGTAACAGGGCAACATCCCGGATGCTTCTGATCATGTTGTCGATGCGGGCGTCGGTGAGGGACAGCCGGTCCAACATGGCGGACGAGAGACCTCCGGCGTTTGCATTGGCGAGGTCTTGCGCGTTGGCCTCTTTGATGAGGGCTCGCCTCTTTTCGAGCGCATCGGCCATAGCGTTCAGAATGGCGTTCTTCTTCTTGGTGGAGAGGTTCACCATTTTATGCGAGGCGGCGAGCGCCTGATCGCCAACGCGTCGGATTGTTTCGTGGAGTGTCATGGGTGTTACAGTGCGCTGCTGAGAATGAGGGTCCCGGTGTCATTGCCGGCCATCACGTCGGTTAACACCTTCTTGTTACGGCCGCAGGCGATCACCACGCCGCACCCGGCTTTGACGGCGATCTGCGCGGCACGCAGTTTGGAGTCCATTCCGCCCTTGGAGAGGCCGCCGGCCTGTACGGGGTTGACGAGAGCAAACGCGTCGTTCAGGTTCTCGATGGAATGGACGCGTTTTCCGTCGGCATCCAGGACGCCGTCGACGGTGCTGAGGATGACGAGTAGGTCGGCGCGCGTGAGTTTCACGACCAGCGCGGCGAGGTAGTCGTTGTCGCCGAGAGAGAGGTCCGCTTTGAGTTCCTCGTCCGCGACAACGTCGTTCTCGTTGATGATCGGGATCACGTTGTTGCGGATCATGTGCTCCATGGTCCGCTTCGCATTTGCAAAGCGGATGCGGTGCTGGAAATCGGCATGGGTAAGCAAGACTTGTCCGATCGTGATCTTCTCGGCGTTGAACAGGTCTTCGTAATGGGACATGAGGCGCGCCTGCCCAACGGCGGCGCACATTTGAAGGTCCGGTACGCTGGTCGGTCTGGCTTTCATGCCGAGAGCCTCGACGCCTGCGCCGACGGCCCCGGAGGACACAATCAGAATCTCATAGCCTTTCCGGTGCAGTTCGGCCACCTGCTTGACGAGGCTTTTGAGCGGCTGCATGTCAGGGCGGCCCGTTTTCTGCGCGATAACGCGGGTTCCGATCTTCACAACAATTCGCCGGGCTTCCGGCAGAAATTCTCGGTAGCGGTGTTCAACGTTCATACAAATAGGTCTTGCTGGTTTCAGGTTCAGAAGAAGTGTGTTCAGTTTAGTGGATGTCAGGGGGGAATGCAAGCGGACTGCTCCAAATAGAAAGGCCGGAGCAACTGCTCCGGCCTTCACAACTTTTTTCGTGACGTGTTCCGTCGGCCTAGGAAGCGCCGAGTTGGAAGCGGACGAAACGTTTGATCGTGATCACGTCGCCGGTAGCTTTCTCGCAGACTTTTACGACATCCGTAACCGTCTGTTTGGGCTCTTTGACAAACGGCTGGTTGACCAAACAGACGTCGGAGAAGAACTTGTTGACGATGCCCTTGAGCGCGTTCTCCACGATATTGGCGGGCTTACCTTTGAAACGGTCGCTGTTGCGGGCGATTTCCTTCTCGGTCTCGACCGCTTCCGCAGACACCTCTTCAGAGATCAGGTAGCGAGGGGCTGCTGCCGCGATCTGGAGGGTCAGGTCATGCACGAGTTCGTTGAAAGCAGGGTTCGAAGCGGTCTCGGCTTTGCCGCATCCGACCTCGACCAGCACGCCGACTTTTCCGCCCATGTGGATGTAAGAAGAAATCTGGCCGCAACCGCTCAGCACGTAGCGAGAGGTTCTGCGGATCTTCACGTTTTCGCCCGTCTGAGAGATGATGGTCATCAGCTCGTCCTTCATCGCCGCTGTGACGTCCTCAACTCCTGCAAGAACTTGGCGCGTGACGGCTTCGACGAAGTTCTTGAAGTTGTCGGTTTTTGCGACAAAGTCGGTCTCCGTGTTGACTTCGGCCATGCCGATGGTCTTGCCGTCGTCCGAGGCGATGGCCTTGATGATGCCTTCCTTGGACTCCTTGTCTGCGCGCTTCACCTGGATCGCGAGGCCCTTCTCGCGGAGCATTTTGATGGCGGCGTCCATGTCGCCGTTCGTGTCGATAAGCGCTTTTTTGCAATCCATCATGCCAGCGTTGGTGCGCTGGCGGAGATCGTTAATTGCTGCGACTGTGATATCAGCCATGATGAACTCCTGAATGAAAAAAAATTAAAAAGAGGTCGAACCTGTTGAACAGGTCCGACCGGAGGATTACTCGGCGGCTGGCGCTGCTGAGGGTGCTTCTTCGGCAGCTTTGTCTGCCGAAGCGGCTCCGGCGGCGGGAGCGGTCTCGACGGAGGCGGCCTTGGCCTCGACCGCGTCCTTGGCCGCTTTGGCGGCGCGCTTGCGTGTTTCAGTCAGTTTCGCCTTCGCCTTGTCGGCGACTTCATCCGTAGCGTCTTTGCGCGCTTTACGGGTTGCACGCTCCTGGGCTTCCTGGCTGGCCTGCTCAGCCTCTTTCTGGCGCATGCGTTCAGATGCGATGCGCGAATACTCGTCGTTCGCTTCCTTGATGATCTTGGCGAATGCGTCGGCGATCATCTTGATGCCGCGTACGGCGTCATCGTTGCCGGGGATAACGTAATCGACCGGATCAGGATCTGCGTTTGTGTCCACGATGGCCACCACAGGAATACCGAGACGGGTCGCTTCTTTGATGGCGTTCGTCTCCCGGCAGATATCGACGATGAAAAGCGCTCCCGGCTTGTTTTCCATGTCCGCGATACCCCCCAGATTCTTTTGGAGTTTATCCAGTTCGCGGCGGAGGCTGGCGGCTTCCTTCTTATGGATGGAGAGCACGCCGTTGTTGTTGCGGCCCATGGCTTCGATCTGACGCATGCGCTTGACGCTCTTGCGGATCGTCTGGTTGTTGGTGAGCGTGCCGCCCAGCCAGCGCTCGGTCATGTGGAACTGATCGCACGCGATGGCTGCTTCCTTGACAACTTCTTGAGCTTGTTTCTTGGTGGCAACAAAAAGGATTTTCTTCCCGCTCAGAGCCGTCTCGCGCAGGAATGCGGCGGCTTCGTCGATGAGGGTAACCGTCTGGGTAAGGTCGATGATGTGGATCCCGTTGCGCTTGTCAAAGATATAGCGTCCCATCTTGGGATTCCAGCGCTTGGTCTGATGGCCGAAGTGGAGACCCGAGTCCAACAGGTCTTTCAGGGTGAGCCCGGTGAGGCTCGAAACAGGCATTTCCATGATTTTTCTTTCTAACGCTGAGACGATAAAAAACGCCGCTTGGACGAATCTCATCGCCCAAGGCTTGTCACGTTCCGTTTTCGTCCGGAGTTAATCCGCTTTGACGTTCCGATCCTGCAACCGGTCGCGTCTTCGCTTCCGCACGGGGGAGCCACTCGGCAGTCCGTGCTGATTTGTAAACAACTAATATAATGAATTTTCAGTGAAAAGGCAAGGGACTGTATCGATTTTTCTAAAGCGGGCTTGCGCCCGCAACCCAAGTATCCAGAAGTCAGGAGTCAGCATTCAGAATAAAATGTGTCAACAGAGTCGTTTTCCTGTCAATCATCCCATTCTGAATCCTGAATTCTGTCTACTGAATTCTCGCAAACAATTTGTTTTTTGTTGCCGTTCTTGGTTTGTTAGGCACTAAATTCATGAGTGGAGCCCGGAGGTTGGTTCATGAGGCCGTGGTCAATGCCCCGAAAATCGGCTTAAGGTGCCGGACATAAAGATTTTCGGTCACATGCTTGGCCACGACCGGTTCGCTGGTTGCCAGGGCCTTCAAATAGCGCTCGCCCAATTCGGCCGCAACCTTGTAGGCGACGTGGATGAACTGCCTGAAGTCGGGATTGAATTGTGAATCGGCCGGCACATGGCGCAAGGTTGCCGCAAACCGACCTCCGCTCCATGCGCCGACCTCTTCAGCAGGCGGCAGACGCTTCTGCTGCACGTCGATCACCGTGGCGTAGGGGCCGCACAACTCGTCAAAACGTGTGAGCGCGCGCAGGTAAATCTCCTTCGCGACGGCCAAGCCTTCGCCGCCCGACTTGGCTAGTCCGATGACTTCCTCGAGCCATGTGGTGCCTGCCGTCTTGACGTGGACACCGGCGTTGCGTGTTTTCAAAGTCTGTGCGACATGGGGATAGAGGGAAAATTTGTCGCTGCCGGAGTGGATGCTGAGTTTGAGGTTGCCGGGCAGGCCGAACTGCTGCACCGCATGACGAACCACACAGACGTCCGCGTCAAACTCACGGCCGAACACGGTCGGGTCACCCACATAGTCCACGCCTTTGTTGAAGCGTCCTGTGAATTTTGGCGCGATCGTTTGCACCGGAATTTTCTCTTCCGCGATGGCGGCGAGAATAACCAACAACATGACTGGCGTCTGCGGGAGCAGCGTTTCGTCCATGGAAATTTCGGTGATGAAGTCGTCGGTCCCCTTCACTTCGACGATGTGCCGGTAGAGCCTGCCCGCCTGTCTGATTGCGAAAAGGGTGCTGCGAAGATGTTCGGCCAACTGGTGTCGGGTCAGAGTCACCGGCTCCGCAAGACCCTCAATCAGATGTGTGCCGATCAGATCTTCATGTCTTGATATAAAGCCGTAGATTTCGCCTTCGTCCTGTGTCTCGCCGATGTAATCGGCCACATCCAGGGTAAAGAAATCCGATGACGCGACAAAGGCGTCCACGTTCTTGAGGCTGATGTGGTCGGCGTCGACGTGATACGTATGGGGCCATTGCGCATCGCGCACTGCAGTGTTTGCTTCGTTCCGTACCGCCTCGGGAACCGTTCCGATAAGGGTGTGCTCACGGTTCGATTTGTTCCAGACGGGGGACACGACCACATGCTCGTGTTCCTCCAAGAGCCGGAAGGCCTCCAGTTGCGCACGGCCTTGTTGACCAAACCGGTCGCCGATACCCATTGAATATTTTGCTAAGGTTTTCATTGGTGTTGACAACATAACAAAACGGTGGAGGTGATGGCAAGAGATGGACGCTTTCTGATTCCAGCAGTTGACGAGCGGAGAGGGTGTCGGAAAAAACGCTGGTCTTCGCCGCCCCGGCTGACATCCGCAAACTGTGTGTCCGCAGCATGCCGTGCTTGGGGGACGGAGTCGGATGTTGGAAGACCGATATTGAAAACCGAGGAGAACGGGCGTATGATCCGTTTCAGCTAGTGGCCGATGCGATGATGGTCAAATTCGGCATCTCCACGGACCTCGATGGTCTTTGTGAAGCAAAGAACGGGGCCGTGGCTGCAGGTTTGAGAGATTCCTTCCAGTGGAATTCGGGTATCTCTCGTCTGAGGGCCGATGAAATCATCAAGGCGCTTGGAATGACGTTGGAGAAGAAGTTTTAATTGGGTTGCACCACAAAACAGGATCGGGAAAATTGTGAATAAGTCATATCGTTTTTTGTCATACATGGCAGGCGCGCTGACGGCGGTGGCGGTATCACGCGGCGAGGTGTTTACGGACGGCGAGACCGTTTGTTTCTTAGGTGACAGTATTTCGGCTGGCGGACGTACACAGACAATAATTGCCGATTACTACCTGACGCGTTTTCCGGAGCGGACAATCCGTTTCTCGAACGCGGGACGTTCGGGCGATTCAGCCGGAGGTTCGCTCGGCCGGTTACGGCAGGATGTCATCGATAAGAAACCCACTGCGGTATCGATCATGTTTGGCATGAACGATGTCGGTCGTGGTTACTATGTGGAGTCCCCCTCGGAGGCACAGGTAAAGGGCCGTAAGCTGGCGCTCGACGGATTCAAAACGAACATGGAAAAGGTTGTCGCGCGGATTCGTGCCGAGGCTGCGGAACCGAAGCTGTTCTTCCTTACGCCCTCGCCGTTCGACCAGACTGTGGTGCTAGATAAAAACAATAACCAGCCGGGGTGCAACGACGGCCTCGGTCAATGCGCCGTGATCGTTCGGGAGCTGGCTGCGAAGAACAATGGGACGGTGGTGGATTTCCACGGTCCCATGACGGCTCTTAATCTGGAGCAGCAGAAGAAAGATCCGAAGTGGACAATCGTGGGTGGCGATCGCGTGCATCCAGGCGCGCCGGGTCATCTGATGATGGCTTGGCTGTTTCTGAAAACGCAGGGCGCACCTTCGGTTGTCTCGAAAGTGGTGGTGGATGTGGCAGCGGGACGCGCGTCGGAGAATGTCAACGCCGAGGTGACTGCGGTCGAGAAGACGGATGGCGGTGTCGCCTTTACGGTGCTGGAAAAGGCGTTGCCGTTCCCGATTGACCCTGCTGCGCGGCCGA
>JADHEF010000249.1_pt1 | contig 64571 bp, 43 predicted proteins | sample 8952391 | NCBI WGS metagenome assembly JADHEF01 (sample SAMN16124439, study PRJNA663245) | bioreactor sludge metagenome | isolation source: sludge (nitrite) | place: India:Bengaluru | collected 2019-02-28 | reverse complement strand
AGTGGAACGGACCGCGCGGCTCCCTCTCGCAGGACCAGCGGCACCGCGTCCGCCTGGTCGGCACGTACGACTTCCGCGTGGGGATGGTCGGGATCACCCCCGGCATCGTCCAGTCCTGGGACACCGGTACGCCATACGGCGCCGTCGGCAACATCGCTTCGTCGCCGTACGTGACGAACCCGGGCTATGTCCAGCCGCCCAGCCGCGTCGCCTACTACTTCACGAAGCGCGACGCCTACCGGACCGACGACATCTGGAGGACGGACCTCTCCGTCAACCTCAGCGCGAACATCGGCAAGTTTGAGATCTTCATCCAGCCGCAGATCTGGAACCTCTTCAACGCCGACGCCGTTACGGCTCCCAACACGGCGGTGAACGTCGGGACCTCGACGACGCCGAATGCCACAACCGGGCTCGTCCGCTTCGACCCCTTCACCTCGGCGCCCATCGAGTGCCCGCAGGGCGCCTCGAAGGGGGAGTGCACGGCGATGGGCGCAAATTGGCAGAAGGGCGGCAACTTCGGCAAGCCGACGAGCGCCGCCAACTACCAGATCCCGCGCCGGTACTTTGTCTCCATGGGCATCCGCTTCTAGCGGAACGCCCCTTTCGGGTATCCCGGCCCCCCCGGCCTTCGGGCCGGGGGGGCCTTTTCTCGTCTCAGAGAGGGCCCCCTCGGGGCGGCGGGATATCCTCGAATGCGAATGAGAACGGAACCCCTGCAGCGTCACCGGCTCAGTCCCGGCGTCCTCCTCCTCGCGGCCTCCGCGGTCTCCGTCGCCGCCTGCTCGCGCGGCGGCCCGGCCGTGCCCGACCTGCGGTTTCCGAAGGCTCCGATCGTCGTCGTCTCCGTCGACACGCTCCGCTCCGACCGCCTTCCGATGTACGGGCACCGGGGCGTCGAAACGCCGGCCCTCGACGCGTTCCGGAAGGACGCCGTCCTCTTCGAGCGGGCCTACAGCCACGTGCCGCTCACCCTCCCGGCGCACGCGTCGCTCTTCACCGGCCTCGAGCCGGGAGGGCACGGAGTCCTCGACAACGCGGGCTACCGCCTCCCGGCCGGCGAGCCGACGCTCGCCGAGCTGCTGAAGGGGCACGGCTACGCGACGGGCGGCGCCGTCTCCGCGGCGGTCCTCGCCGGCGCGAGCGGCATCGGTAGGGGCTTCGATCTCTGGGAAGACGAGGTCGAGGCGCGGGGACAGGTCTCGATGCTCGACTTCGTCGAGCGGCCGGGCGGGGAGACCGCCGCGCTCCTCGCCACGTGGATCCGGGAGCGGGCCGCTCAGCCGTTCTTCGCGTTCCTCCACACCTACGAGCCGCACGCGCCGTACGCCGCGCCGGAGCCGCACCGCTCGCGCTGGAGCGACCCGTACGACGCCGAGGTGGCCGCCTCGGACGAGATCGTCGGGACGTTCCTCGCGGAGCTGAAGCGCCTCGGCGTCTACGACCGGGCGATCGTCGTCTTCCTCTCCGACCACGGCGAGGGGCTCGGCGACCACGGCGAGCAGCAGCACGGCATCTTCCTCTACCGCGAGTCGATCCAGGTGCCGCTCCTGATGAAGCTCCCCGGTAACGCCCTCGCGGGAGGGACGGTGGCGGCTCCGGTCCAGCTGACCGACCTCTTCCCGACGCTCCTCGGCCTCGTGGGCGTCCCGAAGGCGCCGGAGAGGCCCGGAACCATGTCGCTCGCCGCGCTGGCGGGGGGCGCCCCGGCGCCCGACCGGCGCGTCTTCGCCGAGAACTACAGCCCGCGCATCCGGCTCGGGTGGAGCGAGCTGCGGGCCCTGGTCTCGGACCGCTTCCACTACGTCGAGGCCCCGACGCCGGAGCTCTACGACGTCGTGGCCGACCCGGCCCAGCGGACGAACCTCGCGCCCACACGCCCCCCCGAGCTCCGCTCGATGGTCGTCGAGACGGAGCGGCGCCGGACCCCGCTCCGCGCGCCGGAAGCGGTCGACGCCGAGGCGGCGAAGAAGCTCCAGGCCCTCGGCTACCTGACGGGGACGGCCCGGGACGACGGGGGCGCCCGCCCCGATCCGAAGGAGGCGATCGGCTCCCTCACGACGCTCCAGGCGGCCACGCGGCTGCACGAGGCGGGGCGGAGCGCGGAGGCGCTTCCCCTCCTGCTGAAGGTCCTCGAGGCGAACCCGCGCCTCGTGGACGGCTGGGAGGTCCTTGCGAGCGCGTACGAGAGGCTCGGCCGGATGGACGAGGCTCTGGCCGCGCTGAAGAAGACCGTCGCCCTGTCGCCACCGGGGCGCTCGAACTACGTCGCCGACGTCGCCGCGCTCGCGCTCCGCGCCGGGCGGCTCGACGAGGCGCGAAGCCACGCGGAGCTCGCCCGGACGTTCGGCGAGCGGCGCGCCGACGTCGTCCTCGCGCGCGTCGCGCTGAGGGAGGGGAAGCTCGACGAGGCGCTTGGGATCGCGGACGAAGGGCTCGCGCGGACGGGCACGCCGCCGCCCGGCCTCCACGTCGCGAGGGCCGAGGTGCTCGGCCGGCGGGAACGCCTTCCCGAGGCCGAGCGGGAGTACCGGGCCGAGCTCGAAGCGCATCCGAGAAGCGTCGAGGCGCTCTCCGGCCTCGCGATCCTCGCGGCGGTGAGCGGCGACCTCGCCGAGGCGGCGCGCCGCGCCGCGGCGATCCCCCGGACGGTCCCGACGCCGGACGGCTACGTGACCGCGATCGTCAGCCTCCGGAGCTTCGGCCGGCCCACGGACGCGGCGGCGCTCCTCGCCGAGGCGAAGCGCTCGTTCCCGGGCGACTTCCGCCTCGCGCGCCTCGAGGCAGGCGCGAAAGCCGGGAGGGCGCGATGAAGCGCGCCGGCCTCCCCTCCGCGGCGCTCGCCCTCGCGGTCGTGTCGCTCCTCGCTCCCTCCTGCCGGCGTTCGGCGAAGCCGGAGGGCGAAGTCCGGAGCGTCCCCGGCGCGCCCGTCGTCCTGATCGTCGTCGACACGCTCCGCTCCGATCGACTCCCGTTCTACGGCTACGTCTCGGGCGTCACCCCCGCGCTCTCGGCGCTGCGCGAGGACTCCATCCTCTTCGAGAGCGCCTGGAGCCCGGTCCCGCTCACGCTTCCGGCGCACTCCTCGCTCTTCACGGGCGTCCTCCCCGGCGCCCACCGGGTCCTCGACAACGGCGGCTACCGGCTCGGGACGTCGCCTCCCACGCTCGCCGACCTCCTGAAGAGGGAAGGCTACGAGACGGGCGGGGCGGTCTCGTGCGTCGTCCTTTCGGGGAGCACGGGCATCGCCCGCGGCTTCGACCGCTGGGAAGACCGGATCGAGCCCTCGGAGCCGGGGCTCGCGGCGAACCGCGTCCAGAGGCCCGGTCGGGAGACGGTCGAGCGCCTCGAGGAGTGGCTCGGGGGCGTGAAGGGGAAGCGCTTCTTCGCGTTCCTCCACCTCTTCGAGCCGCACGCGCCGTACGAGGCGCCCGAGCCGTACCGGAGCCGCTTCGCCGACCCGTACGACGCCGAGGTGGCCGCCGCCGACGCGGCCGTCGGCGTCTTCCTCGACGGATTGAAGCGCCGCGGCCTCTACGAGAAGTCGCTCATCGTCTTCCTCTCCGACCACGGCGAGGGGCTCGGCGACCACGGCGAGGAGGAGCACGGCGTCTTCCTCTATCGCGAGGCGCTCCAGGTGCCGCTCCTCGTCAAGCTCCCGTCCGCGAAGGCGGGGGAGCGCCCGCCTCTCGCCGGGACGCGCGTGGAGACGCCCGTTCAGCTCCTCGACGTCCTCCCGACGGTGGCCGACGTCGTCGGTCTGCCGGGCTTCATCCCGCCGGAGGGGACCGTCTCTCTCGCCCGGCTCGCCGCGGGCGGAGCCGCGCCGGAGCGGCGCCTCTTCGCGGAGACGTTCTACCCGAGGATCCGCTTCGGCTGGAGCGAGCTGCGTTCCGTCGTCGACGGGACGTGGCACTACGTCGACGCTCCCCGCCCCGAGCTCTACGACCTCGCGACCGACCCGGCGGAGACGAAGAACCGGATCGAGGAGAAGGCCGGCCCCGTGCGGGCGATGATGGCCGAGGCCGAGAGGCGGAGGAGCCCGTTCGTCGAGCCGTCGGCGGTGGACGAGGAGGAGGCGAAGAAGCTCGCCTCCCTCGGCTACGTGACGATGACGACGGCCGGCGGCGGCGCGCTCCCCGATCCGAAGGACGAGATCGGCACCCTGGAGCAGCTCAAGCGCGGCCTCGGCCTGCTGAAGGGGGGACGGACCGTCGAGAGCGTCGAGACTCTCGGAATGCTCCTTCAGAGGAACCCGCGCCTCGTCGACGCCTGGGAAGCGTACGCGCAGGGGCTCGCCCGCCTCGGACGGACCGACGAGGCCGTGGCGGCGATTCGGAAGACGGTGGAGCTCTCGCCGGCCGACCGGACGAACTACCTCATCTCCGTCGCGAACCTCTGCCTCCAGGTGGGGCGCCCCGCGGAAGCGATCCGCCACGCCGACCTCGCGATCGCGCGCGGCGACACGGGCGGGCACGAGGTGAAGGCGCGGGCGCTCCTCGGCACGGGCGACCTCGCCGGCGCCGAGGCGGAAGCGCGGAGGTCCCTCGAGACCGGCCTGGGCCGCAAGCGCTCCTGGCTCGTCCTGGCCGACGTCCTCGCGAGCGGCGGGCGCTTCGAGGAGGCGCTCGCGATGACGGACGAGCTCCGGAAGAAGGTCGGCGAGCGCGGGCTCGACGACCTCGCGGGCTACCGCTTCCTGCGCGGGAACCTCCTCGGCCGGCTCGGCCGGTGGGAGGAGGCGGAGGCGGAGATCCTCGAGGAGACGCGCCGCTTCCCCGGTTACGTCCCGGCCTGGCAGACGCTCGTCCTCCTCAGGGCCAGCCGCGGGCGGGGCGCCGAGGCGCGGAAGACGGTGGACGAGATGGTCGCCGCCGCCGAGGGCCCGGCCGCGTACGCCGCGGCCGCGGAGCTCCTGGAGAGGCTCGGCGACGCCGCCGGCGCGAGCCGCCTCCGGGCCGAGGCCCGCTCGAGACCCGGCGCCGCGCCGGGTGGCCGGAGGACGCCGTGAAGAACCGTCTCGCCGCGCTCCTTCTCGCTGCCGTCGCCCTGGCGGGCCCGGCCTGTCGCCGCGGCGGCGACGCCCCCGGCGGCGTCGGGACCTTCCCCGACGCTCCGGTCGTCCTCGTCTCCATCGACACGCTCCGCTCCGACCGGCTCCCGGCCTACGGCTGGGGGAAGGTCCGCACGCCGCACCTCGACCGGCTCGCCGCCGACTCCTGGCTCTTCGAGCAGGCGTTCGCGCCGACGCCGATGACGCTCCCGTCGCACACGTCGATGCTCACGGGGAAGATCCCTCCCGAGCACGGCGTGAGGAACAACTCCGGCTTCACGTTCCGCGGCGAGTCCCACCCGAGCCTGCCGCAGCTCCTGAAGGAGCGGGGCTGGGCGACGGGCGCGGCCGTCTCGGCGTGGGTCCTTCGCCGGGAGACCGGGATCGGCCCGCTCTTCGACGACTACGAGGACTCGGTCCCGACGGACCCCGGCGTCGCCACGGTGCGCTACCAGCGCCCCGGCGCGGCGACGCTCGCGTTCGCGAAGGAGTGGATCTCGGCCCGCGCCGGGAAGCCCTTCTTCTACTTCTTCCACATCTTCGAGCCGCACCTCCCGTACGAGCCGGCGGAGAGGTTCCTCACGGAGTACGGACCGACGTACGAGGCCGAGGTCGCGACGGCCGATGCCGTCGTCGGCGAGCTGCTCGACCACCTCCGCGCGCTCGGGATCTACGAGAAGGCGATCGTGATCGTCACCTCGGACCACGGCGAGGGGCTCGGCGACCACGGCGAGGAGCAGCACTCTCTCCTCCTCTACCGCGAGGCGCTCCAGGTGCCGCTCTTCCTGAAGCTCCCGGGGAGCGCCGGCGGCGGGCGCCGCGTGCCGGCGCCGGTCCAGCTCTCCGACATCCTCCCGACGGTCACGTCGCTCCTCGGCCTGCCGACGCCCCAGGGTGTGAGCGGACGCTCGCTCCTCGTGAGCGCGGCGGAGGGCGCGTCGCCGAGGACGCTCTACGGGGAGACGCTCTACCCGCGGCTCCAGCTCGGGTGGGCCGACCTGAAGAGCGCGGTGGACGGGCGGTGGCACTACATCCACGGCCCCCGGCCGGAGCTCTACGACTACGTCGCCGACCCGGCCGAGAAGAACGACCTCGTCGCGTCGGAGAGGGAGGCCGCGGCGCGCCTCGCCCGCGAGCTCCTTCGCTTCCCGACCGGGAACGAGACGCCGGCGCCGGAGGACGAGGAGACGCTGAAGCGGCTCGCCGCGCTCGGCTACCTCGGAGGCCTGCGCGACCGCGGCAGCTCGGCCGATCTCCCGAACCCCGTCGACAACGTCGCGAACCTTCGGAAGATGGAGGAGGGGTGGCGCCTTGCGCGCGAGGGGAAGATCGAGGATGCGGTCGCGCACCTTCGGGGGATGCTCGCGGAGAACCCCGGGATGACCGAGGCGCGGATCAAGCTCGCCGAGCTCCTCGTCGAGGCGGGGCGCGACGAGGAGGCGGCCGCGGCCTACCGCGAGACGCTCTCGCGCTCGCCCGTCCCGCTCCCCGACATCACCGTCTCGCTCGGCCTGGTCGAGCTTCGCAGGAAACGATTCGACGACGCGGAGCGGCTCGCGCGCGAGGCGGCGCGCGAGCTCCCGGTCGGCGGCCGGGTCCTCCTCGCGCGCGTCCTTCTCGCCCGGGGGGACCTCGCGTCCGCGGAGCGTGAGGCGCGCGCGGCGGCCGGGGAGGGGAGAGGCGAGCCGGGGGCGCTCCTCGCCCTCGCGGAGGTGCTCTCCCGCGCCGGGCGCCCGGCCGAGGCGCTCGCCGAGGTCGAGAGGGCCGCCGCGCGGGCGAAGGAGCTGCGCCTGCCGCGGGTCTGGAACCTCGAGCTTCAGCGGGCTGACGCCCTCGCCCGCCTGAACCGCCTCCCGGAGGCCGAGGCGGCGTTCCGCGCCGAGATCGCGGCCTACCCGGGGAACACGCAGGCCTACACGAGCCTCGCCGTCCTCCGCTTCCTCGCGGGCGACCGGGCGGGCGTCGACGCCCTCCTCGAGCAGATGTACCGGGCGAGCCCGTCGCCGCGGACCGCCCTGGTGGCGGCGAGCACGTTCGACGCCCTCGGGGCGAAGGCGAGGGGCGACGCCTGGCGGAAGCGGGCCGCGCGCGGCCGGGGCTGAGCGTTCCGGGCGGGGGGCGACGCCCGCGCGCCCGGTCCGCCGAGAACGAGAAGGGGGAGGCGTCGTCCGCCTCCCCCTTCCTTCCTGCCGGCCCGGCGCCGGTCAGTGCTTGTCGAACTGCTCCTCTTCCGTGGAGCCCTTGAGCGCCGCCGTGGCGACCTCGCCGCCGGCGACCGTCTGCTGGATCTGGTCGAAGTAGCCGGCGCCGACGAAGCGCTGGTGCTTGATCGCCTTGAAGCCCCACTCGCGCTCCATCTGGAACTCCTCCTCCTGGAGGTCGACGAACGCGCTCATGCCGGTCTTCGCGTAGTTGTAGGCGAGCTTGAACATCGAGGCGTTCAGCGTGTGGAAGCCGGCGAGCGTGATGAACTGGAACTTGTAGCCCATCGCGCCGAGCTCCTCCTGGAACGCGGCGATCTCCGAGTCGGAGAGCTTCTTCTTCCAGTTGAACGACGGCGAGCAGTTGTAGGCGAGGAGCTTGCCGGGGAACTTCTCGTGGACCCCCTGCGCGAACGCGCGCGCCTCGCCGATGTCGGGAGTCGAGGTCTCGCACCAGACGACGTCGACGTACGGGGCGTAGGCGCAGGCGCGGGCGACGGCGTACTCGAGGCTCCCCTTGACGATGTAGAAGCCGTCCGACGTCCGCTCGCCGGTCAGGAACTCCTGGTCGACCTTGTCGATGTCGCCGCGGATGAGGCTCGCGCCGAGCGAGTCGGTGCGGCCGATGAAGACCGTGGGGACGCCGAGGACGTCGGCCGCGAGGCGCGCCGCGATCAGCTTCTGGATGAAGTCGTGGATCGGGACGAGGACCTTCCCGCCCATGTGGCCGCACTTCTTCAGCGAGGAGAGCTGGTCCTCGAGGTGGATGCCGCCGGCACCCGCCTCGATCATCGACTTGATCAGCTCGAACGTGTTCAGCGGCCCGCCGAACCCGGCCTCCGCGTCGGCCACGATCGGCGCGAAGTAGTAGACGTCGGACCGCCCCTCCATGTGCTGGATCTGGTCGGCCCGCATCAGCGCGTTCGTAATCCGCCGGATGACGGTGGGGACGCTCGTGACCGGGTAGAGGCTCTGGTCGGGGTACATCGTCAGGGCGTCGTTCGCGTCGCCCGCCACCTGCCAGCCCGACATGTAGATCGCCTTCAGCCCCGCCTGCACCTGCTGGACGGCCTGGTTGCCGGTCAGCGCGCCGAGGGCCCGGACGAACGTCTCGGTGTGGAGGAGGTTCCAGAGTCGCTCGGCGCCCATCCGGGCGACGGGGTAGTCGATCTGGATCGTGCCGCGGAGGCGGTCGACGTCCGCGGCGCTGTACGGGCGGACGATTCCCCGCCAGCGCAGGTCGTTGGCCCAGGACCGCTCGAGCTCCGGGATGGACTGGCTACGGTACATGAACGCCTCCTCGTCGTAGGTGGACATGGAGGGCACTCTATCGGAATTCTGCAATGCAGCACAACACGGGACCGTCTGTCAAGTCCGCGAAAGGGCCCCGGGAAACGGCGGCGAAAACGGAGCGATTCGGCGGTGCCGTGTCACTCCGAGGCGGGAATCGGAGTTACGTCGAGCACGCAGCCGGCGAGTCCCTCGGGCGGCACGTCGCAGGACGGCGCGACGAACGCCATCCCCCTCGGGGGCGAAGGTTCCCAGCTCGACCACCGGCCGGGGGTCGGGACCCGGATCGCGAAGGCTCCCGTTCCCGCCTCGACGAAGCCGGCGGCGAAGGAGCGGTTCGCGATCGTCAGGGTGAGGACGCGGTCGCCGAGCGGGAGGCCGTTCGCCTTCAGCGTGCCCGTCACGAGGGGGCCGTCGCAGGCGAGCCGGACGCGCGCCGTGGCCCCCTCCTCGACGACGACGCGGGCCTCCACCGACGAGACGCCGAGGCTTCCGGAGCGGAACGCGCCGCTCGCGTCGCGGAACGTCCAGGAACGAAGGAGGTGCCATCGGCCCGTCTCGGCGTTCTCGACGACGAAGCGTCCGTCCGGGCCGATCGGGAGAGAATTCCTGCCCGAGGCGAACTCTCCGCCCGCGCCGTAGGCGATCGTCGAGCGGGCGAGCTCGGCCGGCGTCCCGCAGAGCTCTCCCTCGATCCGCCCCCCCTTGCCGAGGAGGAGTTCGAGGGAATCGGCGTCGGCTCCGAGGGAGGCCGAGCTCCTCGCGAACGTCGGAGCCGAGGCGGCGACGCGGACGCCCTTTTCGCGCGGCAGGCCGGTCAGCTCGAACGCCCCCTCGGCGTCGGTCTCCGCCTGCGTCCCGTCGGCTGCCCGCGACGCTCCTGCGCCCGTCGTCCAGGCTGCCACGACGGTCGCCCCCTGCACCGCACGGCCGTCCGAGGCGGTGCGGACCCGCCCGGTCACCGTCCGGCCCTTCTCGAGCGCGAGGTCCCCGAGGTCGAGCTCCCGCGGCGCACCGGAGCCGACGGCCTCGAGCGAGACGACCCGCGTCAGGTATCCCTTCGCGCGGACGAAGACGTTCCCGGGGAAGAGGTAGGGCCGGTCGAAGGAGAAGCGACCGAGCTCGTCGGTCCGGACCCGGCCCGGGTGACCGTGGTGCGAGCGGGGGCGCCCGTCGGGTCCCGGCTCGAAATAGCCCGGGTTGATCCCCGCTTCGGCGATCGGCGTCCCGTCCGCGTCGACGACGCGCCCCGTGACGCGGTGCGCCCTCGAGAGGACGATCTCGAGGCGCGTCTCCCCTCCGAGCCGCCCATTCGCGGAGACGTGCCCCTTCGCCGTCGCGTTCCACGCGAGCGTCCCGTCGACCGGGAGGCCCGCGAGCGCGAACGTCCCGTCGCTGCCGCTCAGGGCCGAGACCTCCGGCAGGGGCGAATCGACGAAGTACTCCCGGCCGGGGCCGACCCGGATGAAGGCCCCCTCGACGACCATCCCGAGGTCGTCCCGGACGCTGCCGCGGAGCGTCCGCCCCGCCTTCAGGACGACGACCTCCGCGACGACGGGCGTCTTCCCGACGGTGAACGCCTTCTCCTCCTCGGCGATGCCGCGTCCCTTCCAGGAGAGGAGCCATCGCCCCGCCTCGAGGCCGTCGAAGGAAACGCGCGACCGCTCGGGGGCGGGGGGAAGGGAGATCCTCTTCTCGGCGAAGGGGTTTTCGGGGCGGCCGCGCTCTCCCTCGCGTATCGGGGCGAGCGAGACGACGAGCGTCTCTTCGCCCCTCTCGTTCGGAGAGAGGAACGGGATCGTCAGCGAGGCGCGGGCGGGCGGAGGGTCCGGGTTTCCGAGGGCCGCGCGGGCCGGGGAAAGGGCGAGGATTGCCAACGCGACGAGCGCCGCGGACGTCAGGGACGAGCGAGTCCCGGCTTCGTGAGGCTTCGGCAAGGTCCTTCTCCTCCGGGGGCGATTTCGAGAGGGCGTCGGAAGAGTCTACGGATGGGGAGAGGAAGCCGTCCAGAAACCTTCCGCCGTCGGCGCCCAGGCGGCCGCGCGGCCGGCTTCGGGAACCGTTCGGGAAAATGAGCGAAAATCACCGCTTCGCGTACGGGGAGCCGACCGGAACGGAGGCTGCTTCGCGCGACGAAAGACGGCATGCCCGAACAGCCTTTCCTCTCGGTCGTCATTCCGGCCCGGAACGAGGCGGAGAACGTCCGCCCCCTCGTCGCCGAGGTCCGACAGGCCCTCGACGGGGCCTTCGAATACGAGCTGATCTACGTCGACGACGGGTCGACCGACGCGACGTTCGAGACGCTGAAGACTCTCGCCGCGGAGGGCTTCGACCGCCTGCGGGCGCTGCGGCACGAGCGGAGCACCGGCCAGAGCTTCGCGGTCCTCACCGGGGCCCGCGCGGCGCGGGGCGAGTGGCTCGTCGTCCTCGACGCCGACGGCCAGAACGACCCGGCCGACATCCCCGGCCTCGTCCGGACGGCGCTCGAGGGGAACGCCCGCGACCCGCGCGTCGTCGGCGTCATCGGCCACCGCGTGAACCGCCGGGACGACTGGGTGAAGCGGGTCAGCTCGAAGGTGGCGAACGCGTTCCGGAACGCGATGCTGAAGGACGGCGTCCCCGACGTCGGCTGCGGGCTGAAGGCCGTCCGCCTCGACTGGTACCTCCGCCTCCCCGCGTTCGACCACATGCACCGCTACGTTCCGACGCTCGTCCAGGCGCTGGGCGGGGTCATGCTCGTCCACCCCGTCAACCACCGCCCCCGGATGGCCGGCCGATCGAACTACGGCGTCTGGAACCGGCTCTGGGTCGGCCTCGTCGACGTCCTCGGCGTCGCGTGGCTGAAGCGGCGGGCGAAGTCTCCCGTCGTGAAGGAGGTCCTCCCGTGACCCTCACCCTCGAGCGCGTCTGGGTCGGCCTCGGCCTCTTCGGCCAGCTCCTCTTCAGCGCCCGGTTCATCATCCAGTGGATCGCCTCCGAGCGGCAGAAGAGAAGCGTCATCCCCGTCGCGTTCTGGTACTTCAGCCTCGGCGGCTCGGCCCTCCTCCTGGCCTACGCGATCTACCGGAAGGATCCCGTCTTCATCCTCGGCCAGAGCGCGGGGGCCGTCGTCTACGTGAGGAACCTCTGGCTCATCAAGGCGGCGCGCCACCTGGAAGCCGGGACAGACCCCGGGGACGGGGCGTGACGCCCGACGAAAGGCTCCTTACGGGGCCGACGGACGATCGCCGCGCGCTCCTCTTCCTGCTCCTCCTCGCGACCGTCCTCTTCGGCGCCGGCCTCGGCCTGCGCGACCCGTGGCCCGCCGACGAGCCGCGTTTCGCGCTCGTCGCGCGGCAGATGGTCGAGAGCGGCGAGTGGCTCTTCCCGGTCCGCGGCGGCGAGCTCTACCCCGACAAGCCGCCCCTCTTCATGTGGGCGATCGCCCTCTTCCTGAAGCTGACGGGCTCGCTCCGCGTCGCGTTCCTTCTTCCGTCGCTCCTCGCGGGCCTCGGGACGCTCGCGCTCGTCTTCGACCTCGCGCGGCGCCTCCACGACCGCGCGACGGCCTGGCGGGCCGGACTCCTCCTCCTCCTGACGGTCCAGTTCACGCTCCAGGCGCGGACGGCCCAGATCGACGCCCTCGTGACGCTCTGGATCACGCTCGGGGTCTACGCGTTCGTTCGCTTCCTCCTCCTCGAGGGAGGGTGGCGCTGGTACTACCTGGGATGGTTCGCGGCGGGGCTCGGCGTCATCACGAAGGGGGTCGGCATCCTCGCCCTCTTCGCGCTCGTCCCGGCGCTCTACACGCACCGCGCCGAGATCCGGCGCGCGCCCCTCTCGTCCTGGCCGAAAGCGCTCGCCGGGCCGCTCGCCCTTCTCGCGGCCGTGGCCCTCTGGGGCGTCCCGATGCTCGTCGCGGTCGCGCAGAGCGGCGACCCCGCGCTCGAGGCCTATCGGAACAACATCCTCTTCAAGCAGACCGTCACGCGCTACGGCGCCGCGTGGCACCACGTCGAGCCGTGGTGGGACTACCTCGTGAAGGTGATCCCGCCGTTCTGGCTCCCGCTCTCGCTCCTCCTGCCGTGGCTCGTCCCCGCCTGGGTCCGCGAGGTGCGCGCCGGGGACCGCCGGGTCCCGGTCCTCCTCGGCTACCTCCTCCTGGTCCTCGTCTTCTTCAGCGCCTCGCCCGGCAAGCGCGGCGTCTATATCACCCCGGCCACCCCCGCGCTCGCCCTCCTCGCCGCGCCGCTCCTGCCGGAGCTCCTCCGCAAGGCCTGGCCGCGGCGGCTCTTCGCGGGCCTCGCCGGCCTCGTCGGCGCCCTCGGCCTCCTCGCGGCGCTCGCGGCGCTCCTCGTCCCGAGAGTGGGGGCGAGGCTCGCGGCCGAGGAGATCGCGAACCCGTGGCCCGCCGCGCTCGTCCTCGGCGTCGCCGCGACGGCGTTCGTCCTCCGTTTCCGGCGCTTCCCCCTCGCGGCCGTCGCCTCCGTCCTCTCGATCGTCTGGCTCGTCGTCGGTTTCGGCGTGAACCCGCTCCTGAACGCCTCGCGGACGCCGAGGGCGGTCGTCGAGGCCGCGGAGTCGCGCGTCCCGCCCGGTGAAGCGCTCGCCCTCGTCGCGTACCGCGAGCAGTTCCTCCTCTTCGCGCGGCGGCCGACGAACCACTTCCCCTACCTGATGCCACCCGAGATGCAGGGGGCCGCCGCGGCCCGCTGGCAGGCGGGCGACGCGGGGCGGTGGGTCCTGGGGCCGGACAAGGCCCTCGCCGACGCCTTCGACCTCTCCTCGGCGACGGACCTCGGGAAGCGCCACGGGCGTCGCTGGCTCCTCGTCCCGCCGGGCTCGGGTCGCCCCGACGCCGCGGCCCCGGACGGCCCCGTCTACCTCTACACTCCTCCGAAGACCGCACCGTGAAGACCCTCCTCACCGGCGCCGCCGGCTTCATCGCCCTGCACGTCGCCGAGCGTCTCCTCGACGCCGGAAACGAAGTCGTCGGCGTCGACAACCTGAACGCGTACTACGACGTCTCCCTGAAGGAGGCGCGCCTCGCGAGGCTCCTTCCGCGCAAGGGCTTCCGCTTCGAGCGGCAGGACCTCTCCGACCGGGAGGGGATGGCGGCCCTCTTCGCGCGCGAGCGCTTCGAGAAGGTCGTCCACCTCGGCGCGCAGCCGGGCGTCCGCCACTCGCTCGACGCGCCGTTCGACTACGTCGAGTCGAACCTGACGGGGCACCTCACCGTCCTCGAAGGGTGCCGGCGGACGGGCGTCGCGCACCTCGTCTACGCGAGCTCCAGCTCCGTCTACGGCCTGAACGCGACGCCGTTCCGCGCCTCCGACCGGACGGACCATCCCGTGAGCCTCTACGGCGCGACGAAGAAGGCGAACGAGGTGATGACGCACGCCTACGCGCACCTCTTCGGCGTGCCGGCGACGGGCCTCCGCTTCTTCACCGTCTACGGCCCGTGGGGCCGGCCCGACATGGCGACGATGAAGTTCACGCGAGCGATCCTCGCGGGCGACCCGATCGACGTCTACGGCCACGGAGAGATGAAGCGCGACTTCACCTACGTGGGCGACATCGCCGACTCCGTCGTCGCCCTCCTCGACCGCGCGCCCGAGGCCGACCCCGCGTGGACCCCCGACGGCGGCGACCCGGCGGCGAGCAGCGCCCCGCACCGCGTCTTCAACATCGGCAACGGCGAGCCGGTCCTCCTGACGGAGTTCATCCGGACGCTCGAGGAGCTCCTCGGCCGGAAGGCGAACCTCGTCCTTCGCGAGATGCAGCCGGGCGACCTCGTCGAGACGAGCTCCGACACCGAGCCGCTCGCGCGCCTCCTCGGCGCGGCGCCCCACACGCCCCTCGCCGTCGGCCTCGCCCGCTTCGTCGCCTGGTACCGGGAGTACTACCGGGTCTGAGGGCGGCGGGCGCGACGCGCGCGGACCGCCCTCACCGTCCGTCCTTCCCGATCTCCACGCGGCAGCCCTCGAGGCCGCCCGGAGGCACCTCGCACGCGGCCGCCGCCGAGAACGGGCTGCCGCCGGCCGAGAGGCACCAGAGGCCGGGAGAAGGGACGCGGGTCGAGAAGCGGCCGGAGGCGTCGGTCAGGGCGTCGGACGGCGGCGACCCCGGCCCTCCGAGGAAGAGGGAGACGATCTCCGAGACGACGGGACGGCCGGCGCGAGTGAGGACGCCGGACACCGGAATCCCGTCGCAGCCGAGCGAGACCTCGGAGGTCTCTCCCTCCCTCACGTCGACGTTCGCGCGGAACGCCCCGCTCCATTCGTAGGCGGAGCCGGGACGGGTCGGGTCCCGGAAGCGCCAGCTTCGGACGAAGGTGAGCGAGCCCGCCTCGGCGTTCTCGAGCGTGAAGCGGCCCGCGGAATCGACGGCGGCCTGGTTCCGGTTCGAGAAGCCCCCGTCGTGGCCGTACTCGACGGCTGCGGCCGTCAGCTCCCACGAGGTCCCGCAGACCCGCCCCTTGACGCGCCCGCCGCTCGAGAGGAGGACGTCGACCGAGTCGGTCTCCGGAGAGATCGCGAGGGTCTTCGGCGCGAGCTTCTCCTTGCGCGCCGTGAGCGTCACCTGGCGCCCGGGGAGGATCGCTTCGAGACGGAACGAGCCGTCTGCCTCCGAGACGCCGCGGACCGACCCGTGAGAGCCGGACTCCCGCCCCGACCAGCGCGCCTCGAGGGCCGCTCCCGCCACGGGATCGCCCCCGTCGGCCTTCGCGACGCGCCCCGTGAGCGTCCGGCCGGCCCGGAGGACCACGTTCCCGAGGTCGAGCTCGCCGCGCTCTCCCCCCTCGGCGATCGGCTCGAGCGTCTTCGTCTCGGGGAGGAAGCCGTCCGCCTCCGGGACGATCTGAACGGAGGCCGGGAGGCGGCGGTGGAACGAGAACGTGCCGTCCTCCGCGGCGACGGCGAGGGCGGGGTGCCCTTCGACCCTCGTGTGGCGGTTCTCGTTCCCCTCGGCGTCCCTCGTCGTCGTCCGGGTGACGTACGAGACGTTGAGCGGCGCTCCCGCGACGGGGCGTCCCTCCTCGTCGACGAGGCGGCCGAAGACGCGCTGCGCGCGCGTCAGGACGATCTCGAGGCGCGTCTCACCGCCGAGGGCGCCGCGGACCGTCTCGTGCTCGTCGGTGGTCGTCTCCCAGGAAAGGGTTCCGTCGACGGGAAGGCCGCGGACGACGAACCCTCCGTCGCTCCCGGTCCGCGCGCTCCTCTCGGTCCCGCCCGGCCGGCCCCCGACCAGGTCACCGGCGCGCAACCGCACGCGGGCGCCGGCCACGACCATCCCGAGGTCGTCCCGGACGCCCCCCGTGACCGACCGTCCGCGCTCGAGCGCGATCGCCCCGGCGTCGGCCCGCGTCTCGGCCACTTTCACGACCTTCATCCCGGCCGCGATCGACGCGCCCTCCCAGCCGAGGACCCAGTCTCCCGGCGGGACGTCGTCGAGGACGACGGCGACCGTCGCCGGGCGCGGCGGGACGTCGACGCCCCTCTCGGCGAGGAGGAGGCCCTTCGTCCCGGCGTAAGGGTCGATCGTCTCCTTCAACGAGACCGTCAGCCGCTCGGTCTCCTTCCCTTCGGGAGCGAGGAACGCGAGCTTCACCGAGCCCTTCGCCTTCAGCGTCGCTTTCGCCGCCGCCGCTTCGGGCGCGACGACGAGGTCGGCGGGCTCGAACGACCGCGCGGTGAGGCGGAGGGTCGTCGCCTCCGCGCCGGCCGGGAGCTCCGCGACGAGCCCCTCCGTCGTCGCCCGGAGCGGCACCTTCGTGCACGCCGGAAGGAGGCAAGCCGAGACGTCCGCCACCGGCCTCTCGAGCCGGTCGACGACGCGGAGCGCGACGAGGCGAGGCGGGGGAGCCTCGGCGGCGACGGCCGGCAGGGAAGCGAGAAGGACCAGGACCGGGATCAAGGAGGATGGGGTGATGTCTCGAACGGCGGATCCGCGGGACCTCGCGGGCGTCGACCTCGGAATGGCCGTCATCGGGACTCCTCTTCGAGCGCGGGACGGAGATCGACGGCGCAGCCCGAGAGCCCCGACGGCGGCACCTCGCAGGACGCGGGCGCCCACCTCAGGCCGAGCCCGGCCGGATCGTCGATCCAGGGCGACCAGGTCCCGGGAACGGGGACGTTCAGCGAGAAGCCGCCGGCGGCGTCGACCATGGCGTCGGCTTCGCGGTTCCCGGGGCCGCGAAAGACCACGACCTTCCCGGCGGCCGGAGCCCCTTCGCGCAGGAGCGTCCCGGAAAGGGGAATCCCGTCGCAGCCGAGTGTCAGCATCGCCGTGCTCCCTTCCTCGACCAGCAATGTCCCTCTCGTCCCGCCCGTGACATAGGCCCCACCCGACGGGTTCGCGGGATCTGCGAAGGCGAAGGCCCGCACGAAGCTGCGGAGGCCCGGCTCGACGTCTGTGAACACGAAGCGGCCCGTGGCGTCGGGCCTTCTCGCCCCGCTCCTCATCTTCGCGAAGTCGTCGGCGGTCATCCAGATCTCGGAGCGGGCGAGCTCGAACGGGCGGCCGCAGAGGCGCCCTTCGACGCGGCCCCCTCGCCCCAGCACGACCTCCACCTCGGCATCGTCCGTCCCCTCACCGATCTCCAGCGTCTTCGGCGCCCGGCCGGCGATCCGGGCCACGAGACGGACGGGCCGGTCCGTGACGATCCCCTCGAGAGCGAAGGCCCCTTCCTCGTCCGAGGTCGTCGCCTGCTCGTCCGTTACGAGCCGGCTGGCCTCCTCCCGGGTCGAGGTCGCCTCGAGCGAGACCCCGGCGAGGGGAGCGCCGGTTGCCGCGTCGGTCACGCGGCCGCGCAGGGCACGGCCGCGATCCAGGACGACGTCGCCGAGGAGCAGTTCCTTCGCGGCGCCCTCCATAGGAAGCGCTTCGAGCTTCCTCTCGGCGAGCCGGAAGCCCCTCGCGCGGAGCTCGACGACGGCCGCGAGCGGCGATTCCCGGTGGAAGGCGAACGCGCCGTCCTCGCCGGCCACGACCCGGTCCCGGGCGGTCGTGCTCCAGCCCTCGCGCAGGTAACGGACTTCGATCCGGACGTCGGGAACGGGCTTCCCCTCGGGGTCGACGATCCTCCCTGCGACCCGCTGCGCGCGGTCGAGGACGATCTCGAGCCGCGTGGCGCCCCCGAGGAGCCCGGACGCATCCATGCAGCCCGGCGCGCTCGCGCTCCAGAGGAGCGCCTCGCCGTCGGGCGCCCCCTCGATCGAGAAGCCGCCGTCCGGGGCGGTGCGGACCTCCGCGTGGAACGTGTCGCGCTCCTCCAGCCGGGAGCGCTCCTCGAGCGCGACCCGCGCGGCGGGAAGCGGCGTCCCGAGGTCGTCCCGGACGGAGCCCGCCACGGTCAGGCCGAGCCGGAGGAGGTGCCGGCCCGAGTCGACCGCTCCGCGGCGGACGGAGACGAGCACCCTCCCGGCCGCGACGCGGGGGCCGCTCCAGACGACCGCCCAGCGTCCCGGGGCGACGTCGTCGAAGACGACCCGCGCCGGCTTCGGGGCCGGCGGCAGGGAGACCTTCCGTTCGGCGACGGGCTTCAAGGGTCCGTCCGGTCCCACGGCGGCGAGCGTGATGACGACCGTCTCCTCGCGCCTTTCGTCGGGCGAAAGGAGGGTGACGGCGATCGAGCCTTTCGCTTCCGGAGGCCGGGGCGTCTTGCTCCCCGGCGGGGCTCCGGCGAGCGGCGCAGCGACGAGGAGGAGTGCGGCGAGGAGCATCGGTCCTCCGGCGGAATCGGGTCCTGATCTTCCGTACTACAACAGAAATCTGGAAAAGAAGGACCCGGCCTCAGCTACGCGTAGCGCCCCTCGATGTACTCCGCGGTGCGGGGGTCCGCCGGGCTGATGAAGAGGTCCTCCGTCCGGGAGTGCTCGACGACCTGGCCGAGGAGCATGAAGATGCACTCGTCGCTCGCCCGCCGCGCCTGCGCCATGTTGTGCGTCACGATGACGATCGTGTAGCGCCCGGCCAGCTCGAACATCAGCTCCTCGATGGCGCGCGTCCCGCCGACGTCGAGCGCGGAGGCGGGCTCGTCCATCAGGATGACCTCGGGCTTGAGCGGGAGGAGGCGGGCGAGGCAGAGCTTCTGCTGCTGCTCGAGGAGGAGGGAGGTCGCCTTCGCGTTCAGGCGGTCCTTCAGGTCCTTCCAGAGGCCGACCTCGGTGAGCGCCTTCTCGACCGCGTCGTCGAGGACGCTTCGCCTCAGCTCCGTCCGCGGCGTGTGGACCCGGAGGCCGAAGACGACGTTCTCGTAGACGGAGATCGGGAGCGGGTTCGGCCGCTGGAAGACCATCCCGACGGCCTTCCGGAGCTCGACGAGCGAGACCTCGGGCGCGTAGATGCTCTCGCCGAGGACCCGGATCTCGCCGGCCGTCCGGACGTTGCCGTAGCGCTCGTTGACGCGGTTGAAGCAGCGGAGGAGGGTCGTCTTCCCGCAGCCGCTCGGCCCGATGAGGGCGGTGATGATCCCCTTCTTGATGTCGGCCGACACGTCGAAGAGCGCCTGGAAGGCGCCGTACCAGAGCGAGAGCCCGCGGGTCTCGATCGCGTGGTCGGGCCCGGCCGCGGGGACGCCGCTCACCCGAACACCCCGGCGACGTAGTCGCGCGTCTTCGGGCTCCTCGGCTCGCCCGAGAAGATCACCTCGGAGTCGTCCAGCTCCACGATCTCGCCCTCCAGCAGGAACATCGTCCGGTCCGAGAGGCGGCGCGCCTGCTGCGTCAGGTTCGTGACGAGGACGATCGAGATCTCCGCCTTCAGCTCCTTCAGGACGTCCTCGATCCGCATCGTCGTCACCGGGTCGATCGCGATCGAGAACTCGTCGAGGCAGAGGATCTCGGGGCGGTGGGAGAGAGCCCGGGCGATCGTCAGGCGCTGCTGCTGGCCGCCCGAGAGGGCGGTGCCGAGGCTCCCGAGGCGGTCCTTCACCTCGTCCCAGAGGGCGGCCTGGCGGAGGCACTTCTCGACCACCGGGTCGAGGTCCGCCCGGTTCGTGACTCCCGCGCAGCGGGGGGCGAACGCGACGTTGTCGTAGATCGAGAGGGGGAGGCCGACGGGGAGCGGCGCGACCATGCCGATCCTCCGGCGCAGACCGAAGACGTCCTTCGACCTCCTCACGTCCTCGCCGTGGACCTTCACGCTCCCCGAGACGGAGGCCGCCGGGATGAAGTCGATCGTCCGGTTCAGGCAGCGGAGCATCGAGGTCTTCCCCGACTGCGCGGGCCCGATCACGGCGAGGATCTCGTTCTTCCGGAGGTCGAAGGAGATCCCGTGGATCACCTCGCGCCCGGAGTAGGAGAGCCGGAGGTCGTGGACCTCGATCTCCGGCGGGGCGGCGCTCCCGGCTACCACCTCTTCCGCCCCCGGAGCCAGATGCGGACGGCGATCGACGTCGCGTTCACGAGGAGGACGGTCGCCAGGAGGACGACCGCCGTCGCGTAGGGGAGCGCCTCCTTCACGTTCGGGACCTGCGTCGCGAGCGTGTAGAGGTGCATGGAGAGCGCCATGCACTGCTCGCCGAGGCCGTAGGGGAAGAGGTCCCCCTTCTCGACGGCCTTGAAGAAGACCGCCCCCGTGAACATGATCGGCGCCGTCTCGCCCGCCGCCCGGCTCACCTGGAGGATGACGCCGGTCAGGATGCCGCTGATGGAGTTCGGGAGGACGACGGCCCGGATCGTCTGCCAGCGGGTCGCGCCGACGTTCCAGCACGCCTCGCGGAAGGCCGTCGGCACCGAGGCGAGCGCCTCGCGCGTCGACGCGATGATGACGGGGAGCGTCATGATCGCGAGGGTCAGCGAGGCGGAGAGGATCGAGTAGCCGAGCTTCGCGGCGTAGACGAACGCGCCGAGCCCGAAGAGCGCGTGGACGATGCTCGGGACGCCGGCGAGGTTGATGACGGCCAGGTTCACGAGGCGGTTGAACCAGCTGTCCTTCGCGTACTCGTTCAGGTAGATCGCCGCGAGGACCCCGATCGGGGTCGAGACGACGAGCGAGATCCCGACGAGGTAGAGCGTCCCGACGAACGCGGGCCAGATCCCGCCGTCGCGCATCCCGTTCTTCGGGACGTCGACGAGGAACTCCCACCCGAGGGCCGGCCAGGCGAGGACGACGAGGTAGCCGACGATGAGGAGGAGCGGCAGGATCATCGCCGAGGCCATCAGGCCGAAGACGGCCTTCGCGAGCGCCTCCGTCCGCTCCTTGCGCAGGCCGTGCGGGGTCTTCGCGAAGCGGCCCGCCACCGTCACTTCCTCCTCACGCCGCGGACGGCGAAGTCGGCGGCGAGGTTGACGACGAACGTGATGAGGAAGAGGAGCGTCCCCGTCAGGAAGAGGACGCGGTAGTGGGGCGAGCCCGAGGGGGCCTCGCCGAGCTCGGCGGCGATGTTCGCCGTGAGGGTGCGCACCGGCTCGAGGATCCCGCCGGGGATGTTCACCGCGTGGCCGGTCGCCATCAGGACGGCCATCGTCTCGCCGACGGCCCGGCCGACGCCGAGGAGGACCGCCGCGAGGAGGCCGTTCTTCGCGGCCGGCAGGAGGACGCGCCAGACGAGCTGCCAGCGCGTCGCGCCGAGGGCGACGCCCGCCTCGCGGTACGAGTCGGGGACCGCCTTCAGCGCGTCCTCGCCGATCGAGACGATGACGGGGACGCTCATGAGCGCGAGGAGGATGCCGCCGTTCAGGAGGTTCACTCCGACGGGGGCGCCCGTCACCGAGACGACGAGCCGGCTCATGACGGTGAGGCCGATGAACCCCCAGACGACGCTCGGGATCGCCGAGAGGAGCTCGATGACGACCTTCAGCGTCTCGCGGAGGCGCGGCTTGCAGAACTCGGAGAGGTAGATCGCGGCCCCGAGGCCGAACGGGACGGCGATGACGATCGCGAGCGCGGTGACGCTGAGCGTCCCGATCGTCAGCGCGAAGGTGCCGTAGCGGACGTTCTTCGCCGAGGTCGGGTACCACTCGGTCGAGAAGAGGAACTGCGTGAGGGAGAACTTCTCGTTCGCGAGGACGGGGAAGGCCTCGCGCAGGACGAAGAAGAAAATCGCGGCGACGAAGAGCATCGCGCTCACGCCGGCGAGGCGGATCAGCGTCTCGAGCGCCTTCTCGCCGAGGACCGAGAGGCGGGGGCGCTCGGGGCGGGGCGCGGCGGCCGGCGGAGCGCTCATGGTGCGGGGGCGGCCTCCGGAGCCGGCGGTGCGGACGGGGCGGGCGCGGGCGGAGCCGCGGAGGCGGGCGGAGCGGGAGCCACGACCGCGGGAACGTACCCCGCCACCCGGACGACTTCCTGGCCGGCGGGGGAGAGGATCCAGTCGATGTAGTCCTTCACCGCGCCCTCGGGCGGCCCGAGCGTGTAGAGGTGGAGGGAGCGCGCGAGGGGATAGGTCTTGTCGTGGACGGCGTCGATCGTCGGCCCGACGCCCGGGACGCCCGCACCGGGCGAGACGCGAAGCATCTTCACGTGGTCCGTCGCGTAGCCCATGCCGCTGTAGCCGATCGCGGTCGGCGTGACCGCGACGAGCTCGACGACCTCCTTCGAGCCGTTCAGGTCGAGGGAGCCGAGCCGGAAGTCCTCGTCGTCGAGGGCCCGGCTCCGGAAGAACTCGTACGTCCCGGAGCTCGACTGCCGGCTCACGCGGACGATCCGGTCGTCCTCCACGCCGGGGATCGTGACGCCGAGGTCCGACCAGCGGAGGGCGCGCCCCCCTTCGGCGTAGATCTCCTTCAGCTGCGCGAGCGTCAGCTCGGAGACGGGGTTGTCGCGGTGGACGAAGACGGCGAGCGCGTCGTAGCCGACCTTGAAGTCGACCGGCGCCTTCCCCGAGTTCGCGAGCGCCATCTCGGACTCGCTCGGCTTGATGTCGCGGCTGGCGTTCGCGATGTCGACCGCCCCCTTCACGAGCGCCGCGATGCCGACGCCCGATCCGCCGCCGGAGACCTCGACCTCGACGCCGGGCGCCGCCTTCCGGTACGCCTCGGCCCAGACCTGGGCGACGTTCACCATCGTGTCGGAGCCCTTGTTCTGGATCACGTTCGAGGGAGCCTCGCCGCCGTCGCGGCGTCCGCAGGCGGGGAGGCCGAGCGCCGCGACGGCGGCGAGGAGGAGGAGCGGTCTTCCGAATGCGGCTCGGGGCATGGGCTCCGGGCGCGGCTCCCGCCGTCAGTCGTGCGTGCCGTCGAGGACGGCGCCGACGAGGTCGCGGATGTTCCGTTCGAGGAACACGTAGGTGGCCTGGTAGGCGGCGCGGACCTCCTCGGGGGAGCCCGCGACGCGCGACGGGTCGGCGGTGCTCCAGTCGAGGTAGACGAGGTTGCGCGGCGTGCGGGGGAAGAGGCTCTGCGCCTCCGGCGCGACGCCGACGATGACGTTGTAGTAGTCGAGGTTCGGGACCTGGTCCGTTCCCTTCGGCGCCATGCGCGCGGCGTCGTAGCCCTTCTCCGTGAGGAACTCGGCCGTCCGCGGGTCGATCGCGCGCGGCGAGAGGCCGGCGCTCGAGAAGAGGAAGCGGCTCTGGTCGAGCGACTGCCCGATCGCCTCGGCCATCTGGCTCCGGCAGGCGTTGTGCTCGCCGACGAAGAGGACGCGGAACGTCTCGGCGCCGGGGTGCTTCGCGTACTGCCCGGTGCACATGTAGAGCGTCTCCATGCAGACGTTCCGGGCCTGGTCGGCGACCCGCTCGAAGCGGCGGCCGATCGTCGAGAGCGCCACGAGCATCTCGGCCCCGATCCGCCCCGCGCTCACCTCGTCGAGGAGCTCGGTGACGAGCGTCCCGAGAAGCGCGTCGACCGCCGGCTCGCGCGCGACGACGGCGCGGGCGAGGTCGGCGTCCTGGGCGAGGAAGGCCCGGGTCGCGTCGTGGATCATCGGGATCGCGAGGTCGGCCATCTCGACGAGGCGCCCGGTGTGGGTCTCGGGCGTCGCCGGGAGCTTCTCGAGGCGGAGCACCTGGCGGGCGATGCTCTCGGCATAGTCCCCGACCCTCTCCAGCTCGAGGTTGATCTTGATCGCGCTGTAGGCGAGGCGGAGGTTGAAGCCGACGGGCTGCTGCCTGACGAGGAACTCGAGGCAGAGACGGTCGATCTCCTTCTCCTTCTCGTCGATGAGCTGGTCGCGCAGGATGACGGCGTAGGCGCGGGCCCGCTCGCCCCCCTTCATCGCCTCGACGCAGTCGCGGAGGTTCCGCTCGGCGAGGGCGGACATCTCGAGGAGCTGCTGGCGGATCCGGTCGATGTCGCGTCCGAGGGACTCTTCGAGGCGAGTCGGCATCCTTCTCCCCGGCGAAAGAGGATCGCTCCTCCCCGCTATCTCCTTGCAGCGGCGAACCATAACAGACGCGAGGTGGGTGTCAAACGGGATGGAGGAGGAGCCGGCGGCCCGCGACGTCGCGGAAGGACCCGCGATTCCGGGGCGCGGCGGACGGGCCCTGATGGAGGATCATCGAGGCGGCCGCCGCGGTCGGATGAAGCTCGGCGGGCCGAGGAGGCGAGGAATGGCGGACGGACGCGCGGACATCGGCCTGATCGGGCTCGCCGTCATGGGCGAGAACCTCGTCCTGAACCTCGAGTCGCGCGGCTTCCGGGTGGCCGTCTACAACCGGACGGTCGAGAAGGTCGACGCGTTCGTCGCGGGGCGGGCGAAGGGGAAGAACGTCGTCGGGACGCGCTCGATCGCCGAGCTCGTCGCCGCGCTCTCGGTCCCGCGCCGCGTGATGCTGATGGTGAAGGCCGGCGCGGCCGTCGACGGGCTGATCGACGCGCTCGTCCCGCACCTCTCGCCGGGCGACGTCCTGATCGACGGCGGGAACTCCCGCTTCGAGGACTCCGCGCGACGGGCCGGCGAGCTGGAGGCGCGCGGGCTCCTCTACGTCGGCGCGGGGGTCTCCGGGGGCGAGGAAGGGGCGCTCCTCGGCCCGTCGATCATGCCGGGAGGCTCCGCGGCGGCGTGGCCGCTCGTCGCGCCCCTCCTCCGCGCGATCGCCGCGCGGGCTCCCGACGGGACGCCCTGCTGCGACTGGGTCGGGAGCGACGGCGCCGGGCACTTCGTGAAGATGGTCCACAACGGGATCGAGTACGGCGACCTGCAGCTCCTGGGCGAGGCCTACCACCTCATGTCGCACCTCCTCGGCATGGAAGCCGCCGCGATGAGCGGGGTCTTCGACCGCTGGAGCCGCGGGGACCTCGACAGCTACCTCGTCGAGGTGACGCGCGACGTCCTCGCGGTTCGCGACGCCGACGGCCGTCCGCTCGTCGACGCGATCCTCGACGTGGCGGGGCAGAAGGGGACGGGGCGCTGGACGAGCGCGACCGCCCTCGAGCTCGGCGTGCCGCTCGGACTGATCGACGCGGCGGTCTCCGGCCGGTTCCTCTCCACGCTGAAGGAGGAGAGGGTCGCCGCCGCGAAGCTCCTCCCGGGTCCGGCGCCCTCCTTCTCCGGCGATCCCGCGGCGTTCGTCGACGACCTCGGGAAGGCGCTCTTCGCCTCCAAGCTCGTCTCCTACGCGCAGGGTTTCGCCCTGATGAGGGCGGCCTCCGAGAGCCGCGGATGGGGGCTCCGCTACGGCGGGATCGCGCTCCTCTGGCGGGCGGGCTGCATCATCCGCTCCGCCTTCCTCGACCGGGTGAAGGAGGCGTTCGACGCGCAGCCGGCGCTCCCGAACCTCCTCCTCGACCCGTGGTTCCGCGGCAAGGTCGGAGAGGCCCAGGACGCCTGGCGGCGGGTCGTCTCGGCCGCGGCCCTCTCGGGCGTCTGGGCGCCCGGCCTCTCGACGGCCCTCGCCTGGTACGACGGCTACCGGAGCGCGCGCCTCCCCGCGAACCTCCTTCAGGCACAGCGCGACTACTTCGGGGCGCACCAGTACGAACGGGTCGACAGCCCCCGCGGCGAGCTCTTCCACACGGACTGGACGGGCGCCCGGGACGGCGAGGGCTCTCCTCCCGGCCGGGGCTGACGGCCCCTCAGCCCCCGGTCTTCAGGACGGCGCGGAGCACCTCTCCGACGCTCCACGCCTGGGCCACGCAGCCGCCCGCGCGGTGGGGCGGGTCGCCGTCGAAGACCTCCGGGAGCTGGCCGAGCCCCGGCCCGAGGAGGTGCTCGAGGAGCGGCGCGAGCCACGCCGCGGCCCTCCGCCGGCTCTCGGGCTTGTTCCCGCGGACGGCCAGGTGGGCGTCGACGAAGGGGCCGAGGAGCCACGGCCAGACGCTCCCCTGGTGGTACGCGGCGTCCCTCTCCGCCGGTCCTCCCTCGAAGCGGCCCCGGTAGTCGGGGTGCGCGGGGTCGAGCGTGCGCAGGCCGTACGGGGTGAGGAGCTTCTCCTCGATCGCCGAGAGCGCCCTCTCGGCCCGGCGACCGGTGACGAGGGGCCTGTGGAGAGAGAGGGCGAACAGCTGGTTGGGGCGGAGGGAGAGGTCTCGCGTCCCGTCCGGCCCGACGACGTCGGCGAGCCAGCCGACGCCCTCGTCCCAGAAGAGGGCCGAGAAGCTCTCGCGCGCCTGGTCGGCGATCGCGAGGAGACGGGCCGCCGTGAAGGCGTCTCCGAGGTCGGCGGCGTAGAGGCTGACGACGCGCAGCGCGTTGTGCCAGAGAGCCTGCACCTCGACCGGCTTGCCGGCGCGCGGCGTCACGACGCGCCCGTCGACCCGCGCGTCCATCCAGGTGAGCTGCTGGCCCGGCTCGCCCGACGAGAGGAGGCCGTCCACGTCGCAGCGGATGCCGAAGCGCGTGCCGCGCAGGTGCCGCTCGACGATCTCGACGAGGAGCGGGTAGACCTGCCTGCGGAACGCGTCGTCGCGCGTCGCCTCGTGGTAGGCGCGGACCGCCTCGACGAACCAGAGCGTGCCGTCGACGTTGTTGTACTCGGGCTCGGTCCCCTCGTCGGGGAAGCGGTTCGGGACCATGCCGCGGTCGACGTAGCGCGCGAACGTCTCGAGGACCGACCGGGCGGCGTCGAACCGGCGCGTGGCGAGGAGGAGCCCGGGGAGCGCGATCATCGCGTCGCGCCCCCAGTCGGTGAACCACGGGTAGCCGGCCACGATCGTCCATCCCTCGCCGCGCCGCGCGACGAACCGGTCGGCGGCGCTCCGGAGGACGCGCAGGGCGCGGCGGTCGGAGCCGGCCCCCTCGACCTTCCTCCGCCGCTTCTCCTCCGCGTCGGCGAGGTCGGGGGCGTCGGAGGCCGAGCGGCCGGCCAGCGTCGCGACGAGAGTCGCCGCGGGGCGGTCGGCGAGGTCCCAGGCGAACGCGAGCGGCGAGAAGAGGTCCTCGGTGAACGGGAAGCCGCGCGCGCGGTCCAGGTCGTACTCGAAGCCGCGGTACCAGAAGAAGGTCTCCGTGGCGGAGGCGGCGTCGTGGGCGAGTCGGAGCTCCGGGAGGCCGCAGACGGGCGAGAGGTTCACGGCGCCCTCCTCCCGCGCGAGCGCGGGGTCGCACGGCGTCTCGACGCCGCGGAGGGCGTGGTGGTCGCGGTACGCGAGGAGGGGTCGGACCTCCAGCCGGGCGGGAGCGCCGCCGGAGAGGAGCTCCCACGTCACCACCGCCGTCGGCTCGCCGTGGACGAGGAAGAAGGTCCGGCGCAGGCGCGCCCCTCCCGCCTCGTACTCCCACGTCGGGAACGGGTCGACGCGGAAGGAGCGAAGGAGCAGGTCTCCGCGAGGGTGGAGCTTCCCGCCGTAGAGGTTGACCGAGAGGTCGAAGCGCTCCTCGTCCACGAAGAGCGTCTCCTCGAGCTTCGCGAGGAGGACGGCGCGGCCGGTCGGCGGCGTCGTGGCCGAGACGAGGAGGCCGTGGTAGCGGCGCGCACTCCGCCCCGAGACGGTCGACAGCGCGTAGCCGCCGAGACCGTCGGTCTCGAGCCATTCGGCGTCGGGGAGGAGCGGGAAGCCGTTCATCGTCGCGGAAGGCGCGGAGGAACGTTACACCGGTTCCCCCCGGGCACGCACCTCAACGGATCCACACGGTCGTCCGGAAGGTCCGCTCGGGAGGCGCGTTCCGCGCCGTCGCGTAGAAGGCGACGACGTCCGTGACGCCGGAGCGAAGAGCCTCGAACGGGATCCGCACCCTCCCGCCGGAGAGCTCCTCGGCCGGTCCCTTCCTGCGGAGGACCTTCTCGTCGACCTCGACGACGTACCAGCGCGCCTCCGACCCGGGGTCGACGGGGAGCTCGAGGAGCACCTCGTCGCGGGCGTTCGCCTCGAGCGTCTTTCCCGCCGAGGCTTCCGTGGCGAGCCAGACGTTCCTCCCCTCCCAGACGCAGCCGCAGCCTGCGGTGAGGCTCGCGAGGAGAACCGCGGCGGCGGCGGGGAGGATTCGCATGAGCGGAGTCTAGACGGGCTCCCCCGTCGGGATCCGGAGCGTGAAGACCGAACCCCTGCCCGGGGCGCTCTCGACGGAGAGATCGCCGCCCAGGAGCCGGGAGAGCCGGCGGCTGATCGAGAGGCCGAGGCCCGTCCCTCCCTTCGCCGCGCCTTCCTTCGTCTGCGCGTAGTCCTGGAAGAGGAGCTCCACCTCCTCCGGGGCCATTCCGTCGCCCGTGTCGCGGACCCGGAGGAGGACGTCGCCCCCCTCGCGCGCGGCCTCGAGCCGGACGACCCCCCGCGCGGTGTGCCGGGCGGCGTTCGAGAGGAGGTTCAGCAGGATCTGGCGGAGGCGGGTCGGGTCGGTCCGGACGACGCCCGCGGCGTCGAACCCCTCCGCCTCGAGCGTGCTCCCGTTGCGCCGCACCATCGGGCCGACCGTGGCGAGGAGGTCGGGGAGGAAGCGCGAGAGGTCGACGGTCTCGGAGGCCACGTCGAGCCGGCCCGCCTCCACCTTCGCCAGGTCGAGGACGTCGTTGACGAGCGTCAGCTGGTGCTCGGCCGCCCGGCGGATCCGCCCGAGGTCCTCCGCGAACTCGGAGAGGTCCCGCTCCGCGGCCTGCTCCGTCAGGAGGTCGGCGTATCCGAGGATCGCGTTGAGCGGGGTCCGCAGGTCGTGCGTGACGTTCGCGAGGAACTGGCTCTTCACCCGGTTCGCCTCCTCCGTCCGCTGCTTCTCGCGGAGGAGCCGCCGGGTGCGGTCGGCGACGAGCTCCTCCAGCTCGCGCGCCCGCCGCTTCAGCATCCTCACGCGAAGGACGTAGAGGCCGAAGGCGACGCCGAGGGCGGCGGCCAGGCAGAGGCCCGGGAACCAGGCGGTCTGGTGGAGGCGCGGCTCGACCCGGACCGCGACGGGCGCTCCGACGGAGGCCGAGGGGCTGCCCGGCGCCGAGACCGACACCTCGAACGCATAGCGGCCGGGGCCGAGGTTCGTGTAGATCGCCGAGCGCCGGCTTCCCGCCTCGACGGGCTTCCCGTCGAAGCCCTCGAGCCGGTAGCGGAACCGGGCCCGTTCGGGCGAGCGATAGACCGGAGCGGTGTAGCGGATCTCGAGCGTCGACCGGCCGGGCGGCACGATCGCTCCGGCGACGAACGGGACGGGCCGGCCGTCGACGAGCACCTGCTCGATCCGTGGGACGGCCGGCCGGCGGGGACGGAGCCCCTCGCGCGGATCGAGGAGCGCCGCGCCCCCCTGCGTGGCGAACCAGAGACGGCCATCGCGCGTCCGGAGGCCGGACGGCTCGCCGGCGCCGTTGCACTCGGCCGAGCGAAGGCCCTCGGCCTCTCCGAAGAGCGTCACCGGGATCGCGGCGATCCGCCCGGCCTCGTAGCGCTCGATCGCCGCGCGCGAAACCCGTGCGATCCCGCGGTTGCTCGTCAGCCAGAGGTGGCCGAGGCCGTCGTCGAGGACCTCGTACACCGTGTCGTCGAAGAGGCCGTCGCGCTCCGTGAAGGTCCGGAAGCGGCCGTCCCGGCCGCGAGCCAGGCCCCCTCCGAGCGTCCCCGCCCAGATCGTTCCGTCGTCGTCTTCGTGGATCGCGTAGACGGTCGCCTCCGGAAGGCCCTCGGCCGTGCCGTACGTCTTCGACGTCCCGCCGCGCAGCCGGACGAGCCCGCCGCCGGCGGCGCCGATCCAGAGGCTCCCGTCCCGCGTGGCCCGCATCGACCGAAGCCGCGGGCTCGGCACGCCGTCGGCGGCGCCGAGCGTCACGAACCGCGCCCCGTCGCGCCGGCAGAGGCCGTCGCCGGTGGCGACCCAGAGCGTCCCCGCGGCGTCTTCCGCGACCGCGTAGAGGTCCGGCCCCGGGAGGCCGGGAGGAACGAGGTCGGGCCTCACGCGGCCACCCGCGATCGCGGCGAGCCCCCCCTTCGTCGCCACCCAGACGACGCCGTCGCGCCCCTCGTGGAGGCCGACGACCGTCTCGTCGGGGAGGCCGTCCGCGCGGCGATACGTCCTCACGACGCGCCCCTTCTCGAGGAGGGCCAGCCCGGCGGCGTACGTCCCGACGAACGTCCGGCCGTCGCTCGTCTCGAGGAAGGTCAGGGTCGGGTTCGTCGGCATCCCCTCGGGGCGCCCCCAGACGCGGAACGAGGAGTCCGAGAGGCGGTGGACGCCGCCTCCGGCCGAGCCGTACCAGAGGTCGCCGTCCGCGTCCTCGACGAGCGGGAAGATGGGGGCGGGCGAGATCGGCCCCTCCTCGACGAGGCACTCGACCGGGGCGCCGGCGGCTCCGATCCGGCAGAGCCCCGCCGCCGTCGCGGCCCAGACGTGCCCGTCCCGATCGGACGCGAGCGTGTGGACCTTCTCGCTCGCGAGCCCGTTCGCCGCGCGGATCGAACGCGTCGAGCCGTCTTTCCACCTCACGACGCCGGCGTCGGAGCCGACCCAGAGCGCGCCGTCCGATCCGCGGCAGAGCCCGCGCAGGCGCTCGCTCGGGGCGCCGGGGAGCGCGACCGCTTCGACCGTGCCGTCCGGCGCGCGGCGCGCGAGGCCACGGCTCGTCGCGATCCACACGGCCCCGTCGGGGTCCTCGAGGAGGGACGACACCTCGTCGCTCGGAAGCCCGTCCCGCGTCGTCAGGACCGTGATCCCCTCGCCCGCGATCCGGACGAGCCCTCCTCCCGACGTCCCGGCCCAGACCGCGCCGGCGCGGTCCGCGAGGAGACAGCGGACGGCCCGCTCCGGGACCCCCTCGCGCGCGCCGAACGCGCGGGCGGAGCTTTCGACGATTCGCGCGAGACCGGCAGCCGTTCCGACCCAGAGGCTCCCGTCCGGCGTCCCGAGGAGCGCGTAGACGACGTTGTGCGGGAGGCCCGGCGTGTTGCGCCGGTCGTGAACGACGAAGTCCCTCCCGTCGAAGCGCGCGACCCCCTCCTCGGTGCCGACCCAGAGAAAGCCGTCGCGCGTGAAGGCGAGCGCGAGGCCGGTGCTCTGCGGCAGCCCGTCATCGGTGCCCCACGACGCCCGAACGTACTGCGTCACGGCTCGGCCGGGATCGAGGGCGAGCGCCGCCGGAGTGGCGAGGAGGGCGGCCGCGAGGGCGCAGAGAAGCGCGCAACGGCCCCACGCGACACCTCGCGCGAGCGGAGCGCAGACGCGGCGAGCAGTCCGGCGTCTCGACATGGGGGCCACCGGACAGGATACGCGAACGGGGCGCGGCGCGGGCTCCCGGTCGCGCTATCGTCGGGACCGATGACGTCGCCCGAGCGCCTCTCCCTGAAGCACCGCGTCGTCGCGGGCGACCCTCCGGGCGCGGCCGACGTCCTCGCCCGCGTCTCGGGCCTCTCGAAGGGGATCGTGAAGGACGCAATGCGGAAGGGAGCGGTCCACGTCGGCCGCGCCGGGCGAACGCCGAACCGCCTTCGCCGCGAGACGGCGACGGTGCGTCCGGGCGACGTCCTCGAGATCCACTACGACCCCGAGCTCCTGGCCCTCGTCCCCCTCGCGCCCCGCCTCGTTCGGGACGCCGTGCGCTGGTCCGCGTGGGTCAAGCCCGCGGGCCTCCTGACGCAGGGGACGCCCTTCGGCGACCACGCCTCGCTCCTGCGCCTCGTCGAGAAGTCGCTCGACCGGCCCGCGTTCCCGGTCCACCGCCTCGACCGCGAGGTGGAAGGCCTCGTCCTCGTCGCGCACGACGAGCGGGCCGCCGCGGCCCTCTCCGAGCTCTTCCGGACCGGGAAGATCGTGAAGCGCTACCGGGCCGAGGTGCTCGGCGACGTCGCCTCCGCGCTCGGCCGCGAGGGAATCGTCGACACGCCGCTCGACGGGAGAGACGCAAGGACCCTCTGGCGCGTCGTCCCGGGCGAGACGGGCGGCGGGACGACGACGCTCGACGTGACGATCGAGACCGGGCGCCAGCACCAGATCCGCCGGCACCTCGAGGCGATCGGCCACCCGGTGATGGGCGACCCGCGCTACGGAGCGGGGAACAAGAACCGCGAGGGGATGCGGCTCGCCGCCGTCTTCCTCGGGTTCCGCGACCCCTTCACCGGCGAGGAGGTCGCCCTCTCGGCGCAGGGCGACTGACGGCCGCGCCCGGCCGGCTGCTACCATCGCCCGCGCAAAGACGACACGAGGGATGACACGGTGGCCGAGCCCATCTCCGTGACGGCTCTCCTCCGCGCGCACGCCGCCGGGGAGGAGGGCGCGTTCGACCGGCTGCTCCCGCTCGTCTACGAGGAGCTCCGGAAGGTCGCGCGCCGCCAGCTCCGCCGCGACGGGGGAGGAGGCGCCCTCGCGACGACGGAGCTCGTCCACGAGGCGTACCTGAGGCTCGCCGGGCACGAGGCGCTGCGGCTCGAGGACCGGCAGCACCTCCTCGCGGTCTCCGCCCTCGCGATGCGGCAGATCCTCATCGGACACGCGCGCGCCCGCCACGCGCTCAAGCGCGGAGCGGGCGTGGCGGCGGTACCGCTCGACGAGGGCGAAGCCGCCGTCCGGGCCGACTCCGAGTGGCTCCTCGACCTCGACCGGGCGCTCGAGCGGCTCCGGGCCCACGACGAGGGGCTCGCCTCGATCGTCGACTGTCGCTTCTTCGCCGGGATGAGCGAGCAGGAGACGGCGGAGGCGCTCGGCCTCTCGCTCCGCTCCGCCCAGCGGGGGTGGATGAAGGCCCGCGCCTGGCTCCGGTGCGCGCTCGAGGGCGGTTCGCCGGAGGAGACGCCGTGAGCCCCCTCCCGGGCCGCGACGAGTGGGCGGCCCTGGACGCGCTCCTCGACGCGGCGCTCGACCGCCCGCCCGCGGAACGCCCCGCGTTCCTCGAGGAGGCGTGCGCGGGGAACGGAGAGCGCAGGAAGCGCCTCGAGCGCCTGCTCGAGTGGGCGGAGGAGGAGGAAGGCCGCCTTTCCCCGAGCGGGGCGCTCGCCGGGCCGCTCTTCGCCGAGGTGGCGCGCGAGCTCGCGGATGCCCCGTCGGAGGATGTCCTCGCGCCGGGGGCCTCGCTCGGGCCGTACCGCGTCGTCGGGTTTCTCGGCTCCGGGGGGATGGGTCACGTCTACCGCGCGCTCGACCCGCAGCTCGATCGCGAGGTGGCGATCAAGGCGCTCGCGCGCACGTTCCACGACGACGCGGCGAGCCTCCGGCGGTTCGAGCGTGAGGCGCGGGCGCTCGCGGCCCTGAATCACCCCGGCATCGCAACCCTCTACGAGCTCCTCGAGGTGGAGGGGAGACCGTACCTCGTCCTCGAGCTCGTCGAGGGGGAGACCCTCGCCGAGAGGCTGGCGCGAGGCCCGATGGGGGTCGCGGAAGCGGCCGGGACGGCGCGGCAGGTCGTCGACGCGCTCGCGGAGGCTCACGGGAAGGGGATCGTCCACCGCGACCTGAAGCCCTCGAACGTGAAGATCGCGGAGGACGGGCGCGTCAAGCTCCTCGACTTCGGACTCGCCAAGAGCGTTCCGGGGACGGGTGGCCGCGAGGCCGGGACCGCGACGACGCTCTCCGGCACGGTCCTCGGTACCGCGCCGTACATGAGCCCGGAGCAGGCGCGGGGGCTCCAGATCGACCGCCGGACGGACATCTGGGCCTTCGGTTGCCTCGTCTACGAGATGCTCTCCGGCGTCCGCGCCTTCGACGGACGGACGGTCTCGGACGTCCTCGCATCGGTCCTGCGCGACGAGCCCGACTTCGGCCGCTTGCCCCCCGCGACCCCCCCGGGCCTCGTGAGGCTCGCGAAACGGTGCCTGAGGAAAGACCCGCGGGCGCGGCTGCAGGACATCGGCGACGCCCGGGCGGACCTCGAGGAGGCGATCTCCGCGCCGGGGCCGGCGGACGTCCGCGCGCGCCCTCCGGCCCGCCCCGCGCTGCGCTGGGTCCTCGCCGCGACGGCCCTCGCCGCCGTCGCGCTCGCCGTCGGCGCCCTCGTCCGGCAGTCCGGGCCGGAACGCGTCGAGCTCGTGCGCCTCGGGCTCGACCCCGGCGTGCCGCTCGACGAGAGCTTCGCCCCGCCGTTCGCGCTCTCGCCCGACGGGAAGTCGGTCGTCCTCGTCGCGAAGGAAGGGGAGTCGACGCGTCTCCTCCTTCGGCGGCTCGACGAGTTCGACTCGCGGCCGCTCGCGGGCACCGAGGGGGCGTGGCAGCCCTTCTTCTCGCCCGACGGCGCCTCCGTCGCCTACTTCGCCGACCGCAGGCTCTGGAAGCTCTCGCTCGCGGGGGGCTCCCCGGTCGCGCTCGGCGAGGTCGGGAACAACCCGCGCGGGGGGAGCTGGGGAGAGGACGGCACGATCGTCGTCGGCCTCTCGCAGACGTCGGGGCTCCACAGGGTCCCGGCCGCCGGCGGAGCCCTCGAGCCGCTGACGCGCCTCGACCTGGCGGCAGGGGAAACCTCGCACCGCTGGCCGCAGGTCCTGCCCGGTGGGAAGCACGTCCTCTTTTCGTCCCTCACCGAGGAGAGCTCCTGGGACGACGCGGTCCTCGAGGTCCTCAGGCTCGAGGACGGCGAGCGCCGGGTCGTGCAGCGCGAGGCGACCTACGGTCTCTGGGCCGGGCGGGGGCCGCTCGTCTACGCGCACGCGGGGCGCCTCCTCGCGGCGGCGTTCGACCCGGTCCGCCTCGCCGTTACCTCGGCTCCCGAGGTCGTCCTCGAGGGCGTCGCCTACAGCCCGAGGAACGGGGGGACGAAGGTCGCGCTCTCCGCGAGCGGGACGCTCCTCTACGTCTCCGGCCGGCCGACCTCCGTCGACAAGCACCTCGCCTGGGTCGACGCCGAAGGGCGCGCGACCCGGCTGCCGGGCGCCCCGCGGCGCTTCCGCGAGCCGAAGCTCTCGCCGGACGCGGGCCGCCTTGCCGTCCGCATCGGCGGTGCCGACCGGGCGGAGGCGTGGACGCTCGACCTGGCGACGGGGACGCTCGTCCAGGTCACGAGGGGGCTCTCGCCTCGCCGCCCGACCTGGTCGCCCGACGGCGCGCACCTCGTCGCCGGCGCGCGATCCGGGGCGCGTTGGGCCATCTTCGCCATGCCGGCCGGGGGCGGCGAGCGCACCGTCCTCTACGAGAGCGACAACCGCGTCTACCCGACGTCGTTCGCCCCCGACGGCCGGACGCTCGTCTTCCAGGAGCAGCGCCCCGGCCGGGGCTGGGACCTGCGCGCGCTCCCTCTCGGCGACGATCTCAGGCCCGCCGCCGGGCCGCACGACCTCGCGGCGGGACCCGCGAACGAGACGAACGGCATCGTCTCCCCCGACGGCCGGCTGCTCGCCTTCGAGTCGGACGAGCTCGACGCCGTCGTCCAGGTCTACGTGTCGCGTTTCGTCGAAGGCGCCGCGAAGACGCAGCTGACGCGGGAGGGCGGGCGTTTCCCGAGGTGGTGGTCTCCGGCGGAGATCCTCTACCTGCGGACGCCGGAGTGGGAGCCCCGGAGGGTGCCGCTCCGCGAGGCGGGAGGACGGATCCTGGCCACCGAGGAGGTCCCCTTCTGGCCGCGCGAATCGACCGCGACCCGGGTGCGGACGTCGCTCTTCATTCCGAACTACCTCGGCTTCGACCTCGACGCCGGGCGCCGACGCCTCCTCGTCCTCGAGGAGCCCACGCTCCCCGAGACCGCCGTCCCGCCCGGGCCGCGCGTCGTCCTCGGCTGGCTCGACGAGACCGCGCGCCGCTTTCCCCGGTCGAACTGAGGCGGGGCTGGCGGGTCTTTCCCTCGGACGGCGTCTCTCCGAGGAGAGGGGCGCGCCCGCGCCCCGGAAAGAGGCTGCCGTGGCTCGATCGCCAGAGGTCCGCTTCATCGTCCAGCAGGGGCTCCCCGAGCCCGCGCCGCACTCCTGCTCACTCCAGTACGACGCCCTGGCCTTCCAGCCGCGCGTCATGGCGGTCCTCGTGGCCGCGGCCGCGGCTGTGCGCGAGCCATCGGTCTGGGCCGCGCTCGCCGCGCTTCTCCTTCTCGGCGCGGCGGCCCCCCGCCTCAACCCCTTCGACGCGCTCCACTCTCTTCTCGCGCGCCGGCTCTCCCGCCGGGTCTTCCTCCCCGGCGCCCGCGCGCCGAGGCGCTTCGCCCAGCTCCTCGCCGCCCTCTTCTGCCTCACGGCCGCTCTCGGGCTCCTGACGGGACGCGAGGCCTTCGTCCGGGGGATCGTCGCGGCTTTCGGTGCGGCGTTCGTCGGGATCTTCGCTTTCGGGTTCTGCTTCGGGGCCTGGCTCTTCCGGCTGCTCGTCCCCTCCTGGAAGCCGCCGCAGGAGCGTCCCGCCCGGCCGTCGACCGGGAGCGTTCCGGCGCCGGCGGCGGCGCGCGCCGAGGGGGCCGCCTCGCCGGGGGGCTGGGCTCCGCACGCCCCCCGGACCCCCGCCCCCGTCGACGAAGCTCGGGCCAGCCTCGGAGGCCCGTGTCGCACGCCCCCCCGGACCCCCCACACGTCCTCTCCTTCCTCCCAGCCGCTGGCGGGGCTCGCCGGGGGGGCTGAGCTACGCACGCCCCCCCGGACCCCCACGAAACCTCTACCTCCTCGCAGAAGTTGGCGGGCATTCCGGCGGATCGCGTTTAGGTAGGGGCACGGACGAAACGGGACGCCACAGAGGCCCCGCAATCACGCGCCGCTGACAGGGCGGCTGGAGGACGACATGCAGACCGCGACCACTCCGACCACTCCGACCCCTCTTCTCGCGCCCCGGCCGGGAATCGACCTCGAGGCGATCAAGGCGCGCCAGCAGGCCACCTGGGCCTCGGGCGACTTCGGGCAGGTCGGCGTCCGGCTGCAGATCGTCGGGGAGTCGCTCTGCGAGGTCGTCGACGTCCTCGCCGGCGAGCGCGTCCTCGACGTGGCGGCCGGAAACGGCAACGCGTCGCTCGCCGCGGCGCGGCGTTTCGCCGACGTGACCTCCACCGACTACGTCCCGGCGCTCCTCGATCAGGGACGCCTCCGCGCCTCGGCCGACCGCCTGGAGATCACGTTCCAGCCTGCCGACGCCGAGCGGCTCCCGTTCCCCGACGCCTCCTTCGACGCCGCGCTCTCGACGTTCGGCGTGATGTTCGCGCCGGACCAGAAGCGCGCCGCCTCCGAGCTCCTGCGCGTCGTGAGGCCGGGCGGCCGGATCGGCCTCGCCTCCTGGACCCCCGAGGGCTTCCTCGGGAAGCTCTTCGAGACGATGAGCGCCTTCGTGCCGCCGCCTCCGGGCCTGGCGTCGCCGATGGCCTGGGGGAGCGAGGACCGGCTGGCCGAGCTCTTCGGGACGGAGGCGTCCGACATCCGTTCGACCCCGAGGACGTACTTCTTCCGCTTCCGTTCAGCCGAGCACTGGGTCGACTTCTTCCGGGCCTACTACGGGCCGACGCACAGGGCCTTTGCCGGGCTCGACGCGGCCGGCCAGGAGGGCTTGACGCAGGCGCTCGTCGAGCTCCTCGGCCGCTGGAACGTGAACCGGGGGACGGCGCTCGTCGTCCCCGGCGAGTACCTCGAGACCGTGATCCGCAAGTAGAACGACCGACGCCGGCCGGGCCACGCGCCCGGACCGCTCCTCCACGCACCAGACCGCTCGATACCGAGCAAAGGAGACGAACATGACCCGATCGACGAATGCGGGCCTCGCCCGCGGCCTCTTCATCGCCGCCCTCCTGGCCTTCGGCGCAGCCCCCGTGGCGCTGGCCGACGACATGACCCCTCTCCCGGTGCCCGAGGTCCTCGAGGTGCCCGAGGGAAGCCGCGCGTTCCTCGTCGCGCACGCCTTCGGAACGCAGAACTACGTCTGCCTCCCGCGGGTCTCGGGGCCCGGGCTCGGCTGGACCTTCTTCGGACCCCAGGCGACTCTTTTCGGCGACGAGTCCGGCCAGCTCGCGACGCATTTCCTGAGCGCCAATCCCGCCGAGGAGGGCACTCTCCGCGCCACCTGGCAGCACTCGCGGGACTCCAGCTCCGTCTGGGCGCAGGCGATCCAGAGCTCCTCCGATCCGGCCTTCGTCGCGCCGGGCGCCGTCCCGTGGCTCCTCCTGCGCGTGACGGGAGCCGAGACCGGGCCGACCGGCGGCAAAAGGTTGACCGCGACCTCGTACATCCAGCGCGTGAACACCGACGGCGGAATCGCACCCGCCGGCGACTGTCCGGCCGTCGGCGCGAAGCTCTTCGTTCCGTACACGGCCGACTACGTTCTCTACCGGACGCGGCGCTGAGGCGCTCCCGAGTCGAGATCCCCGAACAGAAGGAGACCGAGATGAGCACGACCCCCGCCTACGACTACCGCGAGGTCCTGGCCGCCTCCGAGAAGGTCCGCTGGACCGTCGACGACCTGATGGGAGGCCACGCGCTCGACTTCTCCCGCCCCTTCCTCCCCGAGTCGCTCGCGCGCGTCGACGCGCTCGACTTCCTCACGCCCGCCGAGAAGCGGACCCTGAACCAGGTCCGCGGGAACGCCTACCTCTGCATCTTCGGGCTCGTCGAGGAGTTCATCCTCCCGTTCGTCCTCGACCACGTCCGGCCGCAGCTGTCGGGCGAGGACGAGCGCGTCCGGGCGATGCTCCAGTTCGCGAGCGAGGAGGCCAAGCACATCCATCTCTTCAAGCGGTTCCGCGAGGAGTTCGCGAAGGGCTTCGGAACGGAGTGCGCCGTCATCGGGCCCCCCGAAGCGATCGCGAAGGCGATCCTCGCCCACGAGCCGCTCGCCGTGGCGCTGGCGATCCTCCAGATCGAGTGGATGACGCAGCGCCACTACCTCGACGGCATCCGCGACGACGCCGGCATCGACCCGATGTTCCAGGACCTCCTGAAGCACCACTGGATGGAGGAGGCGCAGCACGCCAAGCTCGACGCGCTCATGGTGGACGCCCTCGCGGAGGGGAAGGACGCCGAGGCGCTCTCCCGCGCCGTCGACGGCTACCTCGCGATCGGGGGCTTCTTCGATGCCGGCCTCGAGCAGCAGATGCTCTTCGACCTCGAGGCCTTCGAGCGCGCGACCGGTCGCAGGCTGACGGAGGCGGAGAGGGAGAGGGCGATGGCCGTGCAGCGCCAGGCCAACCGCTGGACTTACCTCGGGTCGGGGATGACCCACCCCGAGTTCCTCAACAGCCTCGGCCGGATGAGCCCCGCCTTGCGCGAGAAGGTCGAGAGGGTCGCACCCGCGTTCTGCTGAGCGCGAGGGCCGGGAGGCCCCGCCGAGAGGCGGGGCTTTCCGGGCGCGGCCTGGCGGCTCTCAGCGGACGAGATTCCAGACGTACCAGGCCGCGAAGGCCGAGGAGAAGACGATCCCCGAGACGCTCCACGCGCTCAGCGCGCGGGACGGCCGGTGCTCCGCCGGGACCTCCGCCGCGTGGATCGCCCGGTGGTTCAGCCACGCGAGGGCCGGCGCGGTGAGGAACGAGAGCGACGTCGCGAGGTCGACGAGCGTCTTGAACGCGGCCCCGCCCCGCAGGGCGTATCCGATGATCGCGAGCGAACCGACTCCGAGAACCACGAGCGAGGCCCAGTAGACGCTCCCGCGCGTCGTCGGCTCGCCCGGCGTCTCCGGGCCGCGGAAGCGCGCGGCGAGGCCGGCCAGGGCGCGCGGGAAGCCGTCGGCCACGGTCAGGGTCGTCGAGAACATGACCGTCCCGGCGGCGAGGCCGATGAGCGGCGCCGCCCACTCTCCGAGGTTCCTCGTGTAGAGGGCGATGACCTGCTGCGCGAAGACGGCGGCCCGGTCGTCGAACGCCTCGCCCGAGCCGTACATGACGCCCGCGCCGAGGAGGACGAAGCAGAGGGCGAGGAGGACGGTGCCGACGTAGCCGACGTTGAAGTCGAGGACCGACTCCTTCACGCGCGGGACGTGGCCCGTCTGCTCGCGCCGGGCGAGCGTCCAGAGGGAGTGCCAGATGGAGATGTCGAAGGCGGACGGCATCCACCCGACGAGAGCGACCATGAACGCGACGGAGCGCAGGTCGGTGAAGGCGGACGCGTCCGGAAGCCAGGGGATGGTCGACCACGGAACCTTCGGGATCACGAGCGCGGTCGCGATGAACGTCGTGAGGGTGAGGACGAGGACGATCGCCTTGTTGATCCGGTCGAGCCACCGGTAGTGCCCGACGAGGAGGAGCGCGCCGCAGAGGACGAGGAGGAGGCCGGCGATCCAGAACGCGGGTGGAAAGCCGAGGAACGGCGCCGTCCAACCGAGGAGCGCCGCGAAGAGGGCCGCCGTCACGAGCGTCACGACGGACTGGACGGTGAACATCGTCCCGGCCGTCAGGATCCCGTAGAGCCACAGCGCCCAGCGACCCTGGCGCCGGTAGCCCTCGAGGAGGCTCGTCCCGGTGGCCGCGGCGTAGCGCGGCCCGAACTGGAAGGCGGGGTACTTGAAGAAGTTCGCCGCCAGGACGACGACGAGGAGGCCGAGGCCGAAGCTGGCCCCGGCCCGGGTGCTCTGGACGAGGTGCGAGACGCCGACCGCGGCGCCCGCCCAGAGGAGGCCGGGGCCGAGGGCCTTCAGGAAGGACCGCTCTTCTCCGCTTGTCACGGCCGGGCATTGTTCCCCGGTCCGCCCCGGCGGACAACACCTTCTCAGAACGCGTGCCCGAGCGCCAGGTGGAAGACCGTCCGGCTCTCGCCCGGCCGCGGGCCGAAGAGGAAGCCGGCGTCGACCCGGAGCGGCCCGACCGCCGTCCGGAGGCGCAGGCCGAGACCCGCGGCCCAGCGCAGGTCTCCGAGGTCGATCCCGCCCTCCCACGCGTTGCCGGCGTCGAGGAAGAGCCCCCCTTCGAGAGGGCCGAGGAGCGGGGCCCGGAGCTCGGCGTTCCCGACGAAGTACGACGTGCCGCCGAGGTTCGAGCCGTCCTCGCCCTCCGGCCCGAGCTCGCGCTCCCGGAAGCCGCGGTGCGTGCTCGCTCCTCCCGGGAAGAAGCGTTCGCCGATGGGGAGGGTCGCCGACCCGTGCGCCCAGGCGTACCCGGCACGCAGCGCCCCCCCGAGGGTGACGCCGCTCCCGAGGTCGCGGAACTTTCGCGCGTCGACCTCCAGCCGGTCGAAGTCGACGTCGCCGCCGAAGGCCTCGCGGGAGGCCTTGTCGCGGACGAGGAGGTACATGCCGGTGGACGTCAGGAACGGGTCGTCGCGGAGGTCGAGGGAGACCGTCGGGGTGAGGGACCCGATTCGCGAGGTGACGGGCACGATCGCGGCCTCGACGTCCGGCGCCACGTCGAGCGGCTTCTGCTCCTCGATCCGGTAGACGAGCGTGACCCGCTTCCTCGGGTCGATCTCCAGGGAGAGGCCGGCCTCGGCCCCGACGGTCCGGAGGGAGAAGCCGTCGAACGACGCGTCGAGGACGTACGAAGCCCGCACGGAGTTGTCGAGGCGGGTGCCGAAGAGGGACGGCTGCCCGACCTCGAGGACCGCGCTCTGTCGGACCGTTCCGGCGAGCGCCGAGAGGCTCCCGTGGACGGCCCTCCCGAAGAGGTTCCGCTCCACGAGGGTCCCGGCGAGCTCGAGCCCGCGTTTCGTGTTCACGTCGAAGCCGTACTCCACGTAGCGCGTCGAGCGCTCCACGACCTCCACGACGACCGCCTTCTCGGGCGGGCTCGCCCCGGGGACGGGGACGGCGATCACGGTCACCGTGTCGAAGACGCCGAGCCGCCCGAGGCGCGCCTGGTGCTCGGCGAGCTTCACGCCGTCGAAGTCCCGTCCCGCGCGCTCGTCGCCGAGCGAGAGGATGCGCGACGCCTTGGTCTTGTAGTTGCCCCGGACCGTCACCTCGCCGAACCGGTAGAGGCTTCCCTCGGCGACCGCGAACGCGAGAGGGACCCGCCCCTCGGAGTCCGCCTCGCCCGGGCGGGGCGTCACGACGGCGTCGTCGTATCCGCGTCGGGCGTACTCGAGGCGGACGGCCTCCGCCGCGTCGGCGTCTCCCCCGGGCCACCAGGGCTTTCCCACCTCGAGGCCCGAGGCCTTCCGCAGCTCGTCCTCGCCGATCGCCGAGGCGCCGGGGAACGCGAGGCTGCCGATCGTCTGCCTTCTCCCCTCGTTCACCCGGAAGACGACGGCCGGCTTCTCGCCGGGGCCCTCCACCTCTACCGTCACGCGGGCGGCGGGGAAGCCGGCCCGCGCGTAGACGTCGAGCAGCGCGAGTCGGCTCTCCTCGAGGAGCTCCGGGCCGGGGTGGCTCCGCGAGAGCCCGAGGAGCCGGGGCTCGAAGAGAGGGATCGCCTCCGAGAGCTCGTCCGCGGGAATCGACTCGGCCCCTTCGAACCGGATCTCGCCGACCGAGCGGCGCGGGCCGTGCCGCGCCTCGAGGACGACGGTCCTGAGGTTCCCTTCCTGCTTCTCCGAGTGCGTCACCTCGACGCCGGTGTAGCCGCGCTCCGTCATCCCCTCGTCCGCGGCGCGCTCCAGCCGGTGGAGGACGCCCGAGGAGAGGGGGACGTTCCGCCGCTTCCACGTCGCGGCGACCTCGCGCATCACCTTTCGGTCGACTCCCTCCCCCGCGAGCTTCTCGCGGGGGCCGAGGTCGAGCGTCACGGAGACGGCGCGCGAAGCGCCTCCGTTCGTCTCCTCCTCCGCGACGCGGAAGGCCGCCCGTTTCCAGCCGAGCCCGCGCAGGCGCCGCTGCTCTCTGCGGAGGAGGTCGTCGAGCTCCTTCCGGTTCCAGCGCGAGAGCTTCGCGTCGACCTTCCTCACGAGGAGCTTCACGCGCGTCGGGAGGCTCGTCACCCAGGGGAGCCCGCCGAGGTCGGCGCCCAGGGAGTCGAGGCGCGGGAGCGGCGACTCGACGAGGTCGAGCGTGACGCGCGTCGCCCCCCGCGCGTCCGGCTCGCCGACCGTGACCGTGACCTCGGGGGCCGGGAGACCGGAGCGGGCGTAGGCCTCCGCGACCTGGCCCGGCACCGTGGCGGCCGCGTCGGGGGGAAGCGGTCGCCAGCTCTTCAGGTCGATCCTGCGGAGGAGAAGCGGGCGGGAGATCTGATGGGCGCCCCGCACCTCGATCTTCCGCACCCACTTCTCGGGCGGCCCTTCGGCGGCGGCCGCGGGGAGAGCCGACGGGAGGAGGCCGAAGACCAGGCCGAGGAGGAGGCCGAGGAGGAGAGCGGCGCGGCGATCAGTCCAGCTCATGCCGGATCCTCAGGCCGCCCGAGAGCGAGCCGTCCTGGTTCTGGCGAAGACGTCCGCGCACCTTCGAGCCGAGCCTCAGCCTCAGCTCGAACGCGTCGTTCGTCTCGCCGCCGGTTCCCTTGTAGTAGGTCGCCGAGAGGCCGCCGCCGAGCTCCTTCCCGACCGAGAAGAGGAACTGCTCCCCCTCGGGCGTCGTCGGCAGAGGGACGATCAGAAGGTCGGTCTGCGCCCCGAGCGCCCCGAGGATCGGCGCCGCCGCGCTCCGGAGCGCCATGCGTCCCGCGGCGGCGGCGAGGCCCGGACCGCCCTCCCCCGACCCGCCGAAGAGGACGGCGACGATCTCCGTGTGGCTCCTCCCCTTCGACGAGGAGAGGATCAGCTGGGCCTTCGAGGCCCGCCCGTCGACGCGCACCGTGATCTCCTCCTCTCCCCTAGTCGTCGTGGCGAGGACGTCGATGTCGGGGTCGATGCCGGCGAGGCCCTTGAACTCGAGGTCGGCGCGGGCGATGTCGAACCGCGTGCCGAAGGCGTTCACGGTGCCCCGCGACGACGAGAGCGTGCCGAGGACGACGGGGCGGTCGAGCGTCCCCTTCACGCGGAAGCTCCCTCCGAGCTCCGCGTCGCCGAGGTCGCCTTCGACGCGGATCGCGTCCCGCGCCAGGACCGCGACGTCGAACGAGAGCCGGGGGAGCCAGGGGGACGGCTCGACGGGCGGCGGCGGGCGGCGGGCGCGTTCCGTGAGCGTGCTCAGCAGGCCGGCGAGGTCGAAGGCGGGGACGTAGACGGCCTCCTCGACGCGGACCTGGCCTCCGAGGACCAGGGCGCGCCACTCTCCCGACGCGGTCAGGTCGGCGTCGGCGCGGACCAGGAGGTCGGGGTTCACCTCCAGCTCGACGTCGCGGCCGCGAATCGTCGCGTCGACGGTTCCGGCCGGGCGTCCCTTCTCGAGGCCGACGCTTCCCGCGACGACGACGGAGCCCCCGCCGATCCGGGCGGCGAGCCGGTCCGTCCGCAGCCGGTCGGGGGCGAGCGTCACGGTCCCGGTCAGGCCCTCGAGGGGCGAGGGAAAGTCCGGCCCGTCGAGGAGCCCGTCCTCGAGCGTGACGGTCCCGGCGACGACCGGGGAGGCGAGGCTGCCGGAGATGTCGAGGCGCGCCGCGAGGCGCCCGGAGGCCCGGTCGAGGGCGTCGACGAAGGGGAGGAGGAAGCCGAGGTCGAGCGACGAGACGACGGAGAGGCCGCCGGCGCCGCGCCCCGCGAGCGGGAGGCTCCCGGACGCCTCCAGCGCGAGGCCGTTGCCGGAGAGGCGGAGCGAGCGGACGTCGAGCCGGCCGCCCGCGACGACGACGCGCACCGGCTCCTCCGCGCGGACGTCCCAACGCGGGTGCTTCGCTTCGAACGTCGCGAGGCTCACCTCGGCGCCGAGGCCGGAGAGGTCCGACGCGGAGCCGTGAACGCGGACCGTTCCCGTCGCGGTCCCGGCGAGGTCGGTGGGCCCTCCCGCCGCGCGGAAGAGCGCCGCGAGGTCGAGCGCGTCGAGCGAGAGCGTGGCGTCGAAGGGGCGCGGGCCGGCGAGCGAGCCGGTCCCCTTCAGGCGGAGCCGGCCGTCGAACGCCTCCCCCTCGGCCGAGACGTCGCTGCCCGAAAGGACGGCGTCGAGCTTCGCTCCCTCGACGCGCCACTCGCCGGCGGTCAGCTCCCCGAAGCGCGCCGCGGCGGCGATTCGCCCCTCTCCGGCCGGCGAGAGCGTGACGTCGAGCCGCGCGAGGGCGGCGCCGAAGGCCACGAGGTCGCTCGCGCGGAGCTCTCCCGTCACTTGGGGCTTCTCGAGGCTTCCCGCGATCGCGAGGTCGCCCGACACGCGCCCGCCGATCGGCTCCTTCTTCTTTCCCTGCTCCGGAGCCGGAAGGAACGCCTCGTAGCGGGCGAGCTCCGGCACCTCGAAGCGGACCTTCAGGTCGAGGTCGGTCGCGTCGGCCGCACCGCCGCCCGCGACGGAGAGGAGCGCCCCGTCGTCTCCGCGGATCTCGAGGCCCGGGACCTCGAAGCGGCCGCCCGCAACGCTCGCTTCGGCGCCCTCTGCCGTGAAGCGGCGGCCGGCCGCGGCGACGAAGACCTCGTCGACCTCGAGCGTCGCCTCGAGCGGGCCGGCGCGGCCGCTCCGGGCCGTAAGGCGAGCGGTGAGCCTCCCGTCGAAGCCGGTGACGTGGGGCGGGAGGTACGCGGAGAAGGGGGCGAGGTCGAACCGGTCGAACGTGGCCTCGGCCTGGAACCCGCCGGCGGCGGGGGCGGAGGCGCTCGCCGAGAGGCTCCCGTCGGAGGTGCGGAGGCGCGCCGTGAGGTCGGGACCGAGGCTCGCGTGCGCGTCGAGGTCGGGGAGGGAGCGGCCGCGGAGGCGGGCGCCGCGGACCCTGAGGTCGATCGCCGGGGCCTCGACGCCGGGGAGCGGGAGCGTCCCTCCCGCCTCGAACCCCGCGCTGAAGTCCCCCGCCGCGAGGACGCCGTTCGTGACGTCGGCGCGCGCGCCCCTCGACCGGGCGTCGAGCTCGACGCGGTCGATCCGGGCGCCGGCGATCGAGAGGGAGCGCGCGCTCACCTTCCCGTCGAGCGCGGGCCGGGCGAGGGGACCGCCCCCCGCGAGGTGAACGCTCAGCTCGCCCTTCCCGGCGACGCCGAAGAGGCCGAGGTAGGGTCCGATGTCGCCGGACTCGACGTCGGCCTTTCCCTGGAACGTCCCGCGCACGTGGTCGTAGACGCCTTCGAGCGCGGCGCGCGTCCTGCGGTCGGTGAGCTTCGCCTCCGAGAGGGTCACGATTCCCTTGGCGACTCGTGCGCGCAGTCGGGCGTCGGGTGAAAGGACGTTGCGGCCGCGCGTGCCGGTGCCGCGGACGGAGAGGTCGGCGGACGCGACGAGGGCCGCGAGCTCCGCTCGGGCGAGCGTCCCCTCGACCGTCCCGTCGAGCGTCCCTTCGAGGCGCGTCCCTCCGGCCCGCCCGGGCAGGAGCCTCGCGAGGTCGAGGCCGTCGGCCCGGATCGAGAAGCGCGCGTCCGCCGGCGCGGGGTGGAACGTCCCGGACGCCTCGGCGTGGAGGCGCCCGCGGCCGGTGGAGACGTCGAGCGTCCCCTTCCGGAGGAACGCACCGTCGGTCTCCGCGGTCGCGTCGACGCGCTCGAAGGACCGCCCGAGGAGCGTCAGGCCCTCCGCGCGGGCGGTCGCCGTCGCCGTCGGGAGCCCGGCGCCCTTCCCGCTCGCGACGACCCGCGCCTCGATCGAGCCTCGCAGGTCCAGGTCGGGGGCGAGCCGCTTGGCCAGCGGCCCGAGCGATCCCTTCGCCGCCAGCGTCGCCTCCCAGCCGGGCACCTCCTCGAGATCGCGGAACGTCGCATCGAGAGTGGCGACGAGGCCCGCCTCCTTCGCCTCGAGCCGCGCCTCCGCCGTGCCGGCGCTTCCGCGCGTCTCCCACCGCGCGGAGAGCGAGGAGCCGAGGAGCGGCTCCGCTCCCGCGGCCGCCAGATCGATCTGTGGGATGGAGAGGGTCCCCTTCGAGGCGAGGTCGCGGAGACGGAGCCGCCCCTCGAGCGCGACGTCCCTCGCCTCGACGCGCCGGCCCGACTCGCCGCGGTCGACGATCTCGAGCCGTCCGCCCGTGAGGCGGAACGAGCGGACGTCGACGTCGGGCCGCTCTGCAGAAGGGTCGCCCTCGTCCGCAGGCAGGAGGACCGGGAAGAGGAGGCGGCCCCGGGCGTCGAGCGCCAGGAGGGCGACGGGCGCCTCGACGAGGAGCTCCTCGAGAACGATCCGGCCGCGGGCGAGAGCGAGGAGCGAGACGCGGGCGCGGAGCCGCGCGACGGAGATCTCCGTCCCGGCCCGGTCCCCCCGGCCCCGGAGGCGGAGGTCCCGCGCGTCGAGCGTTCCGGCGAAGAGGTTCCACCGAACGTCGCCCGCCTCCAGTGCACCGCCGAGAGCGTTCGAGATCTCCCGTAGCGCGGCCGCCGACACCGCGCGCCGGACGGGCGGCAGGTGGAGGAGCCCGGCGACGAGGAGCGCGGCCGCGGCCCCCGCGGCGGCGACGCCCGCGAGCAGGCGTCCGGCTCGCACGATCCGGCGGCGGCGGGGATTCTCGATTACGTTCATGTCGACGCCCGGGCGGCGGCTGGAGGGCAGCTTATCGTCCCGGCGCGTCGCGGGCGTCTCGATCGAGGCCGGGACCGACAGGTCCCGCCTGACCTCCTCCTTCCGCCCCGCTCTGCGGGATCAGCCTGGCGACGAGGGCCGTCGTCGACTCGGCCGGCTCGTCGCCGACCCGCCGTCCGGGCCGGGGCGCATCTCGACACGGGAGGCAGGCTCGGGCGGCTCAACGGCCTCCCTTCGACCCGGGGTTTCTCACCCGCGGGAGCCGTCTCCCCTTCTTGGCGGGCCGGAGAAGCCTTACAGTTCCGCCCAATTTCGTTGAACGGGCCGGGCAAGGAGGTTCGCAATGAAGGTGACGCTGCGATCCGAGAGAGTCGTGTCGGACGAGAACGTGAAGAAGGAGACCGGGAAGAGCTTTGCCGAGTGGTGGAAGCTCCTCGACGCTTTCGGAGGCCCCGCGAAAGGACGGCGGGAGATCGGCGGCTACCTCTTCGGGGAGCTGAAGATCGACCCGTGGTGGTCGGCGACGCTCCAGGTCGAGTACGAGCGGCACAAGGGGGTCGTCGAGAAGGACGGCAAGGAGAAGGGCTACACCGTCTGTGCCACGAAGTCGGTGAAGGCGGCGCCCGAGAAGTGCTTCGCGATGTGGGCGACGGGCGAGGCGCTCGACGCCTGGTTCGGCCCGAAGAGCATCCTCGACCTCAAGGCGGGGGGCTCGCTCTCGAACGGCGACGGGAACGCGGCCGACGTGAAGGGCGTGACGCCGGGCAAGACGATCCGGCTCGTCTGGAAGGATCCGAGCGCGCCCGGGACGCCGGTGGAGATCAAGTTCCAGCCGGCGCCCGGCAAGACGACCGTCATGGTGACGCACGACCGGCTCCAGACCCGCGAGGAGGCCGACGGCCTGCGCGCGGCGTGGGGCGAGGCGCTCGAGAGGCTGAAGAAGCTCGTCGAGGCGGGCTGAACGTGCTCCGCCGTCCTGCCGCGATCCGGCGCGCGACGCACCCGGACCCGAAGCGGCCGATGGGAAGCATCTTCCGACGGGCCTGCGCCCTCCTCCTCGTCGCCTCGCCGGTCGGCCGTTCTGCGGCGGCAGCCGAGCCGCAAGCGGCCTCGGCCGCCGGGCTCGAACGCCGCCTGGCGCTCGCCGCCACTGCGGCCGCCGAAGCGACGCTCCGGCTCCACGAGACCGACGCGGCGAAGAAGTGGCTCGTGGAGGTGCCGGAGCCGCTCCGCGCCTGGGAGTGGCGCCACCTCGCCGCTCGCGCCGACGAGAGCCTCGCGGCGATCGCAGCGCACGAAGGGCGCGTCCTCGGGGTCTCGGTCTCGCCCGACGGAAAGCGCCTCGCGACAGCCGGGGCCGACGGGATTGCGCGCCTCTGGGACGCCGCGACGGGGAAGCTCCTCGCGACGTTCGCCGGGCACGGTGCGGCCGTGTGGAGCGCCGTCTTCTCTCCCGACGGAGCCCGGCTCGCGACCTCCTCCTCTGACGGAACCGTGCGACTCTGGGACGTCGCCACCGGGACGGAGCTCCGGAAGCTCGACGAGGTGGGGAAGGGGATTGCCGCCGTCGCCTGGAAGCCGGACGGGACGGAGCTGACCTCCGTCTCGTGGGATCGGACGAAGGAGCGGGGCGTGTGGGGCGTCGTGAAGTCGTGGGACCCCCGGACAGGAGCGCTCCTGCGCTCGCTCGAGCACGGCGTCAAGCCGATCACCTGCGCGGCGTACAGCCCGGACGGCTCGCGCTTCGCCGCGGGGACGTGGGACGACGACGTCGCCGTCTGGGAAACCTCCGGGTGGGGTGCGCCCGTGCAGCTCGTCCCGCCGAAGGACGAGGCGTACAAGGCCGTCCAGGCGGTCGCATTCTCGCGCGACGGCAGGAGCCTCGCCGTCGGCGCCAAGGACGGGACGGTCCGCGTCTGGGACGTCTCGTCCGCGAAGCTCGCCGCGACGCTCGTCGGGCAGGCCGAGGGGCAGGCGCAGTGGATCAACGGCGTCGCGTGGCTGGATTCCGGCCTCCTCGCGGCCGCCGGGAGCGACCGGACCGTGAGGCTGTGGGACGTGGCTTCCGCGAGACAGCGCGCGGTCCTTCACGGGCACGACGGGCCCGTCACCGCCGTCGCCGCGAGCGCCGACGGCGCGCGGCTCCACACCGCCTCGGGCGACGGCACGATCCGCACCTGGGCGCCCTCCTCCTCGCCGACGCGAATCCTCCGCGCGGAGGCGAGCGGCTACGACGTGACCTTCTCACCGGACGGCGGCCAAGTCGTCTCGACGGGCTGGGGCGGGTGGGTCCGCGTCTGGGACGTCGCGACGGGCGAGCCGCTCCGGGGCTGGAAAGGGCACGAGGAGTCGGGCGTAAGGACCTCGTGGAGCCCCGACGGGAAGTGGCTCGCCACGACCGGGAACGACGGACGCGTCGTCCTCTGGGACGCGGCGACGGGAGAGAAGAGGCTCGAGATCGAGAAGCTCGCCTCCGGCCGGAGCACGGGACTGGCGTTCACGCCCGACTCGCGGCTTCTCGCCTCGCCGTCGGAGAAGGGCCTCGTGAAGGTCTGGAGCATCCCCGACGGAAGGCTCCACGCGACCCTCGCGGATGGGGGCCGCGCGACGGCGCACGTCGCCTTTTCGCCGGACGGGGCGCTCCTGGCGGCCGGGGGGGACGACGGGGTCGCGACGCTCTGGGACGTGGGGAAGCGGGCCGTCGTCCGCCGGCTCGAGCAGCCTCCGGGAACGATCCAGGTCGCGTTCGACCCCTCCGGAAAGACGCTCGCGGCGGGCTCCTCGGCGCGAGTGATCGTCCTTTTCGACGTCGCGAGCGGGAAGGAGCTGCGGCGGCTCGAGGGACACGGCGAGGCGGTCCACGCCGTCGCCTTCTCGCCCGACGGCACCCGCCTCGCCTCGGCCTCGAGCGACGGCACGCTCCGGCTCTGGGACCCGGCGTCCGGCGCGAGCGTCCTGACGGTTCCCGCTTCGACGGCGGTCTACGCGACGGCCTTCAGCCCCGACGGCACGCGGATCGCCACGGTCCCGCTCGACGGGACGCTCGTCCTCCTCGACTCCGTGCCGGCGGCCCGGAGGCTCGCGCGGTAGCGCGTCCCTGAAGGAGGGAGCGGCTCAGGAGCTGCCCCTGTTCGACGGGTTGCCGACGGGGAGGGCGGCGAAGCGCTGCGTCGGCTCGAGAGTCGCGATCGCGGGGGGCCCGATCGCGAGAGGCCGCCTCAGAAGACCGAGAGGGCCGTCTTCGTCGTCAGGAGCTCGAGCGCCATCGTCCCGGCGAGGGAGTTGCCCTTCTCGGAGAGGCAGGGCGACCAGACGGCGGTCACGAACCGGCCGGGCATCACGGCGACGACGCCGCCGCCGACGCCGCTCTTGGCCGGGAGGCCGACGCGGTACGCGTAGTCTCCCGCCTCGTCGTAGACGCCGCAGGTCAGCATCACCGCGTTCACCCGCTTCACCTGGCGGGCCGTCGCCACCTCCTCCCCGTCGGCCGCGAGCCCGCCCGTCGCGAGGTACTGGAACGCGGAAGCCAGCTCGGAGCAGCTCATCGCGATCGAGCAGAGGAGGAAGTAGGCGTCGAGGACGCGGTCCGGGTCGTTCCTCAGGTTCCCGAACGACTTCAGAAAGTGGGCGAGGGCGCGGTTCCGGTGCCCGGTCGCCCGCTCGGCCGCGGCCACCACGGGGTCGTAACCTACGGCGGGGTTCGCCCCGGCGCGCCGGACGAAGTCGAGCACGAGGTCCTCGCCCTCCCGCTGGTGGCTGAGGACCATGTCGAGGACGACGAGCGCCCCCGCGTTGAGGAACGGGTTCCTCGGTATCCCGCGCTCGACCTCGAGCTGGACGAGCGAGTTGAAGGCCGTTCCCGAAGGCTCGCGGCTGACGCGTTCCCAGACGGCGTCTCCCTCGAGCCGCGTCGCGAGCGTCAGGCTGAAGACCTTGGCGATGCTCTGGATCGAGAACCGCTCCTGTGCGTGACCCACGGAGAAGGTCTCGTTCCCGACCGTTCGGAGGACCATCCCGAACCGCTCGCGCGGGACGTCGGCGAGGGGCGGGATGTAGTCCGCGGTCCGCCCCTGCCCGACGAGAGGCCGCACCTCTTCTGCGATCTCGGCGAGGATCCGCGGGTAGTCCACGGGCCGATCTTATCGGCGACGGCGACGTGGAGCGGACCGGCGGGTGGCGGTCACTTCGCGACTTCGAAGTAGGAAACCTGGCGATCCCAGTTGCGCGACCCCGCGAGCCTCACCGACAGGAGGTACTTCCCCGGCGGCAGGCGGTTGTCTTCCACCACCTCGGACCGGGTCACCGCCGCGCCCCCTTCGATCCGCACGCTCGGGGCCGCCGACAGCTCCGGGCGCGTCTCGAGGTCCTGTCCCTCGAGAGGACGCACGTGCAGCGAGACCTCGGGCGGCCCGCCGAAGAACTCGACCGCGCCCGGAACCCACTCGGCGTGGACCTCGAGGGCCCCGCGCACCGGGGATACGGACTCGTAGCGGGTTTCGTCCCCGCCGAAGCGCAGCCCGCCGAGAGGCTCCAGCACCTTCCTCGTCTTCTTCGCCAGCTTGACGGTCGCCTGGCCGTTGACCTTCACGGCGATGCAGTGCCCGTTGCGGGACGGCGAGAAGCACGCGGGCGGCCCGGTCTCGGCAGCCATGGCGGCGGATAGGGCCAGAAGAGGCAGCAGAAGACAGACCGGCTTCACGGTTCCGCCCTCACGCCCCGTCGGGGATCTCGGCCTCGACGAGCTTCGCGAGAAGGACGAGCGACTCCTGCCAGCCCAGATAGCAGGCTTCGGGCGGGATGGCGTCGGGGATCCCCTCCTGCGTGATCTGAAGCTCCGTCCCGCAGGAGACCTTCTTCAGGGTCACGGTCACCTCCATTCCGCCCGGAAGGTTCGGGTCGTCGAAGGCGTCGGTGTAGCGGAGCCGCTCGCCAGGGACGAGCTCGAGGTAGGTGCCTCCGAAGGAGTGGCTCGAGCCGGTCGTGAAGTTCGTGAACGACATCCGGTGGGAGCCGCCGACGCGCGCGTCCATCGCGTGCACCTTCCCGGTGAAGCCGTTCGGCGGGAGCCACTTCACCATGGCGTCGGGGTCGAGGAACGCGCGGTAGACCCGGTCGGACGGAGCCTTGAGGACGCGGTGGAGTCGGATCGTGCTCGGCATGGCGGGTCTCCTTTCTCTTCGCGGCGGCCCGGCTCAGGGGCGCGGCGTCCTCTCCAGGACGACGTGCGTCGCGCGCTCGGACGCGACGTGGCGAGTGCAGGCGTAGCCGAGGGAGCGGAGGTCGAAGCCCGAAAGGAGGGGCTCTCCGGAGCCGAGGAGGACGGGGGCGATGGCGAGATGCAGCTCGTCGACGAGGCCCGCGGCGAGGTACTGACGGATCGTCGCCGGGCCACCTCCGATGCGGACGTCCTTCCCGTCCGCCGCCTCGCGGGCCCGCTCGAGCGCCTCGCGGATTCCGCCCGTCACGAAGTGGAACGTCGTTCCGCCCTCCATCTCGAGCGGGGAGCGGGCGTGGTGCGTCAGGACGAAGACCGGGACGTGGTACGGAGGCTCCTCGCCCCACCAGCCTTTCCAGCTCTCGTCGGGCCACGGCCCGCGGACCGGGCCGAACATGCTTCGCCCGAGGATCCAGGCGCCGACGTTCTCGAAGCCGCGCGCGACGAAGTCGTCGTCGAGCCCCGTCGACCCGTCGTCGTGTCCGAAGACCGCCCGCCGCATCGTCCGGGTCGGGAAGGCCCAGGCGTGGAGCTGGGCGCCCCCGAACCCGAGCGGGTTCTCGAGGCTCTGGTCCGGCCCGGCGCCGAACCCGTCGATCGAGATCGAGAAGCTCGCGACCCGCAGCTTCGTCATTCGCCCACCTCCCCGGGGACGCCCGCCGGGGAGTCGCCCCGGGAGTGTCCTGCCGCCGTCCGTCGTTCTGGTTGTTGCGAGGGTATCTCAGGAAGGCGATGCCGACCACCAGCGGGAGGAGAGCGGGGATGAGGGGGAAGAGCGAGGGTCTCGAGACCGTCCTCACGAGGTACCGCGACTGCTGGCGCATTTCGTGAATGCGAGGTCACTCGTGCAGCAGCACGTACTCTGAACGAGACGACACCAGGGAGGCGCCGGTTTCGGTGCCGACAGGGGCGGGCCCGGGATCCTCGCGGGAGCCGGGACCCCCGCCGCTCGCGAGCCGCACGATGTCAGCCGTCTCGAGAACGAAGGAGCGGGTCGAAGTGGATAGAGCCGCAATCGAGTGGCCGCGCGAAGGGTGTGCGCCGGGCGCGCCGTTCCGGATCGGCGGGAAGCTCCTGCATCTCCTCGTCTCCTCCTTCCTCCTGCCCTGTGCCGTTCTCCTCGGCGAGGAGCCCCGGACGGACCCTCGCCAGTGGATGGTCTCGCTCGACGGCGAGAGCGTGGTCGAGAGCTGGCTGAAGGCCGGCGCGGCGGGCCGGACGGCGGCCCTCGGCGCCTCGGCCTCCCGCGCCGCAGAGCTCGTGCGAGCGCAGGCCAGGGTCGAAGAGCTGATGACGGCGCCGGAGATCGGCGCACGCGTCCAGTACCGGACCCAGCGGGTCTTCAACGGGATCGCGGTCTTCGTCGACCCGTCGCGGGTCGAGATCATCCGTTCCCTTCCGGGCGTGAAGTCGGTGACGCCTCTGGTGATCCACTTCCCCGCCAGCTCGACGAGCGTTCCCTTCCTCGGTATTCCGCAGCAGGTGTGGCAGGCGCACGGGAACGCGGGGGAGGGGATCCGGATCGGGATCATCGACAGCGGCATCGACTACCAGCACGCCGCGTTCGGGGGAAGCGGAACCGAAGCGGACTACAAGGCCAACGATCGGACGAAGGCACCGGACGCGTTCTTTCCGAACGCGAGGGTCGTGGGCGGCTACGACTTCGCGGGCGACGAGTACGGAGAGGGCGCTGTGCCTAAGCCCGACCCCGACCCGATGGACTGCGGAGGCCACGGGAGCCACGTGGCCGGAATCGCCGCGGGCTCGGGCGTGCGGGCCGACGGGACGACCTACCCGGGTCCCTACGACGAGACGATCCCCTTCTCCTCGCTGCGCATCGGGCCCGGGGTCGCCCCGAAGGCGAGCCTTTACGCGCTCCGGGTCTTCGGCTGCTCGGGAGGGACGGGACTCGTGACCCAGGCGCTCGAGTGGGCGGTCGACCCGAACAGGGACTGGGACTTCTCCGACGGGCTCGACGTCGTCAACCTCTCGCTCGGCTCCGTCTACGGCGGGGCGTTCGACTCCGCCGCGAAGGCCGCGGATGTCGCCGCGAAGGCCGGCGTCGTCGTCGTCTGCGCGGCCGGGAACGCGGGTGACACCCACTTCGTGACGGGCTCGCCCGGTACCAGCGACTACTCGCTCTCCGTCGCGGCCTCCGTCGACTCGGGCGTGACGGCCTCCCTGCTCCGGGTCCTTCAGCCGGCCTCGCTCGCCGGGCGCCTCGAAGCGGCGACGGCTTCGTTCGGCGGAACGCCGCCGGCGGCCGGCACCTCGGGGCCGCTCGTCGCGACGATTCCGGCCGACGGGTGCGCCCCGATCTCGAACGGCGCCGAGCTGCAGGGCCGGATCGCGCTCGTCGACCGCGCGGGCTGCGACGCCGTCGTGAAGGTGAGGCGCGCCCAGGACGCGGGGGCCATTGCCGTGGTCGTGGCGAACGACGTCGATTCCGTCCCGCCGATGAGCGGGGCGGACGCGGCCGTGACGATCCCGTCCGTCCTCGTCTCGTACTCCGACGGCCAGCGCCTGCGGCAGGCCCTTCCCGAGGGCGTCGCCGTGGCGCTCGATTCCGCGGCGGATACGCTGGCGCCCTTTTCGTCGAGGGGTCCGCGGCGGGAAGGAAGCGGGGCGGGCCCGAAACCCGACATCTCGGCCCCGGGCCTCTCGATCTCGTCGGTTCAGTCGGGAGTCGTCGCCTCGGACGGTAAACCGATCATCGCAGCGGGGAGTCTCGCCTCCGTCAAGTCGGGCACGTCGATGGCCGCCCCTCACCTCGCGGGGGTCATGGCCCTGCTCCGGAAGAAGCGCCCCTCCTGGACGGTCTCCGAGCTCAAGGCGGCTGTCATGAACACGGCGGGATTCGACGTGAGCAGCTTCTCGCCGGCCGGCTCGATCCCGATCCACGGGCCGCAAAGGGTCGGTGCCGGGCGCGTCGACGCCGCGAGGGCGATCGCCACGGAGGTCCTCGCGTTCGACGACGAGCGCCCGGAGGTCGTCACTCTGGCCGAGTACGTCGAGGGCGCCGAACCGGTCACGAAGGCGCGCGCCGTTCGCGTCGTCAACAAGGGAGAGGTCCCCGTGACGCTGACCCCGGACTGGCGGGCAGCCAGCTCCGTGCCGGGCGTCCGTATCGACGTCCCGCGGACGCCGATCGTCCTTCCGCCCGGGGAGGAGAGGACGTTCGACGTCAGCGTCGTCCTCGCCGATCCGACCGCGGTGACCCACGCTCCCGACCCGACGCTCGCCAGGACCCAGGGGAGCTTCGCCGACCTGTCGAACCGCCACTGGATGACGGAGGCCGGCGGCTTCGTCCTCCTGGAGGGCGGAGCCGTTCCCCTTCGCGTCCCGCTTCACGTCGTCGCCCGCGGGCTGTCCGACGTCCGGGCGGCTTCTCCCTCCCTCGGAGTCCCCGAGGCAGGCGGCGCTTTCAGCATTCCCCTCGTGGGGCAGGGCCTGAAGACGGGTCCGAACCTGCCGCTCGACGTCGTCTCGACCGTGTCCGCCTTCGAGCTCCACGGCGTGGGCTCCGGGGTGTACGGCCAGATCCGCCCCTGGGCCGGAGCGGCAAGCTCAATCCCTTCGGGCGGTTTCGGGCCGGACGCGACCGTCTGGTTCGGAATCGGGGGTACGAGCGGCTGGCTGAGCCCGTCGGAGAGTCCGTACACGATCGAGATCGATCGAAACGGCGACCTCACTCCCGACGCCACGGTCACCACGATGCCGACGAGCGACGTCCCGAGCCCGGACGATCCGAACGTGAGGTCCGCCCCGACCGACGTGATCGTCGCCGGCACCAGCATCGCCAGAGGCGCGGCCGCGAAGACCTTCCGATACGTGAACCTCGATCCGGCGTTGCGCGACACGAGTCTCTTCGGATCGAACGTCATCGTCGTCCCTGCCCCCGCGGGTGAGAACGGCCTCGGGCTCTCGGCAGGGAACGCGAGGTTCCGCTACAGGGTCACGAGGTCGAGCCGGCTCTTCCCTGTGACGGGCACCGACGAGACGACCTGGTACACCTTCGACGCGGAGAAGCCGGGCTACTCGGTCCTCGCGGCGGACGGCACCCCGTTCCACGACGACCTCGGAGGCACCGCTCTCCCGGCGCGGTACGACCCGGCGGCGGCGCACGCGACCGGAGCGCTCGGAGTCCTGCTGCTCCACCACCACAACCCGAAGGCCTCGCGGATCGAGACCCTGACGGGGCGCAACACGCCGCCGACGGTCTCGATCGCCGCCCCGACCCCGCAGACGGCGTACATCACCGCCGGGCTCGGCCTCCACTTCCACGCGGAGGGATCCGACCCCGACGCCGGCGACACGCTCTCCTATCTCTGGGACCTCTGCGACGGCCGGAAGAAGACCGGTGCCCTCGTGTCGGCCTCGTTTCCGCGCGCGGGGCCGTGCACGGTGCGCGTGACGGTGACCGACGGCGCGGGCGCGACCGCGACGGCCCAGGTCGTCGTCACGGTCTGGGAGCCGGAACCGGACCTCGGCCTCTCCAAGCTCCTGCCGGTGGTCCTCGACGTGCGGGGCGTCGGCGGTGCGCCGTTCACGACGGAGCTGACGCTCGCCTCGCGCGGGACGGTGCCGACGTACGCGCTCTTCCGCTACACCGCGTCCGTGGGCTCGGGCACCGGTTGGGCCAGCGTCGGCCTCGGGGCGTGGGAGACCCGCGTCGTCCCGGACGTCATCGCCTACCTCAGGAAGCAGGGCCTCCCGATTCCCGACGACGGATCGAACCAGGTCGGCACGCTCCAGGTCCTTCTCGGCGGGGCGACGAAGCCCTCGGACTTCTTCGTCGGCGCAAGGACGTCGACGCCGGGAGACGGGGGGAGCTTCGGCCTCTTCTACGCCGACAGCCCGACGACGACGGCGACCGCGGTCGTCGCCGGTCTCCAGGAGAACGACGCGATGAGGTCGAACCTCGCGGTCGTGAACGCCGGGGCCGACCCGGTGACCCTCGCGATCCGCCTCCTCGGCCCGCTCGGCGAGGACCTCGGGGCGCTCCCGGACGCGACGCTTCCCGCCTGGGGATGGAAGCAGTACGACCGGCCTCTGCTCGGGAAGGCCGCTTCCGGACGGGCCCTCGTGGCGCGGATCGCGGGGAGCTCCCCGTTCTCGGCCTACGGAGTCCTGAACGACGCGGGGACCTCCGACGGCTCGTACGTTCCGCCGCTCTTCCCGGGCGCCGCCGGGTCTGCGGATCTGATGATCCCGGTCGTCCTCGACGTCCAGGGCCTCGGCACGAGCCGCTACGCGACGGAAGTGACGCTCGCGAACCTCGGCGCCACGCCGCTCGCGCTCACCCTGTCGTACGTCGCGACGGCTGAGTTCGGGGGCGGCACGGGCTCGGTGCCCCTGACGCTCGCGGCGGGAGAGCAGCGGATCCTGCCGGACGCGATCTCCTTCCTGCGCGGGGGAGGCCTCGAGATTCCGGGAGGCGGCTCGAACGTCGCGGGCTCGCTCCTGGTGAAGGCGCCCGCCGGCACGGATTCCGGCGTCCTCGTCGCAGGAGCGCGAACCTACACAGGGTCGACGCTCCGGCCAGGAACGTTCGGCGTCTATTACCCGGGACTGACCGCGGCCGAATCGGCCGACGACCCGGTGAGGGTGAACGGCCTTCGGCAGGACGCGTCGATGCGCTCCAACGTCGCGCTCGTCAACGTCGGCGACGCCGGCGTCGTGACGCTCCGAATCACGTTCCTCGGCGAGTCCGGGCAGCCGCTCGAGCGCCCCGAGGAGCGGACGCTCAACGCCGGTGAGTGGCTGCAGCTGGGCCAGCCCCTCGCCACGCGGGGCGCCACGGCGGGATTCGCGAAGATCGAGAGGATCCGGGGTGGATCGCGGTTCCTCGCCTACGGCGTCCTGAACGACGCGGCGACCTCGGACGGGAGCTACCTGCCGATGTCACGGTGACGACCCGGCGCCCCCCGCGCGAGCGCTACGCCCCGGACTCCTCCCGCGTCAGCCGCTCGAGGTACTCCCGCGTTCCGCCTTCGCGACGGTAGGCGTGCCAGTGGTCGCCGGCGAGATCGGCGCATTCCTGGTCGAGAGGATCGATCCGGATCCCGGCCGGCTCCCGAGAATTCTCCGGGCGCCATTCGGCCTCCCGGACCACCGCGCGACGTGCTCGGCAGCCGCGGAATCGGGCCGGTCTCTCCGCGGTCGAAGAGCGAGAAGTCATCTCATCGTCCGGCGGAACGACGGCGCAGGCGAGATCCGCTGCGGGTCGGGTGCGATACTTCTCGCGTTGTCGCGCACCGTGCGGTCCGCCCTGCTCCTCGCCGCGGCCCTCCTGCCGCTCGCGGTCCAGGCGGGCGCCGTGATCGACCTCCTCGACGCGAGCCGCGAGGCCCACCCGGCGACCCTCGTCGAGCTCCTCGTCCACGGCCACACCCACGGGAGGAAGGTCGTGTCCCACGCCCATGCGGCGCCGGGCGACCGCGATCGCGGCCCGCGGCTCGGCGCGCCCGACCAGGTGGCGACGCTCCCGACGACGGCCGGCGCGACGACGGCCGTCGCCTCCTCGACGCGGTACCCCCACGAGCCGGCCGCGGTCGACTCGTCGCTTCCGCCGAAGTTCCTCCTCCACGCCTCGCTCCTTCGCTGAGACCTCCCCGTCGGCCGGCGCGCCGTTTCCGGCGCGCGCGTCACCTCCGCTGAAGAATGGAGGATCGCGGTGGGAGAAGAGCTGGAAGGATCCGCAATGGAACGGACGCCGGAGCTCCCGGCCCGGGTCGACGTCGTCCGGCCTTCGGGCCTGACCGAGGAGGAGGCCGCCAGGCGCCTCGCCCGGGAGGGTCCGAACGAGCTCCCCGCCTCGAAGAGACGCGGGCCGTTCCGGATCGCCCTCGAGGTCGTGAAGGAGCCGATGTTCCTCCTCCTGATCGCCTGCGGCTCCCTCTACCTCCTCCTCGGCGACGTCGGCGAGGCCTTCCTCCTCCTCGGCTTCGTCTTCGTGATCGTCGGCATCACCTTCGTCCAGGAGCGCAAGACGGAACGGGCGCTCGACGCGCTCCGCGACCTCGCGAGCCCGCGCGCCCTCGTCGTGAGGAACGGCGAGAAGCGCCGGATCGCGGGACGCGACGTCGTTCGCGGCGACGTCCTCCTCCTCAGCGAGGGAGACCGCGTGCCGGCCGACGCGGTGGTCCGCGGCGCCACGAGCCTGTCGGTCGACGAGTCGCTCCTCACGGGCGAGTCCGTGCCGGTCGGCAAGCAGCCGGCAGCGGGCGCCGCGCCCGCGGCCGCGCCGGGCGGGGACGACACGCCGTTCGTCTTCTCGGGGACGCTCGTCGTGAAGGGCCAGGGCGTGGCCGAGGTCGTCGCCGTCGGCGCCGCCACGGAGATGGGGAAGATCGGGCGGGCGCTCGCGGTGCTCGAGCCGGAGGACACGCCGCTCCAGCGGCAGACGGCGCGCCTCGTCCGGCTCTTCGCTCTCATCGGGTTCGGCCTCTGCGCCACGGTCGTCGCGGCCTACGCCCTCACCCGCGGGGACTTCCTCAAGGGGCTCCTCGCCGGCCTCACCCTCGGGATGGCGATGCTGCCGGAGGAGTTCCCGGTCGTCCTCACGGTCTTCCTCGCCCTCGGCGCCTGGCGCATCTCGAGGCACCACGTCCTCACGCGGCGCATCCCCGCCGTCGAGACGCTCGGCGCGGCCACCGCGCTCTGCGTCGACAAGACGGGCACCCTCACGATGAACCGGATGTCCGTTGCCGAGCTGGCGGTCGGAGACGAGGTCCTCGCGGTGGACCCGAAGGGGGCGTCGCTCCCGGAGGACTTCCACGAGCTCGTCGAGCTCGCGATCCTGGCGAGCCCGGCGGACCCGTTCGACCCGATGGAGAAGGCGATGCGCGAGCTCGGGGAGAGGACGCTCGCGGGGACCGAGCACCTCCACGGCGACTGGGAGCTCCTCCGCGAGTACCCGCTCTCCCGGCAGATCCTCGCGATGTCGCGGGTCTGGCGCTCCCCCGACGGGAGCGAGTTCGTGATCGCGGCCAAGGGGGCGCCCGAGGCGATCGCCGGCCTCTGCCATCTCGGGCCGGAAGAGACCGCGCGGCTCGAGCGCCGCATCGCAGACCTCGCCTCCCGCGGCCGCCGCGTGATCGGCGTCGCGAGGGCGGCGTTCCGCGGACGGGCCCTCCCCGCGGGGCAGCACGACTTCGGCTTCCGTTTCGTGGGGCTCCTGGCTCTCTCCGACCCGGTCCGGCCCGGCGTCCCGGAGGCGATCGCCGAGTGCCGGCGCGCGGGGATCCGCGTCCTGATGATCACCGGCGACTACGCGGGGACGGCCCGCAGCATCGCGCGGGAGATCGGCCTCGCCGACCCGGAGACGGTCGTCACCGGCCCGGAGCTCGACACGCTCGACGACGCGGCCCTCGCCGCGCGGGTCCGCGAGGCGTGCGTCTTCGCGCGGATGGTCCCCGAGCAGAAGCTCCGTCTCGTCTCGGCCCTGAAGGCGAACGGGGAGATCGTCGCCATGACGGGGGACGGCGTGAACGACGCGCCTGCGCTGAAAGCGGCGCACATCGGGATCGCGATGGGGGGGCGCGGCACCGACGTCGCCCGCGAGGCGGCCGCGCTCGTCCTGCTCGACGACGCCTTCGAGTCGATCGTGAAGGCGGTGCGGACCGGACGCCGGATCTTCGACAACCTCCGGAAGGCGATGCTCTACATCTTCGCCGTCCACGTCCCGATCGCCGGGCTGTCGCTCTTCCCCGTCCTCCTCGGGTGGCCCCTCGCGCTCCTGCCGATCCACATCGTCTTCCTCGAGCTCATCATCGATCCCGCCTGCACCGTCGTCTTCGAGGCCGAGGAGGGGGAGGAGGGCGTGATGCGCCGGCCTCCCCGGCCGCTCGACGAGCCGATCTTCGGCGGCCGCGGCCTCCTCCTCGGCCTCGTCCAGGGGCTCGGCGAGCTCGTGGTCGACCTCGCGCTCTACGGCTGGGCGCTCGCGGCGCACGGGGAGCCCGTCGCCCGCGCCCTCGCCTTCACGACGATGGTCCTCGGGAACGTGGGGCTCATCTTCCTCAACCGCGCGGGCTCCCGCTCCCTCCTCGAGACCCTTCGCGCGCCGAACCGCCCGGAGCGCTGGGTCACGGGAGGGGCCTTCGCCTTCCTGGCCCTCGCCCTCGGCGTCCCCGGAGCGCGGGAGCTCTTCGGATTCGCGACGCCGCACCCCCAGCTCCTCGCCCTTTCGGCCGCCGGGGCGCTCGTGAGCCTCGCCGTGGCGAACCTCGCGCGGCACCTGCTGGCCGAGCGCACGGCGACGGGGAGGTGAACCGTGGCCCTACGCTTCACGCTCACGCGACTTCTCCCGTCCGTCGCCCTCTTCCTCGTGCTGATCGGCGGCGCCCTCCTCGCCGACCTCGTCCTCCATCGCGCCGGCCTCGCCGGGGTCGGACGCTGGGGCGGCCTCGCGGGGACGGTCCTCATCGCCGCGTCGTTCCTCTACTCCGCGCGGAAGCGGAAGCTCCTCTCCGCGGGGTCGCCGAAGGGGCTCCTCCGCCTGCACGAGACGCTCGGCTGGGCCGGGGCGCTCCTCGTCCTCGTCCACGGCGGGATCCACTTCAACGCGCTCGTGCCGTGGCTGGCGCTCCTCGCGATGGTCGTCGTCGTCGCGAGCGGCCTCACCGGACGCTTCCTCCTCGCCGACGTGCGCGAGCGCCTCCGCGAGAGGGCGGGGGAGCTGGCCCGGTCGGGACTCTCCCCGGCCGAGGTCGAGCGGGAGGTCCTCTCCGTCTCCCTGCTCCACGACACGATGAAGCAGTGGAGGAAGGTCCATCTCCCGCTGACGATGCTCTTCGCGGGCCTCGCCGTCGTCCACGTCGCGGCGACGCTCCTCTTCTGGAGGTGGTGACGTGCGGCGGACCTGGATCTCCCTCGTCGCCACGATCGCGGCCGCGACGGCGGCGGCGCTCCTCTTCCCCTACCGGGCCATCACGCCCGGGTCGCTCTCCGCAGGGCACCTCGGCCAGCGCGACGACTGCCTCTCCTGTCACACGCTCTTCCGCGGCGCGCCCGCGGAGAAGTGCGCGGCCTGCCACGGGCCCGGCGACGTCGGCGTCCGGACGACGAAGGGCGAGCTGCTCGCGCGGCCGAAAGAGCGTGCACGCCGGATTCACGAGACGCTGCGCACGGGCTGCGAGCGCTGCCATTCGGAGCACGGGAGCCGCGCGGGCGCCGGGCGCTTCGCCCACGACCTCCTGCCCGCGGAGGTGGCGGCGGGGTGCGCGGCCTGTCACCACCCCGACCGCCCGAAAGACGACCTCCACGCAGCGGCGGCGGGCGAGTGCGGCACGTGCCACCGGGTCTCGGGGTGGAAGCCGGCCTCCTTCGACCACGAGAAGTCCTTCCGTTTCGACCGGCACCACCCGCCCCGCTGCGCCGACTGCCACGCGCCCGGCCGCAGCCTGAAGGAGTACTCCTGCACCGGCTGCCACGAGCACGCCCTCGCGCGCCTTCAGGCGAAGCACCTCGAGGAAGGGATCACGGTCCTCGACCGCTGCCGTCGCTGCCATCCCTCGGGAGACGAGGACGACACGATCCGCGGCGAGCGGCGGGACGGCGGGAGGGGAGAGAGGCGCCGCGGCGAGGACGACTGACGGCGCGGCGGGCCGACCTCGGCCGGTCGACGATCCTGTCGGGCCGGACGACGGCCGCTCGGGGGCGGAGCGCGATGCCCCGCGAGTCCGGCCTGCACGAAGCCCGCGAGGAGACCGAGTCTCCTCGAACCGGAGGAGCGCGACGTCCGTATCCCGACTCCGGGAGGTGTCGACATGAGCCACGCATCGCGGATCCGGGCGGCCGTCGCAGGTTTGCTGGGGGCGCTCCTCCTCGCGCCGTCGGCCCTCGGCCAGGGCGCCTTCCCCGGGAACGACGAGATCCGGCGCCGGCTCGACGAGCGCCTCGCCCGCGGCGGGGGCGTGGGCGTCGTCGTCGGCCTCCTCGAGGCGGACGGCACGCGGCGGTTCGTCGCCGCGGGCTCCTCGGGGAACGGCGTCCCGCTCGACGAGCACGCCCTCTTCGAGATCGGCTCGGTCACGAAGCCCTTCACCGCGACGCTCCTCGCCGACATGGTCGCGCGCGGCGAGGTCTCCCTCGACGACGCGGTCGCGAGATACCTCCCGGCGGGAACGCGCGTCCCGGAGCGGAACGGCAGGGCGATCACCCTGGCGACGCTCGCGACGCACACCGCGGGGCTCCCGCGGAACCCGACGAACCTGAGGCCCGCCGACCCGAAGGACCCGTTCGAGGACTACGGCCTCGCCCGGCTCTACGAGTTCCTCGCCACCTGCGAGCTGCCGCGCGACCCGGGCGAATCGTGGTCCTACTCGAACGTCGGCTTCGGCCTTCTCGGTCACGCGCTCGAGAGGCGCGCCGGCACGACGTACGCGAAGCTCCTCGCCGGGCGCGTGCTCGCCCCTCTCGGGATGACGGAGACGTCGGTCGGCCTCGATCCCGCGCTCCAGAGGAAGGCGGTCCAGGGCTACGACGAGGCGTTCGCGCCCGCGCCGATGTGGGACCTCGGCCCGCTCCCCGCGGCCGGCGCGATCCGTTCGACCGCGTCCGACATGCTCTCCTTCGCGGCCGCGAACCTCTCAGCCGAGAGCGATCGCCTCCACGCGGCCATGCGGGCGGCGCACGCGCCCCGCGTCCCGATGAAGGACGACCAGCGCGTCGGGCTCGCGTGGATGGTCGCGAGGCCGAAGGCGAGGACGATCACGTGGCACTGGGGCGGCACCGGCGGGTTCCGGAGCTACCTCGGGCTCGACCTGGAGGGGCGCCGGGCCGTCGTGATCCTGACGAACGCGTCGCAGATGTGGAACGACTTCGGCCACAACCTCCTGGACCCCGAGGTCCCGCTCGGACCCGCTTCGGCCGACGGCCTCTTCGCGAAGCTCCTCCGCGAGAAGGGCCTCGACGCCGCGCTCGCGCGCGTGAGGGCGCTGAAGGCGATGGAGCCTGCCGCGTGGTCCTTCGAGGAGGCCCACTTCAACGCGGCTGGGTACCGGCTCCTTTCCGAGAAGCGCCCCGCGGACGCCGTTAAGGTCTTCACGCTCGGCACCGAGCTCTTCCCGGAGAATGGCAACCCGTGGGACAGCCTCGGCGAGGCGCTCCTCGCCACCGGAGAGAAGGACAAGGCGATCGCCGCCTACCGCCGCTCGGTGGAGCTCGACCCGAAGAACCGGAACGGGGTCGAGGCGCTCGAGAAGCTGACGAAGGCGCCGTGACCCGGCGCGGCGGCCGCCGCCGCCTTCGGCTTCCGCTCCTTCCCTACGCCCCGAACTCCTCCGGCGTCAGCCGCTCGAGGTACTCCGTCAGGAGGCGGTGCCTCGCGAGGCGCGCCTTGCCCGCCTTCTGG
>JADHEF010000248.1_pt1 | contig 64609 bp, 38 predicted proteins | sample 8952391 | NCBI WGS metagenome assembly JADHEF01 (sample SAMN16124439, study PRJNA663245) | bioreactor sludge metagenome | isolation source: sludge (nitrite) | place: India:Bengaluru | collected 2019-02-28 | reverse complement strand
GCTCCTGCATCGTTTCCGGTCGCCGCCGCAGCCTCCGCGCACCGTCACGCCAGCCGTCCGAGCCTCCGGCGTTGGCGTCGCCTTTTTTAGGGCGACGGGCAGGGACCGGCTGAAAGGGGGACGTGGAGAACGGAGTGGACCGGCGTGCGGCGCGGCAGGAGGATACGCTGACGGTATGGACTGGCCGGGCGTTTGAACGGGACGGATAGGACAAAGAGGACGTAGGGGATCGAGAGAATCGATACAATCGAGGGAATCGAGCGAATCGAGGCACGGGGTTACTTCGCGTAAACAACAGATGGTTTACCGCTGGCACATCCAAGCAGAATACGCTACTTTAAAGAGATCGATATGCACACTTTCGGAGACATCGCCAAAGCGCTTAACCGTTCCCCCGTTTATCTGCAGGGCGTTCAGAAGCGGTTCGACCTCCCCGTTTTCAAAGGCGCGAACTATTCGCACTCCTATCTCCTGTTCCTGCGCACCGTCATCAGCCTCCGCACCCTCAACATTTCCGAAGAGGCGCTCCTCGAACTGTGGCGTATCGAACGCAAACTTCTCCAGCTTCTCCACGCCGAATCAGACGGCTCTCCCACCTGGTTCCTTGACTCGTGCGGCTCGAAAGGCAAGAGCGACCACCGGCTCCTCCTCAGCAACTTCGACCTGGGCGTATACCTTTCTTCCGGCGCAATCCAACTGGGGCTGCAATTTTCCGACACCGCCAAAGAACTCTTCACCGGCAAAGAGATGGGCGAGGACGCCCTCGCACTCCTGCACGCCTACCGCGCTGCCTTTGCCCGCATTCAGTCCGCACTCACTTCCGAAATTCCCCACCTCCGCACCGCCCTCCGTCTGGCCACCCGCCTGGCACCGCCGATCCCTTGTCGATAACTTCCAGCCGGGTTACGTTTACGACCAAAATTTGGAGGCTGTGACTCCATTCGTAATCGTAATCCCAAGCCTCATTTTAATCTCTGTACACGTTACTCCCTCGTTTGGCGGCGGGCTAACAAAAAACTAACACTAAACGCATCGTCTTTCCCGCAAAGCTTTGCTCTAATTAAAACCGCTTTAGAAACATCAGCGCTAAATCAGGAGACTAACCATGCAGAGATCCGTTTATACTATTGGTGCGGCTTGTATCGTAGCAGGGGTCATGCTTGCGACGGGTTGCGGCAAGTCCCGCGAGAGCATCACCATGGCGGGATCAACGGCTTTCCAACCGTTCGCCGAGAAACTTTCCGACCTGTACATGAATGCGCATCCCGAGGTGTCCATCACCATTCAAGGCGGAGGCTCGGCACTGGGGATCCAATCGGCCCTGTCGGGCGCAGCCCAGATCGGAATGGCCGACCTGGTGAAACTCCCGAAAGAAGCTGACACCCTGAAAAGCATCGTGGTGGCGCGCGACGGCATTGCGGTGGTCTTGAATCCGGCCAACACGATCACCGGGCTGACCTTAGAACAGGTGCGCGGCCTCTTCAGCGGCACGATCAAGAACTGGAAAGAGGTTGGCGGCGCCGATCATGCGGTCGCCGTGATCTCGCGCGAGGCCGGCTCGGGGACGCGCACCTCCTTCGAGCAGATCATCGGCGGCGTAACGCTGAGCAGCGACGCGCTGATCCAAGACTCAAACGGAACCATCCGAGAGACGGTAGCGAACGACGCGCATGCGATCGGCTACCTCTCCCACGGTTTGATCAACGAGAAGATCAAGCCGGTGACCGTGGACGGTTTCTCCTGCACGGAGAACGACATCATGTCGGGAAGCTATAAGCTGGTACGTCCCGTGTATCTGGTCTACAAGGCCGACATTACCCCCGCCTGTCAGGCGTTTCTGGACTACCTGCTTTCATCAGAGGCCCAGGAACTGCTGCACAAGAATGGCCTGATCCGAGCGAAGTGAACGCCGCGGCACACGCCCTTCCGAACTTATGAAAATCAACGGCGAGAAAATAACCAAGGGCATCCTTGCGGCGGTGGCTTTTTCGGCGCTCGCAAGCCTGCTGCTGATCGCTGTTTTCATCTTCAAAGAGGGCTTCCCCTTCATGTTGAAGGTGGGCATCGGCGACTTTCTCTTCTCCTCAACATGGAACCCGCAGGTGGGCCAGTTCGGGATTTACGCGATGATCATCGCATCGCTTTACGTGACGTTCGGCGCCATGCTGATCGGGGTGCCGCTGGGCATCGCCGGAGCGATCTTTCTGAACGAGTTTCTGCCCCGACCGGCGATGAGGATCATCAAGCCGACCATCGAGCTGCTCGCAGGCATCCCTTCGGTGGTGTTCGGTTTTTTGGGCGTCATGGTCTTGGCCCCGTTCATCCGTGAGCACCTGGGCGGCCCCGGCCTCTCGGTCCTGGCGGCTTCGGTGATTCTCGGCGTCATGGTACTGCCCACCGTCATCAGCATCTCCTCCGACGCCATCGGCGCGGTGCCCAACTCCTATCGCGAAGGCGCGCTGGCGCTCGGGGCGACCCGCTGGCAGAGCGTACACATGGTGACGATCAAGGCGGCGCGCTCGGGGATCATCGCCAGCATCATTCTGGCGATGGGCCGAGCGTTGGGCGAGACCATGGCGGTGATCATGGTGGCTGGCAACACGGTGAAGATCCCGCATTCGGTGACTGATCCGGTGCGGACTCTGACCGCCAACATCGCGCTCGAGATGTCCAACGCCACGGGCATGGCCCGCGAAGCGCTGTTCGCCACCGGCGTGGTGCTTTTCGTGGTGATCATGATCCTGAACGGAATCGCCCTGTCGGTGATCAAAGGCCGAGGGGTCAAGAAATGAGGCTGCCCCCGAAAATAACACAGGTTCTGGCTGTCACAATCCTGGGCACGGCCACGCTTTTGACCGTGGTCGTGCTTGTGTTCATCATCATCTTCGTGCTGGCTAAAGGCTTGCCCTGGGTGACCTGGGAGTTTCTCTCTTCCGCGCCCAAGGACATGGGCAAGGCGGGCGGCATCCTCCCGACGCTGGCCGGCACTATTCTGCTGCCGCTGCTCGCGATCGGCATTGCGCTGCCGCTGGGCGTCGGCACGGCGGTGTATCTGACGGAGTACACGCGCGAGACGCGATTCACCCGCGCGCTACGGTTCGGGACCGACTGCCTGGCCGGGATACCCTCGATCATTTTCGGCCTGTTCGGGTTCATCTTTTTCGTGGTCATGCTGAAAATGGGGTGGTGTTTGCTTTCGGGCGCGTTCACGCTGGCGATCATGGTTTTGCCGACCATCATCCGAACCTCCGAAGAGGCCATCCGGGCCGTGCCGAACGCCTATCGGGAGGTGAGCTTCTCACTGGGGGCGACGCGGTGGGAGACGGTCATCAAGGTCGTGCTGCCGAACGCGCTGCCGGGCATTGTCACCGGCGTGATGCTGGGAATCGGACGCTCCATCGGCGAGACCGCCGCCGTCATTTTCACCGCAGGCAGCTCGCTGCGGATGCCGCTGTCCGTTTTCGACTCGGTGCGAACGATGTCGGTCCATTTCTACATTCTGGCGCGCGAAGGCATTTCCACCGAAAACGCTTACGCGACGGCTGCCGTGCTGATCATCACCGTCCTGCTGGTGAACCTTACGGCGTACGGCATGATGAACCGCTTTATCGCAAAGAGGTCCCGATGAACGCGCCCTCCGACGTCAAAATCTCGCTCCGCAACTTCAGCGTCTTCCAAGGGCAGGAAGCCGCTTTAAGAGGCCTTTCGATTGATGTTCCCGCCCATCGCATCCTGGGTGTCATCGGACCCGCAGGGTCAGGCAAGACCACTTTCTTGCGCGCGCTGAACCGGCTGAACGACCTGGCGACGGACACACACATTGAGGGCAAAGTTCTCCTGGACGGAGAGGATATCTACCATCCCTCTTTCGACGTAGTCTCGCTCCGCAAGCGGGTGGGGATGCTGTTCGCGCTGCCCGTCGCGCTACCGATGAGCATCTATGAGAACGTGGTGTACGGACCCCGGCTGTCGGGCATCCGGAAGCGTGCGCGTTTGGACGAGATCGTCGAACGCAGCCTGCAAGCGGCTTTCATCTGGGATGAGGTCAAGGATCGGCTTCAGATGTCCGGCCTCCGGCTTTCCGGCGGACAGCAGCAGCGGCTCTGCCTGGCCCGCGTGCTGGCCATGGAAGAGCTGGAGGTGATCCTGCTCGACGAACCCTGTTCAGGTCTCGACCCGATCTCGACGGCGAAAATCGAGGAAGCGCTGACGATTCTGAAAAAAAGATACACCATCATTCTCGTCACCAACAACACGAAGCAGGCGGCGCGCGTAGCCGACGACACCGCCTTCTTCCTGATGGGCGAGCTGGTGGAGTGCGGGCTGACCGAGAAAATCTTCACGGTGCCGGACGACAAGCGGACCAACGAATACGTGACGGGCAGGTTCGGATGAGCACAGACACGGTTATCACGGTAAAAGATCTGGATTTGTATTACGGCACGTTTCAGGCCCTGAAGCGCGTGCCCATGGATGTCCGGGCACGGTACATCACGGCGCTGATCGGGCCGTCGGGATGCGGCAAGTCCACGCTGTTGCGGACGCTGAACCGGATGAACGACCTGATTCCCGGCGTAAGGGTCTCGGGTACGATCCTTCTCGAGGGGAAGAACATTTACGCGCTCGGCACCGACGTCTGCGCCTTACGCAAACGGGTGGGGATGGTCTTTCAACGGCCCAACCCTTTCCCACTTTCGATTTACGATAACGTGGCGTTCGGGCTGCGGGTGGCAGGAGTCTCAAACCGCGACCGTGTCGAGGAGACTGTGGAACGCAGCCTCACGGCGGCGTGGCTGTGGGACCAACTCAAGGACAGGCTGGACGACTCCGCGCTATCGCTGCCGCTGGACCAGCAACAGCGGCTGTGCGTGGCACGTCTGCTGGCCGTGGAGCCGGAAGTGATCCTGATGGACGAGCCCTGTTCGGCGCTGGACCCGATCTCAACGGCGAAAATCGAAGAGCTGATGCTGGAACTCAAGAAAAAGTACACGATTGTGATCGTGACCCACAACATGCAGCAAGCGGCCCGCATCTCCGATTATTCGGGTTACATGCTGTTGGGCGAAATGATAGAATTCGGAGAAACGGCGGGGATTTTCACAACCCCGAAAGACAAGCGGACCCAAGACTACATCAGCGGTCGGTACGGATAAGGCGGGTGCATTATGGAACGGCATTTTGACGATCAGTTGCAGGATTTGAAAAACCACCTGATGAAAATGAGCGCGCTGGCCGAGGTCATGATCGCCGATGCGGTCAAAACCGTGGTCGAGCGCGACGAGGACGCGATTTCTCCGGTCTACGAGCGAGAAGAACTCGTGAATCACATGGAGATTGAGATCGACGAGAGCTGCCTGACCCTGATCGCTCTGCATCAGCCAGCGGCAGGAGACCTGCGTTTCATCATGGGCGCAGTCAGGACGAACGCCGAGTTGGAACGGCTCGCGGACGAAGCCGTCAACATCGTCCAAAAGGCCGAACATCTTCTGAAGGCCCCCCCCCTGAAGCCTTTTGAGATTATCCCCGAAATGGCGGTGCTCGCGCGCGGCATGGTCCGGGACAGCCTGCGTTCCTTTGTGAACCAGAGCGTTGACCTTGCCCGCGAGGTCCTTTTGCGCGACGACCGGCTGGACGATTTAAAAGCGAAAATCGCGGACGAGTTGACCGCCTACATGACGCAGGATACCGCCGCTATCTCCCGCGGTCTCGACCTGCTGCTGATCGCACGCTTTCTCGAACGCATCGGCGACCACGCCACCAACATCGCCGAGATCACCATCTTCGTCGTGGAGGGTCTAGACGTACGGCATCACTCCGATCAGAAGCGCATGGTCAGACGGCCGCATGCCCCAGCCGCGCACCAAGCAAAATAAGAACAAGCCTTACGCCGGCAGACGGATGGTGAAGGCCGCGCCCTTGCCAATTTCACTCTCGACGCCCACGCCACCTTTGTGGATGAGGGCAATATGCTTAACGATCGCCAGCCCAAGCCCCGTACCGCCCAGCTCACGGCTGCGTCCTTTGTCCACACGGTAGAAACGCTCAAACAGCCGATCCAGATGCCTTTGCTCGATGCCGGGGCCGTAATCGCGCACCGTGATGCGGACGTCTGACCCCTCTTTCGCGGCCGAAAGGTCCACCTTGCGATTTTCGCCCACGGCACCATAGGTGATGGCGTTATCGATCAGATTCACGAGCGCCTGCTCTATCAGACCCGCGTGAACCAAGGCGGTCAGCCCGTCCTCACAGGCAAGCGACAGCGTGACTCCGCGTTCAGCCGCACGCCCCTGACAGAGCTCCGCCGCATTCTTCAAGAGCTCCATAACCGACGTTTCCTGACGGTCGAGCGTCTGTATGGAGCGATCCTCCAGCCGCGACAGCTCGAGCAAGTCGCGGATGATCGACTCCAACTGATTCGCCTGCCGCACAATGATTTTCAGGAAACGCTCCGCCTTTTCAGGATCTTTAGACGCCCCGTCGAGAAGGGCTTCGGCAAAGCCCTTGACCGACGTGACCGGGGTGCGCAACTCATGTGACACGTTCGCCACAAAATCCTGACGCACCGTCTCCAGCCGCCGCAGCAGCGTCACGTCACCCAACACCAATAGCGTTCCGATCCGGCTACCCGCCACATCTTTCAAAGCCGTCGCGCGCATATTCAACAACACCTCGCCCGACGGGCCCACCGCCATCTCTTTTTCGACCGGGGCGTCGCTTGTTTCGCTCTCATCGATCAGCAACAACAACTCAGGATACCGGGCCACCTCGCCGATGCGGGCCCCCACAGCCACGGGACGGCTCAGGTCCAATAAGCGCAGCGCCGAGTCATTGATGTCCATGACCGCGTGCTTGGCATCGATGGCGATCACCCCGCGCGTCATGTTGGCCAAAATCAACGTACGCAGGTTGCGCTCCTCATTCAAGGCAAGGATGTCCTTTTGCAGGCGCTCGGCCGTCTGGTTGATCGACCTCGCGAGAGCGGCCAAATGCGGCACCGGAGGAATCGCCAGACGGTAAGAAAGGTCCCCTTCGCCGATCCGCGTCAAGCCTTTCTGAAGATCAGAAACAGGACCGATGATACGCCGTGCGGCACGGTAACTCAACATGAGCGTTGCGCCTATCACCACCGCCAGCAACACCATCAGGACCCGCTCGGCCGCATCCGTTTCGCGCGTCATCGCACGCACCGGAACAGCGACACGGAAGATCGCCTGCACCGGGCCCTCGCGCGGCACCCGCTGCGCCAGATACAACATCGGCTTGCCCAGGCTGGAGCTGTACCGCTGGCTCATCCCCTGGCCGTCTTTTATCGCCGCGATCACTTCGGGCCTGTCAATATGCGACATCATCTGCTTTGAATCGGCGTTCGAATCTCCCAGCACTTTACCGTCAGGAAGGATGAACGTGAAGCGGTTTTCATCCGTCTGCCCCAGCCGCTCAAGAAAGCGAGAGATCGATTTTTCGTCAACCGCACCGTCGCGCTCCGGCAACATAGCCGCCACCAAACGCACTTGCACTTGCAGTTCGCGCACCCATTGCCGATGGAAGGTGACCCGGCTGGTGTGCCACGTGTAAATCGCGACAAAGCCGATCGCGGCGAGCAGGATCAGGATGTGCGTACCGAAGAACTGCCAGAACAGTGTCCGTCTATTCATTATTTACTCCTCTTATTCCGCTTTCATCCGATACCCGACCCCCCGCACCGTTTCAATCAACTCGCCCAAGTGGCCGAGTTTGCGACGCAAACCCACGATCTGCACATCGACTGAACGGTCCGTCACGGGATAGTCCTCGCCATGCACCGCATCGACAATCTGATACCGCGAGAATACCACACCCGAACGTTTCATGAAGAGCTCCAGCATCTTGAACTCGGTCAACGTCAACACCAACGGGAGTCCGTCAAGCTTGACCGCGTGATGCGTACGGTCGATCTCGATCGGGCCGCGGACCAGAATGTCATTTTCGTCACCGGGCTCAACCGCGACGCGCCGGAGCACGGCACGCACGCGAGCCGAGAGAATCCGCGCGCTGAAGGGCTTGGTCACATAATCATCCGCCCCCACTTCAAGCCCGGCCACGACATCGGCGTCCTCGTTACGAGCCGTCACCATGATCACCGGGATCTTGGCGGTGCGCTCATCCGCCCGCACGGCCCGGCAAAACGCATACCCGTCCGTTCCCGGCAGCATCAGGTCAAGCAGGATCAGATCCGGCACTGTCCGGACAAGAAAGGCCTTCGCATCCTCGGACGAGGCGCACTCTTCGACCTTATACCCCTCACGCTCCAGATTGTACCTCAACAATTCGCGGATGTCCGCTTCGTCTTCCACAATCAGCAAGGTCTCGTTTGCCATGCTAGCTCCTATTTCGTATGAACACATTTATGCCGGATGATCGTGCCGTCCGCCAGATAAGCGACGTCCTCCGCGATGTTGGTCGCATGGTCGCCGATCCGCTCCAGGTCGCGGGCGATACTGTGCGTCAGGATCAGCGACTCCGTCATGGCACCCGTATTCGCCGGCGTCGCACGCGCGATCACACCTTGATTGACCTCCACATTCATCCTGTCCACTTCATCATCGCGAGCAATCACCGCGATGGCCATGCGGACTTCAAGCGTGATCAGCGCGTCGCGGCTTTCTTTGAGCATTTCCCGCGTCACACGCCCCATCTGCATAAGCTTATCCTGAAGGTCCGTCACGGGAAAAGCGGTCAGCCGCAAACCGCGGTCCGCAATGTTTGCGACGATGTCGCCGATCCGCTCCAAGTCGTTGTTGATCTTAAGCACCGCAACGACAAAGCGCAAATCCCGCGCCACGGGCTGATGCAGGGCCAAAATCTTGAGGCACTCCTCCTCGATCCGGACTTCGCGCTCGTCGATCTCGGTATCGCGGTCCATCCACACCTGCAGCGCCTCTTTATCGCGCCGCTCGGTGGCCTTGAGAACTTCGGACAGGCGCATCTCCACCTCGCCCGCCAGCCGCAAGAGGGCCTCTTTCAGCAACTCGCTTTCGCGCGCAAAAATCATATTCATCCGTTACCATCCCCCCATCATCACCCGAAACGCCCAGTGATGTAATCCTCAGTCTGTTTTTCATGCGGTCGAGTAAAGAGTTCTTCAGTCGCAGCAAATTCTACTAGATTGCCTTCATAAAAAAAAGCCGTCATGTCGGATACACGTGCAGCCTGCTGCATGTTGTGCGTGACGATGGCGATTGTGTACCGCCCTCGCAACTGAACAATCAGCTCCTCGATACGCGCGGTTGCCTTGGGATCTAAGGCCGAGGTCGGTTCGTCCATCAACAGCATCTCCGGCTTTACGGCCAAAGCGCGGGCCAAACAGAGTCGCTGCGCCTGCCCGCCGGAAAGCCCCAACGCATTCTTATTCAGCCGGTCCTTGACCTCCTCCCAAAGCGCCGCACCCACCAGACTTTCCTCCACGACCCCATCCAGGTCAGCCTTAGACAGATTGTTATGAAGGCGGGGTCCGTATGCGACATTGTCGTAAATGGACTTCGGAAAAGGATTCGGCTTCTGGAAGACCATGCCGATCCTGCGCCTCAAGACGGCGGTGTCCACAGCGTTACCATACACATCTTGCCCATCAAACAGCAGTTTTCCAGAGGCCCTGCATCCGGGAATCAGGTCGTTCATGCGGTTGATCGCCCGCAAAAAGGTGCTTTTGCCGCAACCACTCGGACCGATAATCGACGTCACCAAACAAGAGGGGAGGGCCAAATTCACCCGTTTCACGGCCTCGCACGAACCGTAATAAACCGAAAACTCTCTGGCTTCAACATGCGCTTGAGCAATCTGTTTTGTTTCTTCCATCACGTCTCCCAAAAGGGCGAAGGGGTATTCGCCCCTACCTATCCCTTCAAACGTTTGGCCACGCGCGCGCGGATCAGGATCGCCGCCAGATTCAGCGCCAACACTATCAGCACCAGCGTCGCCGCCATCCCATATTGCACGTGACGGATCTCCTCCACCGCCTCATGCTCCGTACACAGATTGTAGAGGTTCCAGGAGAGTGCGGGCGTCGGCTGTGTCAGAAGCTCCGCAGGGCTGACCAGCTTGCCCACGCTCACCGCCGCCGTAAAAATGATCGGCGCGGTCTCGCCCGCCGCGCGTCCCATGCTGATTACTGTGCCGGTGAGGATTCCCGGCAGGGCGGCCGGCAGAATTACGGTCAGGACGGTTCGCCACTGTCCCGCGCCCAACGCCAGCGCGCCCTCTTTGTATGCGCGCGGAACCGCCGCGATCGCTTCTTCCGAGGCGCGGATCACCGTCGGCAAAACCAAAAGGGCCAAGGTCAGCGCGCCTGCCAAGACACTTTTACCCGTCGAGACATGCAGCGTGTTGATGAAGAAGGCGAGTCCGAACAACCCGAACACCACACTGGGCACACCCGCCAAGGTATTCACGCAGGAACGCAGGAACGTCAGGACAGGACCCTCATGGGCATACTCTTGGAAATACACCGCCGCGACAATGCCCAGCGGCACGGCGATCAGCATGGCCCCCAAGGCCAGATAGAGCGTGCCCAGCACCTCCGGCCCGATTCCGCCAAAAAAATGCGCGTCCAACGAAGGGTCAGTCAGAAAACGCGGATAGAAGGTCAGGCGCGGACGCAGTAGCGTCCGCAACTCTTTCTGCAAAAGAGGGAAGACCGGTGCCAAGGCCGTACCTTCAAACAGCGGCTGCCGCGGCACGAGCACCTTTTTGCTCTCTTTTCCAGAATAGTCCCACGTTTCCTCAAACAGGATATCCGCGGCCTTTTCTTGTGCCGCCCGCCAGCGCGTCTGCCCGTAGCGCATGCGCGTCAAGGCGGGCAGAGGCTCTCCCGGGGTCGGTCCCAACAAAACGGCAATGCCTTCGCGTACCGCCTTGAAGGCCGGTTTCAGCGCTTTACGCCGTGCGACGGGCAACTCGGGCAACTCGCGCTCAAACGCTGCCACTGCCTCATCAATCGGACGCCTCGCGCGTTTGCTATCGGCCCACTCCGCCGCCACACGCTCGTCATTGCCCCGCCCGAATTCACCCAGCATCATCCGCCGGTATTCTATTGTCCCCGTGAACAGATAGGCACCCGCGCCTTTGATGAAAACAGGGGCGAGCACCCAAAGGAGGAACAACGTCATCAGCGCCACAGCCAAGTAACCTCCGGCCGTGAACGCGCGATCCAGAAATCTCCGGACAGACATCCGCATACGGTCATCCCCCCCTCAAGCGTTTGCGCTGCCGCGCCACAATCCATTCGCCCGCAAGGTTACATGCAAAACTGAAGAGCAACAGGCAGAGTCCCATGGCGAAAAGCACATGGTAATGTGCCGAGCCGGTCATCTGATCCGCCTCACCCATATCACCCGCGATCGTCGCCGTCAGCGTACGAACCGGCTGCAGCAGGTTGTACCAAGGCTTCGGGATCTGGGCCGCGTTGCCCGAAGCCATCCATACCACCATGGTCTCGCCCAAGGCCCGCATAATGCCCAGCAGGACGGCTGAAAAGAGTCCGCTGACTGCGGCGGGAATCACCACTTTGACCAGCGTCTCGGCCCTTGTGGCCCCGAGCGCGTAACTGCCCTCGCGCACTTCGCGGCCCGCAGCCTGCAACGCGTCCTCCGAGACGCTCACGATCGTCGGCAGCGCCATCACGCCCAATATGACCGACGCTGTCAGCGCATTCACCCCGCTGGCGATTTCGATGTGGCCGGGCAACCAACGCCCCGCATCCTGCAAGAAAGGCGCAACCACCGTCAGCGCGAAAAAACCATACACGACAGAGGGTATGGCCGCCAGCATCTCAATCACCGGTTTGAGCACCTGCCTCACGTTAAAAGGCAGGATATCGCTCATGCAGAGCGCAGCGAAAATGCCCGGCGGCACCGCCAGGGCGACCGCCGTACCCGTCACAAGGAAACTGCCGACAAAAATCGCGGCCGCCCCGAACTGCGGCGGTTCGTGCGACGGATACCAGTCCTTGGAGAAAAAGAACTCTGCGACCCCTTTGTCACTGAAAAAAGGCAGGGCATCGCGCGCGATGAAAAAGATGATCGCCATCACAGCGAGCGCAGCCACGGAGGTGACCGAAAAGAGGAAGAAGCGTCCCGCCAAACTGAAAATCTTCCGGCGAGTCCGCTCGCCGGAAGACAGGATCATTTTATCAGACGTACTCATTTACTTCGAGGGGACCGGAACGAAACCGATCTCCTGGACGATCTCTTTGCCCTTGTCACTGCGGCTCATGCCAAGGAACCTGCCAGCCAGACTCTCGGGCGCAGGCTCTCCGTTCGTAAACATGAACAACTCGCGTGAAAGCGGATACTGTTTCGCGATGACCGTTTCCGCCGAGGGAACCACGCCGTTGATCTCCAGCGCCTTGACCGAGTTGTCAACAAAGCCAAGCCCCGCGTAGCCAATCGCGCCTTTGGTCATCTGGACGCGCTGGCGCACACCGCCGTTGCTACCGGTGTACTCCGCGTTCCCGATGATCTTCGCGTCTTTGCCGAGAACCAGTTCCTTGAAGGTCTCGAAGGTGCCGCTGTTCGTGTCGCGGCTGATCACCACGATGGTCTGATCACTGCCGCCAACCTCTTTCCAATTCGTCACTTTCCCTGTGTAGATGTCGCGCACCTGCTCGATCGTGAGCCCCTTCACCTTGTTCGAGGGATGAACGATCACCGGCAACGCGTCAAACGCAACCACATGGGCGACCGGCTTCACGCCCTTTTCATCCATCGCCTTCTTTTCGGTATCTTTGAGATGGCGCGACAGGTTGGCGATGTCGCACGTGCCATTCAGCAAGGCTTTCGCCCCGTTGCCGCTGCCCGACTCGCTCACCATAATGTTCACGCCCGGGTTTTGGCGCATGTATGACTCCGCGAAGGCCTTGGCTATCGGCCCAACCGTCGTCGAACCGTCCAACACCAACTTCTCCTGAGCATGAACAACCGCACTTACGGCCACAAGTCCTATGATCAACATTGACGTTTTCATCTTTTCTCCTTTTTTTGCGCCGGGCACACCGTGCCCGTTTGCTTATTATAAAACCAACTCTCTGCTAAACCCGCGTGAAGCTTCTGTTAGAAATCCGCGAGACCGGCTGTTAGAACTTCCCGTTCAGTTCGAACCGTACCCAGGTGGCCATATCCGTGTCCGCGACATCGTGCTGGTAATAATCACCGTAGTAGAACGCCTCGCCCACCACCGCGCCGCTCACTTCGCCGCGTTTACCAAACACCTTATTGAGGAGCGGGAAATCGTAGCGAAGCTGCGTGAAATAACCTCTGAAACTGTCCGTCGCGCCGCTGTCCTGCTCCGCCGCGAACATCGGCCCGGTCTGGAGCTTGACGATGTTCTTCTTATACGGCTCGATCGAGGCTTCGAGGTGCGGATAGATCAGGTTCGACCAGCGAAATTGGTCGTACATGGTTGCGCAGATCTGACTGAGCGAATCGGTGCGATTGAAGACCGGGTTCCAGCCGTTGTCGGAACTGCCGTCGGTGGTTTTGTAATAACTATCCTCGTCTCCTGACAGGTACAGCAAACCGCCCGTGAACTTGGGTTTGCCGAACACCTCTTTTTCAGAATAGGTCAGGCCCGCATAGCCCATGTAAGCGAAAATGTCGCGCTCCTGCATGCCCGGCGCGCTGTCCACCTTGCCGACCTGCACCGCGCCCTCGACCTCTGCCGTGAGCTTGTCCGTGATCTTCGGCGCGAGGCGCGTGCCAAAGGTGTGGAAGTCACGACCCGGATAGCGCTTGCCCGCGCTATCGTAGAAGCGGGTCTCCTGTTTCCAGATCCAGTAAAACTCCATGGGGAAATCCTCGACCTCGTTATAATGAAAGTAGGCCATCAGCCCCTTTTCATCCATCTCCGAGTAAGGGTCACCGCTTTTAATTTTGGTGAGATCGTAGACGTCGTGAGGGTTACCCAGCGTCGCGTCATCGCGATAGGTATTCCACGTGCCCATCAGGTCAACGTCGCTCTTCTCCAGCAGCTTGACCTTCGCCAGGATCGCGTTGAAGTAAGCGGAGCGCGAGCCGTCACCCGGCGTACCGTCGCTGATCACGCGGCCGGCACCCTCCTTGATGTCCTGACGCCCGATACGGAGGTCCACACGGTCTCCGATGTTGTTAAAGTCGAAGTAGAGGTTATCGATGAACACTTCGTCGGGGAACTTGTTCTTGTCGTTATCCGGGCTGTTGCGGTAACCGCGGAACTCGTCGGCCAAACGCAGATACGCGCCAAAATCCTCGCCATAGGTGGCCTTGCCCCACACGCGGGTGCGTGCCCGGTAATAGTCTTCTGAAGTCGGACTGACGGAGGTCTTGCCCTTGTCCATAAAGCCATCTTTGAACTCGTAACGAAAGCGGAAATCGAGACCGGCGTCGAAATCCATGCTCGATTTCTTCTCCGCTTGAACTGCCTCTTTCTGTGCAAAAACGGCCACCGTCGAGGCCATCAACAACAGGCTGATTGTCACTTTTTTCATAAGGCTCACAAACCTCCGAAGTTCGTCACTTGTCAGGCGGTCAGTGCCGCCTTACACCCCAAGTGAATGGCCGGCATTATGAACGGGTTCCGTAAGAGGTACGTGAGCGGGACGTTAAAATTTGGTTAATCCATAGCTAGAGAAACTTGAAGACCTTTGATCGTGCTGGAAAACAGGTTTCAGGGTATCAGTTTACGGGAGGGCTTGTCTGTGGTACGGTAGAGGCCTCTAACGTGTAACAGAAGAGACCTTATGCCTATCAGTTGGAACGAGATCAGACAGAATGCCATCCGCTTTTCACGGGAGTGGGCGGAGGAGACCCGCGAGGACGCCGAGGCGAAGTCCTTCTGGGACGAGTTCTTTCAGGTGTTCGGCGTGCGGCGGCGTCTGATCGCGACGTTTGAAGAGCGGGTTAAGAACATCAAGGGCCAGTACGGCTTCATCGATGTTTTCTGGCGCGGCCTGGTGCTGGCGGAACATAAGAGCCGGGGCAAGAGTTTGGATCAGGCCGAGTCACAGGCTTTTGACTACTATGAGGATCTTGCCCGCGAAGGACGTACGAGCGAGTTGCCGCGTTATGTGATCCTTTCGGACTTTGAGCGTTTCGTGCTGTATGACCTCGATCCCGACGAGCAGCTCAACCTGCCGCTTTTCTCGGGACGGCAGGTCCGCAAGGTCGAGTTTTCCCTCAAGGATTTTCACAAGAAGATTCAGGAGTTTGCGTTTGTCGCGGGGTACAAGCAGCACCGTCTGCGCGATGAAGACCCGATCAACATCAAGGCCGTGGAGATCCTCGATGACCTGCACGACGCGCTGGCCGAAGGCGGCTATGAGGGACATGATCTCGAACGCTTCCTTGTGCGCATCCTCTTCTGCCTCTTTGCGGAAGATACGGGACTGTTCGACCGTGACACGTTCACCTATTACCTCGAAAACAAGACGGCCAAGGACGGTTCGGATCTCGGAATGCATCTGGCGCAGCTTTTCGAGGTGCTGGACACCCCGCCGGAACGGCGGCAGGCGAACCTCGACGAGCTGCTCGCGGCCTTCCCCTACGTCAACGGAGAACTTTTTAAAGAGCGTTTGGCGTTCGCCAATTTTAATCGCGCCATGCGTGACGCGCTGATGAGATGTACGGATTTCGACTGGTCGCAAATCTCTCCGGCGGTGTTCGGCTCGCTTTTTCAAGGCACCATGGACGGGAAGGAGCGCCGCCAGACCGGCGGGCATTACACCTCGGAACGCGACATCCTCAAGGACATCAACGCGCTGTTCATGGACGCCCTACGGGCGGAGTTCGAGAAGGCCCGACGCAGCAAGGCCCTGCTCAAGCAATTCCACGAGAAGCTCGGCAAGCTGCGCTTCTTCGATCCGGCCTGCGGGTGCGGCAACTTCCTTGTCATCACCTACCGCGAGCTGCGCCTGCTGGAGATCGACGTCCTCAAGGCGCTTTTCGGGAAAGAAGTGCAGCAGGAACTGAACGTCCAGGCGCTGTCAAAGGTGGACGTGGACGCCTTTACCGGCATCGAGATCCTGGAGTGGCCCGCCCGCATCGCCGAAGTGGCGATGTGGCTCATGGACCACCAGATGAACATGCGCCTCTCCGAGGCATTCGGCCAATACTTCGTGCGCCTGCCGCTGCGCAAGTCCGCGCATATCCACCTCGGCAACGCCCTGCGGCTCGACTGGAAAGCCATTCTCCCGCCCGACCAATGCTCCTACGTTCTCGGTAACCCGCCCTTCATCGGCAAGCATTACCAAAGCGCCGAGCAGAAAGCCGACATGGCGGCCGTGTTCGGGAGCTTCAAGAACATCGGCGATTTGGATTACGTCACCTGCTGGCACACCCGCGCCGCCGAGTACATTCAGGGCACGGCCATCATGGTCGGCTTCGTGTCTACCAACTCGATCACCCAGGGCGAACAGGTGCCGCTGATATGGGGTTTGCTTTTCGGCAAGTGGCGCGTCAAGATTCACTTCGCGCACCGCACGTTCCAGTGGCAGAGCGAAGCCCGCGGCAAGGCCCACGTTCACGTCGTTATCATCGGCTTTGCGACGTTCGACATTCCCGTCAAGAGGCTGTTCGATTACGACTCCGGCAACGACACTGCCATCGTAACCGAGACGGCCAACATCAGCCCTTATCTCACGCCCGGACCGGACGCGTTTGTCACGAAGCGTCAGACGCCGCTCTCGCCCGTCCCCGAAATGCGGTGCGGTAATAAGCCATCCGACGGCGGCAACCTTATTCTGACCGAAGAGGAGAAGGTGTCGTTTCTCGCCGCAGAGCCGGGCGCTGAAAAGTACCTGAGGCGCTATACAGGTTCTGAGGAATTCATTAACGGCACTATGCGTTGGTGCCTCTGGCTTGAAGGCGTCGAACCGCAGGACCTGCGGGCATTGCCGCTTGTTCTGGAACGCGTGGAGAAAGTACGAGAATTCCGATCCAAAAGTACAGCCGCACCGACACGCATGGCCGCGCAGACTCCAGCGCTGTTTTTTTACCGCTCGCAGCCGACCACAGAATACATCCTGATTCCAGAGGTTTCCTCTGAGCGGCGGCAGTATATCCCCATCGGCATCGCCCAGCCGTCTTTGATTGCGAGCAACAAATGTTTCATCATCCCGACTGCTGACAAATATCTTTTCGGCGTGTTGCTCTCGACGATGCACATGGCATGGATGCGGCAGGTTTGCGGACGACTCGAATCGCGTTACAGCTATTCCGGTTCGATGGTTTACAACACCTTCCCGTGGCCGCAGATGAACGTTCCGACGTATGGGCGAGAGACGTTTTGCAGCGGGGCCTCCTGCGTCCGGGAGGCGGCGTCACGGCTCTACTGGTCGTCGTATCACGAAGGCGGGGAAGATGATGCGGCAAGTCCGAAAGCGAAGCGCCAGACCTTACGCCTCACCGCCGACGAAAAAAAGATCGCAGCCGTGGAAGCCAAGGCGCAGGCGGTTCTTGACGCGCGGGCAAAGTTCCCGCTCGCCACGCTGTCCGACCTTTACGATCCGCTGACCATGCCCGCCGATCTGATGAAGGCGCATGCCGACCTCGATCGCGCGGTGGACGCTTGCTACCGGCCGCAGGCGTTCACGTCCGACCGCCAGCGCGTGGAGTTCCTGTTCGCGCTGTACGAGCGCTACAGCGCGCCGCTCTTGCCGGTGGAGAAGGTGAAGGGGCGGAAGGGGAGCGGCAAAGCAAAGAGCGGGGAGAAGAAGCAGTCGCGGGGCGAGGCGACGGGGCTCTTGGGGGTTAGCGATTCCCATTGACGGTTCGCAAAAGACCGCTACCGCAGACCTTTTTTGCGACTGGCGAGGCATTCGGCGATCTTTGCCGGCAGCATCTCGCCCGCGCTCGCCTTATCCAACAGATCCCTTGCTCCCGCTTTCAACATCTCGGTTTTGAAGCCTTGTTCAACGAACGCCGAAAGTCCGATCACGATGATGTCAGGAAACTCAGCAAGGATCAGCCGCGTGGCCTCAATGCCTCCCATCACCGGCATGCGGATATCCATTATGATGACATCCGGCAGCAACCGCTTGGCCAGCGAAACCGCTTCGCCGCCGTCCGCCGCCTCGCCGACCACATCCAAACCGCTTTGCTGTGCGAGCAAAGACACCACCCCTTGGCGAAAGAGGGCGTGATCGTCCACCACCAAAACCCGCGCACGGTCCTCCGCGGCGGCGACGCGGCGCCCTGAGGAGGACGGCGGACTCACGGTTTGCGGCGCGGACGCCTGTTGCCGCGTGACCGGAATGCTGAGCGTCACATGCGTGCCATGACCGGGCACCGAATCCACGGTCAGTGTTCCTCCAAGGTCCACCATCCTCTCTCTGACGCTGAACAGCCCGTTGCCGCCCTTTCTTGACGTTCCGCTCATCACACCGCCGGCGTCGAAGCCGTCTCCGGCATCATCAACCGAGAGCACGATCTGTCCTCCGGAAATGCCGCCCCGCAACCGGACCGTCTTCGTACCCGAGTGCTTCACGGCATTGAATAGAAGCTCACGGACAGAATGGAAGAGCGAAACCTTTACGGCGTCCTGCAAAAGATCCGGCAGCTCGTGGACTTCACAAGCAATTTCGACTCCAAAACGCTCCTGCATTTGTCCCGCCAAGTGGCGCAACGCGGGCACAAGGCCCACCTCATAAAGCAGCGGCGTGACAAGCCCATTGCTCAACGCGCGCGTTTTGTCGAGCGCCTCGGCCAGCAGGTCACGCAGTTTGCACGCATCACGCGAGAGGTCCTCCGCCGAAGGCTCGGACGCCAGTCGGTCCGAAACAAACTTTGCCCCGACAAGAACCTGCTGCAAATCATCGTGCAGGAAATCCGACAGCCGCCTGCGCTCGCGCTGTTCCGTCTGAACCAACTCCACGGCGAGGTTCCGCAGGCGAGCCGTCCGGTCGGCCACCGCCTTTTCAAGCGTCTCGCTTTGCTGCCGCAGGGCTTCCTCAAGACGCTTGCGCTCCGTGATATCGACTTCGAATCCGCTCCATACCAGATGATTGTCCGCCGTGCGATGCGGGGCGGAAACAATCAGCAGCCATTTCGTTTTCCCCGAAGGGAGGATGATCCGGATCTCGGCGCGGAACAGGGATTCGTTTTCTAACGCGACCCTCTCGATTTCGGAGTAAGGCTGTCGATCCTGCTCGCTCAACTGGGTGTAAATCGCAAACGGCGTTTTCATCACCTCGTCCGCGCGCAGTTCGTGGAGGCGTTCGACACCGTTACTGACATAGGTGAAACGCCGCTCCCGTCCATCCACTCCGGTATCGATCTGATAGAGCATCACCCCATCCAGATTGTCCCCCAAAAAACGCAGTCTCTCTTCGTTTTCCCGCAGGCGGGCTGTCGCCTCCTCGGCTTCCCGCAAGGAAACGGTCAAGTCCTCCTCGACCTTCTTGCGTTTCTCGACTTGCTCTTCCGCGTTGCGGCGCATTCGGTTGAGGTGATCAAGCACGTCTCTGAGCTTCCAGACACCGGCCAGCAACAGAAACGATATCAGAAGGCCCACGCTTTCGGAGATCGTGTCAGGCGCGGAGGCGCCCGAAGCAAGGGTCCCTGCCAATACAAGAATCCGACGAACACCCATCAGGACAAAGCCGGCGGCCAAGAACACCCAAGCGATGCTGTTGCCACTCCGCCGGATCAGAAGTAGCGACAGCAAGGCGGCGGAGAACTGAATCGCAATCGACAGGACCAATATAACCAACAGAAACATAGGATGACACCCGCTTCATTCATTTTATGCCACCCCGGCACAAAACGCTTTAATCGGCAAGAATATCCGGATCAAAAAAATAACGTTTGTATATTACATGGAGCCGATAACAGGGGTCAAGCCGCGTCTATGCTTTATGAGCGGCACCCCGCTCACTTCCTGACGTCATAACAGTACAGCGTGTCGTGATACCGAAGGAACAATCGGCCTTGGCATATAACGGGATGCGCCCAGGCGTCCTGCCCTTTCCCTTCTGTTGTCAGCCGAAACGTGCCTGCGGTCCGGAAACCAGCATCCGTCAACTCTTGCAGCGTCATCAAGCCCCGCGCGGTCAAGCAATAGAGCCTCCCGTCGGCGACGATCACCGAACCGTCAGACAGGTCGGCTGCCGGTTTCACCTGCATCGTCTTGCCTGTCTCCACGTCGAGCCTCATCCAACCCAGCACATCGCCGCGACTGCTCGACCCATACAGCCAACCGTTTACGCAGACCGTCCCGCCATGACTGATCTTCAGTTCGCGGGCCCATGCTTGTGTGGCAGAGCCGTCGCCTAAACGGACGCCGAAGACCGCGCCGAAATCGCGGCTGGAAGCGGTAAACAACAGCATCCCTCCGGACAGCACCGGCGTGGTGTTGACCGTATTCTTGGGATCCACTTGCGGCAGTTTCCAAACCAGATCGCCCTTCTCAGCGTCCACGGCAAACACGTTCTTCGAGCCACCGTTGATCAGCAGCTTACGCTTGCCCGCCTGAATGAGGATCGGCGAGGAATAAGAGGCCTGCTCGCCGGCGACTGGCGGCGCAGCCCAAAGCGGCGCGCCGGTCCGCTTGTCGTGCGCCACGATCAGGCCCTTGGCCCCCGCCGGCGTCGCAAACACGCGATCACCGTGCACGAGCACAGACTCGCTAATGCCCCACATGATGTTCGTCGCTTCGTAGCGCTCCAACATATTCGCGGCCCAGACTTTGCCGCCGGTCGCCGCATCCAGACACGCCAAGATCCCATGGGCGTTCATGTGATACAGCTTGCCGTCGTCGAAGCTACAAGACGACCTCGCACCGGGATGCGATTTCGTCCAAGACTCACCGTTTGCGGTTTTCCAGAGCGGCTTGCCCTCCAGAGAGAACGCGCTAATGACCAATTCTTTATCCTGATCACCGGTGATGTAGACGCGTTCGGCCACGATGATCGGGGATGAGTAACCACGGCCGATGCCAGAGATTTTCCACAGCAGTTTCGGGCCGTTTTCAGGCCAGGATTGAAGCAGCCCTTTCTCACCAGAGACCCCGTCGCGACACGGGCCTCGCCACTGCGGCCAATCCGGAGCCGCGGAACGGACCAACGAGGGCACCGACTCTTGCGCAGCGGCTGTGCGTGGCGAAACGATAGCCGAAACAACCACGCTCATACCTGCCATCACGCGCATCGATTGTCTGATCACCGTGTCATCTCCCTATCGCCGAACAAACATCGCTTTTTCAGACGGCACGGACACGCGTCCGAAGGCACGGTCTTGAAACAGCATATTTATGATGTTTCGAGGATGCCAAACCGGTGCGATGGCGTCAATTAAAAACGGGCATAGACCTATCAGCGCGAAAAATTGGCCCATGGATGAGCGGCCGCACCGGTCGTCGCCAATGCACCCGCCGCACTGACAATCGGCCCGTATGTGTCATTGGCGGTCATGATGAAATTGGTCGCCTGACCCACGCAGGTGTTTTTCAGAATCAAATTTCTTGCCGTATCCAAGCAGTAGACCCCATACGTCGAGGTTCCGATCTGGCTGGAGATCCGGTTGTCCTGCACGCAATTACCTTCGACGGCATGCAGGTGTATTCCGCTATTCGTATGCGTGCGGATCACACAATCGGCGATGGTGTTGCCTTCGCACTGGCTGCTGACGGAACCTCGGAGAAAGACACCTTCCTCACCGTTGCCGCTGACGGCGCACTTAACGACGGTATTGCCATCGCACTGGCCAGACGTGACGCTGTAGAGGTAAACGCCGTAGGTGCCGTTGCCGCTGACCGCACAATCGGCGATGGCGTTGCCATTGCACTGGCCGGTGGAACTGTATAGAGTCAAGCCGGAGAAACCGTTGCCGTTGAACGCAGAATCAGAAATGGCGTTGCCGTTGCACTGGCCTTGGTATGCAGAGATATAAAAGCCATAGGAGCCGTTATTGTTGACAGCACAAGCGGCGACCTTGTTGCCGTCACACCGACCGCCATAAGAGCCGTTGAAATAAATACCCGAGGAAGCGTTGCCGCTGATCGCACAATCAGCGATGATATTGCCGTCGCAGTGGCCGTAGGAACCCTTGAGATAAACACCGTAAGCGATGTTGCCACTGACGGCACAAGCGGCGATGGTGTTGCCGTCGCAGTGGCCGTATGTTCCGTCGAGAAGAAAGCCGTACAGCACATTGCCACTGACCGCACAATCGGCGACGGTGTTGCCGTTACACTGGCCGTGGTCCCCATAGAGACAAATGCCGTATTGACTATTGGTGGAGGCCGAAAGATGCTCGAAGCGGCTGCTGTTCACGTACGCGGCACGGAGACCGCTGCCAAAATTAAGGATGTTGCCGTTGCGCACAACCACATCCCGGATCGGGGCGGTCGTCGTCCCCAAGAGATACACACCGTAGTCCGAGGTGCCTTGGTCCCCGGCGAGCGTGAAGCCCATCAGGTCCAACGTGACCCCGCTGGCGGTGATGGTCACACCGTGGCCGACTCCGGAAAAACTTCCGGCGAGTTTGGCCGAACAGGGCCAGGAGAGCGTCTCCGGTATCTGGCACAGAAGCAGGTTGAGTTGGTTGCCCGCCACAAAGTCATAATTGACAACGGTATTGCCTCTGACAATGTTGTTCTCCACGAGCGCGCCCGTGCCGCTCAGCCGCATCCCTGTCGCGTTCCCCTCAAACCGGCACTCACGTACGACGGAGTTTCCGCCCACGCGGATGCCCGTGTCCGCACCGGTCACCTGGCAATCCCGCACCGTGCATGAGCTTCCGACATAGATGCCGTACCGTCCCCCGGTCACACGCAGGGATTCGATCCGACCGTTCAAGCCGGTTCCGGAACCGACTGACGATATGCCGACTCCGTCTGTCGTCGGCAGGAACAGCACACCGTTGTGAACGCGCAGGTTTTTGCCGGTGCCGGTTGCAACGGTAATGGCGTTCCCCCCCTCCGCCCCCGAGATGGTGAAACCCATCAGGTCCAGCGACACGTCGTCAGCCGTGATCGTCACGGTTCCTTCCAAATTGTCGGTCAGATAGTAAGACCCCGGCCGACCAAGTTCGACCGGAGCGCGTGCAACGGGGATCCGCGGCTCGGCTGCCTGCACCTGCGTATAAACCTCGGAGAGCGTCTTCATCGTCGGCGCAGGCGCGCCGGGAGGCGTTAGCGATCCTTGAGCCCACACCCGTGTCCCGATGAGGGCCATGGCCATCATGGCCATAAGTCCGGCTAAACAGTTTAATTTGTTCATTTTGACCTCTGTTTCTGGTTTGTGACTCACAAACTTGTTCGTTACGCCCGCCTCGGGCAGGCCGGCGGCATTCACGGCGAGAGCGGAACAACCGCCTGAACCCGGTAGAACGAGGCGGAATTGGTCCTGGGCAGGTCCCGCGTCATTGTCGGGGAAGCGCCCGGAACCATCAGCCCGAATCCGCTGTCCGCCCAGAGGGCGCCGCCGACCAGCACGGGAGCCTGCTGCATCAGGCGATAGAAACGGGAGGGCGAGACCGTCCAGGTCACAGCGTTTGAACTTGCTGATCTCTCATAGTCAACGACGGCAAACCGGGAGTTGCCGTCCATGGGATCGGTGTCCGCCCCGTACTCATCCGCATCCGGGGCACCGTCACCGTCCGCGTCGGCAGGTCGCATTCCCAAAAGACTCAGCTTCCCCGCCCGACGGTACTCCCACGCGTCGGGGATGCCGTCGCCGTCCGTGTCCGGACCTATTGCCAACACGTCTGTCTGCACATGCGCGAAGGCGTTGCTCAAGCTGATCCAGCCCACGTTCGCGCTCCAAACGTAACCCCGCAGCGTTCCCGTCAGCAGGTCGATCTTGGGCTGGCCGTAGGACTGCTCAAAGTTGAGCCAGCCGATGTTCGCCCCGTAGGCATAGCCGGTCAGGTTGCCCGCGCCGTCATGGTTGACGCCCCAGTCCGCACCGGAGGCGTTGGAGTAGTGCCAGCCGTTGGCCGGCCCGTTACCGAGCCCGATCCAGCCCACATCCGCGCCCCACAGGTAGCCGGTGCAGTAGGACTGGCCCAGAGCGGCCCCGTTCGTGATATCCCCGCGCGCATCGACCCAGCCGATGTTCGCGCCGTAGGCGTAACGGTCCGCCGCGTTGATGGTGGTGCCGGCGTACGCGCCGGTCACAGACGCCAGCAGGACGCCTGCGCAAAGCCCGGCCGACCAGCCAGTGTCGACGAATAGGTGTTTCTTCATGGCTTAAGCCCTCCTCGCCACATGACTCAGCGTGAGAAATTGGCCCACGGACTCAAGCCCGCAGCGCCGTTGGTGGTCGCCAATGCACCTGCTCCGGTGACAATCGGTCCGTAGGTGTCATTGGCGGTCATGGTGAAGTTATCAGTCTGTCCCACGCACGTGTTGCGCAGAATCAGATTCCTTGCCGTAGAGGAGCATAGGATTCCATACGTCGGACTTCCGGTCTGGCCGGAAATATGGTTGCCTTCCAGCCGGTTGCCGTCGGCTTCCCACAAGGAGATACCCCGATCCACATTCTTTTGAATTGCGCAAGCCGAAATGGTGTTGCCGTCGCACTGGCCATTATATCCGTTCAATTGGATACCAATAAACCCGTTGCAACTGATTTTGCAACCGGAGATGGTATTGCCGTCGCACTGGCCGGAAGAACCATAGAGAAAGACGCCGAAATCACGGTTTCCGCTGACCGAGCAATCGACGATGGCATTGCCGTCGCACCGGCCGAGGTAACCTTCGAGCCAGACACCTGAACCGTTTCCGCTGATCGCGCAATCGGCGAGCGTGTTGCCATTGCATTGGCCCGTGTTATCGCCCCAGAGATAGACCCCGTAACCACTGTTGCCGCTGACCGAGCAATCTATGATGGCATTACCGTCGCACCGGCCGGAGTAGGAACCGTTGAGATTGATGCCTATGTAGTTGCCGCTAACCGAGCAAGCGGCGATGGTGTTGCCGTCGCACTGACCCAGGTTGGAACCGTTGAGATAGACTCCGTAATTCAAATTGTCGGAAAGGACGAGTTGCTCGAACCGACAGCTTTGGGAGCACAGGGCACCGACACCGTAGCCAAAATTATTAATGATCCCATTACGCACAACCACATTCCTGACCGGGACATTGGTTGCGCCGCTGAGAAACACACCATCGTCCGCGTTGCCTCTGTCTCCTGTAAGCGTAAAGCCCATCAGGTCCAGCGTGACCCCGCTTACGGCGATGACCACGCCGTTACCGGTGCAGGTCAGATTGGTCGTGAGGTAGTAAGACCCCGGCTGCGAGATGGTATAAGCCGGGCTGGATATCGGAAGGCGCGGCTCCACCTGAACCAGGGTTTTCATCATCGGCGCGGGTGCGCCGGGAGGCGTCAGAGGTCCCTGCGCCCGGGCGGCGGGCATCAGGCAGAAAGCCGACAACAGGCAGACTGCTTCCATCATCCGGATCAGAATCGAATTCATCGGTTTATCCCTCCTTGTGTCCCGCGTAGGAACGTTCGTTCCGACGTGTTTTTTGTTTCCGTTTTTAACGGTCCGTTGATTATCCTTCCTTGCCGCAACGACGTCGGATATGTGTTCATCTCGTATTCACGAGTAACAGGTATACACGAAGGATGTATATAAATTATTCCCAACAAAAGGGTCTGTCAATCGAATAATCAGTAAAAACTGTTTATTCGGATTCCATCCCCGTTAAGCCTCGTAGCGGCATCCATAATCTTTGGCTATTTATTCCGCTCAGCAGACTCACGAGCTGCTTCATGCCCTTTTGCCGTAATGTCCGACTTAAAATGAAGAGCCCGCGCAACCGTCGTTGCGCGGGCTCTTTTTGTATGGATGCGGCAGACCAGCCGCGCCTACAACCTTTTAGAACGAGGCGGAAAGATTCACGCCGCCCCATAACAGATCTTCATCAAAGTAGACTTCATTGTCACGGGCATCACTGTCAACCAACGACATCCAAGCCACCCGCGCACCTACCGAAATATTCTCCGTCAGCGAATAGGCGGCGAAAACGGCTGCGTTGAAATCCATCAAGCCGGCGTCATCCGTTCCGAAATACCCCATGTAATCGCCATCGCCAGCGCCCAGCGACACTTCTGAGCCAACCGAGAACTGGTCCGTCACGTCGACCGACTTGTTGAGTCCAACATTACCGTAAAACCCCTCCATCAAGTCATAATCGTAATACACCTTGACGAAGGGATTCACGATGTCGTTGTTGTACTGCGCCGTCGCGTACACCTCACGCGTGCTGTTGCCGTAATCCGCCCCCCCCGCCTTGGGGAAGGTGTACCAGATGTGTCCGGCCGAGAGGGACATCGGCCCGACATCGATCGCATAACTGGCCGTATAGTCGATCTCACCCAAACCAGCCGCTGTAGAATGTCCGGCCCGGTCCGTCATGTCGAAGTTGGCCCACACATTCGCCGAAAAGACACCGTAGTCGCCGGTGTCATACGAAACGGTCGCACCGGGCTGCCACACGGGCTCATCATTGATCACGCAACCGCGCCAGACATAAGCAGAATAGAGATCCAACGTCGTATTGAAAGAGAAGCCTGTATCCGGGGCCTCTTCCTTCACGGCAACCGGTGCGGAATTGGTAACTACCTGAGCCGACCCGGCAGAGGCAACCACACAGATCGCGGCAGCAACAAACAGTACCTTTTTCATTTTTCTCCTTTTGTTTTGTACCCCGCCATTTAACAGCGGATGACTGGTATAAGCAAAGAATATGCCAACCGGGGGCAAGGAAGCTTCTTCGGCTGACAAGCTGACAATTACAAACTCATTATCTTACTGTTTCCAACCGTCATCTCATACGACAAACCGCGAAGAACCCTTATAAGGAATGGGAAAAACGCTCCCGAGGCGCAGTCCGTCCCAGCCGAAAACCGCCGAATCAATGACCGGCAATCCTTGCCGGTGACGGGGGTTACCATGGCATTATTTTTGCGACATTTTCGTTCTACAGGTTTTTTTATCGTCGTATGAAAAACATCAAACAACACTTTTGTAGCATCATTAAGATCAAATCACCACTCGGATAACAGGACTTGTCAAATATTTATAAGTAATTGCAAATTAACATCTTACTGTTGCAGTTAACCGGATGTTTCTACCTCTTGGCACTCCGCATGCTTTTAACCTGCCATCTGTTTGCGCTGTGCAAACGGTTTACTGCGAAAGAGAGTGATCATGAGTATAACACTTAAAAATCGACACACCGTCCTGTTTGCTTTGGCGGGAATTGCGTTGGCGGCGACCGGGTGGGCGCAGGACGCAGCAGCACCCGGCATGTCTGACGCCGTCAAAGAGGGCATGAGTAACATGCGGATCGCATTGGATACCGTGTGGGTGCTCGTTGCGGGCATGCTGGTGTTCTGGATGAACGCCGGTTTTGCGCTGGTGGAAAGCGGACTTTGTCGCGCCAAGAACTGCGTCAACATCCTGGCGAAGAACTTTATCGTTTTCGCTCTGGCCACGCTCTCCTTTTGGGTACTGGGGTGGGGACTGATGTTCGGAGACGGCACCCCGTGGATCGGCTTAAAGGGGTTGTTCTTCGTCTCGGGCGCTGACAACTCTCCTGCGCTGGGTACCGCTTACGCTGCGATGAACCCCTTTTCCAGCGCCACCTATGAAGGCGTTTACTCGGCGATCAACTGGACCCCCGTACCGCTCTGGGCGAAGTTCTTCTTCCAGCTCGTGTTCGCGGGAACCGCCGCGACGATCGTATCAGGCGCGGTTGCCGAGCGCGTTAAGTTCAAATCCTTCATTGTGTTCAGCGTGCTACTCGTCGGGCTGATGTATCCGGTCAGCGGACACTGGATCTGGGGTGGCGGCGTATTGGCGGCCTCCAAGGCGGCTGAAGGACTCAATGCCTTCTTCCACAGTTTCCGTGACTTCGCAGGCTCCACGGTGGTCCACTCCGTAGGCGGCTGGGCAGCGCTGACCGGCGCTCTGATTCTCGGGCCCCGCATCGAGAAGTTCCGCCCGAACGGCAGCATCAAGCCGGTGATGGGACACAACATGAGCAGCGTCGCATTGGGCGTGCTGATTCTCTGGCTCGGGTGGTTCGGCTTCAACCCCGGCTCAACCATGTCAGCGGGCAACGGCTTCGCGATCTCGCACGTGTTGATCGCCACAAACATTGCGGCCGTGACAGCAACTCTGAGCGCAACAGTTGTCGCCTGGATGCTGCTGAAAAAGCCGGATCTCAGCATGATTCTCAACGGATGCCTGGCGGGGCTAGTCGCGGTGACCGCTCCCTGCGCGTTCGTTTCGGTGGGCTCCGCAGCCATCATCGGACTCATCGCCGGCGTGCTGGTCGTGTTCGGCGTGCTGTTCTTTGACAAGATGCGCATTGACGATCCGGTGGGTGCGCTTTCTGTACACCTGCTGAACGGCGTGTTTGGCAGTTTGGCCGTCGGACTGTTCTATAACGACAAGATCGCGACCGACGTTGCCGGGCTCGCAACAGGCTTGACCCGCAGCGCCCAATTCATTCAACAATTGAAGGGCGTGATGCTGGTCGGGTTCTTCACCGTGATCCTCTCCGCAACCATCTGGCTCGTGATCAAGGCGATCATGGGGCTACGCGTGACCCGCGAAGAGGAACTGGGCGGGCTGGACATCGGCGAGCACGGCAACGAGGCTTATCCGGACTTCCAAGGTTTTCTGACCAAGTAAGAGAGAAAGGATTACTCACATGAAACTGATTATCGCTGTGATTCAACCCGACAAACTGACCGATGTAAAAGACGCGCTTTGTGCAGCCAAGATCACAAAGATGACCGTATCGAATGTGATCGGTTGCGGCCAGCAAATGGGTTATACGGAGACCTACCGCGGTATTCCTTCTGATATCAACCTGCTGAAAAAAGTTGAATTGAAGATCGCGGTCAACGAAGATTATGTTAAACCAACTGTTGACGCCATCGTTAAAGGCGCGCGAAGCGGCAAGATCGGTGACGGCAAAATCTTCATTCTCGACTTGCCGGAATGCATCCGCATCCGAACCGGTGAAACAGGCTCTCCTGCGATCGGTTAATGCTGGTCCTGGCAAGACGCTGACTAGAACGGCCGTCCGGTGCTCATTCACCGGGCGGCCTTCCTGTTTTTGTTCGCACATTGAGCGGTATTCGATCTTCATGAAATGCGGCAACAATTATGTCACATTCATTACTCTGTCTCTAAGGGCAGAACAAATCCGGAACTTACGTTGCTTTACCCAGCTTATTATTTCTATATTTGCGGGTTTTAAGCCTGTTTTTTGCGATTTACCCAGATTCTAAGAGGTTGGCCCGACACCTGCTAAATCATATTTATACTCCTGGACAACAAAAGGTAGAGGTGCTTTGAGAAGATGCCGAAACCGAAGATTACCATTGGACCGTATGTCCGGCACGGCGAGAGCATCTCTGACGTGAGCAGGGACCTTACCGAACCAGTGCGAAGGGCTCCCGGGCAATTGACATGGATCGGCCTTGACCTGACAGATCGATGCGAACCGGTTAGCCCTTTATGGACGAACCCTTTATCAATCAAGAAAGGACATTGTTTATGAAATTCATCGTTGCCGTCATTCAACCTGACCGATTGGACGAGGTTTTAGATCGCCTGACTGAGAAGGAGATTCATCTGGTCACCGTCTCCAATGTTTTGGGCCGCGGGCGCCAGAAAGATATTGCGCAGGACTACCGCAACCACACCAGGGCCGGCAACCTGTTGCGCAAAGTGAAACTGGAGATCGCCGTGAACGAGGCGTTCACGGATGCGGCGATTGAGGCCATTGAAGAGGGCGCGCGCACAGGGCAGATCGGCGACGGAAAGATTTTCGTGCTCGACCTTGAGCAAACGGTCCGCATTCGCACCGGCGAGCGCGGAGGCAAAGCGATCGGCTAGCACGAGCCCTGATCAAGCGTAACCCACACAACGGCAGTCCGGTGCTCCCTCACCGGACTGCCGTTTGTTTTCGCCACACGCAAAAGGTCCCTCAGCAAGGAACTTCAGCCTTTCAGCCAACAAGCCAGAAAACGCCAGAAGGCTTGCGGCTTGACTTGAGGGTTTGGGGCTCTACACTGGTTACTCGGTAAGAAGTTGTCAGGTTTAGAAGTGAATGACATGATCCGGTGGATTTGGACAAGCGAGGGTACTTATGAACGGGTATTTTTTTGCGGCGCTGACAGGGCTAGCGATCTCGGTGCTGGGCCGGAGCTTAGCGGCCCCGGCAAGCATCATCGAGTCTGAGCGGGCCATCCCGATCTGTCAGGAAGCGGATGTCGTCGTCGTGGGCGGCTCGTGCGGCGCTGTCGCAGCCGCCCAGGCGGCCGCCAAGTCCGGCGCAAACGTGTTTCTTGCCGCTTCCCGGCCCTATGTGGGAGACGATCTGGCGGGGTGCTTGCGGCTCTGGTTGGACGCGGGCGAAACGCCGACAACGCCCCTTGAGAAGGCGCTCTTCCTCCAGACCAACAACGCGGTCCCCTTTGCTTATGCCGCCAGTGTTCCGGCCGGCGGACGCCACGAGGACTCGGGCGAGATGCTGAGCGACGGCCGCTATCAGGAGGCCACCTCACAAAGCGTTGAGTTTGCCGGGGACGTCACGTTCACGCTCACCCTGAATTCCGAAACAGAAATCGCAAGCGTGGATCTTATGGCATTTAAACGACCGAAGGACTTCATGGTCGGAGGAGGCTCCGTGTCGATCAGCACGGACAAACAAACATGGAGCCAACCCGTCTCGCTGGAGGAGAAAGAGACCGGTGATCCTGAGCGTTCCCGCTTCTCCGCACCTGTGAGCGGCAAGGTCAAGTTCCTTAAAGTCGACGTACGGAAACTCAGCGGCGCAAAACGCATGCTGTTGGGCGAAATCACTGTTCGTCAGGTTATGCCGGCGGGCGGCTCCGTGACGGTGCCGACGCCGCTGCACGTGAAGCAGGTACTGGACAAGACCCTGTTGGACGCGGGTGTCACATACCTCACGGGCAGCACGGCCACCGAGTTGCTGCGCGATGCGAACGGCAACCCGGCGGGCATCGTGATGGCTAACCGCAGCGGGCGGCAGGCGGTGGTCGCGAAGATCATTATCGACGCGACCGAGCGCGGTACGGTCGCCCGCATGGCCGGGGCGCGTTTCCAGCCCTATCCGGAGGGTCCGCAACGCTTCACACGCGTCATCATCGCAGGTGCGGCACCTGCCTCAAAAGACGTTGACGTCAAGACGTTAGCCGGCACCTACGAGTCGCCCATTCTTCCCGTTCCCCGGAAAGAACAAGCCAAAAGCGTATTAGGAAAAGCGTTCGAATGTTCGATGCTGATCGATATGAAGGACGGTTCTTTCCGCTCTTTCGCCGCAGCCGAACAGATCGCCTGCGACCGGACCTTTGTGAAATCGTTTCTCGATGGCGCGGATTCGCTCTTTCAGGTGCCTCCTGATCCGATGGCGGGCACAGTCGCTCTCACGGGCGATTGGCCGGGAAGCGGATCGGTTGATCTCGGCTGCTTTAAACCAAAGGGCGTAGCGAAGCTCTATGTGCTGGGCGGCTGTGCGGATCTTTCGCGCGCTGCGGCCAAGCAACTCCTGCGGCCTCTGGCGCTCATGGAAGTCGGCGAGCGCGTCGGCGCGGCGGCCGCCGCCGAGGCTAAAGCGATGTCCGCGCCGAAAGGAGTGGCCTGTGCGACGCATGCGGGTTCTGCCGAAGCACGGGGCGAGGTGAAAGAGTTCCTTTCGGGCGTACGTCCCTTCCAGACGCCGCAGTCAACGGTCGTCTCCGCGAAAGGCGCCTTGCCGGTTTTTGGTGAGTTCGACGTGGTCGTGGTGGGCGGCGGCACCTGCGGCGCTCCGGCCGGCATCGCGGCCGGGCGGCAGGGTGCAAAAACGCTGGTCATCGAGCAATTACACGGCATGGGCGGGGTCAGCACGCTCGGCATGATCGGCCTTTACTGCTTCGGCAATATCTGCGGCTTCACGTCGGAGTATGACCAGGGCGTGAAGGAATTGGGCGCGGACGTTAACATCAACGGCAAGCGCGAATGGTGGCGCCGTGAGAACCGGAAAGCCGGCGCAGAAATCTGGTTCGGCACGCTCGGCTGCGGAACCTTGATGGACGGCAACCGCGTCACCGGCGTGGTCGTGGCTACGCCCGACGGCCGAGGCGTGGTACTGGCTAAAAACGTGGTCGATGCCACAGGCAACTCGGACGTCGCGGCGGCCGCCGGAGCGCCATGCATGTTCGTGGGTGCCGAGGAGATCGCCGTTCAGGGCGTCGGGCTTTCTCCGAAGCGCCTCGGCGCAAGCTACATCAACTCCGACTTCGGATACGTCAACGACTGTGACGCGGGCGACCTGTGGCTATTCGGCGTACGCGGACGAGCCCGCGCCGAACCGACCGCGTGGGACGTGTCCCAACTCGTCGAAAGTCGCGAGCGGCAACGCATTGTGGGAGACGCCTTTCTCACACCGCTGGACATTCTTAACAACCGCACCTATCCCGACACGGTGGTGCGGGCGCGCAGCAATTTTGACAGCCACGGCTACACGATCGCCGATATCTGCTACGTGTGCGGACCTGGCACACCGAGAGTCCACATGGCGAATATCCCCTATCGGTCGATGCTGCCCAAGGGCATTGAAAATCTGATCGTGGCCGGACTCGGCATCAGCGCCCACCGCGATGCCATGCCGATCATCCGCATGCAGCCTGATGTGCAGAACCAGGGTTATGTCGCGGGTGCGGCAGCGGCCATGGCATCGCGCGAAGGCAAGAATTTCCGCACGATCAGCGTGAACGCTCTTCAAAGACATTTGGTTGAAAAGGGCATCATTCCCGAAGAGGTTTTGACATGGAAGGACTCTTGGACGCTTAAGCCGGAGGCGTTGACGCTGGCGGTCAAGAACGTGGGCAAGGCCTGCACGGATGTCAGCATCGTGCTGGATCACGCCGACGAGGCGCTACCTCTCTTGCGAGATGCCTATGCCGCCTCAAAGACACCGCAAGAACGGTTATCGTATGCTCACGTGCTCGGGATCTTGGGCGACGGCACGGGCATCGACACGCTCATTGAAGCTGTGAAGAGGACGCCACAAGAGGCCACGATCAAATTCCACTGGTCTGAGCGGTTCGGACGCCGAGTCACTGATCTCGACAGCTATGTGATCGCACTGGGCCGGACGCGAGACAAGCGGGCGCTCGCTCCGATTCTGGCAAAGGTAGGGGAGATGGACGCCTCATCCCCCTTCTCGGGATTCCGGGCCGTGGCGCTCGCTCTTGAGTCGCTTGGCGACCCTGCGGCGGCCCGACCGCTCGCCGAACTGTTACAAAAACCGGGCGTCAGCGGGCATGCAATGCTTTCCGCGAAAGACCTTTCGGCGAACGGTTTCGGGGACGGCAAAGAGCGCAACATGTGCCTACGCGAGCTTGCGCTGGCCCGCGCCTTGTACCGCTGCGGCGATTACGAGGGCTTGGCCGAGAAGGTGCTGAAGCGCTATGCGCTGGATCTACGCGGCATCTACGCGCTCCACGCGACCGCAGTGCTGAAAAGCGGCACGAAGTGAGCCCATCTTTCAGCAACATAATAAATTTTGAGAAAGAACGTTGAAAAAGGGCTTGACATGCTCGTCGTTTTCTGAAACGCTTAAATCGCTTGAGAACTTAGTAAGCATCAACAAGACGGATTAATAAGTAACAAAAACCATATCCGATGCGCTTATAAGCTCGGCTCACGTTAGACCGATTTTCCTCCTCCGCCTTGAGTTCACGATTAATATTCACTCGTGTTGACTCTTTCTTCTGTTAACCGGATTAACGGATTCCTTCAAGGAGGTGTGTTATGAACGAACCGCTCATTCAGCCCACGCCGCTCCGGCACCGGGCGATAGGCATATCTTGCGCTATCCTTATTACTGTTCTGGCCCATGCCGACTGGGATCCAAGCGACGGGGCTAAATGGGTTCAACTCCCTGATCTGACAATTCAGGGAATGGACGTAAAGGACTTCAAATGGGGCACCTTGCCGCTTTCTTCACGTACGCTGGCCGATGACTGGCATTGTACGGTCACGGAGGCGATCACCAACATCCACATCTGGGGGTCTTGGTATCACGACGAGTGGCCTCAGGACTACCCCCAAAGCGTCGCGTTCGTACTGGCCATTCACGCCGACATACCCGCGGCACCGCCCAATGTCCCGTTCAGCAAACCGGGAGCCGTGCTATGGTCGCGCACATTCCCCCCGGGCACCTTCACGGCACGTCAGTATGCAATGATGACTCAGGGCTACGAGGGCTGGTTCGAACCGGGAACAAATCCCTACTTTGAGGCAAACGGCGACCTGTTCTGCTGGCAATACAATTTCACGATTAAGGATAATCCCTTTACACAGACAGGTTCACCACAAAGTCCCGTCGTCTACTGGCTTGAGGTCCAGGCCGTCTATCCCACCGATGTCTCCCTGACGAGATTCGGCTGGAAAACCTCAACCCAACACTGGAACGATTCAGCGGTCCATGCAACCGGGTTTGCGCCCAACTCCAGCGGAAATTGGGACATGCTCCTTTATCCAGACACGCACCCGCTAAAAGGTCAGGCGATCGACCTTTCCTTTGTGATCAACGGCGCTCCGCGCCGTCTGCTCCACAAACGCTTTTTCCGGCAAAGCCTGTTGCCGCCACCCAACGGCCTATACCTCCCGCCCGAGACACAAACGGTGGCGTTTGCCAACGGCCTGCTGCTCCGCAACCCGGCGCACCGGCTCTTCACGGCTTCGGTCCCGCCGCCGCCGACACCGGGCGACAGCCTGACGCACACCTTCGGGTCGCAGGTGGAAATGGAAGTCTCGATGGACGGTGGTGTCACTTGGTTACCTTACGTCTCCGGAGGTTTTACACAGGTCCACATCGTGAACAACGGGCCGGAAGGCGGTGACATTCTCTATGGGACAGAAATGTTGGCCCTAAACATCGGCGGAGGAACTCTGCCTGCAGGCGTGATGATCCGGGAGAGCCCGACCAAGGCTTCCACTGGTCAGACCCGGATCGAGACGATACCAGGCGGATACATGATCGACAGTTTCTTCGATATTTTCACCGAGGTCAGCACCGATGGCGGCATCACTTGGCATCCCTCCTCTACTCCAATGACCATGGCACTGACCGTGGATCCAGAGTTAATCCCTGCGGTTCCCGCACCGCGACCGGTTGAGCCCATGCCCAACGGACAACACGTCTCAACAGAGATGTCCTGGGAGGAGTATGCCAACGGGATTGTTATCCAAGGCCTTCAGAACAGGCGGTTCACGCAGTGGGCTGATCCGCCGGTGATCGGGGGCTCGCTGACACACACGTTTGACTCGCAACTGGACTTCCAGCTTTCGATGGACGGGGGCGCGCACTTCACCTCCGTTCGCACACCGTCCACATTGACGATCGAAACCCGACACGTGCGGGATTTCCAAGGTCGTACCACATACGAGACGGAAGTGACCCAGTACGACGTGGCCGGGGGCGACTTACCTCTGGGCGTGATGATCCGCGAAAGCCCGACCCGCGCCAGCAAAGGCGGCACCAGTTCGCTCGACGGCGGTGGTGGAGGCGGCGCAGGCGGAGGTGCGGCGATCAGCAGTTTCTTCGACATCTTCACCGAGGTCAGCACAGATGGCGGGGGCTCTTGGGTGTCGGCGACGAACGGCCCAGCCCACGAGGAGCTGCAACGCATCGCACCTGCGAACACTTATGGCAGCAACCTGTTTCCGCAGCTCAGCGGGCAGTACGTCTGCCGAAAACTTTGGATGGCTTATTTCGCCAACGGGATCGTGATCACCAATTTTGTAAACCGCGCCTTCACCCAAGGCATTACGCCGCCTGCGCCGGGCACGACGGTGTCTCACAGCTTCGGGTCGCAAGTGGAAATGGACATCTCTTACGACGGCGGTCTGACCTACTCGCATGTGATTGCGCCCGGGCTCAACACGGCGCAGATCACCTGCCGGCTGGGCGGTGATGGCACAACCGAGTATTACGATACGGAAATGACGCAGCTGGACATCTCCGGCGGCGGCCTGCTTTCCAACATCCTATTGCGCGAAAGCCCGACCAAGGCATCGCTTGGAAGGACAACCGTATCGGCCAACGGCACTGACAACGACTGCGACAGCTTCTTCGATATCTACATCGAAGTCAGCACCGACGGCGGCGCCAGCTGGCTACAGACTCTGGCCGGGCCAGGCACGGTCATCTTGAACCCGCTGCCGCTTGGCCCAACGTTCGATTTCGGCGATGCGCCTGATCCGACATATCCCACGCTACTGGCGAGTAATGGCGCGCGGCATGTGATCGTCAGCCAAGGCCCTTTCCTTGGCCCCGTCGGAGACCAACCCGACGCGGAAGCCGACGGTCAGCCAAACCCCACAGCCACAGGCGATGACTTGGCCGGGGCCACGCCCGACGACGAGGATGGCGTGACTTTCCCGCTGCTGCAGAGCGGCGTGCCGACAACCATTTCGGTCATCGTCGGCCAGGCCGGCTGGGTGGACGGTTGGATCGACTGGAACGGTGACGGCATTTGGCAAACCCCGGCCGAGCGCGTGGTGAGTTCGAACCTGTTGGCCGGAGCGCATACAATTCCGGTTACGCCTCCTGCGGGTGCCTTTTTGGGCCAGACCTTCGCCCGCTTCCGCATCCATACAGGCACTTCGGCCCTCCCTCCCGCCGGCCCCGCCAGCGATGGCGAGGTTGAAGACTATCCCGTCCAGATCGCGCCGACACCGGTGATCCCCGACCCTCAGTCCAAGTGGTGGCAGTCGCCCGACCTGACAACCAACGGCCTCGACGTCTGTGCCACGTACCCGCTCCTTCTGGCAGATGACTTTCCATGCACCAATCGCACGGCCATCACGAACATCGTCGTATGGGGGTCGTGGCGAAAAGACATTCTGCCGTCCGAAGGGCCCGGAGCCCCAACCTTCTTCCTGAGCATCCACAGCGACATTCCGGCCGTCACAGGAGGGCCACATTACAGCATGCCCGGCACCGCGCTTTGGTGGAGGCCGTGTCCGCCCAGCACCTACAGCGTGACCATCGAACGTGACAGACTGCATGAAGGATGGTATAGCCCGCAGCAAGAGGAGTACCTGCCGTGGACTGAACCGGGCGACACCGTCTGCTACCGCTACACGTTCCAGATTCCACTCGTCGACGCGTTCGTCCAAACCGGCACGGTGATAAACCCCATCGTTTACTGGCTTGATGTTCAAGCCATGCCCGTCGGGACAGAACCGGCGCAGTTCGGCTGGAAAACCTCGATTTCGCATTGGAACGATGACGCGACATGGACGCTCGGCGGGGAGCCCTACAACGGGAGCTGGTCCAGACTGGTTTACCCACCGCTTCACCCGCTTTACAACAGAGCGAAGTTCGATATGGCTTTCGCCCTCTACGGCGTGCCGGTCGAGCCACCGCAGGAGCTCGACTTCGGTGACGCACCTGATCCGACGTATCCTACTCTCCTCGCCAACGACGGAGCACGGCATGCGCTGTCGCCGCTCATTCTCGGCGCGTCGATCGATGCCGAGGCCGACGGCCAGCCCACGCCCGGCGCGAATGGCGACGACCTCGCCAACTTGGCGGACGAGGACGGCGTCTCGCTTCCTGCCGTGCCGTTTACACCGGGCACCAGCGGATCGGTCAACGTCACATCCTCCGGCTCCGGGTGCCTCGATGCCTGGATCGACTTCAATCAGGACGGCGACTGGTCCGACTCCGGCGAGCAGATCGCAACCAGCCAAACCGTCGGGGTTGGCCCCAACACCATCACATTCGCAGTGCCAAGCGGAGCCTTGAGCGGCAGAACCTGCGCCCGCTTCCGCCTCTCCAGCGCCGGCGGACTAACGTACACGGGTGCCGCAGCCGACGGCGAAGTCGAAGATTACATCGTCAGCATTGGCGACCCTCTGCTCGACTTCGGCGATGCACCGGACTCTTACGCCGCTCTGGGGTACCCGACCTACCTCGCCAATAACGGCGCGCGCCACTTCCTACGCGGCACGCTCTTCATGGGCACAGCGCCCGACAGCGAGGCCGACGGCCAACCCAACGCCTCTGCCACCGGCGACGATATCGCCGGAGTTGACGATGAGGACGGCGTCGTTTTCATCACGCCGTTCTACCGGGGCGAAACCGCCAAGATGCGGGTGACAGTTTCGGCTGCCGGCAAACTCGACGCCTGGATCGACCTCAACGCCGATGCGGATTGGAACGACTCCGGTGAGCAGATGGCGGCCAGTCTGGCCGTCACGGCCGGCGTCAACATCGTCTCCTTCTTCGTGCCGGGCACGGCGGTGAAAGCCGCAACTTGCCTTCGTTTCCGCCTGAGCACTGCCGGAGGCCTGGCTCCCACGGGATTGGCCAACGACGGCGAGGTGGAAGACTACGCCGTCACGATCGAGGACCGCTTCCCTCCCATCATCGGGCCCAAGTGGTTCCAGCCCCCCGACCTGCGCTTCGGCATCGACATCCAGACGTGGGGATTCGAGCAGTCGCACGGGCCTTATCTGGTGGCTGACGACTGGTGGTGCGACGGGCGCCCAATCGACGCCATCCGGTGGTGGGGTTCCTACCTCGCCTACGGCGGCGTGAGCAACGCTCCCGGCATCCCTGTGGGCGGACTGCGTCCGTGGGGTTTCCGACTGCACTGGTATGCGGACGTGCCTGCGACGAACTCCGCTCTGGGCTACAGCACGCCTGGCGCCGAACTGCTTTCCAGGGATGTCCCGCTGCTGAGCTTCACCCAGCCGCTGAACTCGTACGGCATGGTCAAAGAGGTTTACGCGGGCACGGTTGACCTTAGCTTCCTGGGACCTCTATACCTTGGCCAACTGGAACACAAATTCCGCTATGACCTCTATCTGGAGGACTCGTGGAACGAGAAGGCCGGGAACATCTACTGGCTAGGTATCGAGGCCCTCTACGGCGGTGAACCGATGGCCTTCCAGTGGGGCTGGTCTACGACACCGTATCTCCGGAACTGGAACGACGACGCGGTGGTGCGGACCAACAACGCGACGGGCGCGCCCGTCTGGGGCGAGATGACCTACCTGCCCAACGTGCCGCCTTACGACAGATTGCACCTGCACCCGTACCTCGGCCGGTCCGTCAACATGGCCTTCCAGTTGTTCAGCCGCGTGACGCCACGCCGCGCCTACATCTGGCGCCAGCCGCCCGACATGATTAACGGCACCGACCTCGCCTCGTGGCAATGCAAAGAAGGCGTGATGCCGCCGGGCTTCGTTCCGACCTTACGCGCCGACGACTGGCACTCCGAAGGGCGTCGCGTCAGCAACGTTCACTGGTGGGGCTCCTTCATCAATTGGGAGCATACCGCAGGTGAGCCTGTGCTGCCGCCGACGCCCGGCGGGATCAACAGCCCGCTAGGCTTCAAGCTGAGCTTGCATGCGGATGGTCTGGGAGGTAAGCCGGGAACGGTGATCACAAACCTCTTTGTGCCGTTCGAGTACTGCCACCAGACCTACTACTGCTGCGTCACGCAGTACTGGTGGAAAGTTTTCGAGCACGAATACCAGTACTACGTTGATCTCCTGGATCCGCGCATATCGGGCGTGCCTTGGAACGTCACTCCCAACGAGCGGTACTGGCTCGACATCCAAGCGATCTTCGCGCAAGGGTTCGACCCCAACCAGGGGCAAATGGGCCACTATGGATGGGGCTGGAAGACGACGCCTGAGATCACGCACAACGGTTCGGTTGTCGCCACCAACAACAGCATGCCGTTCGCATGGCATACTGGCCTTTATCCGGCCGGACATCCATTTGCCGGGTCGCCTGCCGACTTAGCGTTCGAACTCACAACCGACAAGGTCGGAACCAACCGGTGGCACGTGGCCCCGGAAATCATCGGCATCGTCATACCTACAGATACCTCCAATACTGTTCTGGTGGCAAGTGTGGGCGATGTCCTGGCCGGTGAGCAACAACTGCGCATGGAAACTGCTATGACCAACGCGACGTTCAGCACTACGGTCGACAACCTAACGGTTCCGTTCCCGCCTCCCGCCACCAACTGGTTCACAACCGTTGTGACCACAAACCTGTGGGAGTTTTACCGCATCTATCAAGTCAACCCATAAGACGACCTTGGGCGCTCCCCGGCGTGAGAGTCTGGGAGCGCCCTTTTTATACACATGACAAGAGGCATGAACCGGCCTTTGAAAGTTGTCTGGGAACGCACTATGAAACGTCTTCACATTCACGTGTACGGCAAGGTACAGGGGGTCGGGTTTCGCTACGCATGCAGCCGAGCGGCACGCTCACTTGGAGTGACCGGCTGGGTTTGTAACCGGCCGGACGAGAGTGTGGAGATCGTGGCGGAAGGATCAGCCACTGCGCTGGAAACTTTATACGACTGGTGCCGCCGAGGCCCAGACTATGCAGAAGTAGAGCGTGTCAGCAACACACCCGAACCAGCGCGTGGCGAATTCCGGACGTTCGAGATCCGGTGAGGCCAGGAATGGACCGCTACACTGTCGCTTTCGCGGACCTGAGTTTCCCTTTGACAAGCACCGCCAAGCCGACAGCAAGGATGATCAGGATAACACCCCAGAGCGGACGGTATACAATCCAGGCGACCGCAACCGTGATGAGCGACAAGATGGCGGCCACCAGGAACGAGACGACCCCCGTGCCCGCAGCGATAATGCTACCCATGATCGGCAGGACATCCGCGATGACGGAAAGAGGCTTAAGCACCATGTTCAGCCCCACCAGCATGAGGATGAATCCGGCCAGCCTCAGAATCCAACTCAAAACCCGGTTGCTTTCCTGCGCTTGCTGAATCATGGCGTCAGCCGTATAAACACCCGTCTGCAAAAGCTCGATGGTCCCGCCCGCCTTTGCGGTATATGACGCGAAGGTGCTTCCCGCCTGTTTGGCGACCACGCTGACCTGCGCGGGTTTTACGATCTCGAATTTGACCCTCGTATCGCCCACCTGCGGAGATGCCGGATCGGCACCGAAGTAAAAACCCGCATTGTACAACTTGGCTTTGCCCTGAAGCGATGCGGGCAACACCGTTTCGGCAGGCACAGGCAACACTTCGAAGTTGCCGATCTGGGCAAGGAGGGCCGGCGACAGAGTGAAGGCCCCTAGCGTGACCCTGACGGCAGTCTGCGCGGTTGCCTCGCAGGGCAGCAAACCGGGGTTTGTGTGACCGGCAGGCTCCTTAAAACCGGCCGAATCAATCGGCCGATCTGACCATATTTTGCTGTAGGTGTAGGTTGTGACCGTTTCCGTGCCCCCTCCCATCTTCTTTTTGGTTTTCTTCTCGGACGCTTGCCCCCACTGGTACATTTCCACAACCCGCCTCAATTTCAGCGCTTTTGCGGACACGCCGAACAGGGAGTCTGTCAACGCCTCTTGCGTCTCGGCGTTTCCGGTCACATGGATCAGCTTTCCTTCATTCGCGGGATCAACGCGGTCGGAAGCGACTGAGACCACAGCCTTGCCCCCTTCCTTCAGCGTCTTGTAAGTCTTAACAGCCCGTCCCTCATTCCAGAAGAGCACGGGAAAAGCGACGACGAACAGGACAAGACCGATCAAGACCCCCTTGATGGCGTTTCCGATGCGACTGAACCAAGACTGATTTGTAACTTCAGTGAAACTGTCTCTAGACATCGCAATCTCCTTTCCTTTGAGTCATTGCCCTTCCTACACAAAGACGAGACGCATTTTATCCAGTCGGGCGTTGCTGGTCGGTCACAACATGCGTATCAGCGTCCCCGACATCCTCAACAGATACCCCTGGGCATTCAGCTTCAGCCACACCTTTTTGCCGCCCACCGTGATGCTGTCGAGTTGCGCCTGGGTCAGGCCGGATGCATCCGTACCGAACCGGAGCGAAGTCGGACCCAGAGTTCCCGTGATTTCCAGCGTACCGGTCCACGCCTCGCTGTTATCCGCGAAAGCCAGATGGCACGAACCGTCGCCCATGGCGAGCGTTCCCGAGCCCGTCACGACGAGGCGTTGCAACGTGTTGCCGAAAACACCGGGATCGAGCGTGCCGCCGCTGAGGACGAGCCTGCTACCCGAATGCAACGCGTTGTCGCACCCGAACACGAGCTTCCCGTTTGTCAGGCTCGTGGTTCCGGAATACGTGTTCGTGCCCGCGAGCGTCAGCGTGCCGACGCCTACCTTGGACAGGCTGCCGCCGTGCGACAGGATGCCGCTATAGACCGTGTTGTTGTTGTTGACGCCCACTGTCAGCGCAATGACCGAACCGCTCACATTGGTCAGCCCGATGTTCCGCGTGCCAGCCAAGCCGCCTAACGTTAAAGACGTTATCCCGCTGCTGAAGCTCACCAAACCGCTGTTGGTGCAGTTGAGCGTGCTTCTCTGCAGTGCGAACGTATTCGAAATGATGAGGGTGCCGCCGCTGACCGTGGTCATACCGCTGAATGTGTTGGTGCCGCTGAGCATCAGCGTACCGGTGCCGATCTTGCCGAGCGCCACAGTACCGACTCCGTCGGTGATGAGTCCATGGAAGACGCTGTTTCCATTGACACTGCCGACCGTCAGCGTGCTGGGCGCGGCCACCGAGTTGGTGATCATGCGGGTATAATAAGGTGTAACGGGGAGTTTACCGTTCAGATAACCAGACAAACTGTTGATCGTCTGGCTCATGCCCCCCAGATCGAAAATGCCGCTGGATGTGATGCCGTCATCCGTATTGACAAAATTCTCGCTTCCGACAATGACGCTCTTGTTGGTCAAGACGGCGTCCGTCACACCCAGTTTCAGGATGTTACCCTGTTGGGCTTTCACATTGCCAAAACTGTTGCCGGTTGTGTTCAGAACAACCGTTCCGAGTCCACCATGGAGGTAAAGACTGCCGGGAACGTTAATCGGCGCATTCACATAGATCACCCCTCCGTTAGCAGCCAACACAACACTGTTCCCCGCACTCGTTATCGGCGCGTTGATGTTCAGCACTGATCCCGATCCGGCACCTATCCGTGTATGGTTGAAGGTGGAGATCGTAATGGGGCCCGCAAGGGTGTTCGTCTCTCCGGGCACGGCACTCGAGATCGCAAGAAGCCCGCCTTCGATCTCACCACCGACAATGGTAATCGGCTCGGCGAGCGTGATGCCGCCTTTCAGCGCCAAACCCCCGCCAAAATTTATACCGCCCGACCAATAGACGACCGTATTGCCGTTCGTCGTGCCGAGAGCGCTACGATTATTGATGGCGAGGGCACCCAGACTCACGACCGTCACGCCATTGTAGGCGTTACTGGTTGTCAGGTTCACAGTGCCCCCGCCCGTCACCGTGACGCCGGATGCACCGTCCGCGTTATCGCCGATGGTGCCCAAGAGCGTGAGCGTGCGCGTGCTATCGGGCGAGATGAGCACCAGTTCCTTGTCCGACCCGACCGTGACATTGTTGCTGAACGTCAGGGCTCCGGAACCTGCATTCAAGAGCCCGTTGGCCTGAAAATCACCCGCAAACGCCCCCGCCGCTCCGGTATAGCGCAACGTGTTGAACGACGAGCCCGGCCCCAACGCGCCGGCGGCACTGACGTCATAGTTCGTCGTGCCGGTGGTGTCGGTCACACCCGAGGCCGCCACGGAACTACCGGGATTGTAGCCGACGATGTTACCGGCGCTGACGGCCGCATATTTCGTAGAGGTCGTCGTGCCGTAACGGGCCCAAGGGCCGATGATGCCGGTGGACGTGTTGGTGAAGGCTGTGCTGGCAACCGTTCCCGCGCCCTGGATACTCAACGTCGTCCGAGCGCCTCGCGTTAGGTTGGAGGGGGTGACCGTCAGCATACGGCCACTCGCGATATTCCAAGCAGGGCTCACATAGCTGAGCAGAGCCAGCGTCGCATTGGAAAGGCTCAGGTTCGCCGTTGCGGAACTCATATTGATACCCTGGCAACCGAGCGTCAGGGTATTGGTCCCGCCAATGTACACGGGCCCGACTGGATTTGCTACGACAAGTCCTGAAAAACTCAAGTTTGCGCCAAGGAGTACGGCGTTCTCCGCAGTCACCGTACTGTCCCACTTAGCCAAATCGCCTGCTGCGGGAACGGTCGCCTCCGCCCAACTGGTCGTCAAATTCAGGTTGACGGTGTTGTTTGCCTTAGTACGCGTTGCCGCCTGAGCCGCAATGCTGACATACACGAGTCCGGCGGTCATGATCCATCCGTTCAGAGGCTTGCCCATACCTGCGATCCTTGTGTTGAGTGAAAATATTTTGACATTATCTATATATAATTTAGCATGCCGCTTCGCGGGTGTCTATGCGCAATTGACGGTTATCAGGACTCCGATTTCGATGTAGTCTGGGAGGAGTGCGGGGCATTCGAGTATTTTCATGTGAAAAATTCACTTCGGCACCCTGCGACAGAGACCGGGCGCGGACTGAAGTCCGCGGTGTCAAAGCGGCGATGAATCGCCGCACTCCAAAACCGGAGGGCCGGCTATCGGGCGTCGCCCCTGAATGATTCTGACCAGCACGACGATCACGGCAACCACCAGCAGGAGGTGTGTAAACCCGCCCATCGTGTAACTGCTCGCCAGCCCCAGCGCCCACAAGAGCGAGAATCAAGATAATCAACAGCAACGTTCCTGTCGCATACATAAAACCTTTCCAAGCCTAAGTTCGATTTCAACTGAGGAAATGGTAGTTTAAGCGGGAAAACTCTGCCATGGGGTGTAACCCTACCGGACGTTGACTCTCCTTGGTTGAGCCGGCACCCGAGGGAGGAAGGACGGACGGAGGACCGCGTGTCACGCGAAGGCGCGAAGACGCCAAGATAAGGGATGGGGCCTGGCGCTATTTGAAATCCACTTCGATGTCGTCGAAGTCGATCTGGCCGGGGCAGTTTCCCCGTTCGAAATCCAGAAAAGCAATAACTGCATCCTTTGGAACAGGACCTTCATTTTGAATCGTTCCCCAAGGGCCGTTTTCCCCCTTCCAAACCTGATTAAGGCAACCCGCCGGCCAGTGGCCCGTGCAACACTGGCCACTGGCCGGCGGGACTTTTAAAGAATCTGGGGCAAGCTAGAACATGGCGCGGGGAGTCGAGCGCAACAACCGGCTACGTCGACCGAATGTCATTGAATGTGAGGCATAAATATGAAACGCTGACTCAATTGCCGGGCGGATGGTCGGCATGCGTGTTTTTTAGCCATACCCTATTGAGGAGCTTCCGATGGCGCTTATCAGCTTATTTCCGGGTTTGTGTGTTCTTTTCTGCGGACTGTGTACACTGGGGAGCGCGGCTGTTGCCGACGATAAGACCCTTACCGTTCTGCATGTCGGCAGGGTCACAACCGACACGATCGGCATCACGATTCAAGACGGCAAGGTCGAATACGGCAGACAGATTCCTTATGAGCCCCAGCCCGAAGATGTCATCGCCGAGGAAGAGCAGCACAAGACGGTACGCCGCAACGGGGCATTCCTCGGCTGGCTGGTCGGCAAGGAGAAACGTCTCGTGTATACGGCGGACGAGGTTACCGGAAAACTCCCAGACATCGCGTGGATGGATCAGGCGGCAAGCTATGGCATCGTTTCGGATGACGACTCCGCCTACACCACGGAGACGACACCCGCACGCGTGTTCCGCAAAACGAAGCCTTCCGATTTCGCTCGAGTGAACGGCTGGCCTTACCAGGCGCCGCTTCGACACGTGCTTTATTTGAAGGGGCCTCAGCCGTTCAAGGAGGGCAAGCACTACCGCATCCGCTTCGTGAACGGCGCGCTGTCGGACCAAGTCATCGCCTGCGACTCGACGAACCAGCGCAGCGAAGCCATTCATGTGAGCCACTTAGGGTTCCGTCCCGACGATCCGGCCAAGGTTGCGTTTCTCTCCTGCTGGCTGGGAAGCGGCGGCGCCGTATCGTATTCCAACGGCATGGCTTTCCGCGTTCTGGACAACGCCGGACAGGAGGTCTTTCGAGGCATTGCCGCGCTGTCGGGGCGGGCCTCGGAGCCGGAAGACGCTTACAAGCGGAACTACTCGGGTACGGATGTTTGGCTCATGGATTTCACGGCGCTGACGCGTCCCGGTTCCTACCGCGTCAGTGTCGAAGGCCTCGGCTGTTCGTATCCCTTCGAGATTGCTGATGACGTCTGGCGACGCGCCTTTACCGTTTCCGCAAGAGGGCTCTACCACCAGCGCAGCGGGATCGAGTTGGGTCCTCCGTTCACAACCTACAGGCGACCGGTCTGCTTCCGTCCCGAGAACGGCTTGCAGGTCTACCATTCCGACTGCGGCCTGATGGACAGCCAGAACGGTCTAAACGCGAAAGGCACCGACAAGGACAACTTCGGCAACCTGGTCAAGGGCAAGACGGACAAGGCCGTCACCAACGCGTGGGGCGGCTACATGGACGCGGGAGACTGGGACCGTCGGATCCAGCACCTCATCGCCTCGCGTTATCTGATCGAGTTGGCTGACCTCTTCCCGGGCACGTTCGACAAACTCAGCCTGAACATTCCGGAGTCTTCCAATGCGGTGCCGGATGTCATCGACGAGGCGCTTTTCAACTTGGACTGCTACCGCCGCATGCAGACACCGGAAGGCGGCATCCGGGGCGGCATCGAATCGTCCGAACATCCCCGTCACGGCGAGTGCAGTTGGCAGGAGTCGCTCGACGTCATGGCTTACGCCCCCGATGTCTGGTCGAGCTATGTCTATGCCGGTGTAGCGGCGCAAGCGGCCCGATGGTTCGAACCCCGCGATGCGGCGCTCAGCGCGGTATACCGGGAGAGTGCGCTGCGGGCGATGGCATGGGCCGAGAAAGCATATGACTCCCGCCCCGCCTACCCGCATCAGGTGCGTGACGACCGCAACTTGGCGGCCGCCGAACTCTTCCGGCTCACAGGGGACAACGCCTGGCAGGCGCTATTCCTGAAAACCACCGTGTTCACCCGGTCCGGCATGGATATCTTCGTTTGGGAGGATCACGACCAGCGCGAGGCACCGTGGGTTTATGTTCGGACACAGCGTCCGGGCATGGACGACAAGATCAAGTCCTATTGCCGTGAAGCAATCCTCCGCGAGGCGGACAACCGCATCCGCAACTGCCAGAAGGCGGGCTTCCGCTGGGCCAAATTCGAATGGATGCCCGGCCAATGGGGAGCCTTCTCCGCACCGGACGGCGTCAGCCTCGCACGCGCGCATGTCCTGACCGGCAACGAGGCCTATCTGCGCACGTTGGTGCTGGCCTGTCAGACCGGTGCCGGCGCCAATCCTGTCAATCTGTGTTACACTACCGGGCTCGGTCACGACTCACCGCTACACCCGCTGCACATCGACTCGCGTTTGACGAACCAGCCGCCGCCGCCGGGACTTACCGTCGGCGGTCCGATCGACGTCGCGCGCGACAAAGAGTACTGGGCACAAAAGATTGTGGACCGCTACTGCTACCCGTCCGTCCAGAAGTGGCCGACGCTGGAGGCGTACTGGGATGTTTTCTGGTATCCGCCGATGTGCGAGTTCACGATTCAAAGCCCCATGGCCCAGAACGCCTACGTCTGGGGATATCTGGCGGGACGGAACTGACCAAGCCCTCTCACAGAGACGAGGGTGTGAACACCTTGTTTTGGTGATCGTTCTCAGGCCGTGAGGCATTAATGGAGCAGGATCATCGTACCGGAGTTGTAGCTGAGCTGTATGGAAGTGGGCCCGTAGGTAAGCATCCACGGGCGGGCGAGCGAGGCGCTTTCGAATTTTCCCGAGATGCCTCCAGATGCCGTAACCAAGGTGTAGGCGGAGACCGTCGGCCGTGTTTCCGGAAGGTTTAGGACAAGCGCCAATCCCGACACGTCCAACGTCCCGGCGACTGTCACGCGGTCGCATGTGCCATTTGCCGCAACATCCAGCACCAAGGTTCCCGGCAGACTCGGCGCGCCCGGAAGCCTCAGCGTGCCCTCCGGAGAGACGGTGCCCGTTACGGTCAACACGCCGTTCGAGACCAAACCACCTCCCGACAAAGAGCCGATCGTGACGGCACCACCGCCAAGGTCCAGCAGAGCGCCTGCGGCTACTGACACCTCTCCGCTCTGCGGAATGATTGATCCGTTTCCCGTCGGAGGGAACCACTTCGCCATAAGCCCGATTTCCACGGCCTGGCGTTCATTTTCAGTCAGCTTACGGTCATATACCAGAATTTCCGCCACCTCGCCGCGGTAATAACGGCCCGGCCATGTGGGCGAGAACCAATAGTCACCGATTGCAGGCTTGAAATTCGTCCATGGCGAACCGCTGACCGAGGTGACCAGATGGGTCTGGCCAACGGAGGCCGTACTATTGGAAATGACACCGTTAAGATACACGATGCCGCCCGCCGCCGCATTATGGAAGTCATCGCCGTTGCCCGGGTAAAACCAAGAGGTTCCGCCGAGACGAAGCCCTTTGTCCTCCCCGCTCCTGCCCCAAAAACCACCGTTATCGTTGCTGGTGTCGCGGAGCATATTCACCGCGAAGACCGACTGTGCGTTCGTGAGCGCCGAGCCGACCAGCCGCCCGCGCACACCACCAAAGCCGAAGCGCAGACCACCGCGGCCGTTGAACAGCGTGCGATCATAGACCGGGCAATTCGTTAGAGCGGCTTGCGTAAAGGTGAACCCGGAACCCTCCGCATCCGCCCAAGCGGTCACGTTTGACCCGTCGGCTAAGGTGGTGATCGTGTTGGTTCGGGAAGCATCAAGACGGTATACGAGCCCCGTGACCGAAGGTATCCCCGTGGCAAGCCTGAGCGTTCCAGCCTCAACCTTTGTGAGTCCCGAGAAGGTATTCGGCCCAGCAAGCGTGACACTTCCATTCCCGATTTTTGTTATTGCCACATTTCCCGTAATGGTGCCCGTATAGAGACTATCGACATCCAGCCCGCCCACAGTTAAAACGGATCGGATCGGGTTCCGATTGCCGATGCTGCCACTTCCGTTGAGAGCAGAGAGTTGGGCTGAGATGCCCCCCAAGTCGACAGCCGCCCCGCCCCGCACGGTGAGAACCGTGTTGGAGGGGAGCACCGGAGACCCGATCAGCGGGGCCGTGACCGTACCAAGCCATTTCGCCATCAAATAGTTCTCGACGGACTGGCGCTCAAGATCGTCGAGTTTACGATCATAGACAAGAACTTCAGCGATGTCGCCCCTGAAGTGGCGACGATACTGGGAATAGGAGCCGATCGCTACGGACCAAGTCTGCGCCGAACCACTGATGGCCGTTAAGACCAGTGGTTGTCCCACGGTAAAGCTCGAACCTGCCGCGCCGTTGGTGTAGACCCAACCACTCGAAGCGAAGTCGTTACCGTTGCCACAGAACTGCACGGCAGACGCTTGCAGGCGGATGCCGTAGTCTCCATCGGCCAGACCCCACAGACCTCCGAGGTTGTTGTTGCTCGCTGGATTCATGACAACGAAGACGGACTGCGCCCGGCTGGAGCGGCTAGCCGTGAGGCGGCGGATATTGTCGTCATCGCGGTTAAAGCGCAGGCCGCCGCGACCGTTGAATAGTGCGGCATCATAGACGGGACACTTCTCTGCTTTATTGGTTGTGAAGAGCATGCCTGAGCCATTGGCATCGGCCCAAGACACCACGTTCGAACCGTCGACGATTTGGAGCGTGTAGAGCGCGTTTGTGGAGGCGTCGAGGCGATAGACCAAGCCGTCCGTCAGACGTGACGCCAAGGACAGCATACCGGCCTCAACAGAGGTCCCTCCCGTGTACGAATTGGTGCCGCTAAGGATGAGCGTTCCAGCGCTGATCTTGCGGAGCCCGCCATCTTTGGATGCGCCTGCGCCGTCGTGAGCGAGCACGGCTGAAACGGACTGTGTCGAACCGGCGACCCAGTCGAATGTAACGCCACCCGTGGAGACCTTAACTTGAGGCACGTTGTAGAAGTATCCCATGGCAGAGAGGCTGGCCTTGCTGCGAAGCGTGCCGCCTGAGAGCGTGATCGAGGGAGCGTCTGTTGGCAGCTCTGCCACGAGGGCATCCACTTCCAGCACGCCGTTGCTGTCGACTTGGACGCTGGCGATGCCAGCCCCCGCGAAGGCACGCACTTGAGAGGCGTAAACCGCTGCCGAACCGAGGGTGCCGCCGAGCGAGAGAGAGGAGTTTGCACCGTCCATGCCGAGAGTCGCGATGGCGGGGCCGATGGACGAGTTGACCGTCAGCGGTCCATACGAAAGATTCAAGGCACCTGCATTCCCGGACGAACGGCCAACGACAAACGGGGTCTTGGTGTCGAGACGGGCGTTGCTGTCCGCGAAAGAAACCGTGCCGCTGACGATATCCAGCGAGTTTAGGATGCTCGGCGACACGTTGTTCGTCACGGCCACGGTTCCAGAGAGAATTCTGACGGTATTGGAAGACGCTCCAATAACGCCGTTGCTCCAGTTCGCCGCGTCATTCCAGTTACCCGAACCGCCGGCCCAGACCGCGCTGGCCGCCGAGTTGTAGCTCAGGGCATCCACAAAAAAGTTGTTGAGCACGTCCTGTTCGGAGAGCATACCCGTATGGATACGCACGCGTGAAATGGCACCAGAAAAGAAGTTGGTGTATGCTGTCGAGCTGAGTTTCTTGGCAGCACCCAACGAGAGGGGAATGCCGGACTGCACCGGATCCGCGCACCACGAAAACCCCACCACATTGCCGTCCAGAAAGATCTTCTCTTGCTTAAACGCATTCCGAACGACCGCGATGTGGTGCCACGAACCAGCCACAGGAATACCGTAGCTGAAGCCAACCGTCGAGCCGAGATTATCAACCGCCACGCCGCCGGCGTCGTAACGAAACATCAGGCGGGTCGCCTCCCAAGCGTTGACACTGTTGTCCTCCGTCCACGAGAGATAAACCGACTTCGCGGCAGACACGGACGTGACCCAGACCCACGTCTCCATTGACCACGAGCTAGTCCCTGTTAATGAAGCGGGCGTTGCGACGCTATTGGTCAGCGCGTTGCGTTCGGAGCCGGTGAACACCACGGCCTTCTTTCCAAGCAAGCTGTTGGTGAAACTCACCCCAACATTGTTCGTCAATGCCGCAAACGCGCCGCCCAGCGTTCCGCCGTTCGCCCACCGAGTAACGGGGGTTCCATCCTCCGCGATCAGCGCGTCTGCGGAGAGATCGACCAGCAGCGTCCCTGCCGACCGTAAACCTTGCGCTATGCCCGAAAGCGCGCACAACGTCACCAAAAACAAACCCAGCATGATTTTTTTCATATCACGGATGACCCTTATCATGAGCCGAGACGTTCCACCTTCCATGGCTGCAATGCCATATGACCCCAACCGCCCACATCATGGACAAGGAACGCAGGAACACTTCTGCGACACAAACAAAAAATAGTCCTTCACCAAGAAGAATCCATGTTATGCGGATACGATAACGACAGTCAACCCGTTTTCACAGTCAGAAGTTCAGGACGGTCTCGACTCCGTCCTAACGGGCGAAACCCCTTGGATCTTCGGTTAAGAGCTGAATCGTGCGCCATCAACCATCGGCGTGACGGACTTTTCTTATCTAGCCACACGCGCGGCTCGAATGCCCTTTTGACGGTTTGTTAATGGAGCAAGATCATCGTACCGACGTAATAGACAAGCCGTATGGAGGTGGGCCCGTAAACGAGCCTCCACGGACCGGTCATCAACACATTTTCAAATCGTCCCGCGACCCCTCCAGGCGCCGTAACCAACGTGTATGTGGAGACCGTCGGCCGTGTCTCCGGCAGGTTGAGGACAAGCGCCAATCCAGACACGTCCAACGTCCCGGCTACGATCACACTGTCGCAGGTGCCATTTGCCGCGACATCCAGCACCAGGGTTCCCGGCAGACTCGGCGCGCCCGGAAGCCTCAGCGTGCCCTCCGGAGAGACGGTGCCCGTTACGGTCAACACGCCACTCGAGACCGCCCCCCCTCCCGACAAGGAGCCGATCGTAACCGTGCCGCCGGAAAGATCAAAAGTTGCGCCCTCGGCGACCGACACCGCTGCGGTCTGAGGGAGAATCGGTCCGGCACCTGCCGCCGGAAGCCACTTCGCCATAAGCGCGGCTTCCACGCTCTGCCGTTCTGTCTCGGTCAATTTGCGGTCAAACACCAGAATTTCCGCCACATCGCCGCGGTAGTTGCGGGTCGGCCATTGGGACGACCCCCAGTAATCGCCAATCGCGGGCTTGAACGGCGCTGACAGCGAACCGCTGACCGAGGTCACCAGATGGGGTTGGCCGACAGTGGTCGCACCGTTTGAAACAACCCCGTTGATGGCGACGAAGCCGCCAGCTCCGCCGTAATGGAAATCATTGTTGTTGCCGGGCCAATACCACGTCGCGCCGCCAATACGGAGTCCTGTATCTTCTCCATTCCGGCCCCAGAATCCGCCATTGTCGTTGCTGGTGTCGCGGAGCATATTCACGGCGAAGACCGTCTGCGCGTTCGTCACGGCCGAACCGATCATCCTTCCGCGCGCGCCGCCAAAGCCGAAGCGCAGACCGCCGCGGCCGTTGAACAGCGTGCGGTCGTAAACCGGACAGTTGAGGTCATTGGTCGTCGCGAACGTAAACCCGGACCCCTCCGCATCCGCCCAGGCGGTCACGTTCGAACCGCCGGCCAGCGTGGTGAACGTGTTGGTCCGCGAGGCGTCCAACCGGTAGACGATCCCCGTGACGGATGAGACGCTTGAGGCGAGCAGGAGCGTGCCGGACTGGACGGTTGTCGGCCCCGTGAAGGTGTTCGGCCCCGCCAGAATGACGCGCCCGTTTCCGATCTTGGTCACCGCCACGTTCCCTGTGATGGATCCCGGATACACGCTGTCGGCATTCAGACCTCCCACAGTCAAAGTGGAACGGATCACGCTTGCGTTGCCGATACTGCCCGAACCCCTGAGGGTCGCGAGTTGGGCCGACGAACCGCCCATTTCCACCGACGCGCCGCTCAGGATGCTCAGCGCATTATTGATCGGCAAAAGCGTCGAGCTGAATTGGGGTGCCGGAACCGTCCCGAGCCATTTCGCCATCAGGTAGGCCTCCACCTCCCGACGCTCACCGTCGTCAAGCCGCCGGTCGTAAACCAGTATTTCCGCGATATCGCCCTTGAAGACGCGCCGATACGTCGTGTGCCCCCAGTAATCGCCGATCGCGGTCGTCCAGTTTTGCGGACTACCGGCGATCGCCGTCATCAGCACCGGCTGTCCGACGGTAAATGCGTTGCCGAAAACGCCGTTCATGTACATCCAACCGAGCGTGGCGAAATCATTGCCGTTGCCGACATACTGCACGGATGCCGAATTGACACGGATGCCGTAGTCTTGCTCCGACTGGCCCCACAAACCGCCGATGCTGTTGCCGCTTGCCGGCGAGATGACCGCAAAGACGGACTGCGCACGAGCCGAGCGGTTCGCGGCGAGGCGACAGATCGTCGAATCGCGCGTGAAGCGCAAGCCGCCCCGTCCGCCGAAGAGCGTGACATCATAGACCGGACACTTTTCGGACTTGTTGGTGGTGAAAAGGATTCCCGAGCCGTTCGCGTCAGCCCAAGACACGACATTCGAGGGCCCGTCGAGTTGGAGCGTCGAAAGCGCATTCGTATACGCGTCGAGCCGGTAAACCAAACCGTCCAGCAAGCGCGGCGACAAGGCCAAGGTGCCAGCCTCGACCGAGGTTTCGCCCGCATACGTGTTGGTCGAGCTGAGAACGAGCCGTCCGGCGCTGATCTTGCGTAACCCGCCTCCTGCGGCAGGACCGGATTCATCGTGCAGCAGGGAGGAGGAAACAACCATTTGCGAATTGGTGACCGCGTCGAAGATGACGCCACCCGTGGAGATCTTCACCTGCGGCACATTATACAGATAGCCCATTGTGGAGCCGGCCTTGTTACGGAGCGTTCCACCCGCGACGCTCATCGTAACGTTCGTCGGGGTATCCGAGAAAACACGGTCCAGTTCCAAGACGCCACCGCTTTTGACCTGGATATCGGAGCTGCCGCCCGTGAAGGCCCGAAGCTGTGACGCGTAGAGAATCGCCGAGCCGCCTGAGCCTCCGACCGTCAGCGTCGAGGCCGCTCCGCACAACCCCATATCCATGAAGGCGGGGTTTCCGCTCGAAACGACGTTTACGATGCCGCTGGGCATATTCACGGCGGCGGCGTTGCCCGTGTTCCGTCCAATGACAAACGGCGTTCGGCTGTCGAGCCTTGCCGCGGAGGTCGTCAGGTTGACCGTTCCGGAGACGATATCCAGCGCGGACAAAGCGCTTGCCGACACGTCGTCATTGGTCACCGCCAACGTGCCGGAGAGAATACGCACGGCATTCGTGCCCATGCCCACGACGCTGTCCGCCCAGTATGCGAGGTCGTTCCAATATCCCGAACCGCCCGTCCACACGGCGCGGTTGGACCCGTTATAGTCCCAAGCGTCAACGAGATAATTATTGCGCACATCCTGCTCCGAGAGCGTTCCCGTGTGAATGCGCACGCGTGAAAGGGCGCCGGCGAAGAAATTCGTATACAGGGACGTTCCAAACCACGCCACGCAACCGAGCGCAATCGGCTTGCCTGCTTCAAGATTGACATTACCCCCGCCATAAAGGGAACTGAAGTTGCCGTCCACATAAAGGCATTCTGTACCAAAAGCCGACCGGGTTGCGACAATGTGATGCCATGCCCCCGCCGGGGGAAGACCATAGCCAAAATTAACCGTGGCACCCCGATGGTCGATTGCGCCATTCCCCGAATCATAGCGGAGCATCATCCTCGCCTCTTGCTGGTACGTGCCTGACCCTTCATTCTGCGTCCACGAAAGGTAAATGGACTTGGGCGCAGACAACGAGGGAACCCATATCCAGGCTTCGACCGACCAAGGGTTTGCGCCCGTCAGCGACGCGGGCACGGCAACATTATTCGTCAGGGCGCTCTGCACCGTGCCGTTAAAACTCACGGCCTTCTTGCCGAGAAGGCTGTTGGTGAAAGTCGGCCCTGAACTTCCTGACAGCGGCGTGAAGTTGCCTCCCAGCGTTCCGGCATTCGTCCACTGCGTGACGGGAGTTCCATCATCCGCGGTCAGCGCGTCTGCGGAGAGATCGACCAGCAGCGTCCCTGCTGTCCGCAGACTTTGCGCCCTACCGGAAAATGCGCAACCCAGCATCATAACCAGCACGATTTTTTTCATAGCCTAACCGCCCCTCTCGTAACCTGGAACTTTAAGCACTCAACTACATGCAAGAGATGAACAAACAATACCACTTTTACGGTGACTTATATTATGCCGGAATGGCAAAACCAGTCAATCCGTTTTGCGAAGCGCGCCATGAGCCAACAAGGATGGACTCCCGAATCACGGTCATCGGGTAACGGACTGAACAGACGGGACGGGGAAATAATAACAAGGAAAAATAAGCGGAAGGGGGTGTGATGAGAGGCGGAAGCCGCGAATGAAAGGCGACATTCCCCGGGAATTCTTGTCCTCCCGGGGAGAATCGGGTATCTTTGACGGCATGAGAATACCGAAAGATGTGCCGAAACACCTGCCTGAGAATTTTCGGCGGGTTGTGGCTGGTGAAACCATCCAAAATGATGATGTCGTGACCGACACGCATAAAAAACCCCTCGGGTTGGTGGTGGGCGTCGGGAAACAATTCGCAACCGTTTTTGACTTTAAATTGAGGGAAACCTTCCGGGTCTTTAAAGTTTTGCAATCGAATACCGTTACTTGCAATGGATACCCCTACGCTATTTGGCGTCAGTAGCCTTTAACAAAGGGTAACACCCGGCCTGAAGGGAAGCGCCCAAGCACGCAGCCCAACCTCTACATTTATATTGTCGTCCGCACATCCGAACCTCTCCCAGCCAACCTTTCCCCTTGCGTCCGTGACAAAAACCGCTAAAATGTCATTCTCAAATTCCGAACAGAAAGGTTTCCCGACGATGAGCGACACCCCCCAGACCATGAAAATGCTGCCCGGCGACGAGATTCGCCAGATCATGTGGCGTTACGCTGACCGGTACGACATTCAAATGGCGGTGATGGGCGCACGCTCCGTGGCCCGCGGACTGGTAGCCCGGCTAGTCGCCAACGGCGAGCGCAACACGCACGAATGGACCGAAGGGAAAAACGCTCTTTATCAAGCCTTTGACGATTCCGGTATCACCGCGGCCGGTCTGGACATGGAGTATGGCGGCATTATCGAAGGCCCCCGCAACTTGACCTTGAGCCTTCTCGCCTTCGAGTTGTCATGGGTTGACGGAGGGGCCTCCACCACCAGTCTGATTAACAATCTGGCGCTCGGACCGATCGTTGAAAAAGGCACGCCTGAGCAGCGTGCGAAATACATGCGAGCCTGCGCCCCGGCCCAACCGGGCGAAAACCGTAAGGTCTGGCGAGGCGCGTTCGCCTTGACCGAGCCCCTGCCGTATGTCGGCGTGGATACCGGCATGGTCAGCGGACGCGTCACTGTAGCGGAGTGGGAAGAGGGCAAGGAGCCCATGCTCCAAGTTGAGAAACGCGGCCGTTTTCTGACCAATATGGCCGTCGCCAATCTCGTCACCGCCGCCGTGGACACCGGCGATCCCCGTATCAAGACCTCCTGCATGGTCATCCTCGAGGATACCGACGAGGGCATCTTCGACCGCGGCAGCCCCACCCACAAGCTCGTCCATCAGCTTTCCAACACGCATGACCCGATTTTCAGCCTGAAGATTCCGGCCAACCGCATCGTCGGCGGCTATACCATTCAGGACGGCGTGATCGTCCCCAACCTGACGCACAGCGAAATCATCGAGGCCGTCTTTTCCCGCACCCGCGTGGGCGTCGGCCTGATGACTGCTGCCAAACTGCTTTCAGCCGTTGAACCGGTCATCCGCTACCAGCGCAGCCGCTATCGCGGCGCGACCGGCATCGAGTCGGGATCGCCCCGTTACGACCTCGGCATCCAGATGAAGGAAGATGCGATTCACCGCCTCGCCGACGTCTGGGCGACAGGTGAGGCTGCGTCCTCGCTCGGCTTCGAGACCGCCCGCGCCTTCGACCAGCTCACGCTGGTGGAGCACGAGGCCCACCGGCTGCTGGCCGAACAGGGAGCAGGCAGTGGCCGCGCCATGATGAAAGCCCTGCGTAAACCCCAAGCCGAAGCCGTCGAATTGCTGCGTCTGCTGGGGCAGCCGGCAGGCGCGCGTGACGAGGCCCGCATCGCGGCACTTCAAGCCGACACCCTCGTGCAATACGTCTGGCTGAGCGCCATCTGCAACGTGCTGTGTCCGGCAACCAAGCTGTGGGACACCGGCCACGGCGCGAACATGTTGCGGGAAGCGGTCAGCCTGATGGGCGGTTACGGCATCACCGAAGATTGTCCCGGCTTCCTCTTCAACAAATGGACCGACGCACAACTCGAAGCGACTTACGAGGGGCCGGAAGTGGTCCAGCGCCGCCAGATCAGCCTCACGATGAACAACGAGGTCTTCCTGGCCCAAGTCGAACAGTGGGTCGCCGAGCTGCGCGCCTTGGCCATCGCCAAACCCGGCACCGGCATGGAGACCTTGGCCGAGGGCTTCGAGCTATGGCGCTGGATGCTTGACTATGTCAACAATGCCAAGGATGCCAACGGCCGTCCGCTTTCGCAGAGCCAGCGTCACGGCGTGCTCTTCCCGATGGCCGACGCCCTCTGCTGGCTGCTGGCAGCACGCTCCTTCGTAGCGGATGTGCAGGAATTGTCCGTAAAAGGACCGGAACATCCGCTTGTCGGCCCAGAAATCGAAGGCTATCTCAACACCTTTACGGACCTGGCCCACGTGCAGATCGCACGGGCGGCGGGCGAAGTCGGACGCATCGGAGCCGAACTGATCTACGGTTACGGCGGAGCAACCGAGGACACTTCCGCCGCGTTCCAGAAGCTGCGTTCGAAAGTGGACCTGTCGCTTTCCGGCTCGCGTCTGGCCAAGGACCGCGCCGCCAAAGCCATCACGCAGATCATGATTCCTGAAGCCCTCGATTATCCGCAATGAGTCGGCGTCGGGCGGTCACTCAAGCCAGAAGAACTTCAACTTTGGTATCTACCCTATGAGCGAAATCGAACGCCAGAAAATGGACGCCGACATCGTTTGCGTGGGTTTCGGCCCCGCCACGGCCGGCTTCCTGACCACCCTGACCCGCGCCATGATGAACCCCGACGGCACGCCCGCTTTCGAGAGCAAAGTCATGCCGGGAATGCCATTGCAGGTCATGTGCTACGAACGGGCGGACGACATCGGATTCGGTGTTTCGGGCATCGTGACGAAAGGCCGTGCGATCCGCGCCTCCTTCCCCGGCGTCGATCTCGCCAAGGAGATTCCTAACGCCGCGCCTACCGGTCACGAGACCGTCGCGTATCTGTTTGACCCCATCGGCGCGAGCCGCCGCACAGCAGGCACGAAGTTCATGGACGGCGTCTTCAAATACGGCCGGTTCGCCATGGGCAAGGGGCCTGAAGCCTCCGAACTGCCGTGGATACCGCCGTTCCTGCGCAAGGAACCGGGACTGGTCATGTCCATGGGCTCTTTCATGTCGTGGGTCGGAAACCAGCTCATGGGGTCGGGCCTCGTACAGATTTGGCCGGGCACGCCCGTCAGCGCGCCGGTAATGGAGGGCGACCGCGTTTTGGGCGTGCGCCTCGCAGACCAAGGCGTTGACAAAAAGGGAAATCCCGAAGCCGCCTTCATGCCGGGCATGGACATCCATGCGCGGCTCACCGTCGTGGGTGACGGTCCGGTCGGTGCTGTCGGACGCAAACTCGACCGCCACTTCGGCCTGCCGCAAGGCAACCACCAACACGACTGGGCCGTGGGCATGAAGGCCGTGGTCGAGCTGCCGGCTTCATGCGAGCTCAAGCCCGGCACCGTGATCCATACGCTGGGCTATCCCGAACCCGAGATTTTCGGCTTTCTGTACGTCTATCCCGACCGCACCGCATCGCTGGGTATTTTCGTGCCGTCGTGGATGGACACCCCGATCCGCACCACCTACCGCTATCTGCAACACTGGATGCAGCACCCGTACCTCTGGCGCCACCTTGAAGGCGGCACCTTGCGGTCGTGGGGCGCGAAGTCTCTGCAGGAGTCCGGCGCGCGCGGCGAGCCTTTCCTTGCCGGCGACGGTTTCGCACGTATCGGAGAGGGCTCCGGCACCACCAACGTGCTCACCAACTCCGGCGTCGACGAGGCCTGGCGCAGCGGCGTGCTGCTTGCGGAGGGCGTCATTGATCTGCTCAAGCGCGACGCGCCTTTCACCAAGGGCACGCTGACCGCGGCCTACATCAAGCGCCGCCGGGCTGACTCTCTCGACGCGGAGCTACAGGCCGCCAAAAAGGCCCGCGACGGCTTCAACAAAGGATTCATGCCCGGCATGATGGGCACGGGCATGACCGGCATGACCGGTGGCGCGCTGAACCTTTCTGTCGAATCGTGTCCTCCCTCGGCACGCATCCCGACGCTCGAAAGCGCCTGTGCGGGTCGCATCGCGCCGGACAAACTCGCAGAGGCGGTCAAGACCTGCGCCACGGCTAAACAGCCGCTGCACGATACGCTCATGACGCTCGCGGGCTGGCCCGAGATCCCGTTCGACGGGACGCTGCTGATGTCACATCAGGATGTGCTCTTCAAGGGCGGCAAGGTGCAGGCGGCCGGAGGGTTCGCGGACCACGTGACCTTCGCCCGGCCCGAGCTCTGCGCCACCTGCAAAGAGCGGACCTGCATTGAGATCTGTTCCGCGCAGGCGCTGATGCCCGGCGAAGAGGGCGCCACGCCCGAATTCGACCGCGAGAAGTGCATCCACTGCGGCGCGTGCATCTGGAGCTGCTCCAAGGCGCTGCCCGGCGATCCCGAACACGCGAATATCGAATTCGGCGCAGGCTCCGGAGGTCTGCACTCCAACGAAAACTGAGCGACTAAGAACAGGAGTGTATCGAATGGACAAGAAAGGCACCTGGTTGACCTATAGGCCCGACATCAAAATCCTCGACTGCACGATCCGCGACGGCGGGCTGATGAACAACTGCCAGTTCGATGATGATTTCGTACGCGCCATCTACCAAGCCTGCGTGGAGTCCGGCGTGGACTACATGGAAGTCGGCTACAAAGGCTCAAGGAAGCTCTACTCTCCAACCGAATACGGCCTTTGGAAATACTGCGACGAGGAAGACGTGCGCCGCATCGTGGGGGAGAACAAGACCGACCTCAAGCTCTCCGTCATGGCCGACGTCGAGCGCTGTGACTACCACAGCGACATTCTCCCCAAAAACGACAGCGTGATTGACCTGGTTCGCGTGGCCACTTATATCCATCAGATCCCCGGCGCGCTCGACATGATCAAGGCCGTCCGCGACAAGGGGTACGAGGTCAGTGTGAACCTGATGGCCGTTTCGGTGGTCAGCGATTCCGAACTGGACGAGGCGCTCGAGATCCTCTCCGGCAGCGAGGTGGACGTGATCTACCTGGTGGACAGCTACGGATCCCTCTATTCGGAAGAGATTCAGAACCTCACCCGCAAATACCGCAAGTATGCGGAGTCGGGCGGCAAGAAAATCGGCATCCACGCGCACAACAACCAACAGCTCGCTTACGCCAACACCATCGAGTCCCTCATCCTCGGCGCAAGCTTCCTTGACTGCACCGTCGGCGGGCTCGGCCGCGGCGCCGGCAACTGCCCCACCGAGCTGCTGCTCGGGTTCCTCAAGAACCCGCGCTATCATCTTCGTCCGCTGCTCAAGTGCCTGCAGGAGAGTATCGTCCCCATGCGTCAAAAGATCACGTGGGGCTACGACATCCCTTACATGCTGACCGGGCAGATGAACCATCATCCGCGCGAGGCGATCCAGTTCCTCGACGGCGACACACCTACGGACTACACGGGGTTTTACGACGCGCTCATGGAATAGGCGGGCTAATAGAGAGGCTCCATATCATGTGTACCCACGCGTTTCACGTACGCCTTGCCGCTCTGGTTACGGGCCCGCTTTTGTCCGTCAGTCTACTCAACGCGGCAGTGCTTCAGGTCGGAACGGGCGGCGGCATCACCTTGCCCGGGACTTGGACGTCGGGAGCTGCCGTCTCAGACGCCTTCACCGCGCTAACCGTGACTCCCGTCAATTTCGGCTCCCTGTACGACAGCGCCAGCGGTACGGTCGGGGGCGGCACAGTGACCGGAGACCTCTATTACGCGTTCACGGCACGCTCCCTCGACCGGGCGGGCGACACCCGCCTCCCCACCAACAGCGTTTCCGGGTTTCCCAATTTCCCCGGCAATTCGTTTGCAGGCGGACAGCTTGTCGGCACAGCGCTCTCGCTGAGCGTCAGCCAAGCCTTCGGCAACTACGCTTTTGGCTATAATATCGGGACCAACGGCAACGGGCCCAGCACTTTTTTCAACACCCCACGCGTGGACTTGGCTCCGGCCCGCGTAGCGCTTTTCGAGGTGCATGTGCAGTACAACGCCGCAGCCGCCGACACCGCCACCATCACCGTACACCTGTATGACAATCTGACTGCTCAACGGCAACCGACCGCCTCCGACGTGGCGGCCTATACACAGACTCTCACCACGGCCAACAGCGATTTTTCCTTCAACGCTTTCCAGTTCATTTCGGGCCATAGCGACGCCAATCCCGCAAGGTGGCTATTTTCAAATGTCGTCTTCGCACAAAATGCCGGCGAGGCTTCAGACTATCTGTTGGCGCATCCCGTCAACACCATACGCGGGGCTTTGATCCAGCTCGGCACGGGAGGAGGCACCAATGAAGTCGCGCCCTGTTTCCCAGCCACCAACTTCATCACGATTGCGGCGCTGACCGCCAATCCCGTTCAATTCGAGGCTCTATACGACAGCGCCAGCGGACGGGTGGGCGGCGGCGCGGTTTCCGGCGAGGTCTATTACGCCTTCACTGCTCGCTCGCTGGACCGCACGGGCGACACCTGCCTGCCGGCAGGAACGACCGCGTACGTTCCCAACAATCCGGGCAGTTCAGGTGCGGGAGGACAGCTTGTCGGCGCAAACCCTTCGCTGGGTCTTGGGCAAAAATTCGGCAATTGGGGCATGGGCTGGTTCACCGCCACGAACTGCACCGGCGGAGGGGATTTCAGCCCGCGTATCGATGCCGCAGTTTCCCGCGTGTCGCTTTTCGAAGTGAGACTACGCTTCAACGCCTCGGCAAACGACACGGCGTATGTCACCAAGTACGTGTTCGACAACCTACCTGATCAACGTCAACCGACCGTCTCCGACACAGCCTCCTATATGCGCACGCTCACGGTCAGCGGAGATTATTCCTTCAACAAGTTTCAGTTCATTACAGGTCACGCTGAATCGAAGAAGACGCGCTGGGTCTTCTCGAACGTCGTGTTCACCCGTTATCCTGCAACGGCAGCCCTCTATCTGCTCGACCCGCCGCCTGCCCCACGCGGCACGCTGGTCCGCATTCGTTAGTCAGCGCCTTACGGGTGCAATTTCCGAAACCAACTTTTATGTGACCCCGTGCAGTGAACACAAAGGGGGGTTGTTCATACACGGATTCAACAAGGGGCACTTCGGCTAAATCTGTAGGTGACCAGGGCACGTCTGACGGCATGGACCGGCTGGGCGGTTTGTCGGGACCGCCGCGACATCGCATCCTGACGGGCGCGTATCCGCTACGGCATACGGGCGATGCGGACGAGCTTTTTTGCGGGAGACCCCGCCGCCGGAATACCGGCTAAAAAATCAAAGTCCGCACTGTCCGCATGCGCTCCGCTTTTTAAGGGTGGGCTGACGCCGGGTGGGAGAAGCCGGGCGGCGCAACCGCCATCCCGCCCGCAGACACACCTCCGCATTCTTCGCCTTCGACGCCTCGCCACCCGCGCCGGTCACGCACCCGCTCCAGCGGCGGACTCCCGTTCGGACTTTGGCGTCGCCTCTCTGAAGGCGGCGGACAGAAGGAGAAGTTCATTCGTTCATTATTGCGTTCGTGCATGAGTTGAGAGGTGGACGGGGCGGAAAAGAAATACGACATTGCCCTATCTGACACAGAAACACTCCCTCCAAGACTTGGGTTGTGGGCGGTGCCCACGTTAGTTGGAGGGAAGCATGATGAAACGCCGCCAAGTCGGGCATACTTGCGCGTCGTTCCAACTTGGAACGGTTCCAAGTTGAGCGGTGAAACAGGACGACGAAAAGGATGAAGGCTAAAAGAGAAAATGAGACAGAATGAAACAAAATGTTACACTTTTCGGCAATTCTCACAAACAAAAAGAGGCTTTTTCACGGGATGCAGACCCGCCCAATAAATATTTATAAGTTATTGACTATCATCATGTTAACTAATTTTAAGAGGGGCACAAAACGTGGTCCAACTTTGGCTGCGGAACCTTTTTTACTCGGGCAAGGTGTCTCACGACTGACGTAGCCGAATTTTGGAATTACGGAATGATGAGCGTGAGACCGAAGGGTCGTTGTCTTTTTCCACCCTTCCAAAACAACTTGTTTTTATTGCGGTTGTTGGTTTGTAAGGCACTAAACAGCTTAGCCCACGCGCTTGACTTGTCCGCCTGTGTCTGTCAACCTTTGCACCATGAAAACTGCATTGATCAACCGCAGGACCTTTTTTCAATCCGCATTGGCCGCAGGCGCGGCGGTGGCGGTGAACGCGCGTGGTGCGGAAAAAACAGGGGACGCGCGACCGCTCCGTCTCGGCGCTCCGTGTTTCGCAAAGACCGATGATCCCGTGGAACTCGCCCGCTGGCACCGCAGCCAAGGCTACCGGGCCGCGTATTGTCCGAAGGTCGAGCCCAAGGACGCTGACCGCATCCGCGCGATTGAGAAGGCGTTCGGCGAGGCCGATGTCGTGATCGCCGAAGTCGGGCGCTGGTGTAACCTGCTCGACCCCGATCCGGAGAAGCGCAAGAAAAACCTCGCCACCGTCACCGAAGGACTTGCGCTGGCCGATGCCGTCGGCGCGAAGTGCTGCGTCGACATCGCGGGCTCATTCAATCCGGAGGTGTGGTACGGACCGCATCCCGACAACTTCACACAGCGGTTCTTCGATGCAGCCGTCGAGAACGCGCGGACGATCATCGACGCGGTCAAACCGCGCCGTGCCAAATTGGGTTACGAGATGATGGGGTGGACCATGCCCGACTCGGCGGAGCGGTATCTCGCGATGATCAAGGCCGTCGACCGTCCCGCCTTCGCCGTACACCTCGACCCGTGCAATCTCGTCAATTCCCCCGAAACGTTCTATCGCAACACAGACCTGCTGAACGAGTGCTTCAACAAGCTCGGCCCGTGGATCGTCAGTTGCCATGCGAAAGATTTGGCGTGGGAAGTGGAGATGAACGTCCACTTCCGCGAAGTCCGCCCCGGCACAGGCAAGCTCGATTACGGAACTTTCCTGCGACGTTTGGCGTTATTGCCGGATCCGCCGCCACTCATGATCGAGCACCTCAAGGGCGCGGAGGAGTACGACGCTGCGGCGAAATTTATTGTCGATACGGGGACCTCTTTGGGGCTGCGCTTTGAGCGCGAAGGGTGAGGATAGCGTGATGACTATCAATAAGAATAAGGCACTTCGTGAAAATTTGTGGGTGAACAGAGTGCGTCTGACGGCATGGACCGGCTGGGCGCTCTGCCGGGC
>JADHEF010000247.1_pt1 | contig 64637 bp, 54 predicted proteins | sample 8952391 | NCBI WGS metagenome assembly JADHEF01 (sample SAMN16124439, study PRJNA663245) | bioreactor sludge metagenome | isolation source: sludge (nitrite) | place: India:Bengaluru | collected 2019-02-28 | reverse complement strand
CTAGAGTTAAACTCTCCAGGCTTTATCCGACATTAGATATTTGACGAGACACTAGCCGGTTTCTGACCTCTGAAGAGTCATTTTCATTTCATGATTTTTTGAATTATTTCAATTGCTGTGAGGATAGGAATGGCTAAAGAACTTAGGAAGGAACCTGCTATTGTCAAGATTATAGATGGGCTAAGGCCGCTTTTTGCACTTCGCATCAGATTCTCCCTATCGGCATTAATAATCTCAAGGTCGGCGCATAAGCGTTTTATTTCTTCGTTACTTTTTTCATTATATATTTCGGAGAATTCTTTCTGGAGCCTACTACGCTTCTCATTATAGATTTTACTATTAAAGCTGCATTCCTCAAAAATAAATTTATTGAAGATTCTCCTAATTTCTTGATATATTAACCATAAATAGTATAAACCAAAGATCAATAATATTATATACATAAATATTTGCGTTAAGTATGAAAGTTCTATTGCTAATTTTGTTTCGAAAAAGAATCTCTTATCTATATCGTAGAAAACACTTGAAAGAGATATTGAGAAAGTCAAAATAGCCAGAGTCATGCACCCAAAATAGTACAAGGCAATTCCCTTTATCGAGTCTCTTGCCTGCCCAAGACCACCAATTCCATCAATAGAAAAAAGATCTATCTGGATATGAGGCTTATATTTGTTATTTCCAACGAGTTTAAATGTCCGGTATATATGTATTATTATCCAAATCATAATTGCCATTAAATATTCTATAAAATAAGCTGTTAGCATTCCATACATCTCAAAGGCAAATTGCAGTCGACCTGAGGGCTCAAATAAAAGGGCGTCTCTATCAGATCTGATGAGCATGAACCAAATATCTAATAACAAGAATGGAGCTAATATTAAAAAGACAAAACTATAGTATGACCGCTTATTTGAGAATCCTCGCTTGATCTCTAGGCATATTTCATCAACTATTGAAATGTCCGAGCCTCCCTCCATGTTTCCAGCGGGTTCTCCGTCTCTCTGAGAGGATTGGATAATAAAAGATTTATCCGGACTCGCTATAGAAGTTCTTTCTGGGACTATCTTCATCAATACGGGAATGTCTTTTAGAATACGAGTGAGATATAGGATTCCTGCTATTTGACATGCAATTACTATACATGATACTGGCAATGCAATAAAATTGAGAATTGCGAAGGATTTGTGAGAACCATCTGCCAAAGCTGCAAATATATTTGCATAATATCCACCATGTATTCCAATTGAGATGGCAGGGAGAAAAATGAGGAATCCAATAAGTACACCTGTAAGTTGGTCGCTGAATCCACTCAATCTTTGCAGCCTTTCTATCCAGGTCATACTTAGCTATAGCTCAATAAACTCGAATAGGTTCAATATTTAAATCAAATAGCTTCCAACCTGTAGCACTCTCTGAATGGTATTCGTTGTTGGAAGAATAGCATCCGACTCCAACACCGCTCTTTTTTGATCCAAACATACAATGAGCGCTGCATGTATCTGGAACATTGTATGTTTCAATTGAATAGATATATGGATCATTATCCATCTCGATTAAGCGCCAATATATTTCATTGCCTGACTCATCAGTGAGCCAAACGGAATCCCATTTTTCTGAACCTCCGGCAAGCCAGTAGTCCCCATATCTAATTGAATAGATAGCTGGATTAGTTCTTATCCTAGTTATCTTCCATTTCGTCTTCTCATCACTCAATCCGACTTCTTCATTTGAGTCGACATGAAGCCACTCTTTATTGGTTAAGGATTGGATATAGCATGCAGTTCCTGCTTGGCCAGTTGAGGCTGTTACTGTTCCAGCATCTTGATAGTAATTTTCGTCATCTTGGCACACTACCACGGTGCCTATAACAGAAACGCTTATGGCACTTATTAACAGAATGCAAATGCACTTTCCTAAATTCTGCTGGGAATTCATCCTATCACAACTCCTTAGACATGGGTGAGCTCTTTGCCTCATAAAGCCTGCAAATTTAAATATTTTCTCGCGATCTCTCTAACGGATTTATATTTTATACTACGCGTAAAACGATGCTGGAATCTCATCTCACCTCTAAGCAGGTCTTTATAGCGAATCTAAATCGGACTTAATCAATAATAAACTTTTTGCGCTGTAATCAAATAGTTATATTTATAAAATTGTAGGCTCTTCGGGAGGGGCCGAGCTGGGAAGATCTGCATATATCAAATGGAGAGTTTCAGGTCCTCAAAGAGGACAGTCGGTCCTATGGCTACTGGATCGCTACCTGAATGGAGAGCAGAAAAACGCGAAATGTCCATTTTAGGAGTGCGCGAAGATGGAATGCCTGGTAGCAATGCAAAAGGCTAGAGGATTAAATTGAAGCTCATGAAATATATGTTATATTTTATAGAACTCTAGACTGAAAAGAAAAAACACTCGAGTATGTCTAATCTTCATAAAAACATGCTGCTATGCTAAAAGATAGCAATTTACATGCAAGAAAGCGCTGAGGGTGAGATTTGAACTCACGAGGTGCGATGCACCACTGGTTTGCCCGTCCCGTCCTCCCAGAGAGGAGCAGTACCTCAAGACCAGCGCCGTAGGCCGCTTGGCTACCTCAGCTCGCAGGCCTCTTTAGGCCAAGGGATCTTAAGCCTGACGATTCGACAGTCTTTTTACCTCTCCGGGCTACCTCCATCCGATGCTGATAAAAGATGTCTCCCTTCTTCACTCCGGCCAGCTTGTATCCGGCCGGGACATCCTCATAGAAGAGGGCAGGATCGCCCGGATAGGGCCCGACCTCAAAGACGAGAGCGGCGAGGAGGCCATCAACGGCCGCGGCAAGCTGGCCATTCCCGGCCTGATCAACTGCCACACCCATCTGGCCATGACCCTGCTGCGCGGCTATGCCGACGACATGGAGCTTATGCCATGGCTCGAGGAGAAGATCTGGCCCCTGGAGGCCCGTCTCACCGAGGAGGACATCCGCTGGGGGGTCAAGCTGGGCTGCCTGGAGCAGATCCGCCACGGCATAACCTGCTATAGTGACATGTACTACCACCCGGATACGACCGCAGAAGCAACCAGGGAGATGGGCCTGAGGGCTTTCATATCCGGAGTGGTCTTCGATATGAAGCCCGAGCTTTTGGCCCAGGTCGAGCCCTTCATCCGCCGCTGGAAAAGCGACCCCTTGATCACCCCCGCCGTGGGCCCCCATGCTGCCTACACCTGCTCCGAGGAGACCCTTTTAAAAGCCAAAGAGATCGCCGACCGGCACGACTGTATGATCCACATCCACCTCTCCGAGACGAGAGTGGAGGTGGACGGCTTTCTTCTCAGCAAAGGCATGAGCCCGGTGGAGTACCTCGACTCCCTGGGCCTTCTCGGCCCGCGGCTGGCGGCAGTGCACTGCGTCTGGCTCTCGGAGGAGGACTGCTTCTTGCTGGCAGAACGGGAGGCCAATGCTGTGACCTGCCCGGTGAGCAACCTCAAGCTGACATCGGGCATAGCTCCCCTCAACACCATGATCAAAGCCGGTGTCAATATCTGCCTGGGCACAGACGGAGCCTCCAGCAACAATAACCTCAATTTGTTCCAGGAGATGAAGGTGGGTGCCATCACCCAGAAGAACGCCTACCACACCCCTGCCGCCTTTACCGCCGATCAGATCTGGGGCATGGCCACGGACAACGCCCGGCGGGCCTTCCGGCTGGATCTGGGCTTGCACCAAGGTGCTTTAGCCGACCTCTCTCTTATCGACCTGAAAAAGCCCTGGCTCTGCCCCCGGAGCAATATGATCTCCCATCTGGTCTACAGCATGAGCGGCGGGGTGGACAGCACCATAGTCAACGGCAAGGTGCTGATGAAAGAAGGAATTATTCCCGGAGAGGAGGAGATACTGGAGAGGGCTCAGGAGCGCTTCCTGCATCTGACCAGCTAGCCTTTGAGCCCTCTCCGCCCTTGAGACTTCTCAGCCCTTGAGACCTGTCAGCTCTTGAGACCTCTCAGCTCTTCACTATGCGAAAGCGCCTTCTGCTGCGGCGAATCTTTTCGAGCACCAGCCAGGCCGAGAGCAGGAGAATGCCGGCCAGGGCAGCGCCTGCCAGATAGACCCAGGCGGAACTGCGCCACTGGCCCACATAAATCACAGCGGCATTCTCCTCTCTCCTTTTCCCTTCCTCCAGACCATCCTTGTAGGTGACCAGGCAGGGCAGAGCATAGTAGCCTGGGGATGCATTCTCCTCGGCAAATAAAGAAAGCCTCGCCTCTGCACTCTCTCCCGGTGGGAGGCTGGCCTGGACCCAGGCGCTCTCCACCATCATTATCGGTGGTAGGGGGCGCACCTGCAGCTCCAGATCCCGGGCCGGCTCATCCCCCCGGTTTGTCAGCGTCAGCTGCAGGCTGCTCTCCTTTCCCGGGGCCACATAATTGAGCCATTCATCCTGGACCTCTATCTCTATCCTGGGCCCCATGACCACCTCAACCTGCATTGGAAGATCCTGGGAGGCGGCAGCGTATTCAAAGAACAGGCTCGGCGCCGTCTCACTGCCCGTGGCGGTCACCCCGGACAGCCATGAGAAATTACAGCGCAGCTCTAAGGGATAGAGGCCCAGAGGCATCCCCTCTGCCAGGGCGGTCAGCTGCAGGGTTGTATTCCCTCCCCCTTCCAAGAGGCCGCCGAATTGCGGCCGGGATAAAATTCTGATCCTTTCATCAGAGCTGATCAGCTGGGCAGAGATGCTTCGAGCCGCCTCTCGCCTCAGATCCATATCATCTTCGTCTGCCCCCTGCTCCGCCCTGTTCTCCAGGACCACAAAGACGCTGCTGGGACGGCCCAGCTCCAGGTTGCCCGAGATCGAGGCGATCACCAGATGCGGCCCCCCTCCGGCATGGCTCTCCTCCCCCCTGAAATCCTCTCCCAGGGCCAGCCCGGAAAGAGAGCCCAGAGAGATGAGAATAGCAAGAGCAAGGCAGGAGAGACAGGAGGGTGGGCCGGAATTCATCAGAGTCTCATTAAGGGTACTGCACCCTTTTATCTCTACTGCCCCGGCGGTTGGAAAACGACAGGAGAGCCCCTCAGTCTGATGCTGAGGATATGGCCAATGCCTCCTCCGCTTCCAGCCCCTTATGCACCACCCCGCAGATGCGACGGGTGATGAGGGCGGGGCTGTCATGCTGGAAGACATTTCGGCCAATGGCCACGCCCCGCGCCCCGGAGGATATCGCTCCCTGTACCATCTTCAGAAGATCCAGCTCTGAATCCACCTTGGGCCCTCCGGCAATGACCACCGGCACGGGACAGCCCTCTACAACCCGGGCAAAGCTGTCCGGATCGCCTGTGTAATTAGTCTTGACTATATCCGCTCCCAGTTCCGCCCCCACCCGGGCGGCATGTGCGATGTACTCCTCCGAGTATTCGTCTCTGATCTTCCTGCCCCGGGGGTACATCATGGCCAGAAGGGGCATGCCCCACTCCTGGCAGTGGCGGGAGACCTCGCCCAGAGTGTAGAGCATATTGCTCTCGTCTTCCGCTCCCACATTGATATGAATGCTCACGCCGTCCGCTCCCATCTTGAGAGCCTCCTCCACTGTAGCCACCAGGACCTTGTTATTGGGGTCCGGCCCCAGAGCGGTAGAGGCAGAGAGATGCACGATCAGACCCAGGTCCCGGCCATATCCGCGATGGCCGAATGAGGCTGCTCCCTTGTGTACTATGGCTGCGTCTGCTCCACCGGAAGCCACGGCATCGGCAGTGGATTTGACGCTCTTTATGCCCCTTATGGGGCCTACTGTCACCCCGTGATCCATGGGGATTATGACCGCATTTCCTGTGTCTCGATTGAATATCCTCTCCAGGCGAATCGATGTGCCTCTCAATTTCCGTCCTCCTCAATGTATCTTTTAATGCATCATAGTTCTTATTACTGCATTGATGAACATTTTAGGTGTATAAATATCTTCCCCATATCTGAGCAAGCCTGAAATAGTGGCAGGATTCCTTATCCAGTGAGTGATTTTTGCTATGGGCGGCAGTGTATCCCTATCTATTAGCCTGGAAAAATTCAAGGCGACGGCATTGCTATTCGGTCTGGTCTGCGTTCTTTCTTTAGGCATCCTGGCCATGACCGCCATGGCGGGCACTGAGACCGGCGAATTCTGTCCCACCTGTCCCGACTGGACCAACCTCGATGGCTGGCTGGCCCAGAGGGATGCCTACGAAAGGGCTCAAATGAACCAGCAGAACGGCCAGCAGGAGAGCGGCCAGGCAGCAATTCCGCCGGCCGCAGTGCCTGAAAAAGCCCCGGAAAGCTATGTCCGTCCTGATCTCATCACCATGCCGGAGGGCCTGGATGAGGAAGGGATTGTGCTGGATGTCCGGCCTGAGGAGGATTATCTGGCCGGGCACATCTCCGGAGCCAGAAACATCTACTGGAGGAGCCTGCAACAAGGCGGCTCTCTGGACTCATCGCTTCTGGAGAAAGCACTGGGGGAAGCGGGAATAGATGAGAGCCAGAGGATCATAATCTGCGGCAGCTCCGATGATGAGGGCGGTCCCTTTTTCTTCTGGGCTTTAAGCTACCTGGGACACGAGAACATCAGCCTGCTGGACGGGGGAGTGGAGGCGGCCAAAGAGGCGGGAGCTTTTCTCAGCACTAACCCGGCCGCCGTAGAGCCGACCAACTACAGCGCTAGCATCCGTCCCTGGATGCTGGTCGAGCCAGCCAGCCTAAAGGGAATGCTGGACCAGTCCAGCCTTCGCATCCTGGATGCCAGGGACTTCTCTGAATACGGCAAAAGCAGGCTGGGCAATGGATCTATCTGCCTGTCTCATGACAAGATCTACAATGATGGATCCCGGATAAAGCCGCCCGGCACTTTAAAAAGCCTCTTTGAAAGAAGGACGAATCCTGATGACACCGTTATCGTCTATGGAACACCCCAGGCTTACTACCTCTTCTACAGCCTCCGCCTTATGGGCAGCAATGCCACCCTGATCCAGGGGGATTGGTGGAAGGAGACAGAGTGGGCGGTCAGCAATATAAGCTGAGTTAATTGAGGCAGGCCTAGAGCATAGGACGGAGCCATGAAAAGGACATGAGACGAACATGAGACAGACATGAGACGGACATGAGCCGCATGGAAAGCAAGATCCTCCAGGCCCGCCGCCTCTGCCACCAGCTCTTCTTCTCCTCCTGCGTCGAGGATAAGAGGCAGGGCTGCCACGAGGCCCTTCTCCGACAGCGTCCTCACTGGTCCGTCTTAAAAAAGGAAGAGCAGATGGAGAAGATAGACCAGGGAGAGAGAATCCCCTTCGACATCACCCTGCCCCTTCCTGCCCGGGATGAAAGAAGCGGCTCCGATGCCGGAGTCAATCTATTCTGGGAGCTGTTCTCCTGCCAGAGGTGCGGAAGATGCTGCTTTACTCCCGGGGCCGGTCTGTACCTGGAAAAAGAGGACTTTGAGAGGATCGCCGGGCATGTAGGAAAGAAAAGGCTCATCTCATTATGCCGATATGATAAGGCTCTTCAGGCCTGGATTTTGCGCCAGCCCTGCCCATTTTTTGATCCTGAGCTCGGCTGTGAGATCTACCAGATCCGGCCAAAGACCTGCACCAAGTACCCCCTCCATCCCCCATCCCCTGATATGCCCTATCACCTGGCGGTCGACGCCTTCTGCCCGGCAGCACGTGATCTGGCCAAGCGGACTCTGGGCTGGTGGATCATATGCGAGAATCACTGGGCAGAGCTTTTAGGAAGGCAAGAGCAGGACAGGGCTAAAAAGGAGAGATAAATGGGACGGCAAAGCTTGCTCCCGGCCTCAGATCAGTTTTTCTTTTATCATGTGCTCTATGATCTCGGCAAAGCCGTCTCCATACCGGGCCTCTGCCACATAGTCTGATATCTCCTTCAGCTCGGGACTGGCATTGCCCACGCTGGCAGAGTATCCCACAAGCCGGAACATGGGCAGATCGCTTTTGCTGTCGCCTATGGCGGCGAAAGAGGTGAGGTCGATCTTCATCTTTGTCGCAATGCGGTACAGGCCCGTTCCCTTGTCCACCCTCCGGTCTTTGATGTGCACGGCAAAGCCGGTATCAATGAACTCAACGGGCAGGCCGAGATCCTGGGCCCGGCGGGAGGCGGCGTCTGTATCGAAGTTGCGCAGCAGGGCGATATCGGAGAATCTGTACCGGGAGGAGTTATACCTGCTCAGGTGAAACTCCCCGGAAAGCTTAACAAAGGCCTCCTCGCAAATCTTGATGTCCGCCAGGATTTCCATCTCCTCCTCGGATAGGGATATGACTCCTCCGTTCTCGCAGATGAGTAGCCTCGGCGTTCCCAGCAGAACGGAGACCGTTCTGGTAAAGCAATGGGTGTTGCCGGTGCTGAGCACCACGGGCAGGTCCAGGCGGCGCAGAGCCTGCACTGCTCTGGAGCAGAGCACCCTGTTCTTGTCGCTGAGGGTGCCGTCGATGTCCACAGCCAGGGCTTTGATGGGGGCCATATGCTATCTCCTCCAGGCGGCATTGCCGCTGCATGCGCCTTTCTTAAATGCCGCTTTCCATATCCTCGACATATATCTCCTCATTTTCATTCTGCCGGAAGAGAAAGGATGGAAGGCTGGAGGGCAAAAAGCTTTCGTCATCATATCCTCATTTGCTTCAGCTGATTATGCAGCCTGCGGGCAATGATCTCCGGGATCGAACCGCTTATAACTCATGGCATACATGAGGCTTGAGAAATTGCAGTCGAAAGTACAAAAGCGGCGCCGGCGCTTCCGGCATCAGAGCCGGACGGCTGCGCCCAATCTGGAGGAGATCATAATTGTTCGGAATTGAGTTCGTACCCGATGAGCCGGTCTACAAGATAGGCTACATGGCAAAGCTGGCAGAGGATAGCGGATTTTCCAATGTCTGGATCACCGATCATTACAATAATCGCGATGTTTGGACCACCCTGGCTGCTCTCTCCATGATGACCAACAAAATCAGCCTGGGCACGGGCGTGACCAATCCCTACACCAGAAATGCGGCCATCATCGCCTCATCCATAGCCTCCATCAATGAGCTCTCCGGGGGCAGGGCCATCCTGGGAATCGGTCCGGGAGACAAGGCCACCTTCGATAAGATGGGAATAGACTGGGACAAGCCCCTGACCAAGGTGCGCGAGTCGGTCCAGGCCATCCGGGCTTTCCTGGCAAAAGAGCAGGTCAACCAGGCCGGATTCAAGGGGGCTCAGATGTCCTTTGCCGCAGGAAAGATTCCCATCTACATCGGAGCCCAGGGGCCTAAGATGCTGGAGCTGGCCGGGGCCATAGCCGATGGGGTTCTAATCAATGCCTCTCATCCTGAGGACTTCAAGTTCGCTGTGCCCGTGATCCGGCAGGGAGCAGAGAAAGCGGGCAGAAAGCCGGAGTCCGTCCAGATATCGGCCTACGCCAGTTTCAGCGCAGACAAGGACCCGGCCAAGGCAGTCAGCGCCTCCAAGATCGTGGTGGCCTTTATCGTGGCCGGCTCGCCTGAAAATGTGCTGGAGCGGCACGGCATAGGCATGGACCAGGCGAAGGCCATCTCCGAGGCCATAGCCCGGTACGACTTCAGAGCGGCCATGGAGGGCGTGACGGCAAAGATGACCGAGGCCTTCTCCGTCTCCGGAGCCCCGGCAGACTGCCGGGCGAGGGTAGATGAGCTGCTCGGAACCGGCGTCACCCAAATTGTGGTCGGCTCTCCCATCGGCCCCAACAAGGAGAATGCCATCAAGCTCATCGGAAAGCAGATCATAGCCAAGTGACGGGAAGAGTCATGCGAGCACTATATATCGGGCGCTTCCAGCCCTATCACCTCGGCCATCAGGCGGTGATAGAGAAGATAGCAGAGGAGGTGGAGGAGATAGTCATAGTCATCGGAAGCGCCCAGGACAGCCACAGCCCCGAGAATCCCTTCACCGGGGGGGAGAGGATGGAGATGATCTATGCCTCGCTGCGAGAGTGCTCCCTCTGCCATCGCTGCTATGTCGCCCCTCTGCAGGATGTAGAGCGTAACTCAGTCTGGGTCTCTCATCTGCGCTCCATGGTCCCCAGGTTCGATGTGGCCTATTCCAATAATCCTCTGGTGGTCCAGCTCATATCCGAGGCGGGAATTGCCGTCCGGAAGCCGCCCATGTATCAGAGGGAGGTTTACTCCGGCACGGCCATAAGAAGGCTGATGAGAGAGGGTGGAGACTGGGAGAGGCTGGTGCCGAGAGCGGTGGCGGAGATCATCCGAGAGATGGGCGGAGTGGAGAGGCTGGTCTCCGTCTCCGAGAGCGACACGCTCTAGCGGCGGGACTGATGGAGGTGAAGTGGAGGTCTGGCTGCTAGCCATGTACGAGTTTTAACTCGGCTTTCTGTTTCTGATCTGGTCTAAGCCTACGATGCGCATTATCAGGGCATTAAGCGCATCTATGAACTGTTGTGAACCATTCACATCCCTTCTCAATTTTTATCAAATACCCTTTTAAATTCCCGGCAAGAGCCTTCTCTCAGCCGATGCCGGATGGCCAGCCTGGCATGATCCGATATAGGCAGCAATGACAGTGAAATAAGAATTAAGTAATTTAACGTTCATATAAATTCAAGGGTGATGCAGTTGGAAATTAACAGCGGTGACACAGCATGGGTCCTGGTCTCAGTGGCCATGGTCATGCTCATGACCCCGGGCGTGGGCCTCTTCTACGGAGGCCTGGTCCGAAGCAAGACCGTGGTATCCATGATCGGCCTGTCCTTCCTGGCCTTTGCTTTAGCCAGCATCCAGTGGGTCCTATTCGGCTACAGCCTCTCCTTCGGCACCGATGTGGCCGGGATCATAGGAGGCCTGAACTACTTTGCCCTCGGCGGCGTGGGCCTGGGAGCGGCTCCCCTGGCGGCAAACCTGCCCCACCTGCTCTATGTGGCCTTCCAGCTGGTCTTCGCTGCCGTGACCCTGGCCATCCTGACATCCGCGGTGGCGGAGAGGGTCAAGATCAGCTCCTTCATAGTCCTGGCTCTGCTCTGGACCACCCTGGTCTATGATCCCCTGGCCCATTGGGTCTGGGCGGGAGGATGGCTGGCCCAGATGGGAGCGCTGGACTTCGCCGGGGGCACGGTGGTCCACATCAGCTCCGGCTTCTCTGCTCTGGCCATAGCTTTGGTCATAGGCAAGAGGATGGGCTACGGCTCCTATGTCATGGAGCCGCACAACATCCCCATGGCCATGATCGGGGCGGGGCTGCTCTGGTTCGGCTGGTTCGGCTTCAATGCCGGATCCGCTCTGGGGGCCAACGCTCTGGCCGCTAACGCCTTGGTGGTGACCAACACCTCCGCCGCAGCCGGGGCCCTCACGTGGCTCTTCGCCAGCTGGCTGAAAGGAAAGCCCTCCGCCCTGGGAATGGTGAGCGGCGGCATAGCCGGCCTGGTGGCCATAACCCCCGCTGCGGGATATGTCGACGTAACAGGGGCCATAGCCATTGGAGCGGTATCCGGAGTGCTCTGCTATATGGCTCTGCTCTTCCGGGTGGGCCGGGGTCTGGATGAGAGCTGCGACGCCTGGGCAGTGCACGGCATGGGCGGGCTATGGGGCGCTATTGCCACGGGCATATTCGCCACCACCTCCGTTAGTAGCTATGCCGGCCTGATCGAGGGCAGCTTCCATCAGCTCTCGGTGCAGATAATGGCCGCCGGTGCATCCGTAGTTTACGCCTTCGTCATGACGCTGATCCTGGCCAAGCTGGTGGATAGGGTAATGGGCCTGCGGGTGAGCGAGGAAGAGGAATATGTGGGACTGGATATCTCCCAGCACGGGGAGAAGGCTTATGCTTGAGTGCGGTCGAATGAGCGGGAGAAAGATGCTGCAGGGTGATAGGAGATGAAAAAGATCGAGGCCATCATCCGGCCGGAGAGGCTGGAGCAGGTAAAAAAAGCCCTGGAAGAGAAAGGGATTGTGGCCATGACTGTGATCGAGGTCCTGGGCCGGGGGGAGCAGAAGGGGATCAAGCTGCAGTACCGGGGCGGGACCATGGATGTGGACCTGCTGCCAAAGCTCAAGGTGGAGATTTATGTGGAGGACGGCGAGGTGGATACAGTCATGAAGACCATATGCGACGCCGCCCGGACGGGAAAGTTCGGGGACGGCAGGATATTCGTCTCTTCAGTGGAGAAGTCGGGCAAGGTGAGGACGGGAGAGGTCTTCACCTGAAGCCAATTTTTTCACATTCTATTTTTGCTTCTATGCTCTAACCCCTGCCCTTTAACGTCGCCCTCTCCCCCTCTGCCTCCATTCATCACCCCACCACATCCTCCTCAGGGATAATCCACGTTTGTCCCTGTTCCAATGCCTTCAAATTCCAGTCAGGCGGCTGCCAGCCGAGAGATCTGGGTTTAGTGCGGGAGATGAGATCCCCGCACGAAGAGTTATCTTGCTTGCTCCGGTTTCTTCAGTGAATCGCTCAATTGATCTACATATAGCCAAAGCCTTTTTGTATAATCCGTGATAATACATGACAAATAAACGGTAAGGAAAGGAGGAATCACATATGAAATTTTTCATGCTATTCGGATTTATTTTGGCCGTGTTAATAGGACCTGGCCTTGCACAAGATCCGACAATAAGTGACGCGAATGCCTTTCAACAAGCTTTAGAAAAAGATGGATTCACAGTGCAGCAAGGAGCTATAGGTTTTTTTGATGTCATCAAGTTATATGAAATGGGAGTGCTGCCTAATGCACTTGGAAACAATCCCAGCACAAGATATCTGACATATTTTGTTCCACCGGCACCTGGCCAGAAGGTGCCTGAAGAGATTGCAAAAATTGCCTCAACTCTTGGAATAAACATAGAAGCCGCTGCTTTCTGGAATCTTGGTCCTGATGAAGCCGTTGTATTCGTTGGAAGAACTCCGCCAGAGTGTAGATACTTCAGCTATGATCATTATATAGTTGGTCGGAAATATGGAAATGAGACCCGATGGATCTTTTCCAACTTAGCCGATACAGTGAACAACCTGGTTATCAATACAGAAGGAACGCCCAACGGAACGGCCGGAAATCCATTCAATCAAACCACGGTGATAGTCGCTACGGCAGACAGAGGCATCGATCAGCGCATCCAGGCCGCTGCATTATCAGCAGGATATCCAGACGGCATATTCAACACTCAGGTGCTTCCATCGTCAATGCTGAATATGGGCGTAGAAAATAACTCAGACACATTTCTCATCGCCTTGCGCCCAGCTTTCTACAACGACAAACAGGCGGGCGATAACTACCTCAATAACACACCGGCGACTGTTTTCCGAGTTACTCCCAACCAGACTACGAAACTAGATCCGTATGATTACCCAAAGCTTAGAGTCCGCGGGACAGGAACTACAGAGTTTGACCTTATGGATGATCTAGAACAGCTAAAGAAGGCGATTCTCAATACATATAGCAATTTAACTGCTACAGAACTTCCAACAAGTATTGTAGTCCCTTCAGATGGAATTCAGAGGGGAATTAATGCTATGGGACCAGACAACGATGATGCCCCTCTGTGGACATCAAACCTAACTATCTATTCGCCGACACCTCCATTCCCCGATCTCACGAAGTATTATGATTTCCAACCACATCCTACAGTTACTTTGGGAAGCGATCCAAATGAGTTCATAATCATCTATGGTGTCAACCATGTAGCCACGGGAAAGGCAACATACTCAAGTGCTGCCATATACGGCGCGGCTGGTTGGAATGGTGTTGGAACAGTCCACGATGCGAATTTCAATGGAACTGCCGAGGCGTACCTCCCAGACAATCCCAATGCGAAATACCTCTATGTCTACAAGATTGCCAGGAACTGCAATGGCGATCTAAATTGCTTTGAGGTTCCCACCGGTCCTGGAGCCTATGGCATAGCTCTGGATCAGCCTCTTATGATTTTCTGGAGGATGTACCTGGAAAAGGCCACAAAGACCGGGCCATCTTACTCGGAGATCGTGTATGACAGAGCCATAAAGTTTGATCCGAAGACTTAGGGTAGTGGCAGGAAAACGGAGCTTGGATAATTAAAGCCAACCATGAAAGAGGCCGAGATGGAGGGCAGCATCCTTCAAGCTCGGCCATTTTATTTTCTTGTTTGTCAAATCATGATGTGACAGATGCATTTTCTATAGATTGCCTGCACAGCCAAGGCCTCAACACATCGGTGTGAGATCTGAGCCTGCTCACCCTGCGGTGGATGGCCAGCACCCGCACCCCCAAAAGGATTTATCCGCAGACATCCAAACACTCCAGCTTAACCATCTGGAATTCTGATCCATTTGATGGTCTTTCAAAAACGCCCTTAAGCCAAAGCCTATTTTTTCCAGGCCCCGGCCAGAAGAACAAGATCAGCAAAGAGGTATTGGATTTGACCGAAAACGCCAAAGAAGATCTCAAAAAGAAGCTGACTACCCTGCAGTTCCACGTGACTCAGCAGTGCGGCACCGAGCCCCCCTTCAACAACCAGTTCTGGAACAACAAGAAGCGGGGCATCTATGTGGATGTGGTCTCCGGCGAGCCGCTCTTCTCCTCGCTGGACAAGTTCGACTCCGGCACCGGCTGGCCCAGCTTCACCCGCCCGATAAAAGAAGAAAATGTGCGGGAGAAGCCCGATCTCAGCTACGGCATGAAGAGGGTGGAGGTCCGGAGCCTTAAGGGCGACAGCCACCTGGGCCATCTCTTCGACGATGGTCCGAGGCCGACCGGCCTGCGCTACTGCATCAACTCCGCATCTCTGCGCTTTATCTCCGCGGAGGATCTGGAGAAAGAGGGATACGGAGAGTTCTCCAGGCTCTTTGCGGCTGAGAAGCCGGAAAGCAAAGCAGCCAAGGCCGATCAGGAAAAGGAAAGTGAGCTTGAGACTGCTACCTTCGCCGCCGGCTGCTTCTGGGGAGTGGAGTCCATCTTCAAGCAGGTAAAAGGCGTGGTGGAGACTACAGTGGGCTACACCGGCGGCAGCACACCCGATCCCAACTACCGCCAGGTCTGCACCGGTATCACCGGCCACGCCGAGGCGGTGCAGATCAGGTTCGATCCCAGGGTCGTCTCCTACGAGGAGCTGCTCTCTCTATTCTGGCGGATGCACGATCCCACCACCCCGGACCGCCAGGGGCCGGATGTGGGCAGCCAGTACCGCTCCGCCGTCTTCTACCACGACCAGGCGCAGAAGGTTGCAGCGGAGAGGTCAAAGCAGGAGTTCGACCGCTCAGGGGTCTATAACAACCCGGTCGTCACCCAGATCGTCCCAGCCTCCTCCTTTTATCCGGCGGAGGAGTACCATCAAGACTACTTCGAGAAGCAGGGCGGCAGAGGCTGCCATGTGCTGAGGAAGAGATAAAGCGGCTTTGCCAAATCGGAAGACGAAAAAAGAGGGCGCTCCCGGAAAATCTACACTCCCAGGGCATTTATAGCCGCAATAAGCTCAGCGAAGGCCTCCATCTCCAGATCCAGGACCTCCTGCTCTTTCATGGAGATGCTCATCTCCCCGTCAACAGTAAGCTGGTCCGGCCCCCGGGCCACGATCCTCTCTCTGCCGTCCCGGGACAGCGCCTTTTTGATCTCCTTCTCATGAGCCAGGGTCCGTCCGGGGATGATCACCGTATCCTTAACTTCTGCCAGGTCCAGATTCTGGAAGTCCTCTATGGTTATCAGGCAGCCTATGTCCTTTTCCAGCCCAAGCACATTGACCTTGTCCGCCCTCTCCTTGAAGATCTCTTTCAGCAGGGGCAGGGCGGTTCGGCTGGTTATAATGGTCGCTCCCCGGCGCTGCTCCGGCAGGCTGGCCACCATCTCCGGATGGCGGGCCAGAGCAAAGGGCGCCCCTGTGACCGGGTCCCAGAGGGGGGTTCCCGTCACCCGCAGGCGTTGGGCTTTTGCGGTCTCGGTCACAATTTCCCGGAACTCCTCTATGCTGTGCGGGGTTATTCCCGGCATTATGGGGGCATTGCCCAGTATCAGCCCCTGGTCCCGGGAGTTGGCGAATCTCATCAAAATTATGCCCTTGGCCCCCATATCCTCCAGATCGGAGCAGGTCTTCTCCAGCACCTCTCCATCGTTTACCCCCGGTATGAGCACGGCAGCGCAGTAGACCTGGCAGTTCTGGCAGAATATCTTTAGATTGGCCAGCGCAATCTCCGCATTCTTGTCGTTCATATACTTACGCCGCAGCAGGGGATCGGTGGCAAAGACGGTAAAAGAGACCTCCATAACCCCCGCCTCCACCAGAGCGGCGGCATCATCCGCTTTCTTGAATCCCTTTCCCGAGGTGTAGCCTAAAGAGACGGGCACCATGCCCTGAGAGAGGGTCTTAGTCAAAGGCAGAAGGGCGGGGTAGCAGCTTAGATCCCCTCCCCCGCTGATGGTGACCTTGTCCGGTATGCTGCCCATGCATTTCGATGCCACCTCGAAGAGGACGGTATCCATGGGCTTGAATCCGGGGTAGCCCTCGAATATGGCCCGGGAGCAGTAGTCGCAGCCCTTCTGAAAGGGCATGCAGAACTTGCAGCCGAAGGGAGGGACATCCTTGACTCCCTTAAAATAGCAGTAGCTGCAAAAGCCATTGCAGTCCAGGCCCGGCCTTCCACCCACATCGGCAAGTACTTCCATGCCTTAAGCAGCTTTGCCGCAGGCTAAATAGGTTTTGGGCTTGGCTTGGGAGCAATAGTGGAAATTGGCAATGCATCCGGGAATGTATCTTGTGAGTATGTCTGTGAATATGTTTGTGAATGCATCTGTGAATGGGATCTGAGAGTGGACCTGAGAACGGATTGGAAATGGATCTGAGGATAAATGAGATCTGGGAAGAAATGATCCTGGCAGAGGATATCTCATGAGCCATGATCCCGAAAAAGATGATCTTTAGAGATATAATGATGGAAATATAGATATACTTTTAAACACCTTGGCCAAGATATATCGTCTTAATAAGGGTCCGGGCAATGAAGAGAAGGGCTTTTAGGGGCAGAGGGGGAGCAGATGGACATGGGCAAGGACGGCAGCATCGGGGCGATGGAGGCGGCCTTTGTACATCAAAGAGGTTGAGCTGAAGAACTTCAAGTCCTTCGGCAGGAGCGTCCGGGTTCCCCTGAAGAACGATTTTCTCACCGTCACCGGTCCCAACGGCAGCGGCAAGTCCAATATCGTGGATGCCCTGCTCTTTGCCCTGTGCCTGTCCAGCTCGCGGGCCATGCGTGCCGAGAGGCTGCCCGACCTGATCTACCGGGGGGAGGGCTCCAAAAATCCCGATTTTGCCGAGGTTAAAGTCCGGTTGGACAACTCCAGCCGCAGCTTTCCCCTGGACGCCGACACCATAGAGGTCTCCCGAAAAATCAAGGTCAAGGGAGACAAGTATGCCTCTTCCTATTATTTTAACGGCAAGTCCTGCAGCCAGACCGAGCTGCATGAGCTTCTGGCCAAGGCGGGAATAACCCCGGAAAGCTACAATATTGTGATGCAGGGCGATGTCACCCGTATCATCGAGATGACGGCCATGGACCGCCGGAAGATCATAGACGAGATCGCCGGCGTCGCCGAGTTCGATGAGAAGAAGAAGAAGGCCATGGAGGAGCTGGATGTGGTAGCTGAGCGCATCGGCCGGGTGGATGTGATAATCGAGGAGGTGGCGGATCAGCTCTCCCATCTCAAGGCGGAGAGGGACCGGGCCCTCTCCTACCAGGCCCATCGGGAGGAGCTGGCCCGCCAGCAGGCCTTCCTCCTCCTGGCGAGGCTCAAGGAGGCCTCCATAGAACTTGCGGCCCTTCATGAGGAGATGGCAGGCCTAGAGCAGAAGGGCATAAGCCTGCAAGAGAAGGCGGAGGAGAAGAGGCAGCAGTTCTCGGAGCAGGATGCCAGGCTCGCCTCCCTCAGCTCGGAGATCACCCACAAGGGAGAGGACGAGCAGATCGCAGTCAAGAGGAGGATAGAGGAGATCAAGGGAGAGATCTCCCGGGAGGCGGCCCGGCTGGAAATGCTGGAAAAGAGCCTCTCCGAGATAGAAGATCAGCTGAAGAGCTGCTTCAAGCAGACGGGGAGCCTGCAGTCTGAGGCCAAGTCCCTGGCGGAGAAGATGGGTGACGCAAGCCTGCGCGCAGCCAGCCTGAGGGGGGAATTGGATGACCAGCTTGCTTTGCAGGGAAAGGCCCAGGAGAGCCTGGCCCGGGCCGATGCCAGGTTCACCTCTTTGCGGGATGATCTGGCTGCTGCCAGGCAGATCCGGGAGGAGGCGAAGTCCAGTCTGGGCGATCTGGTCCGGGAGAGGGACAGGCTGCTCGACGCTGCCAGGCGGGGAGGACTGGAGAAAGAGGAGCTTCTCTCAGGAATAAAAGAGGCAGAAGAGGGCCTCTCCAGCCTGGAGCAGGATGAGAAGATTCTCCGGTCGGCTCTGTCCTCCCTCAACAGCCGGGCCATGAGCCTGGAGAAGGATAGAGACGACCTGGAGAGCGGTCGGCAGAGGCTTCGCCGGGAGATGGCAGAGGGAGATCGGGAGCTGCAGCGTCTGCAGAGCGAATTTGCCAAGAGCGACGGCCGGATGAGGGCCGCGGAGGAGAAGTCAGGATACAGCCGGGCGGTGGAGGCGGTCCGGTCGGCCATGAAGAGGCAGATCTTGCCGGGCCTCTTCGGGACCATATCCGAGCTGGGTGTGGTCGACCCGGCCTATTCTGCCGCTCTGGAGGTGGCGGCGGGAGCCCGTCTGCAGAGCATAGTAGCCGCCAGCGATGGCGATGCCTCCCAGGCCATAGAGTATCTCAAGAGATCCCAGATCGGGCGGGCCACATTCCTGCCTTTAAACAAGCTGGAGCGGGGCAGCCTGCCCTCCCGGCCCAACCATCCGGGAGTGGTGGACTATGCCCTCAACCTGGTGGACTTCGATGCAAAATTCCTGCCTGCTTTCTGGTATGTCTTCCGGGATACCCTGGTAATGGACAGCCTCTCCTCCGCCCGGCCTCTCATGGGCCGCTACCGCATGGTCACGCTAGAGGGAGACCTGGTGGAGAGGTCGGGAGCCATGACCGGAGGCCATTACCGCTCCAAGATGAAGTTCGCCGCTGAGGAGAGGTCCAGGATCATGGAGCTCTCGGCTAAGATCGCCTCGGCAGAATCGGAGCGCTCCGAAAGGCTGGACAAGATGGACCGGATCGAGGAGCAGATCTCTCACATCTCCCGGGAGGTGGAGGAGCTTAACCGGGAGATATCCAAGAAGACCTTCCAGATAGATGAGATGGGCTCTGCCGGCCCCCGCCTGGAAAAAGCCATATCGGAGAAGAGAGAGCGGCTGGCGGCCATGGAAGGAGAGTCTCTGAGCTACAAGGAGCAGCTGGGCACCCTGGAGTCCTCCATAGCCGGCTCGGAAAAAGCCCTCTCTTCCGCCCAGGAGAAGATAGACCGGCTGGAGGAGGAGCTGAAGGGCTCAGAGATCCCCGATCTGAACAAACGGGCCGATGCCGCCGGCCTGGAGGTCAAGAGGCTGCATGAGAGGATCAGTGCCATCGATGCGGAGATGCTCAAGGACAAGATCAGAGAGGATGCTCTTCAAGAGAAGCTCGATGAGCTTTCGGCCCGCCGGGCCTCTTTAGAGGAGAAGAAAGCGGAGGCTCTGGCCAGAAAGAGCGCCGGAGCGGCGTCCATGGCAGAGCTCAAGGAGAAGCTGGCCGCCTCTCTGGCCCGAGAGGAGGAGATCGAGGGCGAGCTGCACGGCCTCAAGGGGGAGAGGCTTAAGCTGCTGGAGAGGACCCTGGCCTTGCAGAAAGAGGCGGAACAGGCAGAGAGGGAGTGGGACAGGATCGAGGCCCGCAAGAGTGCCACCGCCTCAGCCAGAGAGGCTATCCTTTCCAAAGTTTTAGAGCTGCGAGGCCAGATCGAGAGCTGTGGGGTGGACTCCAACCAGGAGCCGCCCAACTCCGAGGTCGTGGCAGAGAAGATCCGGGCATTGGAGCAGTCCATGAGGGATATGGAGCCGGTGAATATGCTGGCCATCCGGGAGTACGATCATGTCCAGACCAGGCATGACACCCTGGCCCAGAGAAGGAACACCCTGGCGGCAGAGAGGGAGGCGATCATAGAGAAGCTGGACAAGTACGACCAGATGAAGAAAGAGGCCTTCCTGACCAGCTTCACGGAGATAAACCAGAACTTCAAGGAGATCTTCCGGGAGCTGTCCCGGGGGGAGGGCGAGCTGATATTGGAGAGTCCGGAAGATCCCCTATCAGCGGGCATGACCATCAAGGCCCGCCCGGCGGGAAAGCCCTTCCACCGCCTGGAGGCCATGTCCGGGGGAGAGAAGAGCCTCACCGCCCTATCCTTTATCTTCTCCATCCAGATGCACCGTCCTGCTCCCTTCTATGCCATGGATGAGATAGACATGTTCCTGGACGGGGCCAATGTGGAGCGGGTGGCCAGGCTGATCAAGAAGATCTCCGCCAGGGCCCAGTTCATAGTGGTATCGCTGAGAAAGCCCATGATACTGCAGTCCAGGTACACCCTGGGGGTGACCATGCAGGAAAACAACATCACCACGGTAACAGGCATAGCCACCGGCTGAGGAAGAGGTCCAGAGATGATGGAGAGCGAGGTGGAGTTCGAGCTGGGAGAGCCGGCTGAGGTTTTGGTGGACCTGGCCCGAAGGGGGGAGATAGATCCCTGGGATATCGATATAGCTCTGGCCACGGAGAAGTTCCTCCAGTATATCGACTCCCTGGAGAGCAGGGATCTGAGAATCCCGGCCCGAACCCTGCTTTATGCCAGCATCCTCTTGCGTCTCAAGTCCGACCAGATGGAAGGGCAGGAGGAAGAAGAAGAGATCGAGCCGGAGGAGATAGAGGAGGCAGCGCCGCCGCGGGAAGAGGTTTTAGACCAGCTTCCCCGTCCCCCTCTGCGCCGGCATACCAAGCGCCCGGTGACTCTGGATGAGCTGATATCGGAGCTGAAGAAGGCGGAGGTGGTGGGCAGGAGGAAGGCCATGAGAGAACGCTGGCCCCTCCTGGCGGAGAAGAAGATCTTAGATCCCTCTCATGAGGAGGGCATAGAGGAGCGCATCCTCGCCCTGGGACCCATATTAGACGACATGTTCATGGAGAAGACCACCATCACATTCCAGGAGATCAACACGAGAAATGGAGAGACGGAAGCGGGGGTCACCAATTATGTCTCCCTCCTCTTCATGGCCCAGAGAAGGCAGGTCTGGCTGGAGCAGGAGGAGATCTTCGGGGAGCTGTATGTGAGAAGGGCGGGGTGAGTAGCTATTTTCAGGCAACAGTTCTTAAAAGATCTCTGACGGGAGCAGACCAGCCGCTCAAAGAAGATAATTCATCCGTAGAAGAAGTTGTAGTAAGAGTTGATTCCGCAAAGTATATCAAAAGAATGTTAATAAAGTAAGAACATGGATACAACATTTCTATCTTCAATTATGCCTGCATTTATTGGCTTATTGGGAGTTGCGATAGGGGCATCCTTTCAATATATTTCCGAAGAAAGGAAACGAACGCACGATGATAAGAAAGATCTTGAAAAACGCATCCATGATGAGAAAAAAGACATATTGAAAAAGCGGGGAGAATTATACGGGGAGTTCCTGAAAAAACTTGGAGAATGCGTTTCGATGCTTAGCGATCATGAGTTACTAAAGCCTTCAACAAGCGCAGAAGAAGTGATAAAATACCGTAGTAGGCTAATGGATTCATATCGAAGTATGCGATATACTGTATCAGAAATGGTTCTATTTGCTAATCCTGAAATTGGATCGAAATCCAAAGAATTATGCTCAGACTATTTTCATGCTGTGACCGTCCTGCAAACAGGACTTGAAAAGCCAAGAGAAGAGATTATAGTCAAGGTGGGAGCACTGCTTATTAAAATAGGAAATTCTCAACGCGAGTTAGAATTTGATATGAATAGAGACATCGCTCCATTTTCAGAAGAAGAGCTTAAAAGGGTTCGATAAAATGAAAGCTGCGCACCATCGCTACAAGCAGGCAGAGCGGAGCAGGCTGTGAAAGAAGCGCTCCAGGATTATTTTACAGGTAAAATCACGCTGAAGGTGAGATTTGAATTCACGAGGTGCGATGCACCATTGGTTTGCCAGTCCCGCCCTCCTTCAGAAGAAGAGCGGCAGCTCAAGACCAGCGCCGTAGGCCGCTTGGCTACCCTCAGCTCCAGAGCCTCTTCTATAAGCCGGTAGCTTTAGGCCTGGCGATTCGACAATCTCTCCCGTCCATTTTTTTTCGCCAAATGCTGATAAAAGATGTATCCCTCCTTCGATCCGATCAGATTCTATCCGGTTGCGATATGCTCATCGAAGAGGGCAATATCTTAAAGATTGGACAGGGCCTCAAGGACGGGAGCGACGATGAAGCCGTAGACGGGCGGGGAAAGCTGGCCATCCCCGGACTGATAAACCGCCACACCCACCTGGCATCGCTTTCTAGCCCTGGGACCGATACTGGACGCCATGTTCATGGAGAAGACCACTATCACCTTCAGGAGATCAACACCAGAAATGGGGAAATGGAGGGTGGGATCACCAACTCCATCTCCCTTCTCTTCATGGCCCAGAGAAGGACGGTGTGGCTGGAGCAGGAGGAGATCTTCGGGGAGCTGTTTGTGAGCAGGCATGCTAGAGCGGATGATCTTGCCGGATAGGGTCTGCTGTTGGCCATGCTCATCCAGGCTATCTACCGATCTGCTGGCCAGAATTTAGTTTCTGATGGACCATGTTCTCGCGCAATATTTGTCCAGGGATATGCGGCCCTGATAGATTATCTCGACTATATCCCGAATGCAATTTCCCTATCAGTAAGCCATTGTGAAATGGTTTCACAAGTGGTTCATATCATCTTTCTCATAAGAATATCGCTTACTGGTATCTATTATTTCATTAGTATCCGCAGGATTGCTCTTTTCACAAAACATGCAGCCCCGTCTTATTCGGTATCGTCTGGATGTTGTGAAATACTAATTCTCCTTCAAATAGCCTTTTATTTTCCAAAAAAAGCCCTAATATCAGTTTTTAACCTTTAACTACAGCTACCAACTACCAGAAGATATATATACAACCAAAAGATAGGTTATTATTGTGCCAGAAGGGCCAGACAGGTTGTCTGATCACATCAAGATAGGATGAATACAGAAGTATTATCCATCTGAGGGGATGGATGAATCTTCATAAAATCTTGATAATGAAATTGGGAGGCGAGGGGCAAATACAGAGACGGGACAGGCCAGAACTCAGAAATAATTTGAGGCTGGCCGCGGCCTGAATGTGTTTGACGCTGTCTGAAGCATAAAGTCACCATAAGGGGATGGCATAGGGAGTAGCAATGAAGGGGGAGATCGAAGGGAAGAAGGGGCCTTTCGATGCTCTAAAAATGCTTCGCAGGATAAAGAACCTCCCATCAGGGATGGCACAAGAGGGAAGCAAAACAGATCAGTCATCCGATGAGGATTTACATCTCTCGAACCGGCATTCTGTCGGAAAGGGGCGACAGAGCAGCAAAGGTAGGGGGATGGATGGTCCGGGGTCTCATTGTCCCCCTCTGTCGGGAAGGGACGACAGAGAGGCAAAAGCCAACTGGCAGAAGAGATCTGGTCGGGAGAATATGGGGCAGAGGGCAAAAGCGGCATGTATTTGCCTTCTGCCTTGGACCAAGGGATGGCAGAAGATGATATCAGCCGGATGCAGGGAGCGGCTGACAAAGAACGATGGCTTAAGCATGGAAGGGGATGAGAATGAGAGGGCATATGAAATTGTTTGTACTGCAGATGAATCCGGATAAGAGCAAGCAGATGAAGGATGCTCTAAGATCGGAGAATATCTCCTTTGGCCTGAGGCCGAATATAGCTTCATCTCTTCAGCGCATAGCATCCACATCGTCTCCTGTGATTGTGTCGGCAAGACAGTAAGAGGCGAGAGACAGATGAGGATCCGGATAGAAATAGAGGATAAGGGCCTCAAGTCCTCCCACGAATTCGAGTCGCAAAATATGGATGGAGAGGCTCTAAGGGACAGGATAATCGGCTTTCTATCAGCTTCCGGAGTCTTTGAGGGCAGAGGAGATATTGCCGGCTCAGGAGCACCTGCTCCGGACTATGGTCATGGCACTTTGATGGAGAAGCTGGGCAGCTTCATAAAATATGAGTTCTCCAGTACCTGGTTTACAACCCAGGAATTAAGAGAGAGATATGAGACGGTGGCAGATGACATCAAGCTATCCACGGTCTCGACCTATCTATCCCGAATGAATCGGGATGGCCTGCTGGACAAGAGAGGCAATAGAAACAACCGGCAATACAGGCTGATCGAGAGCTTCGAGCCGGATATGGTCTCGCAGAATAATTATCAGCGTCAGAGTAGCTTTGAGAAGAAAAGAGCATAAAGCAGATGAAGGCAGTCCGGCCGGAAAGACTCGAGCAGATCTTTCCCACCACCATATATCCTCGGTTGCAGATTTCCGGTCCGGCTTCTCTGCTAGCGGGAATGCATTCTTTTATGTGAAATGAAATCTGTGAATATAGCCCCCCATCTCTTTCTGCAAATCAGGCTGCCGCTTTCATTCTGGACAGAGTTAAATCGGCAGCATATCCGGCAAGAGTGTCCTCCGGGTCCATCTCCAAAGCTTTTTCGAAAGCCTCAAGGGCTTCTTTTGAGCGGTCCAGCCCTGCCAGTGCCAGGCCCAGATTGTAATGGGCATCCTTATTCCTGGGATCGATGGTGATGGCCCTCTCAAAGCTCTTCACGGCTTCATCCGGCATTCCACTCTGGTTCTGGGCCAGCCCCAGGCCGACCCAGGCGAAAGCATCCTCTCGATTGAGATCTGCGGCTCTTTTGAAGGCCTCAGCTGACTGGCTGTATCGGCCTGATATGTAGTAAATGCTGGCCAGGTTGTGCCAGAGGTCACCCACCGAGTCATTGATCCGGCAGGCTGCTTCCAGGCTTTCTGCTGCATCATCGTAATCGCCCATGGCTGCCTGGATGCTTCCCAGGTTGGAGTAAGCAGCATAGCTGTTGGGGTCGATGGCTGCCAGGCTCCTGAAGCATTCCAGGGCGGCAGAGAGATTCTCTTGTGCTATCAGGGCCAGCCCCTTGCCCAAGAGTGCCTCTCTGTTTTTAGGATCGAGATCCAGGGCCCGATCGAAGATAGGCAGGGATTGATCATACTGCTGCATGGCGCAGAGAGAATTGCCCTGGCCAATATAGCCTCTGATGCTCTCGGGATCCCATGCCCCGGCCTGCCCGTAGTAGTAGAGGGATTGGCTGTAGTTGCCAGCAGCATAAAAAATATCCGCCAGGCCCAGGATGGCCCTGCTGCTGTTAGGCTGGAGAGTGAGAGCCCGCCGATAGCTGGTCAGGGCCTCATCTAGATCACCTGCACAGTACAGCGCATCGCCCCGGCCCGCCCAGGCCGGATAGCTGTTTGGATCCAGCTCCAATGCCCGGTCATAATTCTGCAGAGATGCTGGGCAGTCGTTCATGACATATCTGATATCTCCCCCGGCCAGCCATGCCCCAATATTCCGGGAATCGATGGCCAGGGCACGGTCAAGAAGCGGAAGGGCTTCTTCTGGCCGACTGCTTTTCAGATAGGCATCAGCTCCTCCCAGGAGGGCTCGCAGATTGCCCGAATCGCCTTGCAGAGCCTTTTCGTAGGCCGTGCTGGCATTGGAAAGATCCTTCTCCGCCATGAGGGCCTCGCCTCTTCCCGCCCAGGCGGCAGAGATCAGAGGATCCTGGAGCAGGGCCTGATCATAGCCGGCCAGGGCTTCAGCGGTCCGGTTCATCTGCAGCAGGGCGTCGGCTCTTCCAATCTGGGCAGTGACGTTTTTCTGATCCAGGGCCAGAGCGGACTGAAAGCTCAATAAAGCCGCAGACTGGTCATTCATCTTGAGAGCGCAGCTGCCGCGGCCCAGCCATGCCCGGAGAAGCTCCGGCTCGATCTCCAACGCCCGGGCATAGGACCGGCAGGAGCTGTTGTAGCTGCCCTGGGCATAAAGGGCATCGGCTGAGCCCAGTATTGCCTGGATATCTGACGAATTCCGCATCAGGGCCTCCTGGAAACAATCCAGCGCGCCGGGATATTCTTTGAGTGCCATATGGACCATTCCCTTGCCCCGCCAGGCAGTGGCATCGTCCTTGTCCTTCTCCACAATAAACGAGAAGCATTGCAGAGCCTCCCGGTATTCTTTCATCTTGAGCAGCAGCTCACCCTTTGCCAGGAGCACCCCGGTGTTGTTATCGTCCTCCCTGAGAGCCTTCTCGTAGCTCTTCAGGGCTCCCTGGTAGTTTTCCAGCTTCTCTTGAGCCAGTGCCTTGTCCATCCAGAGGGAGATGTTCTCTGGATTTTGGCGCAGGGCCAAGTCCAGGAACAGTCCGGCCATCTTATATCTGCCCAGGGCCAGGAGGACCCGCCCCTTCAGTGCCTGAGATCTCAGGCCGGTCTGATTTATCTCCAGAGCACGGTCGACGGCGGCAAGAGACTGGGAATCATTTCCCAGGGAGAAGAGGATTTCCGCCTTGAGCAGCCAGGCATCTTCCTGGCCCGGATCCATCTCCAGAGAGCGGTTGATGCTCTCCAGGGCCAGGGTGATGGAACCGCGGTTCATGTATTCCTTTGCCTGCTCTAGGTGGCGGGCAGAATCAGAGCTCTCCGGCTTCTCCTCTGGAAGGGATCCTCTCTCTAATCCTTCTTCCAGGGCCGGATCTGCTGAACCATTATCATTCCGGCTGGCAGTCAAAAAGTCCATGGTCTTTCGCTTCCCCTCCTGGGCAGAGATCTCCCCGGAGTAGACATCAAGAGCAGCATCAAAGCTCTCTCTCGCCAGATCATACTTCCCCTGCTCAAAAAGCAGGTCTCCCTTCTGGCTCAGAGCCTTTGCCTGGAATTGGATTGCATCCTGGTTATGGGGATCGAGGCGGAGAGCCTCATCCAGGCGTTCCAGGGCCAGGCTGATGTTTCCGGCAGAAAGCTCCCTTTTGCCCAGCTCAGTGAGCAGAAGGGGCCGGGCCACTATAGCTTGCCCGGATGACTGGCCCGCAGACTGCATCTGATCGTAGCAGGAGAGGGCCTCCTCTACCTCATTATTCCCCACCAGGGCCGAGCATCTCATCTCCATAAACCGGACGTCTTGAGGAGCAAGGGCAAGAGCCTCGCTGCTGATGCTGTAGGCCTCATTAAAGCTGCCCCGGTCGAGGGCGTCCTGGCCCCCTGCCAGAAGAGCATTAAGCAGCCCCTCCCGGCCGGACTGGGCCAGGCCCTGACCTTGAGCATTACGGTACAGCTGCTTGGCATACTCATATTCTTTCAGGGCCAGAGAGGAGTTGGCTAATCCCAGCCAGGCATGAGCCAGGCTTTTATTTAAAGAAAGGGCCCTCTCATAGCTCTCTATGGCCTCGCTCCACCTCTCTCCCAGCTCCTTAGCCCTGCCGTCCTCCAGCCAATAATTGGGATTTTTATCCTCCTTTTTCAGGGCCATCCCCAGGCACATCTCTGCCATCTTGTAGCGGCCCAGCCTGCTTAGGGCCGTGCCCTTTCCCCCCCAGGCGGAGGAGTTGCCGCCATCGATCTTTAAAGCCTGGTCAAAGAAATTAACCGCCTCCCGATAGCTGCCGTTTTCCAGAGCGGAGTGGCCCTGCTCCAGCCATGAGCCCAGCTCTTCTTGTGAGGCTGGTGCAGCGACGATGAAGAGCAGACAGCACAGAATGATGCGGAATAATGCTCGCCGCAGAGGCAGAGAATCAAGCAGGCCGGTCATTGACTGGAAGAGAGGTGATGATTAAGATATATTACCAGCGCTTTGCATATGCCAGAGGATGCAGTCCCAGGGAAAGCTATGATGTTGACACCTCAACAGTGTCTCCGTCCTTTAGATTCAATGCCCGGCGCAGGTTCAAGGGAGCTATGACCTCTATCAGCTCAGGGGGATGGCTGCTCTTCTCCGGGCGGATGGCCACGGCATCCAGACCATTGATCCGGATGCGATAGCACCGGCAGGCTCCAAAGCGCTCCTCTTTCTCCGAGAATCCCTGGATGAGGATGGCCGGGGCCGAGGCCGGGAAGGACTCCTCGAGGAGCACATTGAGGGTGCCGGGAAAGGGGATGAAACCGAGGCGATTCAGGAACTGCTGGCGGTAGCCCTCCCGGGAGAGGAAATATCCCGCTTGACCCAGGCCAGCTATGACTTTTCCGAGCATTGAATCAACCTGGATTGGACTATAATGACAAGCTAGGGAACTAGATTTCGGTCTGTCGGAAGAGCATATCTTTAAAGCCATTTGATCTCTTAATTTTCAATATTAAATTAATTTAAAAATAGAAAGATTACGCCTTCAAAAAAAATATGCCGGCGATAATCCAGGGTTTGCATCTATGCTATCTTCAAAACGGATTTTCTCAAGCGTTTTATTGAATCCATCAAGATTAAGATCCGACCGGTTTTCTTCTATTGTAATGGCAGCCGTTTTTAGATTATTTGTATAAGCAATCATGCCGACATAAGAGTATCCTTGTCCATTTTTCTTCGGAGAATATACCGTTCGCCATTCCATGCCTGAAATAATAATTTTTCCCCAAATGGCACTTGAGATATCTCCCCCAGAAGAATCCAACCTACTGTACATCTCGGAAATTACATCAATAGTGACATTATCTTCTGTTTCTGAAATCCACAATATAGAAATAATCGGCTCTTCATATAGGTCGAGATATATTCTTTCTGTTTTAAAATTTTTCCCGTAAACTGGAATATAGACACTTTCGTCAAATTGATCAATGGAATTGCTACCATGAGAATAAGTAAAATTATAGCCAGCAAGATCTGTTATCTTATCCTCTATTAAATCCTCTATTAAATCCTCCCCCAAACCTGGAGTGCAAAATATCAAGCACCCTGCCAATAGGAGCAAGAGTGCTCCTCTTTCGTTTCGCATTCTACTTCCCTCTAAATCGGTGTTACTAATGAGCCTATGCATTTTGCCTTGTATAACTCTGATCGATCTAGAAAACGAGCCTCCATATTATTTGGATTTTTCTGCTCAATTGGTCATTTATATTCTTTATTATATAATCTATTGCATCGCGTGCGAGGTGAGCATAGCCATCCTGTTGGAGTGCAGTGGCCGCACGCATTTTGATTTATTAGTAATCATCCTGAGAAAAGGATTCTCTGTTCACAGAAGAATTGATTCACAGAAGAATTGATAATCTGGGAATTGCTATCCCACTTGGAGGCAAAATGCTTTGAAGCTCGGCAGAATTCTGGTCAAGATCAACCGCATATCCGCCTGGCTGCTCCTGATCCTGATGATCATATTCATCATCTCCGGCTATGCCTGGTGGAATATGACCTTGCTTCCCCTGCATCTGGCGAGAAGGCTGCATACCGAGCCGGATCTGCTGCTGGTGTTTTTCTTCCTGGTGCATGTATTGATCAGCACTCGCTTCACCCTGGCCCGCTGGAGAGTGGGAAAGAGTAGGCTGGTAGACATGCTGCTCCTGGCGGCGGGGATATCCTTCTTCTGGCTGGTTTTGAGCATCCGCTAAAAAAAAAAGCGCACCGCAAGGTTTATCTAACTTTAGGTTAGTAACTCCAAGTTCAATAAATATGGTCAAGTGATGTCATTGGATCCGGTTGAGCTATGAGATATTCTGGGAAATGAGAACAGAAGGCGCATCCTTCAGCTTCTTTCCTTTCGGCCTTTTTATTTCAATGAGATGGCCAAGAGGCTGGATGTAGGACCCAAGGCGATCATAGACCATCTGGAGATGCTGGAGCGGGCCGGCCTGGTGGAGTGCTACCAGGAACAGGGAAGGCGAAAATATTTTCGCATCGCCAGAAAGACGGTGCTGGAGGTCTCTCTCTCGCCCCATTCCTATGGGGTGCGGGCTTATCTCTCGGAGGATGCGCCTGGTAGAGAGGACACTAACCCTGCCCATGATCTAAATAACCTCCGAGAGGAGCTGGCCAGCCTGGAGGGAAAGAGGCTGGAGCTGCGCCGCCTATTAGAGCAGATAGAGAGCCGAGAGATGGAGATCAAGAGGATAGCCTGCCAGGCGGTCCAGGGATATGCTGAAAACCAACTGGAAGCGGAGATACTATCAGCGCTTTTCTGCGGGGATGATGATGCTTCCCGGCTGGCGGAGAAGCTGGAGATGGCCGAGGCGGTGGTAGCAGACCGGCTCAAGCAGATGAAAGAGCGAGGCGCAGTTCGCATAGAAGATCATAAATGGAGCATCCGATAGATGCATCATAAAGCACCCATCAGATGCCAGTGGAGAGAAAGGAGATGACGAGCCCAGAGTCGGTCGGAGAGGCGCAAAAAGGCGGGAGTTGTATTCAACTGCGGGTCGCAGAGGCCTATCATAAGGACGCAGGAAAAGGTGTGGCCAGGATTGGAGCGGCGGCAATGGCCTCTCTCACCCTGGAGAACGGCGGCGTGGTGGAGATCCAGGGCAAGGACAAGCTCTATGCCATTGTCTGGCCTGGAAACCCGGAGGATGCGGACGATCTGATCAGAATCGACGGCAACACCCGGGCCAACCTGGGAGTGGGAATAGACAGCAAGGTGGCCGTCTCTCGGGCCGAAGCCAGGCCGGCCAGGAAGATCGTGGTATCCCCCACCCGCCCCATCCGGCTCATGGGCGGCCCGGCTTATCTTTTGCGAATGCTGCAGGGAAGAGCTTTGGTCAAAGGAGAGATGCTGCGGGTGGAGATGATCAACAACAGCCTCAACCTGGCCGTGGTCAGCACCATGCCCGCTGGTGCAGTGCTGGTCACGCCGGAGACCATCATCAGCATAACCCGTGAGACCCTGGAGGAGCTGGCGCTGCATGTGAGGGATATCTCCTATGAGGATATAGGGGGCCTGGCCAGGGAGATCAGAGAGATCCGGGAGATGATTGAAGTTCCCCTGCGCCATCCCGAGCTCTTCTCCCGCCTGGGCATCAACCCCCCCCGTGGGGTCCTGCTGCATGGCCCTCCCGGCACGGGAAAGACCCTCATCGCCCGGGCGGTGGCCGGGGAGACCGATGCCAACTTCATATCCATATCCGGGCCGGAGATCGTATCCAAGTTTTACGGCGAGAGCGAGCAGAGGCTGCGCCAGATCTTCGACGAGGCGGCCAAGACCGCTCCTTCCATTATATTCATAGACGAGATAGACTCCATCGCCCCCAAGAGGGAGGAGGTATCCGGAGACCTGGAGAGACGGGTGGTGGCCCAGCTGCTCTCTCTCATGGACGGGCTTTCCTCAAGGGGGGAGGTGATAGTCATCGCCGCCACCAACCGACCCAATGCCCTGGACCCGGCCATAAGGCGGGGTGGGCGCTTCGACCGGGAGATAGAGATAGGCATCCCCAATAAGAACGGCCGGCTGGAGGTCCTCTATGTTCATACCCGGGGCATGCCCCTGGATGATAATCTGGATCTTATGGAGGTGGCCGATGCCACGCACGGCTTTGTGGGAGCGGACCTCTACGCCCTCTGTAAAGAAGCGGCCATGCGCACCCTGGAGAGGGCTCTGCCGGACCTGGATGTAAAAGAGGATATACCGGCGGAGGTGGTGGATGCTCTGAGGGTGACTAAAGAGGACTTTTCACAGGCCATGAAGAAGATCGAGCCCTCGGCCATGAGAGAGGTCTTCGTGGAGGTGGCTGAGGTGCACTGGGATGAGGTGGGCGGCCTTAAAGAAGCCAAACAGGCCATGATCGAGGCCGTGGACTGGCCGCTCAAATATCCGGAGGCCTTCACTGCCGTGGGGGTCAGGCCTCCCCGGGGGATTCTGCTTTATGGTCTTCCCGGAACGGGCAAGACCCTGCTGGTCCGGGCACTGGCTACGGAGAGCCGCATCAACTTCATCAGCGTAAAGGGGCCGGAGCTGCTGAGCAAGTGGGTGGGCGAGTCGGAGAGGGCGGTGCGAGAGGTCTTCCGAAAAGCCCGCCAGGCGGCACCGGCTCTGATATTCTTCGATGAGATTGACTCGCTTCTGCCCGGTCGGGGAAGCGGGGACTCCCACGCAACGGAACGGGTGGTCAGCCAGTTTCTCACCGAGATGGACGGGCTGGTGCAGCTCAAAGATGTGGTGGTGGTGGCCGCTACCAACAGGCCGGACCTCCTGGACAGCTCCATGCTCAGGCCGGGAAGATTCGATCGTTTGATTTATATCCCCATGCCCGATATCAAAGCCAGGGCGAGGATACTGGAGATCTTCCTCTCCCGGATGGCCTGCTCCGCTGTCTCGCCAGAGTGGCTGGCTGAGCTGACTGAGGGCTTTTCCGGGGCGGATCTGGAGATGATCTGTCATGAGGCGGGAATGCTGGCTTTAAGAGAGCAGATCCGGCCGGATATGAGACGAGAGGAACTGATCCTAGATCGGATAGCTGTTACCCGCGAGCACTTCCAGGAGGCTTTGAATCTGGTCAGACCCCATCTATCCAAAGAGATAATGGAAGAGTATCAGAAGATGATCTGCGAGTTTAAAGCCTGAGAAGCATAAGATCCAGAGGACCATAAAAGCATGGATACAAAGCAGCAGTTATATAGTCAAGAAGGATTTAAAGAGGATATGAGGACAGAAAAATTGACCTCTGATGATGAGCCGACAGAATTGCTGGGAGACATTGATTTCAAGGATACCAGCAGCATAACCGTACCCGAGAGCCTCATAGATCAGGTTATCGGCCAGGATGAGGCTGTAGAGGTAATTAAGAAGGCAGCAAGTCAGAGAAGGCATGTCATGCTCATTGGATCGCCTGGAACAGGCAAGTCCATGCTGGGCAAGGCTATGAGCGAGCTTCTTCCGGTGGAGGAGCTGCAAGACGTGCTGGTTTATGCCAATCCCGAGGACAACAACACTCCTCGCATCAGGGTGGTTCCTGCCGGCCGAGGCAAGCAGATAGTCGATGCCCAGAAGATGGAGGCCAGAAAGAAGGTTCAGACCCGCAATATGTTCCTCATGCTTATAGTCATGGCCTTGATAGTCTATTCTTATTACACCGGACAGCTTCTTTTCGGGGTTATAGCCGCAGCGCTGATATTCCTATCGCTGCGCTATATGCTGCCCAAAGAGGATGCCATGGTCCCCAAGCTCCTGGTGGACAACAACAGCAAGAAGAAGGCACCCTACGTGGATGCCACGGGAGCACATGCCGGGGCTCTGCTGGGCGACGTCCGCCATGATCCTTTCCAGTCGGGAGGCCTGGAGACGCCGTCTCATGAACGGGTGGAGTGCGGCTCCATTCATAAGGCCCACCGGGGCGTTTTATTCATAGACGAGGTCAACACCCTGCGCCCGGAGTCGCAGCAGAGCCTGCTCACCGCCCTGCAGGAGGGGGAGTACCCCATCACCGGCCAGAGCGAGAGAAGCTCGGGAGCATTGGTCAGAACCGAGCCCGTGCCCTGCAATTTTGTCATGATTGCTGCCGGCAACCTGGATGCAGTGCAGGGGATGCATCCTGCCCTGCGATCCCGTATCAAGGGCTATGGCTATGAGGTCTACATGAGGGACAGCATGGATGATACCCTGGAGAACAGGAACAAGCTCATCCGGTTTGTGGCCCAGGAGATTGTGAGAGACGGAAAGATCCCTCACTTCACCCGCGATGCTGTGGCCGAGGTCATGCGGGAGGCAAAGAGGCGATCCGGCAGGAAGGGCCATCTCACCCTTATGCTCCGCGATCTGGGCGGATTGATCAGGGTTTCCGGTGATGTGGCCCGATCCAACGGCGCCAGTTTGACCGAGACGGATCACGTCATGCAGGCCAAGAAGATGGCAAGGTCGGTGGAGCAGCAGCTCGCAGACCGATACATGGAGAGGCGCAAGGATTACAGCATGATCCACTCCTCCGGTGACGAGGTGGGCAGAGTCAATGGTCTGGCAGTCATGGGCGACTCAGGGATTGTGCTGCCCATAATGGCCGAAATCACTCCCGCTCAGTCCAGTGAAGAGGGCAGGATCATTGCCACGGGCAAGCTGCAGGAGATCGCCAAAGAGGCGGTGACCAATGTCTCCGTGCTGATCAAGAAATTCCTGGGCGAGGACATCACCAAGAAGGATGTGCATATTCAGTTCATAGGTACTTACGAGGGCGTGGAAGGCGACAGCGCCTCCATATCCATTGCCACGGCGGTCATTTCGGCCATGGAAGGTGTGCCGGTCAAGCAGACTGTGGCCATGACCGGCTCTCTTTCGGTGCGGGGAGACGTCATGCCTGTAGGTGGCGTGACCCAGAAGATTGAGGCCGCAGCCCAGGCGGGGATCAAGACCGTGCTCATACCCAAGTCCAATATGGGAGATGTCCTGATAGACGAGGCCTTCAAGGGAAAGATCGAGATCATCCCCGTCTCCAACATCAGCGAGGTCTTTGAGTATGCCATGATGGGCGGGCAGAGGAACCGGCTGATTGAGAAGCTGAAGTGGTTTGCCGCGGATAAGAAGATCGGCATCAGCCTTCCGGAGACCATTCCCTCCCCCAGCCGGAGCATTTAGGAAAATGGCGGCAGCAGAATTTTTTGACATCCGGGTTCTGCGGGGCAGCAGGACCAGGATAGTTCTTGATAACGGCAAGCTGGAGGAGATCTCCCAGGCTCCCTTTCAGGGTGCAGCAGTGAGGGCTCTTTTCGGCGGGGCCTGGGGATTTGTGACCACGGATGCCGTGGATAACCTGGGCCCGGAGATCGAGTCGGCCCGTCAGATGGCCAGAAAGATCGACCGGCAGGAGGATTTCCGCCTTGCCCCTGCCAGCCCGGGAAAGAGCCTGGCCCTGCCGGTTAAAAAGGACCCCAGGGACCTCTCATTGGAAGAGAAGGTGGCTCTTTTGCGGGAGATCGAAAACGCGGCGAAAGTCGCAGGCGTCTCCTCCACCCAGGCGGTTTATATGGAGTCCGATCTGGCTCTCTCTTATCAGAACTCCGAGGGCCTGGACCTGGAGTCAAAGATGACCCGCATGGGCTTTTACATCACCGCTGTGGCTCAGAGGAATGGCATCTACCAGACCGACGGGGAGGGGCGCTCCGGCGTGGGCGGCCTGGAGGTCCTGGAGAGACATGATCCGGTTGCCCTAGCCAGGGAGGTGGGCCAGACAGCTGTTGACCTGCTTGATGCCGCCGTGCCCAAGGGGGGGAGCTATCCCGTGATCCTGGATCAGGAGCTGGCCGGGGTCTTTGTGCACGAGGCGGTGGGCCATGCCACGGAAGGGGATATCGTCCTGGAGGGCGACTCCTGCCTGGAGGGCAAACTGGGAGAGCGGATAGGCTCGGAGCTGGTTACAGTAAAAGATGATCCCTCCTTGATGCAAAACGGCTACTATTCCTTCGACGACGAGGGAAGCCTCGCCGCGGAGACGGTGCTGGTGGAAAAGGGCATTCTGCGCTCTTATCTCAACTCCCGGGAGACGGCAGCCCGCCTGGGCGGCACGCCCAGAAATGCTCGCTCCGACGGCCTGGACCGGCCCGTTGTCCGCATGAGCAATACCTACATCGCCAACGGGGACTGGAAGCTGGAGGAGATCCTGGAAGAATTAGGAGACGGGGTCTATCTGGCCGGCAGCCGTGGGGGCCAGGTGAGCACAGGGGAGGGCGTATTCCAGTTCAATGCCAAGAGGGGCTATCTGGTGGAGAACGGCGAGAGGAAGGGGCTATTGCGGGATGTATCCCTCTCGGGCAAGATCCTGGAGACCCTGATGCATGTTAAAGCAGTGGGCAATGACCTCAAGTTCAACAGCGGCCGCTGCGGCAAGGCGGGGCAGCTGGTGCCCGTGAGCGACGGATCGCCGCACCTGCTGGTGGGAGAGGCCACAGTGGGCGGGGCCGGATAAGTCTAAATTTAAAATATAAAAATTATTTCTATTGGACCTCTTGCTCCCTCTTTGGAATCTTGAGATTTGGGACACCATTGTCCATTATTCCTTTAACTTTAAATGGATCAACCTCTTCCAGCAAATTAACCGCCATCTCGTAGCAGAAGCAGGATATCTCTCTGTAGATATAGTTTTCAGACTCTTCTTCTTTCCGTTTTTTCTGATTTAAGACTATGATGTCCACATTTAGCTGTATGTCGACCTCTTCTTTGTTGAATCCAGGCAGTTCTGTGCTAAAAGGGATACTGATCTCCTTCATAGATAACGTTATCTTTTTATTTAATTCTCTCTATCTAATATTTATCAAGAATGGTTTTTAATTGGATTCCGCAGTTTTCTCTAATAATTTTCTCTCCATTTATCTTTTTGGCTGTTAGGAATGCTTCATGAAATCTATCAATGCTTTTAGAGAGTAGAATTGGATAATATTTAATTTTAGTCCTATTATTTCCACACTTTTTCAATATATCTTTTATTATGGGAACAGAGTTCTCCAATTTTTCATGAATCTCAGTTGGATGATCAGTATTATTACTTCTCAGCTCTATTGAGCAGATAATGCAGGACTCATTATCAATAAACACTAAATAATCACAAATTTTAAATTTTCCTTGGGAAATAGACTCCCCTTTTATGATTATATGGGTTCCTATTTTATTGAATTTCATTTTGCAGCTGTTTTCGTTGCATTTACTCACTGCACATTGAGAATAATTTTTTTCAATACAATTTTTAATCGTCATGTATGCTACCATTTTCTTTCAATTCATTTAAATCTCTCTGCAATTTAACGGACTCATCATATAAAAGTTTATATATTTTAATAAACTCTTTTTGAGAGATGCCATCTTCACCATTTATTTCAACATTTTCTATCTTATATCCTATTTTTTTATCCTGAGTGAATGAATATGCGGCTACTTCCTCGGGATTTATGTAATCATTCTTGGCATACTTATATCTCTTAACTCTTTTTTCAGGAGATATCTTGCTCAGTAGTATAAATGTATTTATTTGCTTTAACAAATAATCGCTATGAGTTGTAATTATCAAAAAAACGCCTTTTCTGATTAATCTAGCTAAGAATTTTGCCAATATCCGTTGATTTTCGGGGTGCAAGTGCGCCTCTGGCTCCTCAATTATCAATACGTCCCCAGTTTTTAATATGTATTTTATATACAGAATAACGGGTGCCAATTCTGAAATTGCTGATGAAGCCCTATGCAAAGGAATGTTATGGCCCTGATATTTATAGTAAATTTGCCTATTTGCACTTTTTTCTAAATCTTCCGTTACTATCTCACCGTGTATTAAGTCCTTCTCCATCTGTTTAATGAGTGCATCAAAATGGCCTTTTTCGATTTTGAAATCATTCATTGTTGAGATAAAATCAATTACGACTCCCGAAAAACTTGGTATTTCAATTTTATTTGAGGGATTTATCGTGGATAGTTGGAGATCTTTTGCCATATTTGAAAGCAGTGTTTTGTAACCCTGAACCAAATTTGATCTGGCGGCTGGTAGATAATAGCACGAAGCCGAAGAAAAGTTGTCTTTTAACTCGTTTGCTAAAACAAAAATTATGGCATAAAATAAATAATTGAATCTAATTTGCTTACTCATAGGTTCTGTATTACTTTTCATCATTAATTCATTATACACAAGTGTGTATAATTTTCTTCCATCCTCCTCAACTTTGGAAAACCTGGCTGCTGCTATAGATGATTCATCATTATAAATCTGAAAAGATACATTCAATTTTGTTTTATTTAAAACTCTTATGTTATTTCTTCTGCTTAATATCGAAACCTGAACCGAATCCGAATTTATCTCTATCTCAAATCCATCTTTTCCAATTTGGGTTAATTCGGATAATGGTGATCCAAAAGAACGACTTAATTTTTCCTTTAAGTCTAAATTGTATATATAATCGAAGATCAACTCATATAATCCTTCAATTATCTTATCTGGTAATCGAGTAATTTTTTTATTTTTTATATCATCAGTTAAACTCCTTAGTTCAATTAAATTTAATGATAGATTCCCTTTACCATCCGAAGTAGCACTCTCATATTTCCGTGCAAGATTATGTGCCAAATTGGCTTGATTCAATTGCAGTTTAAAAATAGAATTAACTAGCATCGCAAGATAGGATTTCCCGGAGTGGTTTGGTCCAATAAGTATGGTTAATGGTTTTAAATCAATTTTGCCTGAGGATATAGGACCAAAGTTTCTTATTTTTAAATCCATAATCGTCGACTTTGGCTTCTCATCTATATTCTCTGAAATCTCTTATCAACTCCAATATCACTTTGCATCTAATCTCCACTAATATTGACAAGTTCGGTTGCCTATGATATATACTTTTCTCGGCTATCTATATACTAAAAAATTTATTGCAAAAATTTTATTCGTAATAATGCGAATTTTTGACGGGAATTGCAGTCAACAACGCGATACACCACTATTGGCGCGCTAGCCAAGGAATCAACAGTGCCTCCATAATGAACTAAATTTTAGTTAGGTTTGGAGATTAGGCGAAAGCCGCAAGAATAGAGCAGTCAATAGCCGTCTCCGATGAAACCCGAGAACAAAGCCCTGATCAAATCCCTCCTGAATCAATCCGAGTCCATGCAGGAGGATATCTACGCCGACTGCGAGCAGATGCTGGGCACCGTCCCCTTCATCCTGCGAGTCATGGCCCGCCGCCCGGAGTTCATGATCTTCTCCGCCCTCAAGGACTTCTATGCCCTGCGGCCAAAGAGCCTCGATGCCAAAACGGCAGAGCTTCTGGCCGTGGCTGCTGCCGCCGCATCCGGCGCGGACAAGTGCCTCAAGGTGCACATGGCTGCGGCATCCCGCGCCGGCGCGAGCCAGGATGAGATCCTGGATGCTGTTTTCATAGCCGCACTTATTGGCCAGACCAGAGTTCTGGCCTCGGCCTTACGAGAATTCCAGGATTTTGAGGCGAAGCTGGAAAAGCAGCCGTAACCTTTGTGGGAGGAAGATGGGAGCTGCCTCTGGAGAGCCAGACCTCCCGGCCAACGGCTCTGATGCGAAAGCTTCATGGCCTGTTGCTTATCTCTAAAGGCTCGATGGTAGTGGTCCTATGCAATGATGGCGAGATCGAGGTTCCCGATGGCGAGATCTGCCAGATCTGCGGCCAGGAGCTGGAGGAGTTCGACGAGGTCACCGGCACGGGCATTCACGGTTACTATCACTGGATCTGCGTCAGCCACTATGATCCCTGAGCAGCATTGCCGCATTCATGGAATTGAATGTCAAAAACGATAGGTCATAAGCAAGTACCAACTAAGGAGATTCACATGCCCATCCCATCCTGGCAGTATCACGAGCCCGACCATCCCGGCGCAGACTTCGATGCCATTGCCGAGGACTACGACCGGAATATGCGACGGGTTCGAGACGTTGACGGAGAGATCAATGAGGTCCTGGAATTCCTGGATCTGAAGCCGGAGCAGAGCCTTCTGGAACTGGGAACGGGAACCGGGGAGTTCGCCCTGGCCGCCTCCCGGCGATGTTCACGGGTCTATGCTGTGGACCTCTCTCCGGGCATGCTCAGATACGCCCAAAAGAAGGCGGCAGCAAGGGATATCCGCAATGTCGAATTCCTTCCGGGAGGCTTTCTCACCTATGAGCATCATGGCCCACTCGTAGATGCGGCTGTAACCCAGATCGCTCTGCACCATCTGCCCGACTTCTGGAAGCAGGTTGCCCTGATCCGCATTGCCGGTCTATTGAAACAGGGTGGCAGGTTCTGCCTCCGGGATGTGGTCTACTCCTTTGAGGCGGCGGATTACCAGGCCTATTTCCAAAAGTTCATGGCTCAGGCCTCAATCAGAGGGGGAGAGGAATTCGCAGGCATCATGGCTGATCATGTAAAGAACGAGTACTCCACCCTGGACTGGATAATGAGAGGGATGATCGAGCGGGCCGGATTTGATATTGTAAGCGCCAGGCATAAGCATGGATTCTTCGGCCTGTATTTCTGCATTAAAAAGTAGAGACGAGGGTGGCGGGGAGAGATGATCGATCTCCCGGGATTTGTCTGATGCCTTCGCCTTCGGCTCCGGGCTATTAGAGAAAGATCCAGTAAACCAGGATGTTCAGAGCTGTCAGCGGAGCCCCCACTTTGGCGAACTCCAGAAAGGTGATGGTCTCCCCGCTCTTTTCCGCATTCTGGATGATGATCACATTGCTGGCCGCTCCTAAGATGAACAGGTTTCCGGCGATGGTGCTTCCTGCCGCCAGGGCCATTAGAGCCTCGGTGCTGGGATGGACCAGCATGGGCTGGCAGAGGGCCACCAGGGGAACATTGGAGACCAGCTGGCTCATGACCACGCTGAAGGCCAGAATGGCGGGAACGGTTGCCAGATCGGAATGGGAGCCGGCCAGAAGGGACTGAAAGACCCCTGAGCTCCAGACGGCATCCATGAGCACGAACATGGCAGCAAAGAAGATCAGGGTGCACCAGTCTATCCCCCGCACCACTTCAGCTCTCCGGCTGCTGAAGAGCAGTACAGGCAGAGCGGAGATCAGGGCGATATAGGTGAGGGGAAAGTCCTCTCCTCTGCCCAAAAGCACCGCTCCCATCTTGGCCAGGATCAAAGCGAAGAGAAGGATCAATGATAGGCGGGACAGGCGGGCTAAAGCAGGATCGATTATCTGCCCTGATTGTATCTGCAACTGCTTTTTCTCAAACTGCCCCGAATAAAACAGTCGCAGCAGGAGATAGGCCAGGATGAGGTTGGCCACTGTGGGCAGCATCAGATGCTGCAAGAATACCAGGAATGGATTGGACAGGCCGGAGTTGATTGCAATGAGCAGATTCTGGGGATTTCCTATGGGGCTCATGGCGCTGCCTATGGTCACGGCAAAGGCCAAGGTGAGAAGGAGCATCTTGGCCGAGATCTTCAGCTCCCGGGAGAAATAAAGCATCAAGGGAGTTCCTATGATGGCCAGGGTGTCATTCATGAGCAGGGCGGACAAAAATCCCATGGCAAAAAGGATGAGCAGCACCAGCTGATCCGCATTCCTGGCCCGACCGAAGATGCGGTTGAAGAGATAAAGCAAGTAGCCGCTCTCCTGCATGGACTCGCCTATCACGAACATCGCGGCCAGAAATATCATCACATCAGGATTAATGGCCTGAAAAGCCTGCTCCGGAGAGATCTGACCGGTAAGGAGAACTGCCATGGCTCCCAGAAGCATGACCTGCCATATGGACAGGGATTTTCTAACCGCCCCTCTCAAGGCGATGAGCAGTAGGACAGCAGCTAAGACCAGTATGGAGATATTTATATCTGCAAATCCGAGCAAGCCCATTCATCTCTATCCTGCAATCTCTGGCGGAGCCTCTGGAGATTAAGGCTTTATCCAGGCAATCGAGCCATTGTTTGCGCGGCTCTGCTGATTTCTGAGCCGGGTTATATAGTTTTCGTCTTATGGTACTGCAAATGCTCCGGTCTCACTATGTCAGCTTCTATTAAGCCATCGGGAACAATATTAGCAAATTTGGCGCGCGCTGGCTAGCTAAAACCCAGAAGTAATCGATTATTCATCGCCTAAAAGCTTTCCCTGAATAGGGTCTTAGCACGATAGCGCTTTTAGGATTTGCTTTTTAGGAATCCTCTTAAAAATGGCTTTTAGTCCGTTTCGTCGTCTATGGACGACATTATTCATCATCAAGGAGTCAATTTCATTTTGCGTCAATGACTAAGCTCTGGTACACCTCATAGGACAGGCCAGTATCCATGCCGCAATTAGCCAGAGAGCCATCCATGCAATCACAAACCTGATCATGGAATATCACAATTATTAATTGTGATGTTTTAGTATGTATATATTTCGCCATAGTTCAATTGGTTCGAGACCATATGGAAACGATTCGTCTTGCCATTCTTGGTGTATATTATCCTATCATCCTATCATCCATTCTGGCAGGATAGACACCAGAGATGTCTGCTGGTCGGAGGGCCTCTAAACGACGATAGCTCCTCTCTTCCCACCTTGATTTTTATGCCAGCCTTATCGCTGCAGGCTACAGCAATTCCAGCAGCCCGGACAGGCTGGTGACGCATTCGCCATCCTCCGGCTGGCATTCTCCCCAGTTTCGTTTCAGTATCGCCCTCCAGCCATAGCTGCGGGCAGCAAGGATGTGCTCCATCTCCTCGGTTACAAAGATGCTCTCATCCCCTGCTTTCAAGAGGCCGCTCTTCTTGAGGGCCAGATCGAAGATCCTCTTATCCGGCTTTTTGATATTGCCGGGCAGGGCACAGGAGATGGTGATAAGATCGTACTCGATGTAGGAGGCAATGCCGCATTCCTTCAGGAATAGATAGACATCATCGGCGGTGATATCCCCCTCCAAATTTGAGAGCACCCCCAGGCGATAGCCTCGATCATGGAGTGCCTTCAGGGTTTCAGGGGCATCGCTATACAGAAGATGCTGATCGTCTATCCTCAAAACCAGGGTATTTCCCAGATCGAAGAATATCGTATGAGGGCGGAAGGCCATAGACAATTTTTTTGCAGGCGATCGTATATAATCATAGCTCAGTGGCGTCCAAGGTCATCACCATCCCAGAGCAGCGAGCAGGTAGAGCAGCCCGATGATAAGAGCGGCCATGACGGCAGCAACAATGCCCGGCTTGAGGCCGATCAGCTCCGGCAGGGTATCCGCAGGGAATGCTCCCCTGTTTAGAATCCGCCGGTCCAGGACGGGATAGAGGCGGGCGAAGATCCCGGCACCGATGACTATTCCAACCATTCCCACCAGCGCATCAACAGCCCCGGCGCCAAATGCAGCCGCGGCTGTGCCCGGACAGTAGCCAAGAATGGCAAATCCCACCCCGAAGATGATTCCCCCCAGGACAGTCGAGCCCATTGATCCCGGCTTGATCTGCAGGCGTACTAGCCCCATCCACCTCATGACGAACACGCCTGCCATTCCCACCAGAATGGCCGAGAGCATCACCTTGACCACAGTGAAATCGGTGAGGAGGAGCTGGCCTAGGATAACATCATATTCGGTCAGGCCCCCTTTTTGGAGGAGAAACCCAAAGACAAGGCCGGACAGCAGGCCCAGAGCTTTCTGGGCCCTGCCGCTGGATCTGATTATATCAAAAGCCATGTTCATGCCTCCTCAGAGAAAGGAAAAGCCATAAATGAGACCTGCCGCTATGATCCCGGCGGCAAAAAAGCATATCACTGCAATCCAACTTGCCAGAGATAGCTGAAGCGTTCCGGAGATGCCATGCCCCGAGGTGCAGCCATCCGCCCAGCGGGCTCCCAGGCCCATGAGGATGCCGCCGGTGAGAGCCACAGTCAGGCGTAGCAGCTCATCGGCCCCGAATGACTCTTCAAAAAGAGGCGGCACTACCGAAATGCTCCAGCCTCCGGAAAGATATGCAGAGAGGGCGGCCCCCATAATCGTTCCGATAACAAGCATAACCTGCCAGTCGATGGTAGGAGGGATCTTCCTGTAGTAGGGCATGCTCTCCGTTTTTTGGCGGGAGACAGCCGACTCGATCATTCCTGCCGTCTTGGCATAGGCCGTTGAGCAGCCTAGAGTTCTGTCGGATAAAAGAAAAACGGTCCAGATAAGCACGCCTATGCCCGCTCCGACCAGATAGGGCGACCATGAGGCCGCCATCAGCCATTCAATCATTTTGGATACACCACCAAGATGAAAATTTTGATGCGGATCTGGCCGGGCTAAGGGATATAGCCCGACCGCTGGTAGGCCAGGAAGCCGCCGGCCAGATTGCAGATACTGGAGAAGCCGTTCATCTTGAGGATGCTGGCGGCTATGCTGGCCCGCTGCCCGCCCTTGCACATCACTATGTACCGCCCTCGCGGGTCCAGCTCACTGTAACGGACCCGCAGGTCGTGCCAGGGCATATCGATCGATCCTTCTACGTGCTCTGCTGTCTTCTCCTCCACAGATCTGACATCGATGAGGGTGGCTTGTCCGGACTCTAAGAGCTCATGGGCCCGTTCCGGAGAGATGACCGGAACCCTTCCCACCGGCAGGGCGTTGGCCCCCCAGGAGAGCATTCCGCCATCAAGATATGCCGCCACCCGGTCGAGTCCCACCCGGCGAAGCTGAAGGGCCGCCAGGGCAACCTGGGGCATTCCTTCCACCACCAGAAGTATGTCTCTCTCGGGAGGTATGATCCAGCCGGCCTGGGTGGCGAAGCTGCCGGCAAGGTCGATATGCCAGGCACCCGGTATGTGCAAGCCGGAAAAAGCGGGGTAGCTTCTCACATCCAGCACCACCGCCTGGCCCGACTTGGCTCTCCGGGCAAAGGACCGGGGATCCATAGGAGCAGGCGGCATAAGATCCTGCATCAGCGCCGGGCCCAGGCGGTTAATCTCGGAGCAGCGGGAGAAGTGGTCCGGGGCCTGGGGCATATTGGAGGTCAGGGAATGGACAAATTCCCGGCGATCTCTTATCTGGAGGGCGTAATTGTATTTTTTCTCGTATCCTATTGTGCTGGTTCTCTTGGCGCTCATAGCCCTGCCGCAGAGCGATCCCATGCCATGAGCGGGATAGACCTCGCATTCATCCGGAAGGGAGAGGACCTTGTCATGGAGGTTATCGAACAGCGATGAAGCCAGATCCTCTGATCTTCCCGGGAAGAGGTCGGGGCGGCCAACATCGCCCACAAAGAGGGTGTCGCCGGTGAATATGGCCACCGGCGTCTCTCCCCTCCCGGTATCCGTGGCGATATAGCAGATATGCTCCGGGGTGTGGCCGGCCGTCTCTATGATGGAGAAGACCATGTCCTCAAGCTTGATCTCATCCCCCTCCTGGAGGGGGATATGGGGAAATGAGCAGTTCCCCGATTTGGGGGCATAGATCGGAGCCCCGGTGGCCCTGGCCAGGTCGAGATAGCCGGATATGAAGTCGGCATGAAGGTGGGTCTCCAGTATATGGGTTATCCGCAGACCCATCTGCATCGCAGCATCAAGATAGCGGCTGATATCCCGCTCCGGATCGACAATGGCACAGGCTTTGTTCCCCGCCACCAAATAGGAGCTGTGAGCTATTCCGGGCACGAAAAACTGGTGGATGATCATAATTCATTATTTAGATGAACACATAAATGAATATTGTTGCAATGGCCAAGAAGAGGACGGTCATGACGCTTCCCGCTCGCAGGTAGTCTCTTGTCGAATAGCCGCCCGACTCCATTAAAAGGGCATTGACCTGATGCGTGGGCAGAACAAAGGAGTTCTGGGCGCAGACGGCGACAAGCAGGGCGAGGGATCGGGGATCGGCTCCCAGGTCTGCCGCCAAAACCAGTGGGACGAGAAGGACTGTTGCCGCTACATTGGAGATGATCAATGAGAGGCTGGTTGCAAGCATGGCTAAAGCCAGCATCACCGCCAGGGGATGGGCCCCTGCCAATGCCCCGGATACCGATGCGGAGATTAGCTCCGACATTCCCGTCCTCTCCATGGCTATTCCGAATGGAATCATGCACCCGATCAAAACTATGGTCCTCCATTCTACAGCTCTATAGGCCTCATCGGCAGTTATGATCCCGGTGACGATCATTGCTGCGGCACCGGTGAGCAGAGCCAGAGAAATCGGCATGCCGGTAGCAGTCAGAGCAAGGGATGCCGCAAAGATCAGCACTGCCCGCCGTCCCATGCCCTGCCTGGCCTCTTCCTCCTGGGGATTGGTGAGCAGAAAAAGGTCCTGGTGGCTGGCCAACAGCCTCAAGCTGCTCCAGGCTCCAAAAGCCACAATAGCATCGCCGGCGGAGAAGGGCGTATCGGAGAAGTCCGCCCGGGACTCGATCTGGCCACTCTGGTGGATGAGGGGCTCGATGGAGAATGTCTGCCGAAAGCCGATATCCCTCATGCTCTTGCCGATGATAGATGCTTTAGGCCGGACTATAAGCTCTGCAAATCCAAATCCCTCTCCGTCCAGGATCTCCTTTAAAGTGCTGTTCGGCAGAGAGGCAGAGCAGCCGTATTCCATAACGAAGCGGTTGAAAGCCTCCTGCGATCCCAGGAAGGCCAGCTCCTGACCGGCCTCAAATTTAGTATATCGCGATGGTGCGATGGTTATCTCATTGCGATTTCGGATGGCAAGAAGATGAAGCTCACTGCCGATGGTGCATGGCAGATCCTCCCGCCTTTTGCCTATAAGAGGGGACGAACGGGGGATGATGCTGGTTCGGATGGTGTAGTCTATGCCCCAGATAACTGCCACATCTGGCCGGGAGGTCGCAGTCTCCTTCTTCGGGAGGAGGCGCGAGCCGGCCCAGGAGAACAGGGCCACTCCGGCGATGAGCAGGGGAATGCCTATGGGGGTGACGGAGAAAAGGCCAAAAGGCTTCTCTCCTGCCTGCCTCAGGAGATCGTTTACCACGATCAAGGGGCCGGATGCAATCATGGTCACCGTCCCTCCCAGAATGGCTGCAAATCCCATGGGCATCATCAGGCGGGAGAGGGGTATGGCAGTCTGCTTTCCTATCCTCCTCATGGCCGGGAGAAATAGGGCTGCTGCTCCGACATTCTGGATCACCGAGGATATGAGGCCTACAGTCAGGGATACCGTGGCAATGATCCTAGACTCGTTTTTTCCGGCATAGCCGACGATAGCCCGGGCCAGGCGAGAGGTGACTCCGGTTCTCTCGATGCCGTGGCTGAGAATCATCACAGATGCCATGGCCACGACCGCATTGGAGGCAAATCCGGAGATGGCCTCCAGGGGAGCGATCAGGCCCAGCCAGGCCAAGGCCAGGCTGGCCAGGACGGCGGCCAGATCAAGCCGCACCCGATTGCTCATGAAAAGGATGATGGTGATGGCAATTACAATTCCGAGTATTAGAACGCCGCTGTCCATAAAAGCACTGGTAGAGATGGCGTTCAAGAAGACATAAAAAGGTTGTTCTGATGGCTCACGGATTCTCCTTGAGCTTTATCTGGAACTCAATCTCCCTCTTGGCCGGATTGGATTTGTATTGCACCTCAAGCTTGAGAGGCTCCCTCGGGCTGACGGCCAGGGCCCAATCGGCTGTGGATGCCTCCACCCTTCCCCCGGCCTCGATCTCATCCGCCAGGCATCGAAGCATCCCCGCCATCTCAGCGGTGGTGGTGTAAAACTCCTGTCCGAACTTCTCCCCACTCGCCGGGCTTCCCTCGCATTTTCCAGGCCTTCCTTTTATATCCACCATTGCAGTCACCTATCTCCCCTCCCGCCTGATGGTTTAAGATATTTTTCATATCCATCCCATTCCAATATCCATCCCCTTCATCCATCAAGCCAGAACCGGAGGGGCAAAATCCTCAAATGAAATAGGGCTCATGATGGATGGCGAGAGTGAATAAATTGAAGGCAATAGGAATAGTGGGAAGCCCCAGAAAGAACGGCAATGTGGATACGCTGGTCCAGGCCGTCCTGGGCGGAGCAGAGCAGGCAGGCTATCAGACCAAGAAATACAGCCTCAATGAGATGAAATACTCCGGCTGCCAGGCCTGCGACTACTGCAAGAGCCATGACCGCTGCCGGCAGAAGGATGACCTCACCGGCTTGCTCCAAGATATGGCCGAGGCAGATGCGGTGGTATTCGGATCGCCCATATACTTTTTCCAGTTCACCGGTCAGTTTCGGCTCATGGAGGACAGGATGTACTCATTGATCGACGCCGGCTTCAACTCCCGGCTGAGTCCGGGAAAGAAGGCGGTGATAGTCACCAGCCAGGGAGACCCGAATCCGAAATCATACGAGAAGGCAGCCACGGAATTTGCCGACGTACTGAAGCTGCTGGGATTCGAGGTCAAGGATATCATTCGTATAGAGAACGGCTCGGCCAAGGATGCTGCCCTGGGGCGAAAGGACCTCCTGGATAAAGCCAGATCGGCGGGCATGTCCCTTTAAAGCATTGACCGGAAAGAGTAAAGATTCCAAGATGGAATTGAAGATAGAATTTGCGATCAGGAGCAGGGTCTTATGGAAGCCAAGATAGTCTATTTCGAAGATGGTGGTGCGCAGAATACACAGGCTACACTGGATCTGGTCGCCGAGAGGATGGGCTCTAAGGACATAAAGAAGATCGTCCTGGCATCAACCACCGGCGATACCGCCAGAAGGGCTATGGAGTTCTTTCGGGATCAGGAAGTGACTCTGGTGGTTGTGCCCCATCAATTCGACTTCCACAGGGACAAGAACGCTTTTCCACCCGCCCTGGCAGAGGAGCTGAGGCGGTCCGGACATCAGGTCCATTTCGGGACCATGCTCTTTCATACCGACGAGTTCTACGGCTCAAAGAATGCCACCGCCCTGGCCAATATCCTCCGCTCTTTCTGTCAGGGGGTCAAGGTCTGCTTTGAGATAGTCTATATGGCCGCAGATGCCGGACTGGTGGCCAGCGGAGAGAAGGTGGTGGCCATAGCCGGAACGGGAAGGGGCTCGGATACCGCCCTGGTGATGCAGGCCGCCTCCACCCAGCACTCACGCCGGCTCAAGGTCCATGAGATCCTGTGCAAGCCCCTCAATCCACTGAATATCGAGGAGCTGCAGGAGAGGATGATCCGGAAGGAGACCTGAAGCGGCTCCCACCATGCGCGGACTGCAGCTTCTTCTTCTCTTCCTGCCTGTGGCCCTGCTGGCCCACTGGGCCGGCCTGAGCGGGATAATAGTCTTTGCCACATCAGCTTTAGCCATCATACCCCTGGCCAAGCTGCTGGGCGAGGCAACGGAGGTTTTGGCGGAGAAGACCGGACCGCGCGTGGGCGGACTTCTCAATGCCACCTTCGGCAATGCCGCCGAGCTGATCATCACCCTCTCTGCCATCCGGGCAGGCCAGATCCAGCTGGTCTTGGCCTCCCTCACCGGCTCCATCCTGGGAAACCTGCTCCTGGTGCTGGGATTTGCCATGCTCTTTGGCGGCCTCAAGAACGGCAGGCAGATGTTCGACCGCCGGCAGGTGGACACCGATGCCACCATGACCGTCCTGGCTTTGATAGCCATGAGCGTTCCCTCCCTCTTCAGCCTCTATATCGCCGACGAGCTGCTAGTGGAGGAGCTGAGCCTGACCACGGCGGCCGCTATGCTCATTCTCTATCTTTTATTCGTGGTCTATACCCTGAGAAGCTGCACTAAAGAGAAATGCGATGCCGTAACGGTGAGGGAAGCCCTGCCGGTTCATGCCTGGAGCGCTGGCCGGGCCGGGGCGGTCATGGCCCTGTCCATGGCCGGAATCGCCCTCATGAGCGAGCTGTTGGTGGCATCGGTGGAGGCGGTCACAGAAATCCTGGGGCTGACCCCATTTTTCGTGGGCATAATCATAGTGCCCATCATCGGCAATGTGGCAGAGCACCTGGTCTCGGTGCAGGCGGCGATGCAGAATAAGATGGACCTCTCCTTATCCATTGCCCTGGGCTCGTCCCTCCAGATCGCCCTCTTTGTGACCCCGGTGCTGGTCTTTGCCTCGCTGATCCTGGGCAGGCCACTCACATTGCAATTCAATCAGCTGGAGCTGATTGCCCTCACCGCCGCCTCCATGATCTCCGCCCTGGTCTCTTTAGATGGCGAGTCCAACTGGCTGGAGGGAGCCATGCTTCTGGCGGTGTACGGCATACTGGGACTGGCTTTCTTCTTTTTGCCCCTGGCGCTTTGAACAGCTCTGAGCAGCTCTGAATCCCGGGTGAGAGGCAATGGAAAAAATGCAGCCAGCAGGCAAAACAAGCCCATGAATATGGTCAATACCGATAATGTGCAAAACACAAATTCATAACTTTTATATATGATTATTGCATTAATTAGCTCTATGCGAATTCAACATCTTTTAATAGGAATTATAATTGTATGGTTGCTGATAATATCTGCCCCGGCGGAGAGCAAGGAGCAAGGCATGGCCGCCTCTCAAATGCAAGAGCCGTCCGGGGAAGAAGGGTGGTATCTGCAAGGAGAGCCGGTCATCACCAAGGACCAGGAGGTCGACCTTCCTCCCTGCTATACTGGCAGGACAATTGACATGTCCAATGGCCGGGCGCATGGAAGCGTTATAGTTTCTTCATCTCCGGAGTGTTTTCCGCATGGCGGCGCGGGGACATTCAGCGGAGATGTAACATGGAATCCGCCCCCATCATATTTGAAGCCAAACAGGACTATTAACTTTTCAGTAACCTGCACCTGGACAGGCCCGGAAAGTGATTCAGCTCGCGACAGCGGATTGATAGGATGGAATTTTGGATCGGGCGGAACGACGATAGTGGAAGGAGATTCCAGATATCCTCAGCCATCCACGGGTACGTACACAGTGCCCGAAGGTTCTGCAGGTGATGAGCTGAATGTGTATGTCATCGCAACGGCAGTAAGCGGCCTGATGGGTAACATTGTATACAAATATAAGTATCAGGAAGGGGTAGAATTGCCCTCTACAGCACAGCCGACGGAGGGGAACGAACCTCTTCCTGAGCCAGAACCACCGGAGCTGCCAGATCTTAAGATGGAGGAGATCCAGTTCTTTTGTGATGTGCATACTCGTGGAACTGCAATAAATAAATTGTCTCATGAGCGTTTTGCCGATAAACAATCTATTTTGCTATGGGTTAACAATATTGGAACGGTTGAGGCAGAGAACGTCAGGGTTCAGCTCTATATTAATAAAGATGGAGTTGAAACGCCTTTAGGGGATCCGGTTGATCTCGGCTCCGTTCCGCCGGGAATGTGGGTGTCTGCTCCGACTTATTGGGACCTGAATGGGCAGAATATTGAAGATGCCACCATTGTAGCTGAAGTCTATGTACCGGGACAGGATGATGCCAATAAATTGGATAACAAAGCTGCAAGAACGGTCAGCATATACTATGCCTATAACGGTGACAGGGCTTTCAGCTGGTTCGATGATACATATAGCTTCGAAAACCGTGGCTTTTCCGGCAGGGAGACGGAAGAGATGGTAGAAAGGCTGCTGGCAACGGTTATAGGAAATATGCAGGGCCCGACAGATTCAATTCCGTTGCTTCAGAGGCTCTTCTTCCCTCAGACATTCATACGTTTTTTGAATTACACCCAGGAGAGCATGAAACTTGGTGCTGGTGGACACTGTTATGGGATGGCAGCCACTTCTGGCATCTATTTCCAGGATTCTTCTCTCAAGCCCGCGCCCAAGCCAACAGCGAATATGAATCTGGAAGAGGCCAGCACCAACATTAACCTCTATCATCTTGCCCAGATGGTTCCACTATGGGAGTCGATGCTCACCAACGAAACCCTTTTCTCTAGGGAGGAGTCTCCTGCCAAATGCTATCAGGCGGTAAAGGATTCTCTCAAGAACTCGCGAGATCCAATAATAATAATTTTCTCAGGCGAAAAGGCTGCACATGCAGTACTGGCCTATAAGCTGATCGAGGTGAGTGGAAAACCGCCTTATGTATACGTCTACGATTCCAACTTCCCGGTGAGCAAAGTCGAACAGGATCGACCTATGCCAGAGATTTATCTGAAACCAGCTCAAGCCACTTGGGGCAATCCGTCTTACATGGGCTATGATTGGGCCTACGGAGACCGTATCTCCGCTCATAAAGTCTTCCGGAAGATTCCTTTGGATCAGGTGAATGCCATCGTGCCGGGGCTCAAGAAGAACCTTTATGCTGCGATAGAAGGCATGAAATGGGCCCAGCTATTCAATGTTGTTTTGAGGTGCCCGGCTGACGCATTCTTTACCGATCAGCAAGGCAGACGCTTTGGCACCGAGAATGGCGTCTTCATTAACGAGATCCCTGGCGGAGGGGTTCTGAGCGAAGGTGAGGTGGAGATATACCAGCTGCCACTGGACAGAGAGTATTCATTGTCCATTGCCGGAACCGGATCAGGTGAATTGGACTTCGATATAATAAGGCCGGAGGGTGAGGACTTTGTGCACTTGCTATCCTTCCAAAATATATCAGTCAAATCGGGAACAAAAATTACCGGAAGCCTGGATACAGGCGGAAAGATCCAGGCCATCCAGTCTGGTTCCAGGACCATTCAGCCAACATTAAACGGGACCGTGGACTTGACCGGATTTGCACTAATTTCCCCGGAGGAGACTGAAGGGGAGAGAGAAAGCATTTCAAGAGATGATCATACCTCAAATGTGATCTACAACAGCTGGAACAAGGACACCGTGGACAACGGCCCCACCTGCAGCCCGTTCTTCACCATCGACGAGCCCATGACGATCACCTACATCGATACCTTCCACTGGAACTACGGCGAAGGTGCACCGGGCGGAACCATCGGCCTGCGAGACGGCGACGGCACAGTTCATGGCCCCTGGCAGGCAGAGAGCAGCCGTGAGGGAGGTGAGGTGCCCAGAGGCTACTGGATAGCCCATCCCAATGAGGTCATTCCCGCCGGCCCCTATACCATTGAGGACTCCGATCCGGACACCTGGTCCCAGAACTCAGAGTCGCCCTGCGGCCTGGCCAGGGTTGAGGGATATGCTGCATCTTCAGGGGGCGTGGCAGATCAGCCCGGCAAGTCGGCAATCAAGGAGGACTCCATAAACCATCCCCCTAAAGTGGACCTGAAATTCTCCCCAAAACGGCCTACAAGCGAGGATAACATAACTCTAACTGCAGAGGCCCAGGATCCGGACGGGGATGATCTGACATATGAATGGTTCGTTGGCAATATGGCTGCCAGCTTTAAGGCCGGATCGGATAAACAAATGCAATTGCAGCTTGATCCCGGAGACTATCAATACTCGGTAAAGGTAGCTGATGGAAAGGGAGGAGAAGCCGAAGACGTGGTGCGCTTTACGGTGAAAGCAAAATACGACTAGGGGAACTACTATGAAAATCAGATTAATATTTGCATTGTTGGTCTTTGCCATATCGGCTCCTGCTCTGGGCCAGGAGCAGGAGATAGATATAGATTCGCTGATTGCTGATCTGACCAGCGGGAACAGCAGCGTGCGAATGGGAGCAGCGCAGGCTCTAGGGGAATCAGGCGATGAGAGAACGCTGGATCCACTTATCGAGGCGCTTGGAGATGAAGAGGCAATGGTAAGAATTGCTGCAGGAGATGGGCTATCTTTTTTGGCTTCCAATGGCATTGCTTCAGGAAGAGCAGTTGAGCCCCTGGTTCAGGCTCTAAATGACCAGGATGCCAATGTTCGGGTAAATGTTGCAGAAGCGTTAGGAGACATAAAAGATCCCCGAGCGGTTGATCCATTGGTATATGCCCTCAATAACGACGAGGATTGGGGGGTTAGGGACCAGTCGGTAGGCAGCCTGGGATTAATCGGAGATCCCAGAGCGATAGAGCCGCTCATAATGGCTCTCCAGGACGAAAGCGAGACCGTCCGCTCAAGCTCTGCGCTCTCTTTGGGACGGCATTTTAGGGATAGCAGGGCCGTAGAGCCCTTGATTCGAGCCCTTCAGGAAGATGACAGCCCTGCTGTTAGGTGGAATGCTGTGGATTCTCTTGGCATGCTTGAGGATAAGAGGGCAGTGGAGCCTCTGATCCAAGCTTTAAATGATGATGAGGAGAGCCAGGTTAGGGTATTTGCCGCTGACGCTTTGGGCAAGCTGAGAGATGTCAGAGCGGTACAGCCCCTGATCGATGCATTAGGGGAAGACGAGGACAGCGTTGTTCGATCAAATGCAGCACGATCTCTCGGTCTGCTCGGTGATGCCCGAGCGGTTGAGCCTTTGATCCTGGTTCTGGATGAGGGGGACAGTTTTATACGAATGGCTGCTGCGCATTCCCTGGGACTGCTTGGCGATAGCCGTGCCATTGAACCTCTTAAAAAAGCCTTGGAGGATGAAGATGATGAAGTCAAGATTTGGGCTTCTTACTCAATGGCAAAATTGGGAAAGACTGAATACATCGACACTATCCGTGCTTATTTAGATCTTGAGGATAATTATGGAGTCCGATGGACTGCGGCCATAGCCCTTGGGGATCTGGGGGATTCCAGGGCTGTCGAACCGCTGATTGAAGTGCTTCAGTACGCAGGGGGTTGGGATACCCGAACTAATGCTGCAGAGGCTCTTGGAAAGACTGGCGACCCCAGGGCCAGGAATCCTCTTTTGGCTGCCCAGAAGGACGAGAGCCTGGATGTTAGGGATGCAGCTGCTGCCGCGCTTGAAGAGCTCGATTTAAAAGAGGGACTAGGACAGGATGGTTCATCCTCTAAATATGAAGAGACAAGGAGGGAGACACCGGATTAAGCGCTTGAGAAATCCAAAGAAATGCAGGACTACGGGCAAATCACAGATGAAAGCTATGACTCCAAGAATGCAGAAATTCCGCCGGAGTCATTAGGATCTTCCACAGGCTCTGAGCATGGTGATGGTTTAGAAATCCGCGGCCAGGCAGCCACGGGGGATTTTGAATGGACGACGCAAAACTTCGCCGGCTTCTATTATGATCCAAATGAAGATGTGGGCACTGAGGTGCTCACTGCAACCCTGAGAGAGGAAAAGTTAAGCGGAAGCCAGCCCTTTGGCCTTTATTATCAAACCACCGTCCAGAGGCATGACTTCGCTTTCGCGGATTGGGGCTCCTACCAGGTTTTAGGATTTCTGGGTGAAAAACACCTGGCCGGATATGCACAGGGAACCAGCTCCGATAGCAGCTACATCTTCGATCGGTCCGGAGACAAGAGCGCTTTAGCCGGAGGCCAGCTGCTGAAGATCCTCCTGGATGATGATAGCCTGAAAACAATCACCAATGACATGCCTCTCCAGTTGGAGGATGGCTATGTGCTGGTCATAAAAGAAATTGATATTGATAGCCGTAATGTCTTCCTGGAGCTTTATAAAGATGGAACTGCTGTAGATCGGAAAGTATTAACTCCTTCCAAGGATGGCGCGTCTATGGCGGACAAGACCTACTATTACAAAAAGGATATCGGCAATTTAAAGGATGTAATTATCATCGCCGTCCACTTCAAGAATGCATTCCGCGGCGCGGACCAGGACCTGGCCACTGTTGACGGATTGTGGCAGCTTTCGGAAACGCCGGTTTATGTGGCCGAGGGAGCCGAATACGACAAGATGACTGTGCAATCTGTCACCGATGATGCCATAACCATGGCCAACCAGGGGGCGGAGATAACTCTGGGGAGGAACAAAGACGTATCCATCATGCCCGGCATGAGAATCAGGACTGCTGACGCCGATGCTCTGAGATACTACATCTACAGGGAGATCACTGATCCTGGCACATATGAAATAAGGAGCACTGTAGAGACAGCAGAATATGCTGCCTGGACTGCTGCGCAGTTCGCCGGTTTCTATTACGATCTGGATCAGGACATCGGCACAGAAAGGCTAACGGCAGAGATCACCGATGGCGAGCTCGCCCAGCCGGATGGCATTAGGTACACAACACAAGCCTCTGCTGTAGACTTCAAATTTAAGGATTGGGGATCATATGACGTCATTGGATTTTTAGGCGAGAAGTGCTTTGCCGGCTATATCGATGGCTCGGATTCCGGAAAGGGCTTGCTTTTCGAGAAGTCCTCCAACAAGAGCGCACTGGCTAAAGGGCAGCTATTGATGGTCCTGTTAGATGATGATTCTGAAACAACCATCACCAGCAGAAGTCCATTGATGCTGGCGGAAGGCTATAGCTTGGAGCTGAAGCATATCGACCCCGATGATGGTCGGGTTTATGCTAATCTGCTTAAAGGCGATAAACTTGTCAAAGATTACATGTTCCAGCCATCAAAAGATGATGCGACAATTTCCGATAAGACCTGCATCTTTAGAAATCCTTCTCTCGGCCTGGTCACCATAGCAGTTCACTTCAAAAATACCTTTCGAGGTGCGGATCAGAATTTGGCCACCATAGATGGCATCTGGCAGATATCCGAGTCTCCCATATCCGTCAACAGAGGCACATCCTTCGACAAATTAACGGTCTCTGAGGTCTCCGACAGATCCATTGTCATGAACAATATAGACCGCACTATAACCCTCAGCAGGGATAAAAATATTGCTCTGGCAGGCGATATACACCTTCGCACGGCTGACACGGATTCTCTCAAGTATTATCTTGTAAAAGAAGAGTCGCCTTCTGGCTTTTCCGGAATTGAAGGATATGCTGGCGCTTCCGAGGATGCGAGTCTTGCGACGAGTTCAAATCCTATGGCTCCAGAAGTGGAAAAGAATTTAAAGGAGCCCGTATCAACTTCAGATACTACCTCGGCCTCGAACAGTCTGGATGAATTGATTTACTCTGACGATTTTTCGGATATTAATAGCGGTTGGTCAAGGGCATCAAATCGTCCTGACCTGGACGCTTGGGGTTATGACGATGGGAGATATCATATTATCCGGAAGAAACCCGGACAGTCATGGTCATCTCCTCCTGAAAGTCCAATATTCAGGGACTTTGCTGTTGAAGTGGAGGTAAATCAAGAAGAAGGGCCGGACGACAATCAATACGGATTGATTTTTCGTCGTGACGCATCCGGAAATTATTATTGCTTCCAGATTTCAGGTGCAGGCAATTACAGGTTCGATGTAAACTTCGATGGAAAGTGGAGGGAGATCGTACCTGATACCTGGTCCAGCAAGATCAATACCGGAATGGACGAAAATGTCCTGCGGGTTGTTTGCAGTGGAGAGAGATTCATATTCTATGTCAATGGAGCAAAGATAGGGGAAGCGCAAGATAGCAGCATACCATCCGGGAGAATTGGATTGGTTGCAGGGTCACTTGACGATCAGAGGGTTCACATCAGCTTTGACAACATTAAGGTATGGGCCCTTTAAAAGGAAGCTAAAATTCCAAAGAGCAAGCCCACGGGGCATTCTTGGCCAGCAGCAGAAGCGGGAAAGCAATGAGAAGTAGACTAAATTGATTTGAACTGGCACTCCGGAACCTGCCTGACAAAAGGCCTCCTGGACAATAGAACTCCACAGTCCCAGGCAGGCCTAGTCCCACCCGGATGTTCATGGCTCCCAGGACCGGATTGGCTCGTGCTAACCCTGGGAGATCATGCTGAGATCCGTATGTTGGGATGATTTGGATTTAGCCGAAACCACATCTTAAGAGCAAATTACTTAATCATAATGCTCGAATTGATTATTGTGAATGATGAAGAGATGCTGGATCTCAAGAAGCCCATCATCGAGGCATGCATCAAATCCGCGCAGAAGAATGGCTGGAGCGATGCCATGGGTGTTCTCTGGGGCACTCTATTTTTGGAGAGCCAGCCCCTCTCCCTGGATGCTCTGGCAGAGAAGACCGGCTACAGCAAGACAACCGTCCGCTCCAATATGAGCCACCTGGAAAACCAGGGCATAGCCAGGCGGGTGGTGGGTCTCCTGGGCAAGCTGCATAGGAGCAAGCAGCATCGCTACGAACTGGTCAAGGACATCGAGGCGCTGAGGCCGGCCATTTTAGCCAACAAGAAGGAGGAGGCCGGATTGATCTTGCAGGCTCTGCTCCAGGCTAAAAAGAGGCTTGATGAAATTGAGGCAAGAGATCAGGAACTGGAGGCCTCTCTGGCCAGGGCGATAGAGGTCTATGAAGATGCCGGCAGGATACTGGATCTCATAGCCCGGTTTTCATACAAAGAGCTGATAGAGATACTGGAGACGAAGAGATGATAGCAGAACCAGGCTTCTTCATTTCGATCCCACCATTCTTTTGTTGAAGATCAAATGAGAACTAAACCGGATATGACCGATCGCGCCGGAGAGCTTAAGGCCGCCGCAGAGGCGATAGACCCAGCCGCTCTGCAGACGGCAAAGGATGCTATTGCTGCATCCTGCGCCGAGCACATTCGCTGGGCCGATCTCTTTTCCAGCCGCCTGGAGGGCCTGCCGGATGAGAAACTGCACCAGTTTGCCCGGGCCCTGGCCCTTACTATGCTCGGCCATCTGCCCACCCGGCCCGGCACCTGCCCTTTCTGCATCCAGTATGGCCGGGACCGGGCTTGTGCAGGCTGCGGCTATGCCGCCACGCATGGCCGGTGTGATGAGGACGATTCGGCATTCAGCCTCTTCATCGAGGCCTTTCAGGAGTTAGGAAGGGCGATATACCAGGATACAGGCAGGATGTGCTTTTCGGCAGATGAGGCGCGGCATATTCTCCCATCCTGCATTCAGTCTTCCATTGAGGCCGTCCTGCAAATGGAGCAGGCTCTTGCCTCTGCCAGCACCCTGGATCTGATGCAGCTTAAAGCCAAGCATATGGGGAAAATGGTGGATCTTATTCCCGTGCAGCTTTTAAGCCAGGAGGTGGCAATAAGACGCCAAAAGGTGAAATCAGCTCTCCGCAATTATTGGTAGCAAGATGAAGGATTGACTATGACAAGGCTGCCGCAAACCTGCTCGGATTCAGACACCAGAAGCTGCGCCATGATCATCGCCACCCTCACCGCATTCCTGCCGCCCTTCATGGCCTCATCCATAAATATTGCTCTTCCGGCCATCGGAGAGGAGTTCTCCATGAATGCAGTGCTTTTAGGGTGGATAGCCACCAGCTATCTGCTCTCTTCTGCTGTGTTCATGGTGCCCTTTGGAAAGCTGGCGGATATAATAGGCATGAAGAAGGTCTTTTTATCCGGCCTGTTCTTTTTCACCGCATCCTCGCTGGTGGCCTATGCTGCGCCCACAGGTTCCCTGCTCATCCTCTCCCGGGTGCTGCAGGGGATAGGCGCAGCCATGATCTTCGGAACGGGAACAGCCATTCTGGTCAATGTATTTCCTCTCCAGGAGAGAGGAAAGGTTCTGGGAATCAATGCCGCCAGCGTCTATCTCGGTCTTACCTTAGGTCCATTTCTGGGGGGGGTTCTCACTCACTACTTTGGCTGGAGAAGCCTCTTTCTGGTCAATGTGCCCCTGGGGCTGATTCCTCTGGTCCTGGGCCTGGCCAGGCTGAAAGGAGAATGGGCCGGGGACAGAGGAGGGAGCTTCGATCTTAAAGGATCGGCCATCTACAGCCTGATGCTGGTCTCTTTGATGTACGGCTTCACCCTTCTGCCGACCCCGGTGGGCGTGGCGCTGGTTTTGGCCGGAGCGGCTATGCTGCCCCTGCTCATACGCTCCGAGTCAGGAGTAAAGAGCCCGGTGCTGGATATCAACCTATTCAAGGGCAATAGGGTCTATCTCTTCTCCAATCTGGCCGCCCTGATCAGCTACGGCGCCACATTCGCCATAACCTTTCTCTTGAGCCTTTACCTCCAGTACATCAAGGGCCTTGGCCCGGACCAGGCCGGCCTGGTCATGCTTCTCCAGCCGGCGGTGATGACCGTCCTATCCCCCTACACTGGAAAGCTATCCGACCGCATGGAGCCGCGACTGGTGGCCTCTGCCGGAATGGCCCTGACCTTCCTCTCCGTTCTGGCTTTTTCATTTCTCGATAATGAGACGGGCCTTCTGGCCATCTCCGTCAACCTCATGCTCCTGGGCCTGGGACTGGCCCTCTTCACCACCCCCAATACCAATGCAATAATGTCCTCAGTGCAGCCGCGCCACTACGGCGTAGGATCGGCGACTTTAGGAACCATGCGCCTGGTGGGACAGGTGGGCAGCATGAGCTTTGCCATGATGGTCTTCTCCTTTTATCTGGGGGCGGCGGAGATCAGTCCGGCCTACTACCCCCAGTTTCTGGCGGCAGTGAGGGTGGCCTTCGCCGTCTCATCTCTCTTATGCCTGCTGGGCATCTTCGCCTCCCTGGCCCGGGGAAAGCTGCGGCAGTAGCTGGGACAAGATACCTGATCCGACGTGACTTTTCTTTAGAATTGGCTGCCCCTAATTGCTGATCTTGCAGCTACTGAGATCAAAATGATTTAAGGCTGAATCCTGAGAATCTGGCAAGAAGAAAAAATGGGCAAGAGAATGATCCATCAATATTCCTTTTCATCATCTTCTCTATGGGCATGGGGCAGAAAATCCTTCTCCTCATCATTTCCCCGGATATTCTCCACATCATATCCGAGGTCTTTGGGAATCTTTGATTCCAGAACCCATATGATCTCCTCAGGATCGTAGGTCTCACCGGTGGTATAGCATCTGACCATGGGAGCACCTATGAATTCGACCCTCAAGTCACAGAGGGGACAGATTGCTATCTCAACTTCGCCCTTCTCATTCTTTCTTATGGTATCGAACAAGATCTCCTCTCTCCTGGAATAGGGGATTTAGGATGGAATGGTAATGCACTAAGGTTATAAGGACCCTTCGCATCAATGGGCAAGGCCTTGATCGGCAGGGCAGAGCATGCATAAGCCCCTTATCATGAGCATTGATGCCAGGCCTGCTCCTGAGCGCTTTTTAATTTAAATGCTGAGCCAGAACCTCGCGGTACAGCCGCTTAACATTCTCATCCGTCTTGGCCATCTCCGGAAAGCCCCGGTAGGGCAGAGCCGCCTGCACATCCTCCGCCAGGCGGAGGCGGTACTGGCTGCGAGACAAAAACCAGCCCTCATGGGCATAGTAGCGGGAAAGGTACTCCTGCTCCGTCTGGCCAGGGGTCGGGGTGAGCAGAGCATGCCTCTTGTCCAGCTCTGCGAGCTCCATCATGGTGGTGTAGCCGGAGCGGCTGATGATGAATCCGGCCCGGTTCATGAGAAGCGCCTTCTCCTCATTGCTGACATAGGAGTGAACTGTAGTGGATGCATCCAGCTTCTCATGCCTCTCCTGCCTGGGGCTGCCCAGCAGAACAACTTTTTCTCCGGGAAGGCTCTGCACCTGCCGGAGGATGATCTTTTCCAGAGCGGTCCTCTGCGGCTCGGGACCGGAGACGATAGCCAGGTAGTCCAGATCCTCATCAACATTCATCTTTCTGGTGCTGGTGAGAATGCCTGAGTAGTAGGTCCGGCGGACGGTGGGCGGAATGCTGGAGCGGCATAGCTTGCCGCTCAGGTTACGGCCTGGGCCGTAAGGACTGATATCCGGTACGATCAAGCCGGAGAAATGGCGGTGAAAGAGGCTGTTGAAGGGCATGGTTAAGATCTCCAGCGGATATAGCCATCGGGGCAGGCTGTAGCGGAGTTGATGCGAGATGAAGTAGCTGGGTATGCGATCGCTGTAGACTCCCATGCGATTGTCGCTGATGACAAGATCGAAGCTCTTCTCGGCTACAATTTCATCGAAGCGCCTCTTCTCCAGATATATGGCGTGCATCAAGGCGGGCATGCCCAGGGCAAAGGAGGGCAGAAAGAATCGGGAACTGCTGTAGGGAGCGGGATAATCCTTGAAGAGCAGGAAATTACACTGCGGACATTCCCTCTTGAGAAGGGCCAGGGCATTGCCGCTGCTGCCTACAGTAACCTCGTGCCCCCGGGCTAGAAGCTCCTCGATGATGGGGATATCTCGGGTGGCGTGGCCCAGCCCCCAGCTGAGGGGGCCTACAAATACATGTCCCATTCTGTTAAAGAGATATCTAACGATTCTATAAATCGGTTCTCATTTGATACTCTTTTAATAACTAAATAATTTATTAGATTCATAATAGAAGTAATCCCATTGCCAAATTGAGCTAAAGCTTTTTCATTACAAGTATTCTCTCAAATTTTGTAGTGCTTGTCCTTCTCCGGGATCGCCTTTCATCAGGAATTTTGTCATCATATATTGTATCCACATAAAAACCATCATTGCTTACCCGTCTTGCCTGATCAGCTAGGATCTCAGCTGTGCGCCTTATCTGGCCATCGCGCTCTACATCGCCGAGAACAAGTATGCAATTCCCAGCTGGCTTAAGGACGCGATACATCTCAGCGAGACATCTTGACATTTGAGAGAGGTAGACTCTACTGTTTGCCGTCATTGAGGCATCCAATTTTTTCCAGTCTTCGCATCCAAGAAACCACAACCTTAGGCGATTGTCCCGAGCATAATCAAGAGCTCCGAAATATGGAGGGCTAGATATAATGGCATCTACAGACTCATCATCAACAGGCAGGTTCATAGAATTGGTCATCCAAACCCTATATCTTCTACTCTCCCAATCCAAAGGAAGAAAAGATCGACTATAAGCCCGCTTGACCTTAGCAATAAGCCTCGGTCTGAGATCCCTAAAAGCGTACATTTCAGGATAATTTTCAGGTGGATACATCGATTTTCGGAGATATGGGACCAGATGGCTTGCCGGATAAGAAAGAAAACCTGGTCTAACATGGTGCAGGATGCCAAGAAGGCAGGCAGTTAAGAAGAAGTCGTTATCTTCTTTTAAAATTCTAAAAGCTGAGACGACTTCCTTTAGAGTATCAGGATGAAAGAAATCCGTAATCCATTCTGGAATAGTAGAGATATCTACAGAAGATGCTTCTTTCTTAATTGATTTTGCTAGGATCTCAGCTCTATTAATGGCTTCTTTTTCGCTTCCAGGAGCATCCAATTTCCCTCGCGTAACGGTATATGCATATGGACTGAGATCATTGGCCCAGGCGATTCTCCCAGATAAGACTGCTTCAAAAGGAACAACTCCAGAACCTGAAAATGGATCGAGCACAACATTTCCACGTTTTGTGTAGAGCTTTATCAATGCCTTCGCCATCCCAGATTTCATCTTGCCCACATAAGGTGACAGTTGCTGAAATGTGCTCTCACGCGATTGAAATGAACCTCTCCATAGTCTAGAATCGAGGCGTGAGAAGGATTCTGAATCATCGAAGAGAAATAGCTGCCTCGTATCCTTAACACTATCAGCCAAGGTTTTGCCCCCTAAGGCCGCCAAGATCGAGATCTGCTCTCATCGACACGATCTCCTTCATGCAGAACAGTAACTCTCCTCTGGATTCGATTGCTTTCAACCTGTTCAATTCCCACATGCACCTCCCACAGATGCTCTTTTCTGGCATCCTTATCTACACCAAATAAATCAAGGACTTTATTTGGAAGCTTAAGAGATTCAAGCGAATGGACGGGAGGCTCAGGATCTTCAATTGTTGGTATGCGCTGGGGGAATAGGAAAACGTCAGGAGCTGCATTCAATCCAATTGTATCCATCTGATATGGATATTTAGGGCATGGTCTTGTCCTCGTCCCGCAAAGGATGTCTTTGAAAAAAAGACCATCAACCGATTTATTACGTCTAACAAGCTCATTTGTAAGACGATTTATAATGGAGTGTGCTCCATGTCCTGGTTGGTTTACGATTGCACCATCTAGATGACACCATACACAAAACTCTTTAGCCCAGAGAGGGCGTTCTGATATGTTTATGCTATTTCCTTCCCCTCCCTTTACCTCAATAGCTGCAATATAGTCTGGATCTTTTTCGACAACAACCACGAAGTCGTATCTGCGACTGTTACCAGTTTTCCTATAATCGGCGATCATGCCCTTATGTAGCATGTTTTCTAATACATCGCCAATTAAGCCTTCTCTTCCTGTTGTTGAAGAAGCAATAAAAGTACCTCGAATGCTTTCTATAGCTGATCTAAAAACAAGGCCATGCCTGTAATCAGTCGGCTGGATATTGTGTTCGAGTAATATATTTGGGTGGGACTCATCCATATTAATGAGCAAATCTATGGCTTTAGGTACTTGGTTCGTAACCTTGGCTTCATGTCTGCAGGGAAGGATCATACTACTATCCTTAAGGCTGAATCCTGCTTATAGTTTATAGTTTTTCCTTTAAAATTATTGAGACTATTCAGAATCGCTCTCTTCTTCCATATAGATATAGGCATGCTTGCCTAAAGCATATACTGGTATATGAGCAAATGCCTTTCAAAGCGGCTATTCTGCAAGCCACTTCAAAATTGCAGACGCGATTAGAAAATATGAGAAGAATATGTGCCCACTCCAGGACACATGTCCTCCGGCAATAAATTCGATTCTACTTCGATGGCCAGAAGTCCTTCATCCAGCCGACGATGAGCAAGAGTCTTCCGGCCCGAGATGATCTTAGCCTTGCCAGCGGAGAGATCCTCCAGCTCGATGGAGGAACTTGGCTGCAAGCCCAGCTGCACAATGGTCGGGAGTTAGAGAGGCAGCCGGGCAGGAATATGGAAATCCTGAGAAGGAGAAGGTCGTTGCTGGGAAATTGCATTCTCCTAGCATAATCCAGAATTTGGATCACGCTGTGACATACTGCACTTCAGACTCTCTCTGGATTCTGTCTCTTAAGTATGGACTCAAGAATCCGGGCGTATTCAGGTCTACCTTTCTCCCCATAATTCGAGAAAGCTCTTCCTCCATAGAAAAGAAGTCAAGCCCTGGAGTGTGGCCGGGATCAAACTCCACAAGCACATCAACATCGCTATCCGGTCTAAAGTCATCTCTCAAGACTGACCCGAAGAGAGATAGACGGCGAATATGATGCCTGCGGCAAAAATCAGCAATTCTATCCCGGTCAATGGCTATGCGAGACATTTCCATTACTGCCATGCGGGCAAAGGTTATAGCCTTTTCCTGGAGCAGTTTTAATTGCGGGGCGGCTGTGGTGCAATTGAGCCGGGCCATCTCTTGTCCCTTAGTGAAATCCAATTCAATGTAATAAATAAAATAGAGATAGTGCCCTCGGAGAGGGCACACTACCGCATTTACTTGGGTGGCCAGAAGTCCTTCATCCAGCCGATGATGCGCCCGGAGTCTTCCGGCCCGACCATGATCTTGGCCTTGCCTGCGAAGAGATCCTCCAGCTCGCCGGAGAACTTGGCTGCCATGCCCGGTAGCACCATGGCCGGGTACTTCTGTCCCGCCCAGTCGAATCCGGCCTCGTTGAAAGAGTCCTGGATCTTGGTCGGGGAGAGCTGGCCGCCTGCCACAGAAGCCTGCACACCAATGCCATCGGTGTTGATGGCGATGATGTAGGCATCTATGTTGTTGGAGGCGATATCAGACTCC